>Ga0222427_100725_pt1 | contig 32944 bp, 30 predicted proteins | sample 2B20Ametagenome_FD_182890 | JGI IMG/M metagenome (GOLD analysis project Ga0222427, IMG submission 182890) | Enriched microbial communities from leaf-cutter ant dump, University of Wisconsin, Madison, United States - 2B20A (version 2) | ecosystem: Environmental > Terrestrial > Nest > Insects nest...
CAACGCATGAGTGCTGGCTGGTACGAGCGACTGTTTCGCACGGTGTTGTTTCCCGCCTATGAATCCGGCTTGCGCCGTCGGCATACGCTGGATTACCTGGCGGCCTACGAACGCGACCAGTGGCTGGCGCCGGAGCAGGTGGCGGCGTTGCAGTGGGAGCGCCTGCGCCGGCTGCTCGACCATTGCGAGCGCGAGGTGCCGTATTACCGCCGCCGCTGGCGCGAGCTGGGCATTACGGCGGCGGACATCCGCAACCTGGACGACTATGCGCGCCTGCCGGTGCTTACCAAGGCCGACATACGCGCCAATTTCGAGGACATGAAGGCCACGTCGCAACGCGAGCACCTGTTGTACAAGGCCACCGGCGGTTCCACCGGCGAGCCGCTGCGCTTCGGCTACACGCGCGAGAGCAACGATCGCCGTACGGCGGTGATGTGGCGCGGCTACGGCTGGGCCGGCTCGCGCATGGGGCGACGCACGCTGTTCCTGTGGGGTGGCGCGGTGGGCGAGCCGGGCAAGCTGCACCTGCTGAAGGACCGGCTGTACAACGCCGCGTTCGCGCGCCGCATGCTCAATACCTTTCATATGTCCGAGGCCAGCATGGCGAGCTTTGCCGACGCCATCGACGCCTATCGTCCCGAGGTGATCGTGGGCTATGTCGGCCCGCTGGTGCGACTGGCGCAATGGCTGATCGCCACCGGGCGGCAGGTGGCGCGGCCGCAGTCGATCATCGGCGCGGCCGAGGCGCTGCACGAGTTTCAGCGCGAGATCATCGAGCGCGCCTTCGGTTGTCCCGCCTTCAATACCTACGGCTGTCGCGAGTTCATGCTGATCGCATCCGAGTGCGAGCAGCGCCACGGTTTGCACGTCAATGCCGACCACCTGGTGGTGGAGGTGTGCCCGCCGGCGCAGGGCGGGTCCACCGGCGAGCTGGCGATCACCGATCTGTTCAACTACGGCATGCCGCTGCTGCGCTACGTCAATGGCGACATGGCCACGGCTTCGCATGCGCCATGTGCTTGTGGCCGTGGGCTGCCCATGCTGGAACGGGTGGATGGGCGCGTGCTGGATGCGATTCGCACGCCGGCGGGACACATCCTGCCTGGCGAGTTCTTTCCGCACATGCTCAAGGACGTGCCCGGCCTGGCACGTTTCCAACTGGTGCAGCGTCAGCTCGATACCCTTGAGCTTTCCATCGTGCGCGGCGCCGGCTTTGACGACGCCTCGCTCGACTACATCCGCCGCGAGGTGGGCAAGGTGCTGGGTGAAAGCGTCACCCTGCATTGCCACTTCGTCGACGACATTCCCCTGACCCGCAGCGGCAAGCTGCGCGTCACCGTTTCCGCCTTGCCACCCACGGTTGCATGACACTTTCCCCCATGAACATTACGCACGTCGTCGAGAACCTTGGCCGCGGTGGCCTGGAGCGCATGGTGATCGACCTGGTCAAGCTTCAGCAGCAACAAGGCCACCATTGCCAAGTGGTGTGCCTGTTCGAGCATGGCGCGCTGGCGAAGGAGCTGGAGGGTACGGACATCCCCGTCACCGCCTGCCACAAGCGGCGCGGGTTGGACATGCGTGCGCTCGCCACGGTACGGCGCACGGTCAAGGCGCACCGTACGGATGTCCTGCATACCCACAACGCGGCAGCGCATTACCTCACCGTGCTGGCGACCCGGGGGCTGGGCGTCCGGCATGTGATCAACACCCGGCATGGCATGGGCGGCATGCATCGCTGGCATCGTGCCGAGATGCTCTATCGCACGTCGCTGCTGGCGACCGATACGGTGGTTACCGTCTGCGAGGCCGCCTGCCGCGGCGCCGTGCGGCGCGGCCTGATACCGAAAAAAATGGCGCGGGTGATTCCCAACGGCATCCCGATCGAGAACTTTTCCGTGGCCACGCCGGACATGCGCGCACGGCTGTTGCAGATGCTCGGCGCGCCGTCGACCGCACGCGTCATCGGCACGGTGGGCCGCCTGAACTGGGCCAAGGACCAGGCCGGCCTGATCCGCGCCTATCGACGCGTGCGTCAGCAGTGCCCCGACGCGGTGCTGGTGCTGATCGGCGAAGGCAGCCTGCGCGCGCAATTGCAGCAGTGCGCAGCGGACGAGGGCGTGGCCGATGGCGTGCATTTCATGGGGGATCGCGGTGACGTGCGCGAGTTGCTGCGCGGGTTTGACGTCTTCGTGCTGTCCTCGCTGAGCGAGGGCTATTCGATGGCGTTGCTGGAGGCCTGCGCCGCAGGCCTGCCCGTGGTGGCCACCGATGTGGGCGGCAACCGCGAGATCGTGCGTGATGGCGTCAATGGCCGCCTGGTGCCGGCCAGCGATCCGGCGGCGCTGTCTGCGGCATTGGTCGACTTGCTGTCGGACCCGTCGCGCACGGCGGGCATGGGCCGTGCGGCGCGCGAGTGGGTGGAGGCCAGTGGTTCGCTGCAGGCCATGGCGGCGCGTTACGAGGCGCTTTACCGGGAGCGCGCCTAGCCCATGCGCCTGAAGATCCTGGTGCTGACCAACCTGTTTCCCACGCCGTGGGACCCGCTGCGTGGTGCCTTCAATCGCCAGCAGTTCGAGCGGCTCGGGCAGCGTCATGACGTCACCGTGCTGACGGCGGTGGATTTTCGCGAGCGGCTGCGTGGCGTGCGCGGGCCGGTGGCGATTGACGGCCTGCGCACCGACCACTTCGTGTTCGTCTATCCGCCACGCATCGGTCGCGCCTTGCACGCGTTGTGCTGGTTGCTTTCGTTGTGGTGGCAGCGCGGCCGGGCGATCCGCGCGGCGCGCTATGACGTGGTGCTCGCCAGCTGGGCCTATCCGGACGCCGCTGCCGCCGGCTGGCTTGCCCGCCGGCTCGGCATTCCCTACGTGGTGAAGGTGCACGGCAGCGACCTCAACGTGCAGGCCAACCACGCTTTGCGGCGGCCGCAGATCCGTTGCGCGCTGCGCGGCGCCCACGCCGTGGTGGCAGTGAGCCGCGCGCTGGCGGAAAAGGCCGTGGCCATCGGTGCGGAGGCGCCGCGCGTGCATGCGATCTACAACGGCGTGGACAGCGAGCGCTTCGCCCCGGGCGATCGCCTTGCCGCGCGTCAGCGCCTGGGCCTTTCCGCCGAAGGCCCGCTGCTGCTGTACGTGGGCAATCTCAAGCACACCAAGGGCTGTGTCGATCTGCTGGAGGCGTTTCCCGCCGTACTGGCTGCCCAGCCACGGGCCCGCCTGGTCTACGTGGGCGCCGGCGCATGTCGCGCGGCGCTGCTGGAGCGTGCTGACGCACTGGGTTGCGCCGGGCAGGTGCAATTGGTCGGCGCGGTGGCGCACGCCGCACTTGGCGACTGGTTTCGCGCCGCCGACGTGCTGTGCCTGCCCAGCCACAACGAGGGCGTGCCCAACGTGGTGCTGGAGGCGATGGCCTGCGGTACGCCGGTGGTGGCCACGCGGGTGGGCGGCATTCCCGAGGTGGTACCGCAGGAGGCGGGCATCCTGGTGCCTGTGCATACGCGTGAGCCGTTGGCGGACGCCCTGGTACAGGCCTGTACGCGGCCCTGGGACAGCGACCGCATCGTGGCCCATGCGCGCGCCTTCCGCTGGGACGCGAATGTGGACCAGCTTGACGCTATCCTGCGCGAGGCGGTTGTCGCCCACCCTTCACGAGACGATGCCAGGCCATGAAATTCCTGCCGAAGAAGCAGCATTTGCTGCAATTGCTGCCCGACCGCCTGGTGATCACGCACGGTCCGCGGCGAGGCAATGCGATCTACCTGAGTTTCGACGACGGCCCGCACCCGGAGCACACGCCGCGGCTGCTGGACCTGCTCGCGCGGCATGGCGCGCGAGCGAGCTTTTTTCTGGTGGGCAAGCGCGTGGAGCGGCATCCGCAGCTGGTGCAGCGGATCGTGGACGAGGGGCACATGCTCGGCAATCACTCGTTCACCCATCCGTTGTTTGATCGCTTGTCGCTGAAACAGCAGCTCGATGAGGTCGATCGCACCGACCAGGCACTGGCGTGCTTCGATGGTCGCGCCTGGCACAGCTTCCGGCCACCGCGCGGGTGCATGCCGCCGGCCCTGCTGTTCAACTTTGCGCGACGGCGGCGCGGCATGGCGTACTGGTCGTACGACAGCCTCGACTATCGCCAGCTGCCGCCGGCGGACATTGCCGGGGGGATGCGCGCCCGTCCGCCGGTGGACGGCGACATCGTGCTGATGCACGACGACAGCAGCTGTGCCGCCGATACGCTTGAGATGCTGTTGCCGGAGTGGATCGGCAACGGCCGGGAATGCCACGCGTTGCCAGGGGGAGCCGCATGAGGATTCTTTACCACCACCGCACGCGCGGTCGCCACGTGGAGGGGGTGCACATTCGTGGCGTCGTGCATGCGCTGCGTGACCTCGGGCACGAGGTCACCGTGCTGTCGTTTCCCGGTGCCGATCCGGAAAACGAACCGACCCATGCGGCGCAGGCGCCGACACGGCGTGGCTGGCTGGCTGCGGCGGTGGCGCGCCTGCCCGGCGTGGCGTTCGAGTTCATGGAAATGGCCTACAACCTGGTCACCTTGGTGCGCATGGGCCGGGCGATGCGGCGGCTGCGCCCGCAGTTGATCTACGAGCGCTATTCGCTGTTCCTGTGCGCCACGGTGTGGATGGCACGGCGTCGCGGCATCCCCATCGTGCTGGAGATCAACGATTCGGCCCTGGTGGAGCGGGTGCGCCCGCTGCGCATGAAGCGGCTGGCGCGGCGCGTGGAAGGCTGGTGCCTGCGCCAGTGCACCGGACTGGTGTTCATTTCCAGCTACTTCAAGCGCGAGGCCGAGGCGGCCTACGGCACCATTGCGCCGTCGGTGATCTCGCCCAATGCGGCGGACCTGGCACGCTTTGACCCGTCGCGTTTCGACGCATCGCGCCTGCGCGCGGAGCGTGGTTTGAGTGACCGTGTCGTTTGCGGCCACATCGGCGCGTTCGTGCACTGGCACGGCATCAATGGCTTCATCGACAACATCTCGCAACGCCTGCACGAGGCGCCCGAGTTGGTGCTGGTGCTGGTGGGTGATGGTGTCACGCTGCCCGAGGTGCGCGCCATGGTGGCCGAGCGGGGGTTGGCCGACCGCGTGCTGCTGCCTGGCCGGGTCGCCCATGACGACATCCCCTCGTGGATCGCCTGCATGGACTATGCGGTGCTGCCCGACTCCAACGAGTACGGCTCGCCCATGAAGCTGTTCGAGTTCATGGCGATGGGCGTGGCCATGGTGGCGCCGGATTACGCGCCGGTAGCCGAGGTGGTCGCCGACGGCCGGACCGGCTGGTTGTTTCCGCGGCGCCAGACCGACGCCTGCGTGCAGCGCGTGCTGGACCTGGCCACGCAACCGCAGGAGCGCGCGCGTGTTGGTGCGGCGGCCCGCGACTACATCGTGCGTGAACGCCAGTGGCGCAACAACGCCGAACAACTGCTCAGCCTGTTGCCTGCGACGGTGGCGCCATGACGATCATCTACCTCGTTTCCATTCTCCTGGTGCTGCTGGCGCTGGCGTCGGTGGTGCTGGCGCTGGCGATTCGCGCGCGCAACATGCACATCTGGCTGGGCAGCTACCTGCGGCGGCCACGGCGGCCGCAGGTGGCCGGGCCGGTGCACGTGATGTTCTGTTTCGTCGACCATTTCGAGCCCAACTGGGGTCGGGTGGACATGGACACCCAGCGCGCGCGCGTGGACCGCTGGTGCACCGACTACCGGGCGCTGGCCGACGCGCATCGCGATGCGGACGGCCGCCCGCCGCAACACAGCTTTTTCTACCCCGAAGAGGAATACGTCGAGGAGCACCTGGACAAGATTGCCGCGCTGTGCGCCGACGGCTATGGCGAGATCGAGATCCACCTGCACCACGACAACGACACGCCGGACAACTTCAACGCCACCATTGGCCGCTTCAATGAACTGCTGCACGAGCGCCATGGCGCACTGCCGCGCGATCCGCGTACCGGGCAGCTGCGCTTCGGCTTCATCCATGGCAACTGGAGCCTGGACAACTCGCGCGCCGACGGTCGCTGGTGCGGCATCGACAATGAGCTGATCTTGCTGCGCGACCTTGGCTGCTATGCCGATTTCACCCTGCCGTCGGCGCCCAGCGACACGCAGACGCGCATGATCAATGCGATCTACTACGCCACCGACGATCCGCAGCGCCCGAAATCGCACGATACCGGCGAGCCGGTGCGCGTGGGCGGCAAACCCAGCGGCGACCTGATGATCGTGCAGGGGCCGCTGGGCCTCAACTGGCGCCAGCGCCGCTTCGGCCTGATTCCGCGCATCGAGGCCTCGGACGTGCGCCGCGGCTGCCCGCCCACGCCCGAGCGCGTCGATGACTGGGTGCGCACGGGCATCCACGTGGAGGGGCGGCCGGAGTGGGTGTTCGTCAAGGTGCATACGCACGGCACCCAGGAGCGCGACATGGACACGCTGCTGGGCGAGGCGGCACACCGCATGCACACGCATCTGGAGCGGGCCTACAACGACGGCGAGCGCTACGTGCTGCACTACGTGAGCGCGCGTGAGGTCTACAACATCATCAAGGCGGCAGAGGCGGGGCGCACCGGCAACCCCAACGACTATCGCGATTTCGAGCTACCGCCGCCGCCCCATCGCGCGGGCGCCAAGCGTCCGTCGCCGAAAGACACCGTGTCGGCCTGACCCCGTGCCGTCGCCGGCGGGTTCAACCGGCGGCGGTGCTCTCGGGGAAATGCTTTTGCAGCCAGTCCTCGACGCGACCGAGCAGTCGCTGGCGGTCGCATTGCAGCGTATAGGTGTGGTCGGTGCCGCTCAGCAGCTCGACCGCCACGTGCGCGTGGTCGGCCACGCGCCCGAAGCATTCGCGGAACTGGCGGGGATGGTTCAACTGCTCGCTGATGCCGCCGCTGTAGACGAAGTACAGCTTGAGACCGCGCGCAAGCATGTCGCCCAGTTCACGACGCACCTCGGCCTGCGGCGGGTAGACGCTGCCAAACGCCGCCTCGTCGACCACCTTGGAGCGGCTCAGGCGGCGTGCCAGGAAGTGCCGCCAGCGCGCGATGCTGAAAAGCCGCGGCAGGTAATGTCGGCACAGGAACCCGAAGCTGCGGTAGATGTAGCCGTCCAGAAAGACGACGCCCGCGATGTTGGCCTCGGTGGCGGCGGCGGTATGCGCGTTCTGCGCGCCCCGGCACAGGCCGATCAGCACGAATTGTGTGCAACCGGACTGCTGGCCCAGCAGCGCCATGGCGTCGCTGACGTCGGCGCGTACTTGCTGATCCTTCGATTGCGATTCGCCGCCGGCACCGCTGTCGCCCAGGGTGGACAGGTCGAAGCGCAGGGTTGGATACCCCATGGCGTTGAGTCGCCGTGTCATATCCACGTGCAGGCGAAACGGCCCCACCCGGTGCATCAGCCCGGTATTGAGCACCACGATGCCGGTTTTTGCTCCCGTCGACGGGGGCAACCCCACCATGCCGACAAGGTGATTGGAGCGTCCGAAACGGAAAGCGCGCTCGTGCGTCATGCCGTCTCCTGCAGTTGGCTGATGACGGCCTGCACCATGACCGGCGCGAGAATCGCGTGTTCGAGGCGATGCAGGTCTTCCCATTGCGTGGCGGGCTGGACGCGGGTGACGCCGGCGCCACCTCGTGCCAGCACGTCCCACGAGGCTGGCGAGGATGCAGGCAGCGAATCGATCACATGGGTGGGGACGGTTGGTGCAGCCGCGCGATAGGCGTCGACCTGCGCGCGCCAGTGGGCGCTGATGCCGAAGCCGAGCCACTGGTTCGCCACTTCCTCCACCGTGCGTGGCTGGGTGTAGTGCAACGGGTCGACGCGCAGTTCCTCCTGCATGGCATCCATCCGCGCCACGTAGTGGCTGCCGTCGAGGATCGGGTCCCACAGGATCAGTCGCTCGAAGCCCGCGCTACTGGCCGCCTCCAGCGCAAGGCTGCCGCCCAGCCGCGCGCCAAATCCGACCACCCGCTGGCAGCCGCTGAGGGCGCGCAGCTCGCTTGCGGCGGTGGCGACGTCGGCCACGCAGCGGTTCCAGTCCAGTGCCAGGCCGTCGCCCGCCGAATCGCCGGTGCCGTAGTAGTCGAACCGCAGCGACGCGATGCCCTGGTTGGCCAGCGTCGTGGCCAGCTGCCGGTAGATGCGGTGCGTGCGGACCAATACCTGTCCCAGCGGCGGACACAGCAGCACGGTGGCCCGTGCCGTGCCGGACGCCGCGTGGTACATGCCGAACAGCTCGCCCTCGCGACCCAGGTGATGGGGGGACGACGGGATCCTCATCGCTGGTAGACGACGCCGAAGTAGATTTCCTTTGCCCGGTACTTTCCTTCGGGGTCGGTGCTCAGGCGCTGCCGGTCGGTCCATGAGGCACGCCAGCTCCAGTGCGGCGTGGCGGTGCCGGTGAGGCTGACGCCATAGTTTCGGGTGGTGTCGCGCCGGTCCAGCGTGCGATAGGTCAGCCGCTCCTCGTTGGCGAAGCCCGACAGCGTCAGGTGCTCGCGCAAGCGGTAGTTGATGCCGGCGTCGATGCCGCGACCGGTCTGGTCGAATTCGTTGCCGATGGGGTATTCCAGCCGGCGGTAGCGGGGCGAGATGCTCAGCGAGAGGCGCTCGCCGCTGAAGGCGTAATACGCCTGCGCGCGGCGTTCGAGATAAGGCTGCGAGGCGATCACCGCGCCGCCCGTCTGGATGCCGGTCGGCGTGCTGTAGGGCAGCGGCGTATTGCCGATGGCCTGTTCGGACAGCGAGATCATGTCCTGCGCGGAGTCGGAGTATTCGCGGGCGGCGGAGATGCCGAAGGTCTGCCGCGTGGTCGGCACCCAGCTCAGGTCGACACGCTCCAGTGGCGAGGAGACCTTGTCGCCGCCGCGGGGCGCCAACTGCGACCAGCCCAGCGCCACGTCAACCGTGAAGTGGGCCATGTTGCGGGCGTAACGGCCATAGGCCTGGGTGCGGTTGTAGCGGCCGTTGTCGATGTCGTAGAAGTCGATCTGCTGGTGTTCGGCGTTCAGCGAGATCAGGCTGGTGGGCGACAGGTCGCGGATCACCCGCAGCGCGGCCTGGCCGCGCGAGGAGTTGAAATCGTCCGTTTTCGACGCGTGGCTGCCGATATAGCGCAGCTCCGCCTGGCCGCGCAGCGACTGGCCGAGGTTGAAGCGGAGATTGGGGCCCACCGCGAAGACGTTGGTCTCCTGCTGGTTGTCCGGCGCGTCGCTGGACAGCGTCGACAGCGGTTGCACGCTGGCGTAGTCCTGCACGACGAAGTCCAGGCGCTGGGGCGAGATCGACCAGTTGAGCTGGCTGGCCAGCTCTCCGAAGAACTGGTCGTCGTAGGCATTGCCGAGGTAGTTGCGGTATTCCACGTTGCCCACGGCCGTGGCCTGCAGCGTGGAGCCTTGCTGCGAATAGTCGAAGCTCATGCCGGGCACCAGCACGTTCTGGGAGACCGGATCGTGGGTGCTGAGGTTGATGTTGTCGCTGTGCTCGACACCCGCGTAGACGGTGTAGTCGAGCTGGCCAGCCCTGGCCGCGCCGGAGGTGGCGCCGAGCGCCAGCGCGATGGCGCAGGCAAGCGTTTTGTTTGATGCCATGTTGTTCCCCTTCACGGACGTCCGACGTCCGGCGACAGCGAGTGTTACGAGGTGTGGTTGAAGACCACGCCGGCCAGCTTCTGCGGGTCGAAATTCGCGGCTGCCTGGCTGATGGCCTGCGGCGTGTCGCGACCGTAGCCGGCCACCAGCACGACGAAGTCGGCCAGCTCCGACAGGATGCGGGCGTCCGGCGATCCCTTGACCGATGGGCCATCGAGAAAGATGTAGCGGTCGGGATAGCGACAGCGCAGCGAATCGATGACCGCGCGCATGCGGAACGACGAGAAATACTCGCTGCCGTTCTCGCGCGGCGTACCGGCCGGGATCAACCGCACGCGGGGAATGCCGGTGTGGTAGATCATCGGCTTGATGCCCGGCGACGGGTGATCGAGAAAATCGACCAGGCCGCCCTGCGAGGGATCGACGCCGAGCGCCTCGTGCTGGTCGGGATAGCGCAGGTTGCAGTCGATCAGCAGGCTGGTCTTGCTTTCATCGAACGCGAATGCCGTGGCGAGGTTGCGCGCCACGAAACTGCTGCCCGAACGCGGGCTCACCGACACCAGCAGCGTCACGAAGTTGTGCGAGCCGGCCAGTTCGAGCAGGCGGGTGCGGATTTCGCGGAACGCGTCCGAATGCTTGCGCACCGACGCGTCGCGGTGGATCAGTCGGCGCTCGCCCAGTTGTTGCGGCGCAAGCTCGCCGGGTTCGGCCATCAGCGCGATTGACTGGCTGGGCGATTCCGGGTTGAGCAGGGTACCCGTCGAGGTGACCTTGGCGAGGTCCTTTGCGGCCTCGCCACCGGTCTGGTCGGCACCTGGTGCGGGCGGCGCGGAGCCGTCGTTTTTCGCGTTCATGCCACTCCCCGCAGCTTGAGCCAGAAAAGAATCGCGTAGGCAAGGACGACGCCGGCAACAGTCAGGGCGACGGCCATGGTTTGCGTGCGTGTCTTGCGCAGGTCCTGCGGCGTGGCATAGAAGGGCACGGTGGCCAGTGTCGTCAGGCCGGTCAACTGCTCCAGCTGTTCGGCTGAGCGGACGCGCGGATCAAAGCGGGCAACGACAAACAGCAGCCCGCAGGGCACCGCCAGTGCCAGGAAGATGCCGGCCAGCCCGAAATGCATGAAGCGCAGGCCCGAGGGCGTGAGCGGCATCACTGCCGGGTTCTGCACCACGAAGTTCAGGCCGCGCTGGCCGGCGTCCAGGTTCATGGAGACGCGGGCGTTCTCGCGGCGCTTGAGCAGGTCCTGGTAGACGTCGCGGTTGACGTCGTAGTCGCGGGTCAGCTCGGCGGTGGCGTTCTCCGAGCCGGCGATGCGCTGGCTGCGCGCCATTTCCGCGCTGAGCATGGACTGGCTGGCGGCCATGCGCGCGTTGGTGGCCGCGATGTCGCCGCGCAGTGCCGCCAGCTGGCTCTTCAGCTGCTGGTACAGCGGGTTGAATTGCGAGCTGCTTTCGATGGCGGTGGGCGTGCCGGCCTTCTGGGCGCTCTGCTTGCGCTGCTGGGACAGCGCAAGCTGCTGGCGCAGGTCCTGCATCTGGTGGCGCACGCGCACCACGTCGGGGTATTCGTCGGTGTAGGTCATCAGCAGCTTGTCGAGCTGGCCTTGCAGGTCGGCCAGTTGCGCGTGATAGACGCCTTCGGTGGTCTGCACCGCGGTGACTTCGGATTCGCCCGACAGCTGCGCCACCAGGGACGCCTCCTGCGAGCGCTTTTCCATCAGGTCCATGCGCGCGTTCTCCACCTGCGTGCGCAACTGGCTGATGCGCGAGGCGGTGTCCGCCTCGCTGCCGGGGCGCGCGTCGACGTTGGCCTCGCGGTATTCCTTGAGCTTGTCCTCGGCCGTGGTCAGCTTCTGGCGGTAGGTTTCCACCTGGCTGTTGATGAACTCGTACGCGTCACGGCTCTCACGCTGCTTGGATGCCAGGCTCTCGCTGATGAAAAGCTGGCCAAACTGCTGCGTGACGATGTAGGCCCGCTTGGGGTCCACGTCGTGGTAGTTGATGGTGATCAGGTTGTCGCGGGCGAACGTGATGACGGTACGGCTCTTGATGCCGTCGATGATGCGGTCCTGCTCCACCGGCGAGGGGTTGGTGGCCATCCAGCCGCCGGCGACCAGGATTTCATGCATGACTTTGCCGCTGAAGATCACCGCACGGGCGATGCCGGCGCGGTTGGCCGTGCCGGTGGGCGTGGCCGCGCCCTCCATCAGCGGCGTGATGATGCTGCTTTCCTGGGCCAGGATGGTGACGGAGGCGTCGTACTTCTTCGGCCACAGCAACCCGACCACCAGGGCGGTGAGCGCGATGGTCGCGAAGATCACGCCCAGGGCCACCCGGTGGCGCCGCGCCTCGCTCAGCAGGACAGGCACCAGTGCCTGCAACGAGGTGGGTTGTTCGTTCATGTGATTCCCCCGTATCCCGGCCTGGCTCAGAACGAGCGCTGCGGCACGGTGACGACGTCGCCCGGCTGCACCGGGTAATTGGTGTCCAGCTTGCCCTTCTCGAGAATGTCGCCCAGGTGCACCGCATAGGCCTTGGTGCCCGCATCGCCATTCTTGCGGAACAGCTCGGTGCGGTCCGGCGCGGCGAACTCGGTGGCGCCGCCAGCGGCGAGCACCGCGTCCAGCACGGTCATGCCCTGGCGGTAGGGGACGGAGATGGGCGTGCGCACGGCGCCGGTCACGCGCACGCGCGACAGGTACTCGTGGCTGCGCAGCTCGGTGAGGATCACCGCCACCTGGGGGTCGCGCACGTAGGACTGCAGCTTGTCCTTGATGACGGCGGCCACTTCCTCCGGCGTATGGCCGCCGGCCTCGACGTCGCCGATCAGCGGCACGGTGATCCGGCCGTCGGGACGCACCGGCACGCTGACGCTCAGGTCGGGGTTGTGCCACACGGAAATCTGCAGCTGGTCGTCCACGCCGATGTGGTAGGCGCTGACCGCCTGGCTTTCGGGATTGATCTCCGGCGCCTGGCTCGAGCCGCGCGTGGTAGCGCACCCGGCAAGCAGCAGGACGAACGACAACGCGAGGAGACGGCGGAGACTCTTCATGGCGGCCATAATGGTGGTTTGAGAGGCGCGAACGTTAACATAAGCAAGCGAAATCCGTCACACTTTGGACGATCTATGCCCTTCGTCCGGCGAGCCGCGCAAGCGGGCCCCGGATGGCCTTGCGGCGCTGTTTCGGGCGACAATCGGTCGCTTTTCGGCGACGATGTGCTGATGCCTGCCTCTTCTTCTCCCCTGTCCGCCCCGCTGCAGGCCAGCGACTGGCGCGTGTGCGTGGCGCCGATGATGGACTGGACGGACCGTCATTGCCGTTTCTTCCACCGGCTGCTGTCGCCGCGTGCGCGCCTGTACACCGAGATGGTGACCAGTGCGGCGCTGGTGCGCGGGGGCCAGTTGCGCCTGCTCGAGCACAGCCAGCAGGAGCATCCGCTGGCCCTGCAACTGGGCGGCAGTGATCCGCGCGAGCTGGCCGAGGCGGCGCGGCTGGGCGCGGCGGCGGGCTATGACGAGATCAACCTCAACGTGGGTTGCCCGTCCGACCGGGTGCAGTCGGGGCGTTTCGGCGCCTGCCTGATGCGCGAGCCGGCGCTGGTGGGCGAGTGCGTGCGGGCGATGCGTTCGGCGGTGGGTATTCCCGTCACGGTGAAGTGCCGCATCGGCGTGGACGACCAGGACGACTACGCCGACCTGCAGCACTTCACCGAGACCATGCTGGAGGCCGGCGTGCAGGTGCTCACCGTGCATGCGCGCAAGGCCTGGCTCGACGGGCTGTCGCCGAAGGAGAACCGCGACATCCCGCCGCTGGATTACCAGCGCGTGTACCGGCTCAAGCGCGAGTTTCCCTCGCTGGTGATCGTCATCAACGGCGGCATCGTCACGCTGGAGCAGGTGCTGGCGCACCTCGGCGAGGTGGATGGCGTGATGCTGGGCCGTGCGGCGTATCACGATCCGTACCTGCTGGCGCGGGTGGAGTCGGCGTTGCATGGCGAGCCGTTGCCCTCGCGCGGCGACGTGCTCTCGCGCATGCGGCCGTATGTGGAGGCCGAGCTGGCGCGCGGCACCGCGCTCAAGCATGTCAGCCGCCACCTGCTCGGGCTGTACCAGGGCGAGCCGGGCGCGCGTGGTTTCCGGCGCGTCATCAGCGAGGGCGCGCACCGGCCCGGCGCGGACTGGTCGGTGCTGGAGCAGGCGCAGGCGCGGCTCGGTTGAGGCGGCCGGCCATTATTCAGGACGCATTGCCTACGCTGCACGTTCGGGTGGGCCAGGCGCGGAAGACACGATGACGACGGCAAGAAACATGGCGCTGGCGGCGCTGCTGGCGTGGGCGGGCGCCGTCATGGCGCAGGCGGCGCCGACGGTGTCGCTGGACCAGGCGGTCAACCAGGTGCAGCGCGACACCGGTGGCAAGGTGCTGTCGGCCGAACCGCACCGGTTTGGCCGCCGGCTGGAGTACCGCATCAAGGTGCTCACGCCGGAGGGACATGTGCGGGTGATCGCGGTATCGTCCGAGACGGGCAGAAGTTCCACGCGTACAACCAAGAGCTTTCCCGGCGCGGCCGGGGGCGGCAAGGAGAAACACTGATGCGCATCCTTCTGGTAGAGGACGAGGCGCCGTTGCGCGAGACGCTCGCGGCGCGCCTCAAACGGGACGGCTTCGCCGTGGACGCGGCGCAGGACGGCGAGGAGGGCATCTACCTGGGGCGGGAGGTGCCGTTCGACCTGGCCATCATCGACCTGGGCCTGCCCAAGATGTCGGGCATGGACCTGGTCAAGGCGCTGCGCGAGCACGGCCAGCGCTACCCCATCCTGATCCTCACCGCGCGCGGCAGCTGGCAGGACAAGGTCGAGGGCCTCAAGCACGGCGCCGACGACTACCTGGTCAAGCCTTTCCACGTGGAGGAGCTGCTGGCGCGCATCAATGCGCTGGTGCGCCGCGCCAGCGGCTGGTCCAAGCCGGTGCTGGCCTGCGGCGTGATCAAGCTCGACACCACGGCGCAGACCGTGTCGGTGGAAGGCAAGCTGGTGGACCTCACCAGCTATGAGTACAAGGTGCTGGAATACCTGATGCTGCATGCCGGCGAGCTGGTCTCCAAGGCCGACCTCACCGAGCACATCTACCAGCAGGATTTCGACCGCGACTCGAACGTGCTGGAGGTCTTCATCGGCCGGCTGCGTCGCAAGCTGGATCCGGAAGGCACCCTGAAACCCATCGAGACGGTTCGTGGACGCGGATATCGCTTTGCCATCCCGCGCACCGACGGCGACGACGAGTAACCCCGCGCCGCGCCGCCCGCTGTCGCTGGCGGCGCGTGCCGCGATCGCCACCGGCTTCGCGCTGGCGGCGTTCCTGGGCATCGTCGGTGTGACCATGTCGCAGGCGCAGTACCGCGCCGCGCGCAGCACGCTGCAGGGTCGGCTGCAGAATTTCGTGATCGCCTACCTGGCCGGCACCGAGGTGAACCGGTACGGCAAGGTGCTGCCGCCCGATTCGCCGCCCAACCCCAATTTCATGCGGCCTGGCTCGGGCCTGTATGCCATGGCGCTGGGCGAGGACGGCTACCACTGGGAGTCGTCCTCGGCGATCGGCCGCGATTTCCATTTCCTGCAGCCGCTGGAGCCGGGCCAGAGCCAGTTCGTGGGCCCGGTCGATACGCGCATGGGGCGGCTGTACTACTACGCCTACGGCGTGGCCTTCGACAGCCCGGACAACCGCTCGGTGAAGCTCACCTTCATGGTGGCGCAGACCGAGGACCAGTTCGAAGGCGAAAACGCCGTCTACCGCCGCACCTTGGTGATGTGGCTGTCCATCCTGGGCGTCATGCTGATCGTCCTGCAGATGCTGCTGCTGCGCTGGAGTCTCACCCCGCTGCGCAAGGTGGCCAGCGACATGAGCCGGGTCGAACGCGGCGACAGCGAGCACCTGGACAGCCAGTACCCGCTGGAGCTGACCGGCCTGACCCAGCGCATCAACGCCTTCATCGACAACGAGCGCGAGCAGCGCACGCGCTACCGCAACACGCTGGCCGACCTGGCGCACAGCCTGAAGACGCCGCTGGCGGTGATCCGCTCGCAGCTGGAAACCGCCGGCCACGAGCGCGAGCAGCGCGCCGCCGTACTCGACCAGGTGCGTCGCATGGACGAGCTGGTGGCCTACCAGCTGGCGCGGGCGGCCACGTCCGGCCAGCAGACCTTCGCCAGCGCCGTGCCCATCGCCGGCCACGCCGAGGATCTGGTGCGCAGCCTGGAAAAGGTCTACGCCGCCAAGAACGTGCTGTGCGAGTTCGACATCGACGACGGTGCCGCCTTCTACGGCGAGCAGGGCGACCTGCTGGAGCTGCTGGGCAACCTGCTGGAAAACGCCTTCAAGTGGGCCGACCACCACGTGCTGCTGGTGGTGAAGTCCGAGCCGCGACCCGGTCGGCTGCGCCCTGGCCTGATGCTCAGCGTGGAGGACGACGGCCCCGGCATCGAGGAGGACAAGATCGACAAGGTGCTGCAGCGTGGTGTGCGCGGCGACGAGCGCGTGCAGGGGCACGGCATCGGTCTGTCCATCGTGCAGGACATCGTGCGGGCGTACCGCGGCGAGCTGGGGGTGGACCGTTCGCCGGAATTCGGCGGCGCCCGTTTCTGCGTGAGGCTGGCTCACGCCTGAGAGTCGCGCTGGCGCGACTCCCGTTTTCTGCTTACTGCATGGAGCCGGGCAGCAATGACTGCCAGCCCAGGTGCGGGCGACGGTCCGCCGACGGCGCCGGCGTACCGCCGCCGCCATGGCCGGCGTCAGTGGCCGGGTGGCTGGCGCGGACGCCATCGCTGCCGTCGTCGAGCGACGGGCACTCGCGGGCAGGGCAGGCGCCGTCGTTGTCCGCCGTGATGCGCACGCCACGGTCGGGCGACATGCGCGACGTCGTCACCAGGTCGGGCTGGTCAGCCTGCGCCGACATGGCGACGGCAACACCGACAAGCCCGAAAGCACCGCCGATAAACCAACGTTTTACATTCATGGCGACTCAAATCCTTGATCCGCATGCGAAGGCCCGGGATCGTCGCAGAAATGCGCGTGCAGTGCCAGTGCCTGCAAAAACATATATTTAACAAATGAGCGCACCGTTTGCCGGGCGCTGCGGCTACTATCGGCGGATGCCTGATCACCACGTTCCGTTCACGCCTGTTTCCCGTCGTTCCCCCACCCAGGATGGCGTGCGTTGATGCCGCCGGGCGCGTTGCTGGCCATGCTGGCCACCGGCGAGACGGCATCCGGCGTGGCCCTGGCCGCCCAGGCGGGGTTGACCCGCGCAGCCATCTGGAAACACGTCGAGGCACTGCGCACGCTGGGCCTGCCGGTGGCCTCGGGTCCGCAGGGCTACGCCTTGCCGTGGCCGGTGCAATGGCTGGCGCCGGATCGCATCCGCGCCAGCCTCGGGCGCGCGCAGGCCGACGCGCTGGGCGCGCTGGAGGTGCACTGGCAGCTCGATTCCACCTCCAGCGAGTTGCAGCGGCGGCTCGGCGAGGCGGCCGATCTCAGCATGGTGCTGGCCGAGACGCAGAGCGCCGGGCGCGGTCGGCGCGGCCGTGCATGGCTGTCGCCACCGGGGTTGAACATCCACCTGTCGTGCCTGAAGCGTTTTGAGGTGGGCCTGGCGGCGCTGTCGGGCCTGTCGCTGGCCGTGGGCGTGATCGTGCTGCGCACGCTGGAGCGGCTGGGCATCACGGGCGCCGGCCTGAAATGGCCGAACGACGTGCTGGCCGCCGACGGCAAGCTGGCCGGCGTGCTGGTGGAGCTCAGCGGCGAATACCAGGGGCCGTGCGCGGCGGTGATCGGCATCGGCCTCAACCTGCGCCTTACCCCCGAGCTGCGCCAGCAGGCGGGACAACCGGTATGCGACCTGGCCACGCTGGCCGGCGGCACGCCGCCGGACCGCAACCACGCGGCGGCCGTGCTTGTCGGTGCGCTGGTCGAGGGGCTGCAGGCGTTCGAGCGCGAGGGTTTTGCCGCGTTCGTCGACGACTACGCGCGGCACGACCTGCTGCGCGACCAGTCGCTGGTGATCAGCGGCGCGCGCGAGGCGTTCGACGCCGTGGGCGAGGGCGTGGACGCGCGCGGCGCGTTGCAGGTGCGCTTGCCCGATGGCGCACGGCGCACGGTGGACAGCGCCGACGTATCGGTGCGACGCGCATGAAGCTGCTGCTGGATATGGGCAATACCCGGCTGAAGTGGGCGCTGCACGAAGGCAGCCGCTGGCTGGCGCATGGCGCGGTGGGCTGGGACGACGATCTCGATGCGGCGCTGGCGGCGGCGTGGTCGGCCTGGCCACGCCCCGCCGCCGCCGTGGCCGCGTCCGTCGTCGACACCGGGCGCGAGGCGCGGGTGGCGGCGGCCGTGGCGCGTTGGTGCGATCACCCGATCGACTGGCGCCGCTCGCCGGCCGAGGCCTGCGGCGTGCGCAATGCCTATGCCGAGCCGCAGCGGCTGGGCGTGGACCGCTTTCTGGCCATGGTCGCGGCGCATGCGCACGGCGGCGGGCCGCATGTGCTGGTGGGCGTGGGCACCGCGTTGACGCTCGATGCGCTGGCGCTCGATGGCCGTCACCTCGGCGGGCTGATCGCGCCCGCGCCGCCGCTGATGCGCCAGTCGCTGCTCAACGCCACCGCGCGGGTGCGGCTGGATCATCCCGGCCACATCGTGGAGCTGGCCGACAACACCACCGACGCGGTGGCCTCCGGCTGCTGGTTGGCGGCGGTGGCGCTGATCGAGCGCTTTGCCCACCAAGCCGCCAGCGCGCTGGGTGCGCCGGCGACGCTGTGCGTGGGCGGCGGTGACGCGGAGCAGTTGCTGCCGCTGCTGTCGCTGCCGGCGCGGCTGACCCACAATGCGGTCCTGCGCGGGCTGGCGGTATGGACGGATGCCGAATGAGCGGCCCGGGCGCGATCCGGATCACGGGGGCGGGATGTTTCTGCGTTTGATGTTCGTGCTGCTGGTGGCCCTGAATATCGCGGTGGGCGCATGGCTGCTGCTGGGCCAGCCGTATCCGCGTGGCGGCATGAGCGCCGACCCGGGCGTGCCCGAGTTGCGACTGCTGTCGGAGCTGCCCGAGCCGGCGCCGGTCGCGGCGCCGCCGCCGGCCGTCGATGCCACGGTGGCGGTGGCCGCCGCCGCCACGGCACCGGTGGTGGCGCCGCCCGCCGCGCCGCCGTCATGCGTGGCGCTGGGGCCGTTCGCCACGCCGCAGGACCTGCGGCGCGCCCGCGAGGCGCTGTCCGGCCAGGCCACCCGCATGCGCTCGCGGCAGGAGCAGGTCACCCAGTCGCACGGCTGGTGGGTCTACCTGCCGGCCATGGCCAGTCGCGCCAAGGCGCTGGAGGTGGCGCGCCAACTGGGCGACCGCCATGTCGGCGACTACTTCGTGGTCAGCTCGGGCGAGCAGGCCAACACCATCTCGCTGGGCCTGTTCCGCGACCAGGCCAACGCCCGCAAGCGCCACGCCGACGTGGTCGCCGCCGGCTTTCCGGCCAAGCTCACCGAGCGCAGCGAGACCGTGCCGCAATACTGGCTCGACCTGGTGCTGCCCGGTCGCCTCGGCAACGGCTGGCGCCGCCGCGTGCCCGGCGTCGGTTCGCACAGCGCCAGCTGCTTCTGAGCGCCGCGCCTGGCCGCCCGGCCTGCTAGAATCCGCCGCCTGTGCGCCGGCATAGCTCAGTTGGTAGAGCAACTGATTTGTAATCAGTAGGTCCCCAGTTCGAACCCGGGTGCCGGCACCATTTCGCTGTCCCGCGCCGCGCTGCCGGCGTCGCCCCGTCATCAGCCTGTCCACATCGGGGCGGTAGACTCCCGTGATGTCAGTTATCCGGGAGGCTGCCGGCATGAACAGCAAAACCCTCGCCCTGGTCGGGGTGCCGACCGATATCGGTGCGGGACACCGTGGCGCGTCGATGGGGCCGGAGGCGCTGCGGGTGGCGCGGTTGGCGGAGAAGCTGGCGGCGCTGGGGTTGCCGGTGGTCGATCGCGGCAACCTGCACGGGCCGTTCAATCCGTGGCAGCCGCCGGTGGACGGCTATCGCCACCTTGATGAGGTAGTGGCCTGGAACACGGCCGTGCACACGGCCATCCACGACGAACTTTCGCAAGGCCGCCTGCCGATCATGCTCGGCGGCGACCATTGCCTGGCGATCGGCTCGATCAGCGCGGTGGCGCGCCATTGCCGCACCGAGGGCAAGACGCTGCGCGTGCTGTGGCTGGATGCGCATACCGATTTCAACACCGCCCAGGCCACGCCCTCGGGCAACATCCACGGCATGCCGGTGGCCTGCCTGTGCGGTTACGGGCCGGACGTGCTCACCGGCATCGGTGGCGCCACGCCGGCGGTGACGCCGGACGTGTTTCGCCAGATCGGCATCCGCTCGGTGGATCCGGGCGAAAAAAAGCTGGTGCGCGAGGCGCGCGTGGCGATCCACGACATGCGCCAGATCGACGAGGTGGGCATGCGCCGCACGATGGAGGCGGCGCTGGCGGGCATGGACGCCAACACGCACCTGCATGTGAGTTTCGACGTGGATTTTCTCGACCCCAGCATTGCGCCGGGCGTGGGCACCACGGTGCGCGGCGGGCCCAACTACCGCGAGGCGCAGCTGTGCATGGAGATGATCGCCGACACCGGCCGGTTGGCCTCGCTGGACATCGTGGAGTTGAACCCCGCGTTCGACAAGCGCAACCAGACGGCGAAGATGGCGGTGGAGCTGGTGGAGTCGATGTTCGGCAAGTCCACCCTGCTGCGCGATTGAGGGGATAAACGTAAACTGGCGTTTTACCCGCGCGGCACCGCATGAACACACGAGTCCTCACCGGCATCACCACCACCGGCACCCCGCACCTGGGCAACTACGTGGGGGCGATCCGCCCGGCCATTGCGGCCAGTCGCGAGCCGGGCGTGGATGCGTTTTTCTTCATGGCCGACTACCACGCGCTGATCAAGAGCGGCGACGCGGCGCGCATCGAGCGCTCGCGGCTGGAGATCGCCGCCACCTGGCTGGCAGCGGGGCTGGACCCGGAAAAAGCCACGTTCTACCGGCAGTCGGACATCCCCGAGATCCCGGAGCTGACCTGGTTTCTCACCTGCATCACCAGCAAGGGCATGCTCAACCGCGCGCACGCGTACAAGGCGGCGGTGGACCGCAATGTGGAAACCGGCGAGGACGCCGACGCCGGTGTCACCGCCGGGCTGTACATGTACCCGGTGCTGATGGCTGCCGACATCCTGGCGTTCGACGCCGACAAGGTGCCGGTGGGGCGCGACCAGATCCAGCACATCGAGATGGCGCGCGACATCGCGCAGCGTTTCAACCACCTGCACGGCGGCGAGTTTTTCGTGCTGCCGCAGGTGCAGATCGACGAGCAGGTGGCCACCTTGCCCGGCCTGGACGGCCGCAAGATGTCCAAGAGCTACGACAACACCATCCCGCTGTTTGCCGGCGGCGCGCGGGCGATGCGCGAGGCGATCATGCGCATCGTCACCGACTCGCGCGCGCCCGGCGAGCCGAAAGACCCGGAAAGCAGCGCGCTGTACACCTTGTTTCGTGCGTTCGCCCGCGAGGACGAGGCGGCGGACTACCGCAAGGCGCTGGAGCAGGGCCTGGGCTGGGGCGAGGCCAAGCAGGTGCTGTACGAGCGCATCGAGCGCGACGTGGCGCCGATGCGCGAGCGCTACGAGGCGCTGATGGCCGACCCGGCCGCCATCGAGACCATCCTGCGCCGTGGCGCCGAGCGCGCGCGCGCCATCGCCACGCCCAAGCTGGCCGCGCTGCGCCAGGCGCTGGGCCTGCGCTCGGCCTCGCCGGCACCGGTGGCCGTGGTTGCGCGCAAGGCCACGGCGGGCAAGTCGCCGCGTTTTGCCAGCTTCCGTGACGCGGATGGCCGCTTCCGCTTCCGCCTGTTCTCGGCCGAGGGCGAGGAGTTGCTGCTGTCGGTGCCGTTCGGCGACCCCAAGACCGCCGGCGTGCTGCAGAAGCGCATCGGCGGCCTGGGCGCCACCGGCGCCGTGGTGCGGATCGGCGCGCAGGGCATGACGCTGGACGTGGATGGCGAAGCCGTGGCGCAGACCCCGGACTATGCCGACGAGGCAGCCCGCGACGAGGCGCTGGCGCGCCTGCGCACCGCGCTCGACCAGCTGGCGGCCAAGGCATGAGCGCTCGCGCTCGCAACGGAGGACACGATTGATGCGTTACCTGGCCCTGATGCTGCTTGCGCCGCCGTTGCTGATCCTGTGCTGGGGCTACTGGCAGTTTCCCCGCAGCCTGCCGCGCTCCGCGCCGCGCCGCGCATTCGACGTGCTGGGTCTGCTGCTGGCGCTGTTCGCCGCCGTGCGCTGTGCGCTGCTGGGCTTCGACACGGTGGTCGCACCCACCGTGGACGAGTTTGGTCGCGCCAGCGGCGCCATCTGGCAGCAGGTGCTGCCGGCGCTGTACGGCTACGGCGCCTTCGCCGCCGTGCTGGTGCTGGTGATGGTGGTGCGGCAACTGGCCTGGGGGCGTCGCCGCTGAGCGGTGTCGCGGGTTCCGCCCGGACGCACGAGGGGCCCCGGCTGAAGCCCCACAGGATGCAAGGGTGGGCGGCATTGCTGTGGGAGCGACTTCAGTCGCGATCGGCGCCGCCGCGCAATCCCGTCGCGGCTGAAGCTTCCACGGGTGGGGTCCTGCGTCAGTCGAGCAGGCCGTTGTCGGCCAGCGCCTGGGCGGTCATCGGGCGGGCGAAGTAGAAGCCTTGCAGTTCGTCGCAGCCCATCTCGGTGAGGATGTGGCGTTGCTCGGGCGTTTCCACGCCCTCGGCCACCACGCGCAGGCCCAGCGCGTGGGAAAGCTCCACCACGGCCGAGACCACGGCGCGCGCATCGGCGCTGTCGGCCAGGTCGCGCACGAAGCCGCGGTCGATCTTCAACTGCTGCACCGGCAGCTTGCGCAGGTAGGCCAGGCTGGAATAACCGGTGCCGAAGTCGTCGATGGACAAGGCCACGCCCAGCTCGGACAGCTGTTGCAGCGTGCGTTCGGTGGCCTCGATGTCCTCCATGGCCACTGTTTCGGTGATCTCGCACAGCAGTTGCCGGGGCGACACGCCGTGGCGTTGCAGCGCGGCGTGCACGCGCCCGGCCAGGTCGGGCAGGCGCAACTGGTGCACGGACAGGTTGATCGCCACGCTGCGGCAGGCGCCTTCGCGCGCCCAGGCGGCGAGCTGGCGGCAGGCCTGCTCGATCACCCAGTCGCCGATGGACACGATCAGCCCGAAGCGCTCGGCCACGGCAATGAACTCGTCCGGGGTCACCTCGCCCAGGCGCGGGTGCCGCCAGCGCAGCAGCGCCTCCAGGCCCTGCGTGCGGCCACTGATGCTGTCGATCTTGGGTTGGTAGTGCAGCGCCAGCTCGCCGCGCTCGGCGGCGCCGCGCAGCGCCTGCTGCAGCTCCATCTGGCGCCGCGCCTGCAGGTGCATCTTCGGCTCGAACACGGCGCAGGTGGAGCCGCCGCTGCGCTTGGCCGCGTACATCGCCACGTCGGCGCTGGCCATCAGCACGTCGCGGTGGCCGTGGTCGGGATAGACCGCCACGCCGATCGAGCACGACAGCACCACCTGGCGCGCGCCGAGCTGGTAGGGCTGCGCCAGCGTGCGCAGCACGCGTTCGGCCATGGCGCGGGCATCGGCGACGCTGCCGATGCCCTGCTGCAGCAGCACGAACTCGTCGCCGCCCACCCGCGCCGGGGTGTCGCTGTCGCGCGTGATCTCTTGCAGCCGCGCGGCCACCTGGCGCAGCACCGCGTCGCCCTCGCCGTGGCCGTAGCTGTCGTTGATCGGCTTGAAACCGTCCAGGTCGATGAACAGCACCGCCAGCCGCGCCGCGCCCTTGCGCAGGTCGATGCGGTCCAGCGCGTGGCCAAGCCGCTCTTCCAGCAGGGCGCGGTTGGCCAGGCCGGTCAGCGGATCCTTGAACGCCAGCCGCTGCAGCTCGGCGTTGGCATCCTGCAGTTGCTCGTTGACCGATTGCAGCGAATGGGCCAGGCGCGAGGCCTTGGCGTGCAGGCGGGTGTCCAGCAGCGAGGTGAACAGGGTCAGCGACAGCAGGATCACCGAGGCCAGCACCACCAGAGTGTCCAGGCTGCGCCCGGCCAGGCCATCCAGGCTCAGGCACAGCGCATCGGCGGGGAAGTGCGCCGCCGCCATGCCGGTGTAGTGCATGCCGCCGATGGCCAGGCCCATCACCAGCGCGGCCAGCACCTGCGCGCCGCGGGCGCGCAACCCGTGCAAGCGGCGCATGCCGAAAAAGATCAGCAGCGAGGTGGCCGACGCGCCGCAGGCGATCGCGATGGACAGCAGCACCAGCCACGGCTGCCAGACCACCGGCAAGGACAGCTCCAGCGCCGCCATGCCCACGTAGTGCATGGCGCAGATGCCACCGCCCATCGCCAGCGCGCCGCCGGCCAGCGTGGCCGGGGTCAGCGTGTCGCGGGCGGCCAGGCGCAGCGCCAGCACTGACACGATCACCGCGGCCAGCCACGACAGCAACGTGGTGACCGGGTTGTAGCCCACCTCGAACGGCAGGTGCATCGCCAGCATGCCGACGAAGTGCATCGACCAGATGCCCGAGCCCAGCACCACCGCGCCGCCCACCGTCCACAGGGCGCTGGCGAAGGCGTCGGTGCTGCGCACGCGCCGGGCCAGGTCCAGGCCCACGTACGACGCATAGGTAGCCACCAGCATCGACAAGGCCACCACGCCCAGGTCGTAGTGCTGGTTCAGAAAAGAAGTGGACATGCTGGACTGGCTCGACGGGCGGCCGGGTGGGGAGCCTGGCCGCCGGGTACCGCGTGAGAGGGGAGCGATCCGTATCGGCCGGGGCGGGCGGGACTTGAGCGCGGCTTTGCCGTGCGCGCCGCCATGCAAAACGGGCGCCCGAAGGCGCCCGTTTGCGGTCCACGGAGGGCGTGGATCAGTGCGGCAGGGCCAGGTCGTCCAGCAAGGCCTTCAGGAAACGCGCGGCCTCGCCGCCGGTGGCGGCGCGGTGGTCGAAGGTCAGGCTGATCGGCAGGCGGCGGTGCACCTCGATGCCGCCCATCACCGCCACCACGTCGTGGCTGAGCTTGCCCGCGCCGATGATGGCCACCGTGGGCGGCACCACTACCGGCGTGGCGTAGCGACCGGCGAACATGCCGAAATTGCTGAGGCTGATGGTGTAGCCGGACAGCTCCGACGGCGGGATCGAGCGGTCCTCCACCTGCGCGCGCAGGCGCTTGATCGCGGCGCGCACGCCGGCCGCGTCCAGCACGTCGGCATTGCGCAGCGCCGGCACGAACAGGCCGTCGTCGGTATCCACCGCGATGCCGATGTCCACCTGCGGGTGCAGCGTGCGGCTGAGGTTGCCGCCGTCGAACCAGGCGTTGAGCGCGGGCACAGCCTTGCAGGCGGCCACGATGGCGCGGATCAGGCGCGCGGTGATGTCCTGCTTGCCGACCCAGTCGTGCAGGTCGGCGTCGTCCACCAGCGTGGTGGGCACCACCTGGGCATGCGCCTCGGCCATCACGCGCGCCATGTTGCGGCGCACGCCCTTGAGCTGCTCGGGCTGGCCGCTGGCCTGCACCGAGGGCGGCGCGGTGCGGACGGGTTTGCCGGCCAGCGAAACCGCCGTTCTTCCTTCTCCCGCTGTCGGGAGCGGGGCGCGCGCAGCGCCGGGAGGGGGGAGCTGCGGCGCGCTGCCGTTGGCGGCGGCGTCCTTCACGTCCTTCAGCGTGACCACGCCGTCGGCGCCGCTGGGGCGCACGCGGGTCAGGTCCACCTTGAGCTTTTTCGCCAGCGCGCGTACCGCCGGCACGGCCTTGACGCCGCCGATGGAGGCAGCCTTTTCCACGTGCACGGCATTGCTGCTGGCGATGGCGCCCACTACCGTGCCCTCGTCCTCGCGCTCGGCCGGCTTGCTGCTCTCCTCGGCGGCGGCGCTCTTGCGCGGGCCATGGTGATGGCCGGTGGATTCGGCCTCGGCGCGCTGGCGGGCGTTGGGATCGGGCTCGAACTCGGCCAGCGGCGCGCCGGTCTCGATCACGTCGCCGGGGGCGCCGTGCAGCTGGGTGACCTTGCCGGTGTACGGCGAGGGCACGTCCACAATGGCCTTGGCGGTTTCCATCGAGCACAGCGGCGCATCCAGCTTGATGCTGTCGCCCACCTTCACATGCCATTCGACCACGGTGGCATCGGGCAGGCCCTCGCCGAGGTCGGGCAGGTAGAACGTCTTGAGATCAGCCATGGGATTTCATCCGGGAATAGGGAATCGGGAATGGGGAATCGGAAGAGCGGGCCGGCAGCGCGATTTTGCTTTGCCTGTTCCCCATTCTCTATTCCCGATTCCCCGCGGCAAGCGTCAGCTCACCGCCAACGTGCGCTTGGTCGCCGCGATGATGCGCTCCACGCTGGGCATGTATTTCATTTCCAGGCGGAACAGGGGGATGTGGGTGTCGAAGCCGGTGACGCGCTCGACCGGGGCGTGCAGGTCGTAGAGGCACTCCTCGGCCAGGCGGGCGGCGATCTCGGCGCCGAAGCCGGCGGTTTTCGGCGCCTCGTGCACGATCACGCAGCGGCCGGTTTTCTGCACCGACTCGGCGATGGTGTCGAAATCCAGCGGGGTCAGCGTGGCCACGTCGATCACCTCGGCGCTGATGCTCTCGGCGGCCAGCTCGTCGGCCGCCTCCAGGCACTCCTTCACCTGGGCGCCCCAGGTCACCAGGGTCACGTCGGTGCCGTCGCGCAGCACGAAGCACACGTCCAGCGGCAGCGCCTCGCCGTCGTCGGGCACCTCCTCCTTGTACTGGCGGTAGATGCGCTTGGGCTCGAAAAACACCACCGGGTCCGGGTCGCGGATGGCCGCCAGCAGCAGGCCGTAGGCGCGCGCGGGCGAGGAGGGCAGCACCACGCGCAGGCCGGGGATGTTGGTGAACAGATGCTCGTTCGCCTCGGAGTGGTGCTCCGGCGCGCGGTTGCCGCCGCCCCACGGCGCGCGGAACACGGCCGGCACGGTGAGGCGGCCACGGGTGCGGTTGCGCATGCGCGCGGCGTGGCAGGCGATGTGCTCCATCATCGGGTAGATGAAGCCCTCGAACTGCGCCTCGGCCACGGCCTTCATGCCCTGCGTGGCCAGGCCCACGGTGACGCCGGCGATGGTGGCCTCGTCCAGCGGCGTGTCCAGCACGCGCAGCTCGCCAAATTTCGCCTGCAGGCCCTGGGTGGCGCGAAACACGCCGCCGTTGACGCCCACGTCCTCGCCCAGCACCACGACGCTGTCGTCGTGGGCCATCTCGTAGGCCAGTGCCTGGGTGACCGCTTCGACCAGTGTGATCTGCGCCATCTCAGTGCCCCTTCTGTTCGAGCGAGAGCACGTAGTCGCGCTGTTTGGCCAGGTCGGCCGGCACCTCGGCAAAGATGTAGTCGAACATGGCCGTTACCGGCTGTGTCCGGGTTTCAAGGTAGGCGTTCACTTCGTTGTCCATCCACTCGTCGCATTCGGCTTTCCACGCCTCTTCCTTGGCGTCGTCCCATACGCCCTTGGCCACCAGCCAGTGGCGCAGGCGTTTCATCGGCTCGCGCGTCCAGGCGGCCTTTACCTCGTCCTCGCCGCGGTAGCGGCGGGCGTCGTCGGCGGTGGTGTGGTCGCCCAGGCGGTAGGTGACCAGCTCGACCACGCTGCCGCCCTCGCCGTTGCGGGCACGATCCAGCGCGTCGCCCATGGCCTTGCGCACGGCGATGATGTCGTTGCCGTCCACCTGGATGCAGTGCAGGCCGGCGGCGATGCCCTTCTGCGCCAGCGTGGGCGCGCCGGACTGGATCTTGCGCGGCACCGAGATGGCCCACTGGTTGTTCACGATCACCGCCACCAGGGGCAGGTTCTGCGCGCCGGCAATGTTGATGGCGCCGTAGAAATCACCCTTGGACGAGCCGCCGTCGCCGACGGTGCACACCGCCACGCGCTTCTCGCCGCGGATCTTGAACGCCAACGCGGCGCCGGCCGCGTGCAGGCACTGCGTGGCGATCGGCACGCTCCAGGCAAAGTCGTGGCGCGCCGGCTCCTTCTGGTAGTCGTTGCCGCGCTCGTCGCCGCCCCAGTACATGTAGACCTCGCGCGGCTGCACGCCGCGGTACAACTGGGCGCCGTATTCGCGGTAGCTGAGGCTCAGCACGTCCTCCGGCCGCATCGCGCTGCCCACGCCCACGTGCGCGGCCTCGTGGCCCAGGCAGCTGGCGTAGGTGCCCAGCTTGCCGGTGCGCTGCAGCGCCACCGACTTGGCGTCGAACACGCGGGTGGACAGCATCGTCTTGTACAAGCCCACCATGTGGTCAAGATCGTCGGCGAACGCGGGCAGATCGTCGCGGGCCTGTCTGCCCTCGGCGTCAAGATATTGCAGGTACTCGATTTCAAATTTGGCGGCGATGGTCACGACTCGCTCCGGGGTAAAAAGCCTGGGGGGGAATGGGAGTGCTGGCGGCGCGGAACGTTCCCGGTGCGCATCAACCGCCTGACAAGACCGCGCTTGATAACAGGCACGCTCGTGGCGCGGCAAGGTACAGCGCAGCATCGTCAATTGCACCCGATGCGTGAAAAACCCTTTCATTCAGCGGTTTGCGGGCCATTGTCGGGCCGGCGGCAAACGCCATGGCTGTCCCAGGTCAAGACCCGCGCGGCGGCCAGCCGCTACCATGGCGGTTTTGGCATGCATGGAACGGGCATGAGCGACAACCAGCGCGAGCTCGAGGCGGGGATCCAGACCGACCTCAACGGCAGGATGACCTACGGCGGCTATCTGCAGATCGATACCCTGCTGTCGGCGCAGCGACCGCTGAGCGACCCGCCCTACCATGACGAGATGCTGTTCATCGTGCAGCACCACGTGGCCGAGCTGTGGATGAAGCTGATGATCCACGAGCTGCGCGCGGCGCTGGCGCATCTGGCGCACGACCAGATCGACGCCTGCCTGAAAGTGCTGGCGCGGGTAAAGCAGATCCAGCGCCAGCTGTTCGAGCAGTGGGCCGTGCTGGAGACGCTGACGCCGTCGGAGTACCTGGAGTTTCGCCACGCGCTGGGGCCGTCCTCGGGCTTCCAGTCGCTGCAGTACCGCATCATCGAGTTCATGTTGGGCAACAAGCAGCCGGCGATGCTGGCGGTGTTTGCGCACGACCCGGCCGCCCAGGCCACGCTGCGCGCCCAGCTGGAAACGCCCAGCCTGTACGACGAATTCCTGCGCTACCTGGGCCGTCGCGGCCATGCCGTACCGGCCGCGCTGCTGGAGCGCGACTGGACGGCGCCGTACCAGCGCAACGAGGCGCTGCTGCCGGCGATCCGGCGCATCTACGAGCATCGCGCCGATTTCTGGCCCGAGTACCACATGTGCGAGCAACTGGTGGATGTGGAGGAGAGCTTCCAGCTGTGGCGCTTCCGCCACATGAAGACGGTCGAGCGCATCATCGGCCACCGCCGCGGCACCGGCGGCTCCTCGGGCGTGGGTTTCCTGAAGAAGGCGCTGGAGCTGGAGTTTTTCCCCGAGCTGCTGGACGTGCGCACCATTTTGGGCAGCTGATGCGGCAAAGGGTGGGGCGACTGAAGTCGCTCCCACAACAACGACCGAGGACCCCGTAGGAGCGCACCCTGTGCGCGATGCTTTTGCGGACCCCCCCTGTCCCGGCTCAAAAGCATCGCGCACAGGGCGCTCCTACATCACGTGAAATCCCCTGCCTGTGGGAGCGGCTTCAGCCGCGATGGGGTTGCGCCTGCTCAAGAGCATCGCGACTGAAGCCGCTCCCACGAGGCGGGGCGCGCAAATGGTGCAGCGCATTTGACGCCCCGCGCGGCGGCCGGGTACATCTTGGCGCACTTGTCGAAACGGCCTGCGCGCGACGCGCCGGCCCGCCGCCCCGGGGACACGCCATGACACCTGCCACCACCGCCGCCGCGCGCGGCGTGCCCGCCTATCCGCAACTGCTCGGCCATCCCCGGCCGCTGTGGATGCTGTTCATGGCCGAGTTCTGGGAGCGCTTCGCGTTCTACGGCATGCGCTGGGCGCTGACGCTGTACATCGTGGCGCAGTTTTTCAACGGCGACGACGCCGGCCAGGCCTCGGCCAGCCGCACCTACGGCGCCTACCTGGCGCTGGTCTATGCCACGGCGGTGTTCGGCGGCTACGTGGCCGACAAGGTGATCGGCTACCAGCGCTCCATCTTGCTGGGCGCGGTGACCATGTCGGCGGGCCTGTTCATGGTGATGGTGCCCAACCATCAGGTGTTCATGCTGGGCCTGGCCACGGTGATCGTGGGCAACGGCCTGTTCAAGCCCAACATCTCCTCGATGGTGGGGCAGTTGTACGCGGCGGACGACGCGCGCCGCGATCGCGGCTTCACCCTGTTCTACATGGGCATCAATGCCGGCGCGCTGATCGCGCCGGTGCTGACCAGCCTGCTGGCCACGCGCGTGTTCGGCACGCCGGGCCACCAGAACTATCACGTGGTGTTTGCCGCCTCGGGCGTGGGCATGCTGATCAGCCTGGTGTGGTTCTGGTTTGGTCGCCGCCAGCTCGGCGAGGTGGGGCGTCCCACGGCCGACATCGCCGGCCGCGCGCGCGTGGCATGGGTGGCGCTGGGCGTGCTGGTGGCCATTCCGCTGGTGTACCTGCTGATGGACCGCGCCGGCGCGGTGGCGCTGCAATGGCTGCTGAGCGCGCTGCTGCTGGGGGTGGCGGTGATGCTGGTGGCCGAGGCGCTGCGCCAGGGGCGCGTGTCGTTTCACCGGGTGGTGGCGATGCTGCTGATCTTTGCGTTCAACGTGCTGTTCTGGATGTTCTTCGAGCAGGCCGGCAGCTCGTTCAATTTCCTGGCCCAGCACATCGTGGACCGCAACCTGGGCGGCTGGGAGTTTCCCGTGGGCTGGTTCCAGTCGGTGAACCCGGTGGCCATCGTGGTGCTGGCGCCGCTGGTGACGCTGGCGTGGGCGGCGCTGGACAAGCGGCGCGCCGAGCCGTCCATCCCGCGCAAGTTCGGCCTGGGGTTGATCGGCAATGCGTTGGGCTTTGCGGTGCTGATGTACGCGCTCTCGCGCCTGGTGGACGACGCCGGCATGATCCCGCTGTGGACGCTGGTGCTGTGCTACGTGCTGCAGACCGCCGGCGAGCTGTGCCTGTCGCCGATCGGCCTGTCGATGGTGACCAAGCTGGCGCCGCTGCGGTTGGTGGGGCTGGGCATGGGCGGCTGGTTTCTCTCCACCGCCATCGGCAACAACCTGGCCGGCCTGTTCGCCGCCGGCGTCAGCGGCGAGAGCGGCATGACGGTGGACTCGGCGTTGTCCGGCTACACCACCGGTTTCTGGATATTGCTGGTCGGCGGCGTGGTGCTGTTTCTGGTGGCGCCGCTGATCAGCCGCCTGATGCACGGGGTGCGGTAGCTACCGTGCAGGAGCGGCTTCATCCGAGATGCTTGTGAAAGGCATCGCGGCTGAAGCCGCTCCCACAAGAGCCAGTGGCCTGTGGGAGCCACTTCAGTGGCGATGCTGTTGGTGGCGGCGTGGGCGAACAGCATCGCGGCTGATGCCGCGCCTACAAGAGCCGGTCGAGAATCCGCGTCAGCCAGCGTTGCTCCTCGGCGTCGAGCTTGGCCAGCACCTCGCGCTCGCGGGCGCGGGCCATCGGCGCCACCTCGTCGTGCAGGGCCCAGCCCGCGTCGGACAGGCCCAGCACGCTGCGGCGCTTGTCGCCGGCGTGGATGCCGCGCGTGACCCGGCCCGCTTCCACCAGTCGCGCCAGGGCACGGCTCACGGCCACCTTGTCCATCAGCGTGCGCTCGGCCACCTCGCGGGCGGAAAGGCCTTCGAAACGGGCCAGCACCGCCATCACGCGCCACTCGGTCATGCTCAGGTCGTAGCGGTGCTGGTAGTCGTCGGCGATCAGCTGGCTGATCGTGTTGGACAGGATCGACAGCCGGTACGGCAGGAAATTTTCCAGCTCCAGCGGCGCGTGTTCGGCGCTGGGGGGGATGCGTTTGCGGCTGATCGGCACTGCGGCGGTGCTCCTTGCAACTGGTTTCAGTTGTAACTATAACGGAGGGCAAGCAAATCCTTCGCGGGGATCCGCGCATCCTTCGCGGCCATGAAACAAACCAGTCCAGCCCGGCTGGACGGGAGCTGCCATGAACGCCAAACCCAACCCCGGCATGCAGGTCGCCACCTTCGACAACCCCATGGGCATCGACGGCTTCGAGTTTGTCGAGTTTGCGGCGCCGCCCGGGCGCGCCGCCGAGCTGCATGGCCTGTTCCGGCGCATGGGCTTCGCCCCCGTGCTCAGGCACAAGCACCGGCCGATTATGGTCTATCGTCAGAACGACGTGAACTTCCTCGTCAACGAGGACCCCACCTCGTTCGCCGCCGACTTTGCCCGCGCCCACGGCCCGAGCGCCTGCGGCTTCGCGATCCGTTTCCGCAAGCCGGCCGGCGAGGTGCTTGACGCGGTGCTGGCCAAGGGGGGCGAGGCGGCGACCGGCAAGGCCGACACGCGCGCGGTGGACGCGCCGGTGATCAAGGGCATCGGCGACTGCATGCTCTACCTCGTGGACCGCTACGGCGCCGCCGGCAGCATCTACGATGGCGACTACGTGCCGGTGGACGGCGCCGACCTCCACCCCGCCGGGTTCGGCCTCACCTTCATCGACCATCTCACCCACAACCTGTATTTCGGCCACATGCAGGCGTGGTCGGACTACTACGAGCGGCTGTTCAACTTTCGCGAGATCCGCTACTTCGACATCAAGGGCGTCAAGACCGGCCTGATCTCCAAGGCGATGACCGCGCCCGACGGCATCGTGCGCATCCCGCTGAACGAGTCGGACGACCCCAAGAGCCAGATCAACGAGTACCTCGACGCGTACAAGGGCGAGGGCATCCAGCACATCGCCTGCTTCACCGACGACATCTACGCCACGGTGGAAAAAATGCGCGCCGCCGGCGTGGCCTTCCTCGACACGCCCGACGCGTATTTCGAGGTGATCGACCAGCGCGTGCCCAACCACGGCGAGGACGTGCCGCGCCTGGCGAAAAACAAGATCCTCATCGACGCCGACCCCGAAACCCACCAGCGCAAGCTGCTGCAGATATTCACCGAAAACTGCATCGGCCCGATCTTCTTCGAGATCATCCAGCGCAAGGGCAACCAGGGCTTCGGCGAGGGCAATTTCCAGGCGCTGTTCGAGAGCATCGAGCGCGACCAGATGCGGCGGGGGGTGCTGTAGGCTCTAAAGCCCCTCTCCCTTATGGGAGAGGGGCTGGGGAGAGGGTACGCAGATGC
>Ga0222427_100733_pt1 | contig 32402 bp, 25 predicted proteins | sample 2B20Ametagenome_FD_182890 | JGI IMG/M metagenome (GOLD analysis project Ga0222427, IMG submission 182890) | Enriched microbial communities from leaf-cutter ant dump, University of Wisconsin, Madison, United States - 2B20A (version 2) | ecosystem: Environmental > Terrestrial > Nest > Insects nest...
GGCCATGCAGGTTGCAGCGCACCCGGTCGCCTTCGCAGGCAACGGGCTTGCCGTCGCAGTCATAGCGGCCCTGGAGGACTTCGCCGCCGTAGGGGTGCAGGGTATCGCCGAGACGGATCAGGGGTTTCATAGGGAGGCTCCTTGTGCCGAGGCACGGTTGGGGGTGGCCGGGCAGGATTGCGGTTCCGGCAGGTTCAGCGGTGTCTTGATCGGGTAGTCGGGGTGGCCATAGCCGTAGCAGGACGTCGCCACCTGGATTTCATCGCAAGGGAGGAAATGCACGGTCATGCCGCAGGTGGAGTGGTCGGTATAGGCAGGCACGGATACCTGTTTACTGTGATGGCGAGTTTGAGCGTCTATTTTCTCTACCCATTCCAGGTATTTCGGCCAATCGCCAAACCCTGGTGACGGGTCGTAAGCAACGCCTGTAGTCCAATCGACGCGCACCGTCATACCGGGTTGCCATTTCCCAGACACGCTGTAATGTCCGCCACCGCCAGTCTGCCAAGGCCCGATGACGTCCAGTCCGGTGCGTCCATCGACACTGAACCGGTTGATCGCCCAGTGGGTATGGTTGACCCCTTCGAGAATCCCGGCCTGAGCAACTGGCATGCACAACGCGGCAGTCACTCCACACACCGCCGCCAGGATTGAAGCTGTGCAGGTCTTCATCGTGCGGCTCCTTGTGCGGGCTCGTGATCAACAGCCGGGCATGCCTGTGGCTCCGGCAGTTCCAGCGGGATCTTGATCGGGTAGTCGGGGTGGCCATAGCCGTAGCAGGAGGTCGTCACCTGGATTTCATCGCAAGGAAGGAAATGCACGGTCATGCCGCAGGTGGAGTGGTCGGTGTACTCAGGGACGGGAACCAGTCGCGTGTGCCGGCGTTTTTGGGCCAGGATCTCTCGCTCCCAGGCCAGGAACTTTTCCCAGTCGGCTGTACCGGGAAAGCCAGCAGAGCTGAATACTCCAGTTTCCCAATCGACTCGCACCGTCATACCGGGTTGCCATTTCCCGGGCACGCTGTAATACCCGCCGCCGCCAGTCTGCCAAGGCCCGATGACGTCCAGTCCGGAGCGTCCATCGACACTGAACCGGTTGATCGCCCAGTGGGTATGGTTGACCCCTTCGAGAATCCCGGCTTTTGCCTGGCTCGTGGCGGACAGGCCCGATATGCCGAAGAGGACTGTCAGTACCAGCGGGCGGACCAGGTTTCCGGGGCGAATCTTCGCCCTCCCTCCGTTATCAGGCCGAAGCATCGTTCACCTCCGCCTGCCCGGCCTGGAAACGCGCCCAGTCGGCATCGACCTGGTCCAGCGCCCGGGAGAGGCGCTCGGCTTCTTCCTCTTCGGAGCGGATACCCTGCACAGAGCCATCCTGCCCGAACATTTCGCCATAACGTTCCTCGAACCCCGCCAGCATCCGCCTGTGGGTGGTCCCGAAGAACACCACGCGCTCACCGAAGTAGCCGCCCAGCGGCTCGCGCCCGAACAAGCTGTAGAGAAACCAGGCGCGGGAGTCGTGGATCTGGTCATCGAACAAGGCGCGCAGCAGGCCTTCCGGTTTATTGGCGTTCAGGTGCTCGTGAACTTCGCCCCGTTGCTTCGGGCTGGTGTGGTTAGCGCTGCCACGGGGCGGCGGAAACAGGCGGCTGACACGCTCACGTCCCAGGCGGTAGATGTACTGGCGCTCCATGCGCTCGACAGCCCTGGAGTAGCTGGCGACCAGAACGCTAAAGGACGGATGCATACCAACGATGCGCAGCACCTGATCGATGGCCCAGGGCTCCAGACGCTCCGTGCGATAGGTCTTGGCGAACTCCTCGGCGGCTTCACGCAACTGGGTCTGGCCCATGTCCGGATCGAAATCCTTGACCCCTGGTTCCAACGCCCTGCGCGGCAGGCCTTCGCGCTTCTCCCTGGCTCGTTGCTCGTCCCGGCGTTTTTCCACTTCCTTCTGCTTCTGGTTACGCCGGTCCTCGGCGGCGTCGCGCTTGTCTTCAGGGGCTTCCGTGTCGCTGGCGGCGAGGTAGAAAGGTTGGGTCAACAGGGTGGAGAAGGCATAGCGATCGATGCGCCAGGCGGTGATCCAGCCGAGCTGGTCGCGCAGGACGGCTTCCACCGTTCTGTCGGACGGGATGGGTTGGTAGGTTTCGATTTGCTCTAACGGGAGAGGTTCTGGGGTTGAGGCAAGGTCTAAGGTTGCTTGGCGCCAGGCGTTAAAACGCTTGACTAGCTCTGGAGCGACAATAAACCCCAATAACACATCGGACGCCATGGCTCGCCACGACTGCGATTTCAATTCCTGCGGAACCACGTGATTTGGCACTTTCAACGGTGCCCCATTAGCAAACGCATCCGCATATAGTTCATTCAATGCAATCTGCGATAACAGAAGACGGTCATTCTCGCCAACTGCCTTCCCCTGATCCCCCGGCGGATACCCTCCCCCCTGATCCGAATGCACCCCTGGGTGTACCACCTCCACGGAATTCTCCGGATAACCACCATCCTCACGCCGGATGGAGCCCAGCGGAAAACTCAGGCGCTGCTCATGACTGGCCACGATATGCAGGCAGCGCTTGACCAGTCGGCTGCGCGGCAGTTCCTGGGTATCGTCGGCCCAGGCCATATGTCCGTCGGCCCCTGGGACCGAATCGGCAAAGCCGACCGAGGCAACGGTGTCGAGCAACCCGAGATACTGCACTTCGACCGGTAGCCGGAGGTCGCCAAACACCAGCACCGGCGCCGAGTCGACATCCTCCAGCAGGCGATCCAGCCAACTGACGAAGGCCCGGGCCGTCGCCGCACCACGGGAAAAGCCGTAGACATACAAGCGGATGCCCAGCAATCGCGAGCGCCCGGGTTGGCCGGCGGCCATGGCCTGGCGCAGGGGCTTTTCCAACGCGGCTAGCTGCTTGTCCAGTTCACGCCTGCGGTTCCACCTGCCTTGCAGTTTCTGGACACCGGGAAACCAGTCGGTGCCCATGGCACTGACCGAGCGAAACCGCTCCTGGTCGCTTTGACGAGGCAAACCAAGGGCGCTGCGCAGGGCATCGATGACCATCAGCAGTCCCCAGTTGACCCGTTCCTCGCCCCACCTGGCAAACGCCAGCCCCCACATGGTGAAATCGAGGTCGTTGACCTCGGGGAACGAAGTCCCCACCCCGGGGATGTAGTACTTGAAATACTGGCCGCGACCAGTCCCCGGCGGATCGGTCAGGCCCCCGGAAAGTGGACTGTGGGAGGTTCCCCCGGCGTAGCCACTGCCGATGGTTGCCCGGAACAGACGGCCGATATTGGTCGGGCTTGGCGTGCTGGCCAGATACAGGTCGTGATTGAGGTTGTTGCCGGTACCGTCGAAGAACAGGCTGATATGCAGGGTCTTGCAGCATGGCGGCGCCACGCGATGGCCGGACGCCAGGCTCAGGGCATCCTGATAGTCCTGCTCCTGCTCACGCTGGATATTCAGGTTGGCGTAGATTTGTTCCGGCCGGCTTGGCAGCCGTCCTTGCAAGGGAAATTGTGGCGGATAGCAAACAGTGGCGACGGTCACATCGGACATGACTTAGGCTCCGGCAATTGCAAAGGGGTTGTGATTGGATATCCAGGGCGGCCATACCCATGGCAGGAGGTAGTGACCTGGACGTCATCGCAAGGCAGGAAATGAACGGTGATGCCGCAAACGTCCTGACCGTTGTAGTCAGGTACCGACACCACTTTGCTGTGCTGCCGCGTTTGTGAATCGACCTCTTCGAGCCATGCAAGGTATCTGGGGCGATCGGCAAAGCCCGGAAAGCCGTCGGCGTAAGCAACACCGGTTTCCCAGTCAATGCGTACCGTCATCCCGGGAGACCATCTCGCCGGCATGCTGAAGTGCCCCCCACCACCACTTTGCCAAGGCCCGATGATGTCGAGCGCTGAACGCCCATCGACACTGAACCTGTTGATCGCCCAGTGGGTATGGTTCACGCCCTCGATAATCCCGGCCTGGGCGAGCGGCACGAACAAGGCGCCGACCACTCCGAAAAGGCTCGCGAGGCTTCCTCGAATCAGGGTTTTCATCGCGAGCCCCCTTCTACCGACGTCACTTCGACCAGCGGGCACGACTGCGGCCTGGGCAACTCCAGCGCGGTCTTGATCGGATAGTCAGGACTGCCATAGCCATGGCAGGAGGTGGTGACCTGGACTTCATCGCAAGGCAGGAAGTGAACGGTGATGCCGCAAACGTCGGTTCCCGTGTAATCGGGAACGGCGACGGCTTTGCTGAGTTGCCTGTTCTGCGCCTTGATCTGCGCAATCCAAGCGTCATACGCCTGGGGGTTTTCAAAACCGGGAAAACCATCGGGGTATGCGATACCCGTCTCCCACGCAATGGTTACCGTCATCCCGGAAGACCATCTCGCCGGCATGCTGAAGTGCCCGCCACCACCACTTTGCCAAGGCCCGATGATGTCGAGCGCTGAACGTCCATCGACACTGAACCTGTTGATCGCCCAGTGGGTATGGTTCACGCCCTCGATAATCCCGGCCTGGGCGAGCGGCACGAACAAGGCGCCGACCACTCCGAAAAGGCTCGCGAGGCTTCCTCGAATCAGGGTTTTCATCGCGAGCCCCCTTCTACCGACGTCACTTCGACCAGCGGGCACGACTGCGGCCTGGGCAACTCCAGCGCGGTCTTGATCGGATAGTCAGGACTGCCATAGCCATGGCAGGAGGTGGTGACCTGGACGTCATCGCAAGGCAGGAAATGAACGGTGATGCCGCACACGTCGGCTCCCGTGTAATCGGGAACGGCGATGACTTTGCTGTGCTGACGCTTCTGAGCTTCGGCTTTTGCCACCCATGCCCGGTACTTTTCACGATCCGCAAACCCAGGAAAACCCGCTGAGCTGCCAATACCGGTTTCCCAATCAATGCGTACCGTCATCCCGGGCTGCCATTTCCCGGGCACGCTGTAGTATCCGCCGCCGCCAGTCTGCCAAGGCCCGATGACATCCAGTGCGGTGCGTCCATCGACACTGAGCCTATTGATCGCCCAGTGGGTATGGTTCACACCCTCGATGATCCCGGCCTGGGCGAGCGGCACGAGCAAGGCGCCGACCACTCCGAAAAGGCTCGCGAGGCTTCCTCGAATCAGTTTTTTCATCGCGAGTCCCCTTCTACCGAAGTCACTTCGGCCAGCGGACAGGACTGCGGCTTGGGCAACTCCAGCGCGGTCTTGATCGGATAGTCGGGGCTGCCATAGCCATGGCACGAGGTGGTGACCTGGATCTCGTCGCACGGCAGGAAGTGCACAGTCAGCCCGCAAGTGGCCTGTCCCCTGTAGTCGGGGACGGGAACGTCGCGGGAGTGCCGGCGTTTTTCCGCGTTGACCTGACGTTTCCACTCCAGGTAGCGAGGCCAGTCGGCAAAACTGGGAATGTGCTCCGAGTAAGCGATGCCGGTTTCCCATGCGACGCGTACGGTCATGCCGGGTTGCCATTGCCCGGGCACGCTGTAATGCCCACCGCCGCCGCTCTGCCAGGGGCCGATACTGTCCAGCCCTGAACGGCCGTCGACACTGAAGCGGTTGATCGCCCAGTGGGTATGGTTGATCCCTTCGAGAATCCCGGCCTGCACGGCGGGACCGTATAACACCGCTGCCAGCCCGCAACAGGCTGCGAACCGTGAAATGGCCGCACGCCCTGGTGGCCTTTGCGATTCAGTGCGCATGCTTTTTGCCTCCTTCCACTTCGCCCCGGATCCGCTCCAGCACGAAGGCAATCCGCTTGGTACCCGCCATCAAACCGGCCTCGTCGGCTTCCAGCATCGCCCTGTAGCAGGCCTGGAAGCGTTGCTCCGGGCTCCATTGCGCCGGTAGCTGGCCCGCGATGTGGGTCAGTGCGCGGCTGGCATCGCTGGCACAACCGAGCCGGTGCAGTTGGGGATCGTCGAGTTCGAAAGGCTGAAACAGATCAGGGCCTGCCGCAGAGGCGGCTGCGCCCCGCAAGTAGCCGGGCTGGCCATCGCGGTCGAGCCAGCTCCAGCACAGCGCCGGGTGCAACAACTGCTGTTGCTGCTGCGGATCGAGGACATGGCTGAACAGCAGCGGAAACAGGCGCGGGTCGTAAAAGCGCAGGACCCCGACGGCTCCGCCGTTGGCGGCTTCGAGGCACTGCTGCAGGTAGCCGGCCAGGCGCTCGAAAGGCCATTTGGACACCAGCGCCAGCAGCCGTGAGTCCATGGCGAAGGTGTCGACCAGTTCCTCCAGCCAGAAGCGGTGCAGCGGCTGGGCCAGTTCGATCCGCACCAGCAACGGGCCGAGGTGGGCGATGCCACTCTCGGGCATGTCCTCGAACAACAGTTGAAAGGAGATCGCCGGCTCGAACTGGCGAAGCCCCTCCAGCAACCGCTCCTGGCAACCGGCCTGGTCAATCAGCAAGTCCAGATGAGGGCTGTCCAGTTGCGTACAGAAATGATCGAGCAGTCGCAGCCAGCGTTCCGTTTGCACTTCACTCATACCTGAGCCTCCCTTTGTGCCAGGCCGATCAGGTCTTCCCTGGCCTTTTCCATGCACTCCTCACACACCGCCCCCGGCAACTCCGACGTCGGCAGAATCGGCAATTCGAAACTCTCCCCCGCCGGCCGCCTGAGCCGGTGCTGCCCCTTGAGCTCCAGCAACCCCGGCGACTGGATCAGCACCTCGCCCTCCGGCGTCAGGCGAATGCTTGCCCCGCCGCAACCGAGGGTGATGCCGTTCTTGGCGATGATCTGCACATGGCCTTGCACCGATTGCACGTCGATGTCCTGCTGGGCGATGAGCTTGAGCAGGTCGCCGTGGGATTCGATTTCCAGCGGGCCCTTGCCCGAGACCAGGCGCATGCCTTGCTGGCGGGCCAGCAGGGAGATGTCGTGTTCGGCGTGGGCGAACAGGCGCTGGGCAGTGCCCAGGTTGAGTTCGCCCTGGCTTTGCAGGTAGGTGGATTCGCCGCTTTGCAGTAGCAGGCTGGCCGGGGTGACGGCGGCGACGCCCTTGGGCGCGCTGAGGAGGATGGCCGGGTCCTGCAGGGCGCCGGTGCTGGCCTTGAGTTGCTGCAAATCGGCGAGGTTCGCTTGCAGGCTGTGGTGCTCGGCGCTGACCTTGCGCCAGTCCTCGACCTGCCGTTCGGCCTTGTCGAGTTGCTCGATGGCAGGCTCCATGGCGAGCACCTCGCCCTCGGCCTTGGGCTGGACATCGGCACTGATGAACAGGCCCTTCCCCGCCCTGAGCACGCCCCAGTGATCGCTGCGCAGCTCGAAGCCTTCACCGCGCTTCTTGCGGTCCTTGCCCACCAGGTGACCGAGATTGAGCTGGCTCTTGCCAGCAAACTCGGTGCTGACCTTGATGTGCTCCTGCCCCTTCTGGTCCTCCATGCGCAGCTTGTTGTTGCTCGGTGTACGCAGCACGTTGCGCGTGTTGTTGTCGCGGGCGACGTGGTCCGGATGGCGATCATCGTGTAGCGCATGGGAGATATACGGCCTGTCAGGGTCCCCTTGCTCGAAGGCGATCGCCACTTCGGTCCCCGCCAGCAGCGGAAGGTGCAGGCCGTACAGGTCGCCGGCATAGGGCCGGGCCAGGCGCATGGCCAGGCTTTCTTCACCGGGCTCGCGCTTGTCGCGGTCGAAGAGGAAGCTGACGCGGTAGCGGCCTTCCTTGTCGATGTGACTGTAGGGGTCGTTTTTGTAGCGGCTGGTGACGCGCGCCGGGAGGGTTCCGGCGATCACCGGCTTGGGCTGCAACGGCGGGCGGTAGCCCACCAGCCCGGCATAGGGCAGGCCTTCGAATTCGACCAGGTAGTTCTTGTTGCGCGCGCCGCTGATGCGGGTGGTGTGCACGATCACGGTCTGCGAGCAATCCTGGGGCACGTCGCCGCTGAGCCTGAGCATGCACGCTGGCACCACCTTCGGGCTGCTGCTGAAACCGCTGACCTGGCTGCGCAGGTTCATGTTGCGCTCGTAGGTGAGGCGGGCGAAGAAACGTCCGGTCTCGGTGGTTGGGCGGTCCGAGTAGATCTCGCCGAGCTCGTTGTAGGCCCAGCCGTATTCGTAGGTTTCGCCGTAGACCGTGTGCTCCAGGCGCCATTGCTCGGTTTCGCCCTGCAGGTCGTTGTTGGCCTGGCGCGGGTCGTAGGTGCGGAAGAACAGGTGCTTTTCCACCACCTGGTGGCGGGTGCCGATGTCCCAGACGCAGTCGGCGCCGTTGCTGTTCATGCCGGCGCGGGGCAGGTACGGCAGTTCGACCTTCTCGTCGTGCAGCGGCAGATCACGGAAATGCACCACCTCGACGCGGTGCTCCGAGTTGATGGCGAAGCGGTACCAGATGCCCACCTCGGCGAGCAGGCGCTGGACGAATTCCAGGTCGGTTTCCTGGTACTGCAGCACGTGGTCACGCACCGGGTACTCACGGTCCAGGTCGAAGAAGTATTCGTGGCTGAACAGCTTGTGCCGTTCCTTGAGGATGTGCTTGACGATCTCCGGCACCGATTTGCGCCGGTACAGGCGGGTCTGCTTGCTGCGCTCCAGCAGGGCGAAACGCGGTTCGATAACGATCTCGTACTGGCCTTCGTCGACCGAGGCACGGATGCGTTTGAACGAGGTGATGATGCCGAACAGTTCGCGGATCGGGTTGTGCTGCTTCTTTTCTTGCCAGGGGTAGGTGATCGGCGGCTCGCCATACAGGGCGAAACGGGCGATGCGGTTGAGGAACAGGGCCTTGTCGAGGTCGAGGGGCTTGGGCCGGTCCGGGGCGTGGTCGGCCGCCACGTAGCTGCGGGTGGGCCGCGGTAGCGCGCAGGTGAAGCGGATGGTGTAGCGGAACGGTTTGCTGAGGTACTCCTCGCCTTCGAAGGCGAAGATGTCCAGCGGTACGTTCACTTTCTCGACGTTCAACTGGTAGGGGTTGCGGGTGACTGGCGACGGGTAGCGGCTGACGATGTCGGTCATGGGTGAGCCTCCTGGTCGTCGAAGGTCAGCAGCACGCCCTCCTCCTCGTCATGGCCCAGGACCACGCGGGTCACGACCTGCTTGAGCGCCTGGCGCTGCAACAACTGCTGGCTGAGCACCGGCAGGATCTGCTGGTTGAGCAGGCTGTCGATATTGCGCGCGCCGCTATCCGGCAGCAGGCAGGCGGCAACCAGGGCCTCGGCGAGGGAGTCATGGATCTGGCAGTCCAGCCCGTAGTGCCGTTGCAGGCGGCGGGCGACCTTGGCCAGTTTCAGGTCGACGATACGCTTCAGCGCTTCGGCGCCCAGCGGGCGGTACACCAGGGTCTGGAAGCGGGCCAGCAAGGCCGGCTGGAAGTGCTCGCGCAGCAACGGGCGCAGCAGCTCTTGCAGGGTTGCGTCGGTGGCCTCGGGTTGTTCTTCCAGCAACTGCTGCAAGGCATCGCTGCCGAGGTTGGAGGTCATCAGGATGACGGTGTTGCGGAAGTCGATTTCGCGCCCTTCGCCATCGCGCATGAAGCCGCGGTCGAACACCTGGTAGAACAGGTTGAGGACATCGCGGTGGGCCTTTTCCACTTCGTCCAGCAGCACCACGCTGTAGGGGCGCTGACGCACCGCCTCGGTCAGCACGCCGCCCTGGCCGTAGCCGACGTAGCCGGGTGGCGAGCCCTTGAGCTGGCTGACGGTGTGGGCTTCCTGGTACTCGGAAAGGTTGAGGGTGACCAGGGATTTCTCGCCGCCGAACAAGCTGTCGGCCAGGGCCAGGGCGGTTTCGGTCTTGCCCACCCCGCTGCTGCCGACCAGCAGGAACACACCCTGCGGCGCCTGCTCTTCACAGAGCCCGGTCCTGGCTGCGCGCAGGCGCTGGGCCAGGGCGCCAAGGGCGTGGTCCTGGCCAACGATGCGCGCGCCCAGTTGCTGTTCCAGTTGCAACAGCCCGGCCTGTTCGTCCTTGAGCAGGCTGCCGAGCGGGACGCCGGTCCAGTCGGCGATGACCTCGGCGACACCGCGCGGGTCGACATCGAGGTTGAGCAATGGCTGTTCGCCCTGGGCCTCGGCGAGTTGCCGTTGCAGGCGCTGACACGACGCCAGGTCGGGGGCATCGCCCTGGCGGGCATCGAGCAGTTGCCGGCTGAGGTCGAGTTCCTGGCGGTACTGCTGCTCCAGACGGGCCTGCTGCTGGTGCAGTTCATCACAGAGAACGTCGATAGCGGCGATGCGCTCGGCCGCCTCGACAGCGCCCAGGGCGGCATCCTGTTGCAGGGCTTCGCGCTCCAGGTGCAGCCCGGCCTGGCGGGCCTTGAGGCGCACCAGCGCTTGCGGTTCGCAGTCCAGGCTCATGCGCACCCGGGCACTGGCGGTGTCGAGCAGGTCGACGGCCTTGTCCGGCAACTGCCGGCCGGTGAGATAGCGCCGCGACAGGTTGACCGCCGCCTGCACCGCCGCATCCTGGATATGCACGCCGTGGTGGCTGGCGTAGCGCGCCTTGAGACCGCGCAGCATCAGGCAGGCGCCGGCATCGTCCGGCTCGTCCACCTTGACCATCTGGAAACGCCGTTCCAGGGCGGCATCACGTTCGAAATATTGTTTGTATTCGCTCCAGGTGGTGGCGGCGATGCTGCGCAGCTCGCCACGGGCCAGGGCCGGCTTGAGCAGGTTGGCGGCATCGGCGCCACCGGCCTGGTTGCCGGCACCGATCAGGGTGTGGGCTTCGTCGATGAACAGCAGCACCGGCTGCGCGGACTGCTGCACCGCCTCGATGACGTTCTTCAGGCGCTGCTCGAACTCGCCCTTGACCCCGGCCCCGGCTTGCAACAGGCCAAGATCGAGCACACGCACGACCACGTTTCTGAGGCTGTCCGGCACGTTGCCTTCGGCGATGCGCAGGGCCAGGCCCTCGACCAGGGCGGTCTTGCCCACCCCCGGTTCGCCGACCAGGATCGGGTTGTTCTTGCGCCGTCGACTGAGGATGTCGATGACCTGGCGGATCTCGTCGTCACGGCCGAAGACCGGGTCGATCCGGCCCTCGGCCGCCTTGGCAGTGAGGTCCTGGGTGAATTTGTCCAGCACGCCGTTGCCGGGCTGTGGCTGAGGCAGGGGCTGGGGCAGTTGCGCCACATCGCGCTCGTTGCCGATCTCCTGTTGTCGCTGCGGGCGCTCTTCGGAGTGATGGTCGAGCACCACCAGCAAGCGCTGGATCTGCGCGCGGCTGATGCTGAGCAGCGGCCAGGCGGCTTCGCAGGCCAGCAGGTCGGGGCTTTCCAGCAAGGCATCGAGCAAATGGGCGGAGCGCAGTTGCGCCTGGTCCTCGTCCAGCGAGGCCAGCAGCCAGGCGTTCTTGATCAGTTGCTGCAGGCGCGGGCACAACTGCGGCCGGGCCTGGACCCGGCGCGGCAGGCTGTCGAGGTGATCGAGCAGGCCCTGCCAGAGGGCGTCCATGTCCCATTCGTAGCGTCGGGCTATCAGGGTCAGGTCGCCCTCGCCCTGCTCCAGCAGCTTGAGCAGCCAGTGCTCGATGCTGATATCGGCATGGGCGCGGCTTTGGCAGAGTGACGCGGCGCCGCTCAGGGCCTCCGCGCAGTAGGGGTTGAGGCGGCGTAGCAGACGGGAGGGACTGATGGCCATGCAGGGCGTCCTTTGGCGGGATTCCGGGCAGGAAAAGAGGAATGAAAAACCGTGGAAAGAATGAGCGCCCTAAACGGGCGCCCACTTGGTCTGGCCTGGATCAGCCGGCCGTAGCGGCCATTGGCCGGGTGTCCCAGTTGTCGGTATGCACGTGGTTACCGTCCTTGAAGTCCCAGGTGATCTCCTCGTAACGCAGCTCCACCTCTTCCAGGTGCTTGTAGCCCTTGTTGTCGGGGTTCTTGATGTCCAGCATCTTCTTGGCAACGCTGGCCACCTTGACGTTCTTCAGCAGCATGCTGAAGTACACCTCGATCTCGCCGTCCGGCAGCACCTGCTGGAAGTCGAAGCGGGCTTCCTGCCAGCTGCGACCCGAGCCGACGGCGCGGTCGAGGTAGACGGTGGAGGCGTCGATTTCCTTGGTGAACATGATCGGCGAATGAACCCGCTCGCCGGTGTACTTGCCGGTGTTGTCATCGGTCGGCCGGGACACCTTGTGCTCGAACTCGATCAGTTCGATGCAGCCTTCGAGACCCTTGGCGGTGACCGAGCCCTTCAGGTGCTTGCCGGTCTCGTCGGTGATGGTCAGGTAAATGGGAAGTGCCATGGTGAAACTCCTTGTTCAGGTTTGAATGTCGCAACTGCGACAGGGTTTTCAGCCCGCCACCGGCGAAGCGACCAGACAGGCCCCCTCCGCCGGCAACAGACGAATATCGACACGACGGTTGCTCATGCGCCCGTCCTCGTGGTCATTGCTTGCAATGGGTTGGCTGGCGCCGAAGCCCTGGACGGCGAAGCAGCTGTCGGGGATGTCGCCCATGCGCTGCATCCAGTCGCGTACCGCTGCGGCGCGGGCACGGGACAAGCGCAGGTTGTGCTCGTCGCTGCCGGTGGCATCGGTGTGCCCGGCGACAACGATCAGCCAGCCAGGCTGGGCCTTGATATCCACCAGGGCATTGACCAGCACCTTGGTGGACTCCGGTTTGAGCTGAGCACTGCCGGAACTGAACAGCGACAGGCTGTCCAGGCGCACCATGCCGGGTGCCTTGACCACGGGCAGCGGCATCACCGGCTGGCGGTGTTCCAGCAGTACGGCGAGCAGGCGCTCGCGCAACACCACGTCGCGGTACAGGCCGAAGCTCAGCGCCAGTGGCTCGCCCTCGCGTTTGTAGTACTCCAGCAAGGTCGCGTGCTGGCGCAGCACCGCCAGGGCTTCCTCGCGCAGGCCATGGGCCGGTTGATCGGCATGCGCAGGCGAGGGAATCGAGGCATAGCGCTGCAGGTCGCCGCTGACCTGGCGCATCAGCCGATCGTTGTTCCAGGCCGAACTGGCCAGGGCGGCCAGGCCCGCCAGGGTGAACATCCAGATGGCCTTGACCGTGGCCCGCTGCCGCGGGGTCGCGCGCAGGCGCAGCGGCATCAGCGACAGCGCGGCATCGGGAAACTCCAGCATGCCGCCCGACATTGCCGGGGCCCCATGCACCACCTGCAACGCCAGCCGCTGGCGCAACCACTGCTGCCAGAGATTGCCGCTGCGTTCGCCCGGCAGTGCTTCGACGAAGGTCATGGCGCAGGCGACCGGCGCGCAGCCGGCCAGATGGGCCAGCACCTGCTCGCGCCACCACTGCGCGACACCGTTCAACTGCACGGCGGCGCGCATGCGGGCACTGCCGCCAACGCTGTCGTCGGCCTGGCGCTGCCACTGGTCCAGGCCAGTGCAACTGCCGGCCTCGTGCACCTGCGGGCAGGCTTCGCCATCCCCCCAGACGAACCAGGGCGCCTGCCCCTGCTGCTGCCCGCCACGCAGGTAGCTCGCCAGCAACAGGGGCAACACCAGCCCCTGCTGCCGACGCACCAGGGCCAGTTGATGAGCGAGGGCCCGGGCCTGGCTGGTGAGCAAGGTCGGGTCGTCCTGTTCGCCAGGGTTGACCACGAACAGCACTCCGAGCTGCCCGCTCCAGGCCGGACGCCGCGCCAGCAAGGCGGACACCAGGGTCGGCAGGCGGCGCGTGTCGCCGACGTCGAGGTAGCAGGCCCGCGCGGTCATGCGCAGGCGCGGACGCTCGCTGTCCTTCTTGCCGAACAGCCCGTCCTGGCCATCGCCGCACACCAGCAGCACCGGCTGGCGATAGCCGGCCGGTGGCAGGGTGACGTCGTCGGCCAGGCGCAGCGACTCGCGCAGTTGCCCGGCGCGGCGCCCGGCACGACGCCAGCCGTGCGCCACCAGCGCGGTGACCAGCACCGCGGCCATTACCCGCCAGCCATCGTCGAACGGCACGATCAGCAACACGCCCAGGGCCAGGAACATGCCCCATAGCCAAAGCCCGCGAATCAACTTGAGAGTCATCCGCGCTCCTTAGCCTTGTCCGGGCAGCAAGCTGGTCAGCAAACGCCCCAGCAACTGGTCCAGACTCCACCACACGGACGCCAGCACCAGCCCGGCGAGCAAGCCATGGCGCCAGGGCGAATTGCCCCAGGCGCCGCTCAGCAGTTGCCGCCCGGCGCGGCCCAGCAGCCCGTGCCGCGGAACGAAGGGCGCCACCCGCTCCTCCAGCGCGGCGATCAGTTGCTCGCGTTCCGGATCCTCCAGCTTCGTGTAGCGGCCCTTGAAGCCAAGCCCCAGTACGCGCTGGAACACCGTCAGCACCAGCGGATCCGGCGACGGCTCGCGCAGCACCTCGCGCATCTGCTCGTACAGCGACTCGCCGGCCTGGTGGCTGTTGAACAGGCGTGCCTGCAACGGCTCCCGGGCCCAGGTCGAATGCTCTGCCCCCTCGCACTTGCCGAGCACGGTTTCGTCGAGCAGCGCGCACTGGGCATGGCTGATCAGGTCCATGGAGCGCTGGCTCAGGCCGGCGTCGCCCAAGCGCCCACGCAGCCCTTCCACCAGTTCCAGGCAGCGCATCCACAGGGCCTGGCTGCCTTCCAGTTCCTGGCTGTTGCTGACTTCCACCACCAGCAGGTAGCTGTCCTGCAACAGCGCATCGATATCGAGGCCTTGCACCTCACGCCGGCTCATGAGCGCAGTACCGCGTAGAGTTCGAGCTTCACTTCACCCAGCGAGCCGGGCACGTAGAAGGCGCAGTTCTGCGCCTCCAGTGCGGCCAGCCCCTTCGGGTGCCGGAAGTCGAGGGCGAAGTACTGGTTCTCGAGACGCAACGGGATGGCTGCGGGAACGTGGGCGAGCGCTTGCAGCGGCACGCCGTCGAGGGCGGAGTTGACCAGTTGATCGACATCGTCCGGCGCCCCCACCTTGCACAGCCGCGGGAACTGCTCCTGCAACTGCACGGCCGACAGGCGAAAACGCACCGACAGGTAGAAATCGACGCCCTCGGGTTCGCGCAGGCGCGGGTCGTTGAGCGCCACCTTCCAGCGATGGCTGCCACCGGAGGTGAGTTCAAGGGCGATCACCCGCGACGGCAGGCTGGCTTCGAGCAGGGTCGAGATGGTCTGCATCAACGGTGGCAGCACCTGTTCCAGGCTCTCGTGCCGATAGGCCGGGATCTGGTCGAGGTCGTGCTCCAGGGAGAAGGTCAGCAGGCTGCCGGCCAGCTTGGCCAGCTCGACATAGACCTGCTCCGGTGCCCGTGGATGCGCCTGCAGATCGCTGAGTATCGGCTGGTAGCTGTTCAACGCGTTGAGCAGCCAGAACAGCGAGACATCGGCGACGGCGAAGTCGGCCATGCGCTGGTTGCTCTCCCGGCGCATGCCCATCAAGCGCTGACGCTTGGCCGCGAGCTGGATCAGCAGGTTGTCCAGCTGCGTCACCAGCCCGGCATGGGCAGAGAAGCGCAGCAGCGGCGGTACGTAGCTGGCGTCGATGCTCCACTCGCCCTGCCCGTCGCGCACCAGGCGCACCAGCGGGCAGGTCATCCAGGCTGCGTTGTCGTCGCTGTCCAGGCGCAGGCTCAGGTTGTGTTCCATGACGCTGATCTGTTGCCGATCCTCGTCGTGCACATCCTGGACCTCGCGCCAGTCCTGCTGATAGCGCAACGGCCGCTCGGCCTTGCGCCCTTCGAACAGGCAGTTCTCGCCATTGGCATGTTCCCGCGGCAAGGCCAGCAGCACGGTGGCTTGCGCGGCGTCCGCGGGCAGCAGCCGGGCCAGCTCCACGGCCGGCGGCAAGCGGTCGGCGTGGACGGTGTCGATCAGCGTACCGTCGGGCAGGCGCACCAGCAGCTCGCTGGCCTTGAGCACGCCAAGGCGCAAGGCATCGCGATCGAAGGTCGCGACCTCCACGCCCCAGGGATGAACCAGGGCCAGGCGGGCCACGCTTTCGGTGGTGCGCGCCTCCCAGCGCGCCTGTTGCTGGAACTGCTGCGGGCACAGCAAGGCACCCGCGAACCAGAGTGGACGATGGATCTTCATCGGATGGCCTCCCTCCGTGCGCATCAGGCCTTGGCCTTGGGCATCCGGGAAACCAGCGACAGGTTGACGTCCATGCCCTCAACCTGGAAGTGCGGTACGGCATACAGCTTGATGCGGAAGAAGCCGGGGTTGTCATCGATGTCCTCGACCACGACCTTGCCTTCGCGCAGCGGATGGGAGGCTTGCAGGTCGTCGCCCGGGTCGGTCATTTCGGTGACCAGCCCCTTGATCCAGCGGTTCAGCTCCTGCTCCAGCACGCTGCGGTCCTTGGTGGTACCGATGTTTTCGCGCTGGATCAGCTTCAGGTAATGGGCAATGCGCGACAGCAGGAAGATGTACGGCAAGCGCGCGTTGATGCGGCTGTTGGCGGTGGCATCGGCGGTGTCGTACAGGGCCGGCTTCTGCGTCGAGTTGGCGGAGAAGAAGCAGGCGTAGTCGCGGTTCTTGTAGTACGACAGGGGAATGAAGCCGAGGTTGGCGAACTCGAATTCGCGGGTTTCGGGAATCATCACCTCCGACGGGATCTTGGCCTGGTTGCCAGTGCCGAGGTCATACAGGTGGATCGGCAGGTCGCTGACCGCACCGCCGGATTGCGGGCCACGGATCTGCACGCACCAGCCATTGGCGATAAAGCTCTTGACCATGTTCGCGGCGAAGGCGAACGAGGCGCTGGTCCACAGGTACTTGTCGTGGTCCGGGCCCTTGACGCTCTCGATGTAGTTGAAGCTGCGCACCGGCACGGTATCGGGGCCGTAGGGCAGGCGGCCGAGCACCCGCGGCATGGTCAGGCCGATGTAGCGCGCGTCGTCGGTATCGCGAAACGCCTTCCACTTGAGATATTCGGCACGCTCGAAGTAGTTGCCGATGTCCTTGATCGCCGCCACCTCCTCCATCGATTGCTTGCCGAAGAACGCCGGCCCCACTGCGCCGATGAAGGGCATGTGCGCGGCGGCCGCGACCTTGGAGATGTTGCGCAACAGGGCGATGTCCTGGGCACCGCGATCGAACTCGTAGTTGGAAATCGCCGCCGCGATCGGCTCGCCGCCGGGGGTGTCGTATTCCTGGGTGTAGGTGTGCAGGTACAGACCGCTCTGGGCGACTTCCGGGGCGTCCTCGAAGTCCTGGACCAGGTGGTCCTTGCTGATATCCAGCAGCTCGATGCGCACGTTATGGCGGAAATCGGTCTGGTCGATCAGTTGCTTGACCCCGCGCCAGGTCGACTCGACGCGCTGGAAGTCAGGGTGATGCATGACCGCATCGAGCTGCCGGCTGATCTGTGCATCGAGGGCGGCGATATGCTCGTCGAGCAGGGTCTTGTCCAGGCGCTCGACCTTGCGCGACGACTGCTTGACCAGCTTCAGGAAGACATCGACGGCGGCGGTGACCCGCTCGTCGGCGGACACTTCGGAAAGTGCTTCGGTATGCTGGAAAACTTCGATATCACCCAGTTCCGAAACCGGGTTCAAGTTGATCTTGCTGAACAGCGAACTGTAAATACCCTGGTTGTTTTCAGCCACGGTCGAGGCGCCACGGGATGACGCGGAAGAGTGTTCTACGGACATGTTGTAACTTCCTGTAGTGCGAAGCGAAGAGAGTCGACGGATTTACTGTGGTGCCAGCGCGGCCAGTTCGCGGCGAAGTTCGTCGCTGAGGGAATCGTCCTTGAGAATGCGTTCCAGCTCCTGGCGGAACGTGATGTTGTCGAGCAGGTTGGACTTGAGGTCGCGCAGCAGATTGCGCATGGCCAGCAGCGCCCGCAGTTCTGGGATCTGCCGGGCCACTTGCTCGGGTTCGAAGTCCTTCATGTGGCGGAAGTCCAACTGCACGGGCATGTCCGAGGCATCACCGGCCAGAGTATTCTCGACCGAAAGTTTCAATGCCGGAGAGAAGTCGGCGAGGACGGCATTGAAGTTGTTCTTGTCGATATTGATCTTGCTGCGCTCGGACAATGGGCGCTGTTCGCGACCATTGCTGTAGTCGCCCATCATCATGAGCTTCAGTGGCAGCTCGACCTTCTTCTGTGCGCCGCCGGTATGCAGGTCGAGTTTGATATTGACGCGGGCCTTGGGTACTTCATTCTGGAAACTGTTTGACGCCATCGGTTCCTCCAAGAACTGAATGCGGAATAAGCAAGTTCATGCTCGCCACTGGCGAACAAATTCATTGAAACATTGACAACAGATCGCCCAGCCCGGGAAGGACTGACAGCAGAGGTGCTGAGCGAATGACGCGAAACAATGAACTATCTTATTCGGGCATTCCAGCCCCCAACACGCGCTTGCTCCTTTTCCTACAAGGCCTGCGGAATATCCGCATGGCTCTTCGGAAAAAATAAGAAACAACTAGAAACATCAAAATTTAAACCCAATAAAACCGGGCTTTTGACGTCTCAGCATTTACAGATCGTGAAATATTTAATTACCAATAGAGATTTTCGCCATTAATGGCGAATCTGCCAGGAGGGATGGGGGAATCGCCATGTCGGCGTCGGCAGGCAGGTGACCGTGATGGTCGAGTAGGTCGGCTGGGTGAATCCTTGCGGCGTGCACTCTGTGGGAGCTGGCTTGCCAGCGATAGCGGCAGTGAATTCACCGACGTCATCGCTGGCAAGCCAGCTCCCACAGGTACCGATAAATCAATGAGTCACGTAGTGTTCCATGAAAGTAGGTTTAGCACGATGAGGCCGTCAGCCTAGCGCGCAGCCCAAGCGTTGAAACGCTCCTCCAGCTCCTCCCCGTGATCGACCCAGAAACTGGAATCCACCAGCAGCCCCTGCTCCAGGTTGGCCGGCGCGGTTGGCAGTTGTGCCTGGATATCCGCCGGCAGGGCGTCGAGGGTCTGCTTGTTGACCGGGCCGTAGGGGATGTTCGACGAGAAGGTCTTCTGGCTGTCGGCCTGGCTGGCGAAGACGATGAAGCGTTCGGCCAGGGCCTTGTTCGGCGAGCCCTTGACGATGGCCCAGTGGTCCGGGTCGTAGAGGCCGCCGTTCCAGACGATACCCAGGTGGGTGCCCTCTTTCTGCGCCACGGCGATCCGGCCGTTGTAGGCCGCGGACATCACCACGTCATTGGCGGCCAGCCATTGCGGCGGCTGGGCGCCGGCTTCCCACCACTGGATCGAGGACTTGATCTGGTCGAGCTTGGCGAAGGCACGGGTCACGCCCTCGGGGGTGGCGAGAACCTTGTACAGGTCGGCGCGGCTGACGCCGTCGGCCAGCAACGCGGCTTCCAGGGTGTACTTGGCGCCCTTGCGCAGACCGCGCTTGCCCGGGTATTTGCTGGTGTCCCAGAAGTCGGCCCAGGAGGTTGGCGGACTCGCCAGCTTGGCCGGGTTGTAGGCCATGACCATGGACCAGACATAGCTGGCCACGCCGCATTCGCTGACGGTGTTGGCGATGTAGTGATCGTTGTTGCCGAGCAGGCCGGGATCGAGTTTCTCGAACAGGCCTTCCTCGCAGCCGCGCAACAGTTCCGGGCTTTCCACCTCGACGATATCCCAGGAAATCTGCCCGACGCTGACCATGGCTTTCACCTTGGACAGTTCGCCGTTGTAGTCACCCGCGACCACCTTGCCCGCGCCGCTCTGCTCGAACGGCTTGAAATAGGCCTGGTCCTGGGCGGCCTTGGTGGCGCCGCCGAAGGAGATCACCGTCAGCTTGTCCGCCGCCGCCAGGGCATTGCCCGCCGCCATTGCGCAAATCACCGCTGCTGCGCACGCATGCATTTTCAAAGACATCGACACTTCCTCCCTACTTCTCAAGGTAATTGCCGGGTAGCCGAGAACAGCAGGCGCGGGTCGTCGACCCCGACAGGGTTGGCACAGACAGTCTTGAAAGGGCAGTAAGGCGGGTGCGCTTCTTGTTATGGGTAAGCCGAGGCACCGGCCGGGTAGCGAGCGCCAGGGGCGCGTCGTTATTGTTCTGAGGCCGATGATGGGGCAGATCGCAGGACAGGAAAAATATTAAAAATGTTCTGGCTGGAGAGGAAAAAGCTTTGCAGGCTTGCAGGGGCATGTGGTGTCAATGACGGCCTCATCGCCGGCAATGCCGGCTCCCACAAGGATCGTGCACACCGCATAACCCTGTGGGAGCTGGCGTTGCCAGCGATGAGGCCGTCAAGGCTTGCCTAGAGATCCAGCACCAGACACCCGCCCCTGGCCCGGGAACAGCACGGCGTCATCTGCTCACGCCGCTCGGCGTCGGTAAGGAACTGATCACGGTGGTCCACCTCGCCATCCACCACGCGAGTCACGCAGGTGCCGCAGATGCCCTGCTCGCAGGACACCGGAATGATGATCCCGGCCTCGTCCAGCACCTGGGTGATGGAACGGTCCGCCGGTACGTTGAACACTTGCCCGGTGCCATGGATGCGCACCTCGAAGGCGCCATCCTCGCCATGCTCCACCGGCGCCGCGGCGAAATACTCACGGTGCAGCCGCGACTCGTCCCAGCCCAGGGCCCGGGCGCCATCGAGGATATGGGCGATATAGCCTGCCGGCCCGCACACATAGAGATGGGTGTCCGCCGGCTCCGCCGCCAGCACGGCAGCCAGGTCCAGGCGCTCGCCGTCGTCGAAATAGCAGCGCGCCGGCAGTTCTCCGAGCGGTTCGAGAAACGCCGCGCGCTGCGCCGAACGCGCCGAGTAATGCAGTGCGAAAGGTCGCCCCTGGCGCTGCAGTTCATGGGCCATGGCCAGGATCGGGGTGATGCCGATGCCACCGGCGAACAGCAGCGAACGCCCGCCCCCGGCCTCCAGGGCGAACAGGTTGCGCGGTTCGCTGACGGTCACCAACTGCCCCACCCGCAGGCGCTTATGCACCGCCCGCGAGCCACCTCGGGACTCGCCATCCAGCAGCACGCCAATGCAATAGCGACGCCGCTCCCATGGGTCGTTGCACAAGGAATACTGGCGTACCAGTCCACCGCCCAGATGCAGGTCGATATGCGCCCCGGCCGCGAATGCGGGCAACTCTCCGCCGTCCTCGCGCACCAGTTCCAGGCCGAGAATGTCCTGCGCCTCCAGGCGCATCGCCTTGATCAGCAGTTCCATCACGAGGCGCTCCGGGCAATCAGCGGCGCCTGCTCGGCGGCGATGATCCGTTCGATGATGCGCCGCGACTGCACGCCACCAGCATCGATGTTGAGCTTGAGCAGGTTGCGTTGCGGATGCTCCAGCAGGTTGCGCTGCTGGCGTTCGAGCATTTCCAGGTCTTCGGCGAAGATCTTGCCCTGGCCAGTGCGGATGGTCTCGGTCAGCGCCGGGTCGTCGGCCTTGAAGTTGCGCGCCATGCCCCAGAAGTACCAGATCGAGGTGTCGCTTTCCGGGGTGATGAAATCCACCACGATGCTGCCGGCCTTGCACGCCGCCGGTGCGTCGTAGCCGCCAGTGCCGGCATGGGCCACGCCGACTTCGATCATCACGTGGCTGGGCGGGGTGAAACGGCAGATCTGCCAGCGGTCCACCGGCACATCGTCGGCCAGGCCATTGCCGCGCAGGGCCGCCTGCCAGAACGGTGGCGGCAGGATGTTTTCCATGAAGCGGCTGGTGATCACCTCGTCGCCATTGACCTTGGTGCTGACCGGTGCCTCGTCGATTTCCTTCTGGCCGATGCTGGAGGCATGGACGTAGGTTTCGTGGGTCAGGTCCATCAGGTTGTCGATCATCAGGCGGTAGTCGCAGGCGATATGGTAAAGCCCGCCACCATAGGCCCAGTCGGGGCTCTCGGCCCAGTGCAGGTGGGGAATCAGCGCCGTGTCGGCCAGCGCCGGATCACCCGGCCAGACCCAGATGAAGCCATGGCGTTCCTCCACCGGGAAGCTGCGGATCGCCGGAAACGCCTGGACCCGCTGGCACGGCATCGCCGCAGTGCGGCCGTCGCTACCCATTTCCAGGCCGTGGTAGCCGCAGATCAGCTTGCCATCGCGGACAAAGCCCAGGGACAGCGGTGCGCCCCGGTGCGGGCAGAAGTCTTCAAGCGCAGCAACACGGGACTGGTCGCCGCGATAGAACACCATGTTCTCGTTGCAGACCTTGCGGCCCAGGGGCTTTTCGGCGATCTCGTCAGGGGTGCAGGCGACATACCAGGCGTTTTTCGGATGCATGAGGCAGGCTCGTTTTGTTGTTGTGATGGATCCATAAACTGGATTCAACGAGACAAAAACACAACAAAAACGCACACAATGGATCCATTAATGGTTCGATAATCGCCCGGGATTTATCTCGCCCCTCCTTTCACAGACACGCGCAAAGCCGCTACAGTGCCGCGCACGAAGGGCTTGGCCGTGGAGGCCGCAGTGAGTGGATCCGGACAACGTGTACTGAACCTGCTGCGCAGGATGATCCTCGATGGCCAGTTCGCGCCGGGCGAGCGTATTGCCGAGGTGCCTACCGCCGAGTTGCTCGAAGTCTCGCGGATGCCGGTGCGCATGGCCCTGCGCGCGCTGGAGCAGGAAGGCTTGCTGGTGCGCCAGGGCGCGCGGGGGTTTGCGGTCAAGCAAGTGACTGCGGAAACCCTCGGCAATGCCGTGGAAGTGCGCGGCGCGCTGGAGGGGCTGGCCGCCCGCCAGGCAGCGGAACGTGGCCTGGACAAGGCCGCGCGGACGGTATTGCTGGAGTGCCTGGAGCAGGCGGACCGTCTGTTCGACAAGGGCTTCGTCACCGAGGAAGACCTGGCGGCCTATCACGACATCAACAAGCGCTTTCACCAGACCATCATCGATGCCAGCGGCAACGCGGCGGTGGCCGAGGCGCTGTCGCGCAACGAGCACCTGCCGTTCGCTTCGGTCAGCTCGATTGCGGTGGACCGTAACAACCTGGCCCAGGAGTTCCGCCGCTTCAACTTCGCCAACATGCAGCACCACACCATCGTCGATGCGCTACTTGCCGGCCAGGGTGCCAGGGCCGAGGCGATCATGCGCGAACATGCCCAGGTGACCCTGCGCTACATGAAGATCTTCAGCGGGCCGCGGCAGGAGGGGTTGAAGATCATTCAGTGAGTTTGCCGCTGGACTTTAGGGCCTCATCGCTGGCAATCGGATCGCCGCCCGGCCAGCTCCCACAGGTTTCTGTGTCGAGCCTGGATCATGCGGCTGGCCCAGAACCCTGTGGGAGCCGGCATTGCCGGCGATGAGGCCTAATGATCAACATGCTTTAAACGCATAAAACACAACAATCGTTATTAACAAATCACCAACCGATATTTCACAACCCCACCACCCCGCCCTACCCTGTTCGCCATCTTCCCCATGATGAAGAACACCGACCATGCCGCCTGCAACCTCCCGCCCTGCGCTAAGGCGGACGACCTGAACGCACCGATCCGTCCCGACCTGGAACAGACCTCGCCAGCCTTCCAGCGCAAGGTACCGATGATCATCGGCTGCGCGCTGTTCATGGAACTGCTCGACTCCACCGCCGTGCTCACCGCCCTGCCGCAACTGGCGGCGGACTTCGGCGAGCCGAGCGTGCGCATGAACCTGGTGGTGACCCTCTACCTGCTGGCGGTGGCGATGTTCATACCCCTCAGCGGCTGGCTGGCCGAACGCCTGGGACCGCGTCGGGTATTCATCGCGGCGATCGGCCTGTTCGTCGCCAGTTCACTGGCCTGCGCCCTGGCCGCCAGCCTCTGGCAACTGGCCCTGGCGCGCTTTGCCCAGGGCATGGCCGGGGCGCTGATGGTGCCGGTGGGCCAGGTGATCCTGTTGCGCTGGTCGAGCAAGCGCGATCTGCTCAAGGCCATGGCCTACCTGACCATGCCCGCCCTGCTCGGCCCGGTGTTCGGACCGCCGCTGGGCGGGCTGCTGGTGACCTGGCTGTCGTGGCACTGGATCTTCCTGCTCAACCTGCCCATCGGCCTGCTTGGCATCGCCCTGGTGCTGCGCCATGTGCCGGACTATCCAGGGCAGCGCAGCCGGCCGCTGGACCTGCGCGGCTTCCTGCTCGGCAGCCCGGCCCTGGCCTGCCTGGTGCTGGCCTTCGAAAGCCTCGGACACGGCTCGCTGCGCTGGGAATGGTCGTGCCTGTTGCTGCTCGCCGGGATCGCGTTCGCCGGATGCTATATACGCCATGCCCGGCGGGCGCCAGCGCCGCTGCTGGACCTGTCGCTGCTGCGCATTCCCAGCTTCGCCCTGGTGCTCTGCGGCGGCACGCTGTTTCGCCTGGGCAGTGCGTCGCTGCCGTTCCTGCTGGTGCTGCTGTTCCAGCTCGGCTATGGCATGAGTGCGCTGGAGGCCGGATTGCTGACCTTTGCCGGTGGTGCCGGGGCGCTGCTGATCAAGTTCATCTCGGTGCCCCTGGCGCGACGCTTCGGCTTCCGTGACCTGCTGGTGTGGAACACCTTGCTCGGCGCGCTTTCCATTGCCCTGTGCGCGCTGTTTACCGCCGAGACGGCGCCCGTGGTGGTGATGTTCATGCTGTTCGTTGGCGGGCTGTCGCGCTCGTTGCAGATGACCGCGGTGGGCGCGCTGACCTATGCCGATATCCCGCCGCACCGCTCGGCCAGTGCCGCCACCCTGTCGGCCACCAGCGTACAGATCAGCCTGAGCCTGGCCGTGTGCCTGGCGGCGATGCTGCTGGGGTTGGTGCAGAGGCTGCGCGGGCATGGGCAGCCGGAGGCCGGGGATATCCAGTTGACCCTGGTGCTGGTGAGTTTGATGTGTTTGGCGGCGGGGCTGGTTTTCCGGCGGTTGGACCGGGGTAATTAAGTGTTCTTGAGGGCTTCATCGCTGGCAAGCCAGCTCCCACAGAGATCGGCGTGGGAGCTGGCTTGCCAGCGATGAAGCCCTCAAGAACAAAAAAAGGCGCCCAAGCGGGCGCCAAAGATATCCACCTTTTAACCAAAGGAGCTTGGGGAGCTTCTCAAGGTGAATCAGAGAACCGACAGCGGGTATTCCACTATCAGGCGAACTTCATCCAGGTCCGATTCGAACGCGGTGGCCCGGGTGGTGGCCTGGCGCACGCGCAAGGACAGGTCCTTGGCCGCGCCGCTCTGCACCACGTACTTGACTTCGATATCCCGCTCCCAGCGCTTCTGGTCGGTCAGCGGGTCGCCATTGCCATCGCGGCGCATGTACACGCTGTTGGCGTTGGAATAGTCGGCATCGCTGCCCCTGCCGTAGCGGGTCATGAACGACAGACCGGGCACACCGTAGCTGGCCATGTCCAGGTCGTAGCGCAGCATCCACGAGCGCTCCTTCGGTGAGTTGAAGTCGCTGTACTGGATCGAGTTGTCGAGGAAGATCGAGTCCGACTGGCGCAGGTAGTCAAAGTCATCGTCACCGTTGTTGCGCTGGTGGGTCAGCGCTACGGTGTGCGCGCCGTAGCGCAGGCCGAGCTTGCCGCTCCAGATGGTGTTGGCAAACTCGCCCAGCAGCTGCTTGCCTTCATCGACCGCGCGATAGGCATTGAAACCGCTGATCAAATCGAGGTCCTCGGCCAGCGGATAAGTGAAGCTGGTGCCGACGTAGTACTGGTTCCACGCATCCTTGAGCCGGCTGCCATAGAGGCTGACGCTGAGATGGTCGGTCAGGGCGTAGTCACCGCCACCATAGGCGACCCAGGGCGAGTCCACTGCGCCGCCGTAGAAGGTGACGAAACCGTCGCGCATATTGCTCGACACCGGTTGGCTCATCGAGTGCAGGCGCCCCGCCTGCAAGGTGAGACCATCGATGCTGGTGTTCTCCGCAGTCACCCCACGGAAGCTTTCCGGCAGCAGGCGCGAGTCGCCGGCTGCCACCACCGGCGTCACCGGGAACACATCGCCGACCCGCACCACAGTGTCGAACAGGCGTGCTTTCGCCGCCCCGCCGACCTTGCTGTATTCGTCCCGGGCCTGGCCATCGCGGTCCACCGGTAGCACGTCGAACGAACTGCGCCCGCCATTGCGGCCGCCGCCGGTGTCCAGTTTCAGGCCGAGCATGGCGAAGGCATCGACACCGAAGCCGACCGTGCCCTGGGTGAAGCCGGAGGAGAACCTGCCGATAACGGCGTGGGCCCAGGCTTCGGAATAGCCGTTGTCAGCCGGCTTGCCCTGGGTCGGCGCCGGGCCGTCGCGGTGATCACGGTTGAAATAGAAGTTGCGGTTCAGCAGCGACAGGCTGCTGCCTTCGATAAAGCCCTCGGCCTGCTCTGCGGCGTTGACGGCCTGACTTGCGGACAGCGCGCCAAGCGCTGCCAGATAAAGCGGTAACCTGCGACTCATGCAATGCTCCTTCGAGGTCCGGCAGTTTTTATTCTGATGTCCAGGCGCGTTATTGGAGGTGTGATGGCGCCCGCCGCAGAGCATTGCAAAGGCTGGATAACGGCAAGGTGAGCGGCGCATTACAATGCCGTCATCCGCCTGTTATCTGGCGGCTTCCTCGATTACAGAATTGTAATTTTGCCGACACCCCCCTGATACCTGCCGCTACTTAGAGTGCCGCCATCTTTCCAACAGGGCCTGGCGGCATCTTCGGCGTTCCCGTCGGGCTTTCTGCGCACGAGGACCCGCCAGTGCCCCGACATCCCTTCCTCTCCCGAACCGTCGTCACGCTCTGCCTGGCGCTGGCCGCCCCATTGGCCCTGGCCGACAGCCTGAGTCTGCCGCAGGCCATCGCCACGGCCCTGGAACACAACCCGGACCTGGCCGCCGCCCGCCAGGAAATCGGCATCGCCGACGGCGCCCGGCGCCAGGCCGGACTGATCCCCAATCCGGAGCTGTCCTACGAAGTCGAGGACACCCGGCGCAACACCAGCACCAGCACCGTGAGCATCAGCCAGGCGCTGGAGCTGGGAGGCAAGCGCGGGGCGCGGATCGAGGTGGCGAGCATCGGCCAGAACCTGGCGCAGATGACCCTGGAACGCCAGCTCAACGCCCTGCGCGCCGAAGTGACCGAGGCCTTCCATGCCGGCCTGCGCGCACAGGCCGGCGTGGAACTGGCGCAGCAGTCCCTGGAGCTGACCGAACGCGGACTGCGGGTGGTCGAAGGCCGGGTACGCGCGGGCAAGTCCTCGCCGGTGGAAGCGACCCGTGCCCAGGTGCAACTGGCCGAGGCGCGCCTGCAACTGGGCCGTGCCGAAACCCTGAAAACCACGACCTGGCGGCAACTGGCGCACGTTACTGGCAGCAGCGCCGGCAGCTTCGAGCGCCTGCAATCGCCGTCGCTGTCGCCGGGTCTGCCACCGGATGCCGAGCCCTTGCTCGCACGCCTGGAACAGACCGCCGAGCTGCGCCAGGCCACCGCGCAGATCGAGCAGAACGACGCCGCCCTGGGCTCGGAAAAGGCCCAGCGCATCCCCAACCTGACCGTCAGCCTCGGCAGCCAGTACGACCGCGCCGAGCGCGAGCGGGTCAACGTGGTCGGCCTGTCCGTGCCGCTGCCGCTGTTCGACCGCAACCAGGGCAATGTCCTCGCCGCCGCACGCCGCGCCGATCAGTCCCGCGACCTGCGCAATGCCGTGGAGCTGCGCCTGCGCAGCGAAACCCGCAGCGCCCTGAACCAATGGGCCACGGCCATGGGCGAGATCGAGGCCTATGACCGCAGCATCCTCCCCGCCGCACGCCAGGCGGTGGACACCGCCACCCGCGGCTTCGAGATGGGCAAGTTCGGCTTTATCGAAGTGCTCGATGCCCAGCGCACCCTGATCACCGCCCGCGAGCAGTACCTCGCCTCCCTGGCCAGCGCCAGCGCCGCCCGGGCCCAGGTGGAACGGGTCTACGGCGACCTCGGCAGCGCCACCGCCACCCCTTGAATCCGACCCAGGAGCAGTAATGGAAAACAAACGCAAGATCGCCCTCGCCCTCGCGCTGCTCGCGGCGACAGCCCTCGGCTTTGCCGGCATGGCCTGGAACGACAACGCCGAACATGGCGCTGATGACGGCCACGGCCATGCATCGGCGAAAACCGCCAAGGATGACCACGGGCACGACGAAGAAGAAGGCCATACCGAAGAAGGCGAAGACGGCCACGCAGAAGAAGGCAAGCTGAGCCTCGACGCCCGGCAGATCGAGGCCGCCGGCATCGAAGTGGAGGCCGCCGCACCGCGTGAACTGGGCAGCGTGGTCAGCTTCCCCGGCGAGATCCGCTTCGACGAGGACCGCACCGCCCACGTCGTGCCACGGGTGCCCGGGGTGGTGGAAAGCGTCAGCGCCAATCTCGGCGAGACGGTAAAGAAAGGCCAGTTGCTGGCGGTGATCGCCAGCCAGCAGATCTCCGACCTGCGCAGCGAACAGCAGGCCGCCCAGCGCCGGGTCGAACTGGCGCGGGTCACCTTCGAGCGGGAAAAGCAGCTGTGGCAGGAGCGCATCTCCGCCGAGCAGGACTACCTGCAAGCCCGGCAGACCCTGCAGGAAGCCGAGATCGGCCTGGCCAATGCCCGGCAGAAAGTCGCCGCCCTCGGCGCCTCGGTCGGTGCCGCCGGCGGCAACCGCTACGAACTGCGCGCGCCATTCGATGCGGTGGTGGTGGAAAAGCACCTGGCCCTCGGCGAGGTGGTCAGCGAAGCCAGCAACGCCTTCACCCTGTCCGACCTGTCGCGGGTATGGGCGACCTTCGCCGTGCCGCCGCGTGACCTCGACAAGGTCGCCACCGGGCGCGCCGTGCGAGTCTCCTCGCCAGACCTGGACAGCGCCGTGGACGGCACCATCGGTTACGTCGGCAGCCTGCTCGGCGAACAGAACCGCGCCGCCACCGTCCGCGTCACCCTGACCAACCCCAACGGCGCCTGGCGCCCGGGGCTGTTCGTCAGCATCGCAGTCACCACCCGCACTGCCCCGGCAGCAGTCACCGTGCGCCATGAAGCCGTACAGACCGTGGAAGACCAACCCTCGGTGTTCGTCCGCACCGACGCCGGCTTCGACACCCGCCCGGTGACCCTGGGCCGCCGCGACGGCGACTACGTCGAGGTGCTCGACGGCCTGCCCGCCGGGGCCCTGGTCGCCACCCGCGGCAGCTTCACCCTCAAGTCCGAGCTGGGCAAGGCCTCCGCCGAGCACAGCCACTGATGCGCCCGTACAGGATGACCCTCCATGTTTGAACGTCTGATTCGCTTCGCCATCGAGCAGCGCGTCGTGGTGATGATCGCCGTGCTGCTGATGGCTGGCCTTGGGATCTACAGCTACCAGAAGCTGCCGATCGACGCGGTGCCGGATATCACCAACGTCCAGGTGCAGATCAACGCCGCCGCGCCGGGCTATTCGCCGCTGGAAACCGAGCAGCGCATCACCTTCCCGGTGGAAACCGCCATGGCCGGTCTGCCCGGCCTGCAACAGACCCGCTCGCTGTCGCGCTCGGGGCTGTCGCAGGTGACGGTGATCTTCGCCGACGGCACCGATATCTTCTTCGCCCGCCAGCAGGTCAACGAACGCCTGCAAGTGGCCAAGGAGCAGTTGCCGCAGGGGGTCGAGGCGGTGATGGGCCCGGTGTCCACCGGCCTTGGCGAGATCTTCCTGTGGACCGTGGAAGCCGAGGACGGCGCGCGCAAGGAAGACGGCACGCCCTACACCGCCACCGACCTGCGGGTGATACAGGACTGGATCATCAAGCCGCAGTTGCGCAACGTGCCGGGGGTGGCCGAGATCAACACCATCGGCGGCCATGCCAAGCAGTACCTGGTGGCTCCCGATCCCCGGCGCCTGGCCGCCTACCGGCTGACCCTCGGCGACCTGGTCACCGCCCTGGAAAGCAACAACGGCAACGTCGGCGCCGGCTATATCGAGCGCAGCGGCGAGCAGTTGCTGATCCGCGCTCCGGGCCAGGTCGGCAGCCTGGAGGACATCGCCAATATCGTGATTTCCAGCGTCGACGGCACGCCGATCCGGGTCAGCCATGTCGCCGAGGTCAGCCTCGGCGAGGAGCTGCGCTCCGGCGCCGCCACCGAGAACGGCCGCGAAGTGGTGCTGGGCACGGTGTTCATGCTGATCGGCGAAAACAGCCGCACGGTGTCCCAGGCGGTGGCGGCCAAGCTCGCCGAGATCAACCGCAGCCTGCCCGAAGGCGTGGTGGCGGTGACCGTCTACGACCGCACCAACCTGGTGGAAAAAGCCATCGCCACGGTGAAGAAGAACCTGATCGAGGGCGCGATCCTGGTGATCGCCATTCTCTTCCTGTTCCTCGGCAATATCCGCGCGGCGCTGATTACCGCCATGGTCATCCCGCTGTCGATGCTGTTCACCTTCACCGGCATGTTCAACAACAAGGTCAGCGCCAACCTGATGAGCCTCGGCGCCCTCGACTTCGGCATCATCGTCGATGGCGCGGTGGTCATCGTCGAAAACGCCATCCGCCGCCTGGCCCATGCCCAGCACAAGCACGGGCGCATGCTGACCCGCTCCGAGCGCTTCCACGAGGTCTTTGCCGCTGCCCGCGAGGCGCGCCGGCCGCTGATCTTCGGTCAGTTGATCATCATGGTGGTGTACCTGCCGATCTTCGCCCTGACCGGGGTCGAAGGAAAAATGTTCCACCCCATGGCCTTCACCGTGGTCATCGCCCTGCTCGGCGCCATGCTGCTGTCGGTGACCTTCGTCCCGGCGGCGATCGCCATGTTCGTCACCGGCAAGGTCAAGGAAGAAGAAGGCCTGGTCATGCGCAAGGCGCGCCTGGGCTATGCCCCGGTGCTGGCATGGGTGCTCAAGCGCCGCAACCTGGCCTTCGCCGCTGCCGCCGGCGTGGTGCTGCTGACCGGCGCCATGGCCAGCCGCATGGGCAGCGAGTTCATCCCCAGCCTCAGCGAAGGCGACCTGGCCCTGCAAGCGCTGCGCGTACCGGGCACCAGCCTGAGCCAGTCGGTGGACATGCAGCAACGCCTGGAAAAGGCCCTGGTGGAACAGATTCCGGAAGTGCAGCGGGTGTTCGCCCGCACGGGCACCGCCGAGATCGCCGCCGACCCGATGCCGCCGAACATCTCCGACGCCTACATCATGCTCAAGCCCAAGGAGCAATGGCCGGACCCGTCGAAGTCGCGGGAGGCGATCATCGCCGCCGTGCAACGGGCCGCCGCCAGCGTGCCGGGGAGCAACTACGAGCTGTCACAGCCGATCCAGTTGCGCTTCAACGAGCTGATTTCCGGGGTGCGCAGTGATGTCGCGGTAAAGGTCTTCGGCGACGACATGGACACCCTCAACCGCACCGCCGCCAAGGTCGCCACGGCCTTGCAGGGCGTACAGGGCGCCTCGGAAGTGAAGGTGGAGCAAACCACCGGCCTGCCGGTGCTGACCATCAATATCGACCGGGAAAAGGCCGCGCGCTACGGCCTGAACATCGGCGAAGTGCAGGATGCCGTGGCCATCGCCGTCGGCGGTCGCCAGGCCGGCACCCTGTACGAGGGCGACCGCCGCTTCGACATGGTGGTGCGCCTGCCGGAAACCCTGCGCACCGATGTCGACGGCCTCGCCGGATTGCTGATCCCGGTGCCGGCCAATGCCGCCCTGGGTGCCGAGCGCATCGGTTTCATCCCGCTGTCCCAGGTCGCCAGCCTCGACCTGCAACTGGGGCCGAACCAGATCAGCCGGGAAAACGGCAAGCGCCTGGTAGTGGTCAGCGCCAACGTGCGCGGGCGTGACCTGGGCTCCTTCGTCGAGGAAGCCAGCGACACCCTGATTCGCGATGTGCAGATCCCGGCCGGCTACTGGACCACCTGGGGCGGCCAGTTCGAGCAACTGCAATCGGCGGCCAAGCGCCTGCAGATCGTCGTGCCGGTGGCCCTGCTGCTGGTGATGACCTTGCTGTTCCTGATGTTCAACAACCTCAAGGACGGCCTGCTGGTGTTCACCGGCATTCCCTTTGCCCTTACCGGTGGCGTGCTCGCCTTGTGGCTGCGCGACATACCGCTGTCGATCTCGGCCGGGGTGGGCTTTATCGCCCTGTCGGGGGTGGCGGTGCTCAATGGCCTGGTGATGATTTCGTTTATCCGCAACCTGCGCGAGGAAGGCGCGACCCTGGCCAGCGCGGTGACCGAAGGCGCCTTGACCCGGCTGCGGCCGGTGCTGATGACTGCCCTGGTGGCCTCCCTCGGCTTTATCCCCATGGCCCTGGCCACCGGCACCGGCGCCGAAGTGCAGCGGCCACTGGCGACGGTGGTGATCGGCGGGATCCTGTCGTCCACGGCGCTGACCTTGCTGGTGTTGCCGGCCTTGTACCAATGGGCGCATCGGCGGGATGAGGAGGTGGAAGGGTAAGAACAGGCGGTGCTCTTCAGGGCCTCATCGCTGGCAAGGCCAGCTCCCACAAGGTCTGCGTGCACCGCGAAACCTGTGGGAGCTGGCTTGCCAGCGATGAGCATGGGTATCTACACATCTTTGGCGAGCTGCAACACGGACCTTGTGGGAGCGGCTGTTAGCCGGAACGCCGGACCGCGCGATTGGGCGCGAAGCGGCCATAAAACCGGTGCCCTCGGTGTGTCAGGCAGATCTGGGACTTAGGTTTTACGACGGCTTCGCCGCCGATCGCGCGGTCCGGCGTCCCGGCTAACAGCCGCTCCCA
>Ga0222427_100734_pt1 | contig 32372 bp, 30 predicted proteins | sample 2B20Ametagenome_FD_182890 | JGI IMG/M metagenome (GOLD analysis project Ga0222427, IMG submission 182890) | Enriched microbial communities from leaf-cutter ant dump, University of Wisconsin, Madison, United States - 2B20A (version 2) | ecosystem: Environmental > Terrestrial > Nest > Insects nest...
CTTCTACTCGGGCATCATCCTGAAGGCGATCGGCATTCCAACCAGCATGTTCACCGTGATCTTCGCCCTGGCGCGTACCGTCGGCTGGATCTCGCACTGGAAGGAAATGCTCTCCAGCCCGTACAAGATCGGCCGCCCTCGTCAGCTGTACACCGGCTACGAGTCCCGCGACCTGGTCAAGCTGGAAGACCGCAAGTAAGCCGTCGACCAGACACAAAAAAGGCTGCCTGATGGCAGCCTTTTTTGTTAGCCCAATAATTACAGTTTCCGAGTAATAGCGACCACTTAGAAACTGTTATGTCTTATTTGGCTGCTTCAGCTCTTTCCTTCAGCGCTTTCAAGGTATTGAACGGCGCTTCGACGACGAATTTGTTCGACAACCAGGACGGCACGCTACCGCCAGGATCAGTGTGCAACTGGTAGGTCACTTCGGTGGCATCACCCTTGGACACCAGCTTCCAGAAACCAGTGGCCGCCGCCACCCGCACAAAGCCCTTTTCTTCCGGCTGATAGGTCGGTGCAGCCTCGATCTTGCGGGTCACGCTGCCATCAGCACCTTGCTCGGTGGTGATATGCAGCACCGAATCACGTGCAGTCACTGGCCAGGGAGTATTGAACTGGGCGTAAGTCCAGGTCTGGTCGCCCTCATGCTTGAGCAGCTTCTGCTGCTTGCACTCATGAATCCAGGCACAGGAACCGGCAACGTCCTCCTGCAACCGGGTGATGGTCGCCAGCGGCGCCTTGATCAGGGTGACCCCGCGATAAGCCTTGTACTTGGAACCGGCTACATCGCTGAGGGACACCTGGATACCCTGCTCATCCTTGACCACTTGCCATTGCTCGGCAAAGGCCATGCTCGACAAGGCAGTCAAACCCACGATTACTGCTACACGCTTGAACGATCTCATCCGCTTGTTTTCCTTATTGTCGAAGATCCAGCTTTCAGGCCGCAGTCATTTGCTCCCACCAGCCGATGATCCTGATCGCCTCGTCACGATCGCTGCCACACACCTCGATATCCGCCTTGAAACCGGAACAGACCGCCGGACGCTCCGGCTTGCCGAACAGATTGCACATATTGGCCACGGAGAGATGAATGCAACGCTCGCCAGCCGGCTTGCCTTCAGGCATGCCGGGAATGGACGAGCTGATTGATGGCGCTATGCAACAGGCGCCGCAGCCTTCTCGGCATTTCATGAATCAGAACCTCGGGAACGCAAATGGTGCGGATGAAAGGATAGTAACGACTAAAACAAGCGTTTGAAATTCCGGCAAGATGAAATATCGCTGACCGACCGGTTCTCGTTTTCGAGCGCTTACTGCTTGAATTCGAAATCGATGGCGGCGCCTTCGATTTCCTGCTGGCGACTGTCGTTGCGCAGTTGCAGCTGCATTTCGTTGCTGAGCAGGCGCCCGTTGAGCTGGAAAGGACTCTGGGCTTCCGGCTTCTCCCCGAACATCGCCGGAAGCAGCGGCTTGCGCACCTCCGCCTCGATCTGTTCCACCGGCTTCATTTCCTTGACCATATCCGGCGGAAGGCTCAAGTCGAGCCTGGCCTTGGGCAGTGGCGCAGCAATAGCGTCGGATTTCTTGCGCGCGGCGGTCTTTTTGACCTTGACCGGCTTCTTGGCAGCAGCGGCTGGCTTGGCCTTGGCCGGCTGCTGTTTCTTGGCAACAGCGCTATTGGCCTTCTGTACCTGCGGCTTGGCCTCGGCCAGCAACACGGAGGTTGCCAGTGGATCAGCCAGCGCCGGGCCGGCCACAGGCAATGCAAACAACCCTGCCAACACCAGTCCGACACAACGCAAAAGAGTCATAGGCAACGACAGACCACCAGGGGAAAGTGCCTATGCTCCCCGTTCCAGACACGCATGACAAGGTGCAGATTACAGATAGCCAGCACTCGCCGTTTCCTGGCACAGCTGACTGGCCAGCATCCCCAGGGTCATGAGCGCCCTCTCCGCCTCGCGATTCCAGGGGATGCCGCAGTTGAGGCGAATGCAGTGGTTGAACTGCTCGGTGTTACTGAAGATCAGCCCCGGCGCGATACTGATCCCTTGCTGCAGGGCCCGCACGTGCAGTTCCTGGGTATTGACCCTTCCCGGCAAACTGACCCAGAGAATGAACCCGCCCGTTGGCCGGGTCATCTGCGTACCTTCGGGGAAGTACTGCTGCACGGCCAGTTGATAGGCACTGAGATTCTTGCGGTACTCCTGGCGAATGAAGCGCAGATGGCGGTCATAGCCGCCATTTTCCAGGTAGGCGGCCACCCCCATCTGCGTCACGCTGCACGCGGAATGGGTGCTGAAGGTCTGCAAACGCTGGATTTCCTGCTGATAATTGCCAGCGATCATCCAGCCGATGCGTACACCCGGCGACAGGGTCTTGGAAAAGCTAGAACAGTAGATGACCCGCCCCAGTCGATCGAACGCCTTGAGCGACTTGGTCTTGCCCTGCTCGAACATCAGCTCGCCGTAGATGTCGTCTTCGATGATCTGGATATTGAAATCCGAGGACAGGCGCAACAGTTGCTTCTGTCGCTCCTCCGGAATGGTCCCGCCCAAGGGATTGCTCAGCCGTGCCGTGAGCACCAGGGCCTTGATCGACCATTGGTTGGCTGCCAGTTGCAGGGCCTCAAGACTGATCCCGGTGGAGGGGTCGCTAGGGATCTCGATTACTTTCAAGCCCAGCAAATCTGCCAGTTGCAGCAAGCCGTAATAGGTCGGGGACTCTGCAGCGATCAAGTCACCCGGCCGGGTCAGCACCCGCAAGGACATTTGCAAGGCATCGACGCAACCGTGGGTGACCACCACTTCTGAAGGGTCGACCACCACCCCGGCATCACGCATGCGGATGGCGATCTGCCGACGCAGCGGCTCGAAGCCCGGGCTGAACATATAGCTGAAGGCCCGCGGACTCTGGAAACGAGTGACCTTGGCCAATTGCTGATGCAGCGCTCGCACTGGCAGGTAATCCACATGAGGGACCGCCGCGCCAAGAGGGAAAACGCCATCACGGCGCGCTTCGGTCAGCACTTGCTGGATGATACTGGCCCGGGTGACCAGACCAGGCCGCTCGACCCTGGCGATATCCGGTGTCGACGCCGTCAGCGCGGGGGTCTGGTGCACGTAGTAGCCAGATTGCGGCCGGGCACGGATCAGCCCCTGGTCTTCGAGATTGGCATAAGCCTGCAGCACCGTGGCATGGCTCACATTCAACTGCGAACTCATCTTGCGCACGGACGGTACACGCTCACCCGGCTGATAAACGCCACGACGGATATCCTCGGCGAGCTGCTGGGCGATACGCTGGTAGAGCAACAGGTTGGTCATGGATCCTTCTCTCGACACGCCGGCAATCCAGTGATGGTGATCAAAGCCACGGAGAATACCGTAACAGTTGCCAAGTGTACTGGGACAGATTGCAGATCAGACGACGATACAGTTGTGTGACGGCGAAGCAAAGCTTCCTTTGGATATAAAAACGGCAAGCGGCCCATCATTTTCTACAGGCCACTGGTGCAGTCGTCGATTATCCCCATGAAAAAACCCGGGATCTTTCGATCACCGGGTTCCAGTCACGACAAGTGGCAACTCAGCGCTCGGCGCCCAGCCTGCCCTTTTCATCGGAGAAGACAATCTCGACCCGCCGGTTCTGCGCCCGGCCCCGCTCGGAGGCATTGGCCTCGACCGGATACTGGTCGCCATAGCCGATCACCTTGGTCCGCTTCTCGTCGATACCCAGATCCACCAGCATATCGGCCACCGACTGCGCACGATCGCGGGACAACTTGAGGTTGTCGTCCGGATTGCCGGTGCTATCGGTATAACCCTCGATGCGCACCACACGCTTGGGGTTGAGTTGGAGGAACTGGACCAGCTTCAGCACGGTGCGGCTGGCGGAACTCTTCAGGTCCGCCTCGCCGGTGTCGAACAGCACGTCACCCAGGGTCATGACCAGCCCACGATCGGTATCGGTGGTGGCAAGGCTGATGATCTGCTCTTCCAGCCACTTGCCCTGCTGCTGCACGCTGGACAGCTTGGCCTCGCGCAAGGCCAGTTGCAGGCGCTGGCGCTCCAGTTCCAGCTTGGCCTGACGCTCCTGGGTGAGAACCAGATTGCTGTGCTCACGAGCGATTTCACTGTAGCGCTGGCTCAGATAGGCGTAGTGGCGCACGTCGCTACCAGTCCCCCAATAGGTGGCCAGACGCTCGGCCTTGGCCAGCGACTCGCCGGCACGAATGACATCCCGTGGCGCGCTGCGCAGCACATTGGAATCATCCTTGACCGACTGGAAAGCACTGCTTGCCTGATCCAGAGCGACCTCGCTGCGCTCGCTGGCGCAGCCCTGCAATCCGAGAACACCGACGATGGCCAGCAATGCCAGAGGCTTGATCGAACTCACTGCTGTTCCCCCAGTTGCTTGCGAAGACGGTCTACCCGGGACTGCAGCAGCGTCAGTTGCTCCTGGCTTTTCAGGGTCAGCACCTTGGCCTCGGCCAGGCGCGCATCCAGCTCGGACTGCTCGGCACGCATCCGAGCATCGCGGAACGATTCGCCGAGCATGTTCGAACGAGCCCGCTCCAGCTTGTCTTCAGCCAGCTTGAGCTCGGCAACATCGTCAGTAGCACCTACTGCCTTGGCTTGCTCCACAGCCTGTTCGGACAGGCGCATCTGCTCCAGGGGAGCTGGATCACTGGCGCAACCGGCCAGGGCCAGCGCTGCCAGGGCAACGAATAGCGGTTGAATTCTCACACGGTCTTCCTACTGTTTTGGGGCATCGAGTGGCGCCTGCAACTGCGCCTGCCAGCGCTCGACATTGCGTTGCACCACCGCCTGGACTACGCCAGAAGCCGGCAATTCTGTCAGTTTTTTCGCCAACTGTCCGCGTAACCAGGCGTCGTTGCAGGCGGAATTGTGCGATAGCGCCAAAAACAACCCCGGATGATCGAGCGCCTGACCGCGAGGCACCAGGTCATTGCCCATACCCAACCCCTGGACCATGGCCATCCCGGCATAGCGCCCGGCGAGGACATAATCCACCTGCCCAAGCAGCAGCTTCTGCATGGCCTGGGTCAGGTTGGGAACCTGGGTCAGCTTCAATTCGGCCTTGCTGAATGCGGCAAACTCCGGGGTCAGCCGGGCTTTCTCGGAGATAGCGCCCTGATGCTTGTGCAGATCGGCGAGGTTGTCGTACACCAGCGTGGAGTCATGCCGGGTCCAGACCACGTACTCGTTCTGCAGCACGGACGGATGAATGTAGTCCATGGAAGTCAGCTCGCTGACGGCCAGCGGCGCATCCACCAGCAAGTCCATGCGACCGCTGCGCACCTCAGCCTGGGCCTCGCTGCGCTTGCCGGAATACAGCACCTCGATCTTCAGGCCCAGCTCACCGGCGACCTGTTTGAGCAGATCGACGTTGGCCCCCATCAGGTGCCGCGGATCCTGCGGATCACGCCACGAGTAAGGCGGTGCATCCGGGCTTCCCGTCGCCACCAGGCGTTCGCATTTGCCGGCCGCCATCGCCAACGACGGCAGGCAGGCCAGCCCAAGTGCCGCCAGGATTCCCTTTCGTGCAAACCGCACCATCACACGCCCCTTCTTCGACCTGCGGAAATCAAAAAGCCCGGTTGCCCGGGCTGTGTCGCAGTGGATAACCACCGAGCGCACGCCCCGGACAACCGGGCCCTTTATAAGTGAAGCGACTGGATTAAACCAGCTTCTCCAGCTCGGGAACGGCTTCGAACAGATCCGCCACCAGGCCGTAGTCGGCCACCTGGAAGATCGGCGCTTCTTCGTCCTTGTTGATCGCGACGATGACTTTCGAGTCCTTCATGCCGGCCAGGTGCTGGATCGCGCCGGAGATACCGACGGCGATGTACAGCTGTGGCGCAACGATCTTGCCGGTCTGGCCGACCTGCATGTCGTTCGGCACGAAGCCTGCGTCGACTGCGGCGCGGGAAGCGCCGACTGCCGCGCCGAGCTTGTCAGCCAGAGCGTACAGATGCTTGAAGTTGTCACCGTTCTGCATGCCGCGGCCGCCGGAAACGACGATCTTGGCTGCAGTCAGTTCAGGGCGGTCGGACTTGGCCAGTTCTTCGCCAACGAAAGACGACTTGCCAGCGTCGTGCACAGCGCCGACCACTTCAACGGCAGCCGAACCACCTTCGGCAGCAACGGCATCGAAGCCGGTGGCGCGAACGGTGATGACCTTGACCGCAGCGCTCGATTGCACGGTGGCAATGGCGTTGCCAGCGTAGATCGGACGCTTGAAGGTATCGGCCGATTCAACCGAGATGATCTCGGAGATCTGGTCGACGTCGAGCAGCGCGGCAACGCGCGGCAGGACGTTCTTGCCATTGGAGGTGGCAGGTGCCAGCACGTGGCTGTAGCCCTTGCCCAGCTCGGCGACCAGCGGCGCGACGTTCTCTGGCAGGAAGTTGGCGTAGGCAGCGTTGTCGGCTACCAGGACCTTGGCCACGCCTGCGATTTTCGCAGCGGCTTCGGCAACGCCACCAACGTTCTGGCCAGCGACCAGGACGTGGATGTCGCCACCGATCTTGGCGGCAGCGGCAACGGTGTTCAGGGTAGCGGGTGCAACGGCACCGTTTTCGTGTTCAGCGATAACCAGGATAGTCATTTAGATTACCTTCGCCTCGTTCTTCAGTTTCTCGACCAGTTCAGCAACCGACTTGACCTTGATGCCCGCGCTGCGTGCAGCTGGAGCTTCGACTTTCAGGGTCTTGTTGGTCGAGGCGGTGGAAACGCCCAGCGCGTCCGGAGTGACGGTCTCCAGCGGCTTTTTCTTGGCCTTCATGATGTTCGGCAGCGACGCGTAGCGTGGCTCGTTCAGGCGCAGGTCGGTGGTGACGATCGCCGGCAGGTTCAGGGCAACAGTCTGCAGGCCGCCGTCGATTTCACGGGTGACGTTGACCTTGTCGCCAGCGATTTCGACTTTCGACGCGAAGGTGCCCTGGCCGAAACCGGTCAGTGCAGCCAGCATCTGGCCGGTCTGGTTGTTGTCGCTGTCGATGGCTTGCTTGCCGAGGATGACCAGCTGAGGCTGCTCCTTGTCGACAACGGCCTTGAGCAGCTTGGCCACGGCCAGGGAGGTCAGCTCATCGGCGGACTCCACCAGCACGGCGCGGTCGGCGCCCAGAGCCAGAGCGGTACGCAGTTGTTCCTGGGCAGTGGCAGGACCGACGGTAACGACGACGATCTCGCTGGCCACGCCTTTCTCTTTCAGGCGTACGGCTTCTTCGACGGCGATCTCGCAGAAGGGGTTCATGGACATTTTGACGTTGGCGAGGTCGACGCCGGAGTTGTCCGCCTTGACGCGAACCTTGACGTTGTAGTCGACCACTCGTTTGACAGCTACAAGAACCTTCATGGATTCCTCGTTACTCTCCGGTGAAAAGAATGTCGCCTGGGCCGGACCCGGCGATTGCGTGGGTACAAGGGCACCTCTAAAAACGATTGCAGCGGGACAAAATTAGACTGACTGGCCAGTCTCGTTTCGACCCTTCATCGCAAAACCCGTGAGTCATTTTTTGTGGTGACGTGTAAACTTCACTACAAACCCCGGATTGGCGTAACTGCCCTGCTTTCTGCCAGGTCTTTAGGGGTGCTCCTGCATCCGACGGTCAGCCTACGGCGAGCGTAAAACCGCCCGTATCTTGACCGTAACGCCCAATCCGGTCAATACGGCAAAACCGCCAGCTTCAAGCCGCGCCACTTTGATTTTACTGGGCTGCGGCAAATTCAAACAAACGTTTGTATTGGACCGCGCAAGTGGTGTAGTTATAATGCGCGGCCAAGAGAAAGCGGTGTAGTACGTCATCCCCCGAAGCTACAGAATCGCCCCCTTCGAAGTGACCGCCTAACACCCACTACAAAGAAAAACCGAGAGCCTTGAGTAGGAGAGAACCTGTGGAACGCGAATACATGGAATTCGACGTGGTCGTCGTCGGCGCAGGCCCGGCGGGCCTGTCCGCCGCCTGCCGACTGAAGCAGAAGGCCGCCGAAGCCGGTAGCGAAATCAGCGTCTGCGTGGTCGAGAAAGGTTCCGAGGTCGGCGCGCACATCCTCTCCGGCGCGGTGTTCGAACCCCGTGCCCTGAACGAACTGTTCCCCGACTGGAAGGAACTCGGCGCACCGCTCAACACCGAGGTCAAGCGCGACGACATCTACGTCCTGAAAAATGGCGAAAGCGCGACCAAGGTCCCCGACCTGTTCGTGCCCAAGACCATGCACAACCAGGGCAACTACATCATCTCCCTCGGCAACCTGTGCCGCTGGCTGGCCCAGCAGGCCGAGAACCTTGGCGTCGAGATCTACCCGGGCTTCGCCGCCCAGGAAGTGCTGTTCGACGACAACGGCGTGGTCCGCGGCATCATCACCGGCGACATGGGTGTGGATCGTGAAGGCCAGCCGAAGGACGGCATGTACACCCCCGGCATGGAACTGCGCGGCAAGTACACCCTGTTCGCCGAAGGCTGCCGCGGCCACCTGGGCAAGCAGCTGATCAAGCGCTTCAACCTCGACAGCGATGCCGACGCCCAGCACTACGGCATCGGCCTCAAGGAAATCTGGGAAATCGACCCGGCCAAGCACGAGCAAGGCCTGGTGGTGCACACCGCCGGCTGGCCGCTGGACGTGACCAGCAAGGAAAACACCGGTGGTTCCTTCCTCTATCACCTGGAAAACAACCAGGTGGTGGTCGGCCTGATCGTCGACCTGTCCTACAGCAACCCGTTCCTCTCGCCATTCGACGAATTCCAGCGCCTCAAGCACCACCCGGTGATGAAGCAGTACCTCGAAGGCGGCAAGCGCATCAGCTACGGCGCCCGAGCCATCTGCAAGGGCGGCCTGAACTCGCTGCCGAAGATGGTCTTCAACGGCGGCGCCCTGATCGGCTGCGACCTCGGCACCCTGAACTTCTCCAAGATCAAGGGCAGCCACACCGCGATGAAGTCCGGCATGCTCGCCGCCGACGCCGTGGCCGACGCGCTGATCGCCGGTAGCGAGGGTGGCGACGCACTCAATACCTACGTCGACGCCTTCAAGGCCAGCTGGCTGTACGAAGAACTGTTCGCCAGCCGCAACTTCGGCCCGGCCCTGCACAAGTTCGGCCCACTGCTCGGCGGCGCGTTCAACTACGTCGACCAGAACTGGTTCGGCGGCAAGCTGCCGTTCACCCTGCACGACACAAAGCCGGACTACGCCTGCCTCAAGCTGGCCGCCGACTCGAAAAAGATCGACTACCCGAAACCGGACGGCAAGCTCAGCTTCGACAAACTGAGCTCGGTGTTCCTCTCCAGCACCAACCATGAAGAAGAGCAGCCCTGCCACCTCAAGCTGGCCGACGCCGGCATCCCGATCGGCACCAACCTGCCGCTGTACGACGAACCGGCGCAGCGCTACTGCCCGGCTGGCGTATACGAGGTGATCGCCCAGGAAGACGGCAGCAAGCGCTTCCAGATCAACGCGCAGAACTGCGTGCACTGCAAGACCTGCGACATCAAGGATCCATCGCAGAACATCACCTGGGTTACCCCTGAAGGTGCGGGCGGACCGACCTACCCGAACATGTAAGTCACCGGCCACGAAAAAGCCCCTCCACCGCAAGGTGAGAGGGGCTTTTCATTGCATCGGGCTCAGCTATTGGCCAACGCCAGATCCTCTTCCGCACTCAACTGCTCACGCCCACTGAAATACAGGGCCGTCAGCACACCAACCAGCCCCATCACTGCACAGAACCCCACGCACACCCACGGACTCCAGGGCATCAGCGCGATCAGCAGCAATGGTGTGGTACTCGCCCACAGCGCATAGGCGACGTTGTAGGTAAAGGAAATCCCCGACACCCGGATCCGCGCCGGAAACAGCCCGACCATCACCGACGGCACCACCCCCACCACACCGCACGCCAGGCCGGCCAGGGCGTAAGCCGTGCCGACAGTGTCCCAGCCGGCGACCAGGCTGCCGTACAGCGCACCAATCCCCAGCGGAAGCAAAAGCGAATACAGGACCAACGCACGCCAGGCCCCGATGCGGTCCACCAGCATCCCGGCCAGCACGCAGCCGATATTAAGGAAGACGATGCCGATGCTGCTCAAGGCGAAGGTGTGCCCGGCAGTCATGCCGAAACGTTGCTGCATCACGGTCGGGGTGATCACCACCAGCACCACCACGGCCGAGGTCAGCACGCAGGTCAGCAATGCCGCCGGCACCAGAGCCCGGCGATGCTCGCGCAAGACTGCACGCAAGGGGAACTCCACCGGCTTGTCGTTGCGCTGGCGCTCCAGGGCAAGAAAGATCGGGGTTTCGCTGAGCCAGCGCCGTAGCCACACTCCGATCACCCCGAACACGCCGCCAAGCAGGAACGGATAGCGCCAGGCGTGATCGAGGATTTCCTGGGGAGTAAAGAGCTGCGCCAGCAGGGTGGCGGTCAGGGCGCCGAGCAGGTAACCGAAGGTCAGCCCGGCCTGGAGAAAGCCCAAGGCATAGCCGCGTCGCCCGACCGGTGCATGCTCGGCGACGAAGGTCCAGGCACTCGGCACCTCGCCGCCCACCGCAGCCCCCTGCAGAATGCGCAGCGCCAGCAGGATCAGCGGCGCCGCATAACCGATCTCGGCATAGGTCGGCATTACACCGATCAGCAGACAGGGCAAGGCCATCATCAGGATGCTCAGGCTGAACACCTTCTTGCGCCCCAGATGATCGGCGAAATGGGCCATGAGGATGCCGCCCAACGGCCGTGCCAGGTAGCCGGTGACGAAGATCCCGAAGCTCTGCAGCAGACGCAGCCACTCGGGCATTTCCGGCGGGAAGAACAACTGACTCAGGGTCAGGGCAAAAAACACGAAGATGATGAAATCGTAGATCTCCAGCGCACCGCCCAGGGCCGCCAGGCCAAGGGTCTTGTGGTCGCCGCGCGAAAGCCGCGTCGAGTCGTTGGCAGTCATAGGGATTTCCGCAGGAATGAACGGGGCCGCGCACCAGGCGGGCCGCAACGAGGGGCAGAGCATATCAAAAATGCGCCGGGAAGCAGGCGCCTCAGGAGGGACGGGAGAACACCGTCTGGCCCATGTTCTGCCAGCGCTTCGCCGGCCCGCGCACGCCCGGCTTGCCGGTTGGCCGGGGCAACTGGCCGATCACCCGCGGTGTATCCACCAACGCCATGAACGCCTGCAGGGTTTCGTCATCGGGCACCTTGGGCAGGCTGATGCTCACCGCCTGGCGCTGTCCCGGCGGCGGCACCGGTATCTTCAGGTGTTGCGACTCGTACAACAGCGCGTGCTGGATCTGCACATTGACCCGGCAGAAGCGCTCCAGGTCCACGCCCGCATGGCTGGCCAGGTCGATATTGCCGATCAGCAGGTTGAAGGGCAGCAAGGCGTTCTGCACCAGATGCTGGAGATCGTCGAAGGACTGCACCGGAGCGATGCGGAAGTAGCCCATGCCGTTGAGCATTTTCTCCAGTTGCAATAGCTGCATCGGATGCGCGTCGGCGAGGAGGATTCGCAGGGATTTGTCGGGCATCGTCGTTGACCAAGGGCAGTGGTTAAAGGGAACAATCCTTGGTCGACGTACCGCGCGAAGCGGCGTTCCGTGGGTGCTTTCATTGATAGTTGACGGGAAACCGGCGGAAATCAAGGAAGCGTCAATATATTGTTGAAGTAGCCGATTCGCTGGTTGCTCCGAAACAGACGATTATATCGGCCAACAGTAAATGGTTCTCACATGCACTTACCCCTTTCAGCCTAGTATTGCCCGCCCTCGCCCGCCACGGCTCCCATCGTCTGCGGGTAAATCGGGGCGCAAGCCCTTCGTTTATCTGGGAGTCTCCCGTACCGCCCACGCGCGGCACGGGCCGAACCCATTGGCTGGAACCCCGCATGAGACGTCCGACTTTCAAACGCCGCCTGCTGCTCTGCGCCCTCGGCCTGGCCAGCCTCGGCGCCCTGGTGGCCTGGAAAACCCTGCCGGGCCATGACCCGCAGAGCACGGTCGCGGTCACCCGCGGCAATATCGAAAGCAGCGTGACCGCCCTCGGCACCCTGCAACCGCGCCGCTATGTGGATGTCGGCGCCCAGGCTTCCGGGCAGATCCGCAAGCTGCATGTCGAACCCGGCGACCAGGTCAAGGAAGGTCAACTGCTGGTGGAAATCGATCCTTCGACCCAGCAGGCCAAGCTCGATGCCGGCCGCTATTCCATCGACAACCTCAAGGCGCAACTGGCCGAACAGCAGGCCCAGTACAAGCTCGCCGAGCAACAGTACAAGCGCCAGCAGAGCCTGGCCGCCGGCGGCGCCACCCGCGAGGAAGACGTGCAGACCGCCCAGGCCCAGCTCAAGGTGACCCAGGCGCGGATCGACATGTACCGCGCGCAGATCCTCCAGGCCCAGGCCAGCCTGCGCAGCGACGAAGCCGAGCTGGGCTACACGCGGATCTACGCACCGATGTCCGGCACCGTGGTCGCGGTGGATGCCCGCGAAGGCCAGACCCTCAACGCCCAGCAGCAGACGCCGCTGATCCTGCGCATTGCCAGGCTGTCGCCGATGACCGTCTGGGCCCAGGTCTCGGAAGCCGACATCGGTCACGTCAAGCCGGGCATGCAGGCCTACTTCACCACCCTGGCCGGCGGCAAGCGCCGCTGGGTCAGCACGGTGCGGCAGATCCTGCCGATCCCGCCCAAGCCCCTCGACCCTTCGATGCAGAGCAGCGGCGGCTCGTCCAGCGGCGGTAGCAGCAGCGGCGGCAAGGTGGTGCTCTACACCGTGCTGCTGGATGTGGATAACCCGGACAACAGCCTGATGGCGGAAATGACCGCCCAGGTATTCTTCGTCGCCAGCCAGGCCAGCGACGTGCTGACCGCACCGCTGGCCGCCCTCGAAGAGGACGGCGGCAAGGCCGACCAACGCCTGGCCCAGGTGGTCGATCGCGACGGCAAGGTGCAGGTGCGCCACGTCCGCACCGGCATCAGCGACCGCCTGCGGGTACAGATCCTCGACGGCCTGGCCGAAGGCGAGCACCTGCTGATCGGCGCCCCCGTCGCCAGCGGAGGTTGAATGAGCACACCGCTGATCGAACTGCGCGATATCCGCAAATCCTACGGCGGCATCGACACGCCGAAAGTCGAAGTGGTGCGCGGCGTCGACCTGGCCATCCACCCGGGCGAGTTCGTCGCCATCGTCGGTGCCTCGGGCTCCGGCAAGTCGACGTTGATGAATATCCTCGGCTGCCTCGACCGTCCCACCAGCGGCCAGTACCTGTTCGCCGGCAAGGATGTCGCCGAACTGGACAGCGACGAGCTCGCCTGGCTGCGCCGCGAAGCCTTCGGTTTCGTGTTCCAGGGCTATCACTTGATCGCCTCCGGCTCGGCCCAGGAAAACGTCGAGATGCCCGCCATCTACGCCGGCACCCCGGCCGATGAGCGCCATGCCCGCGCCGCTGCCCTGCTGGAGCGCCTGGGCCTGGCTGGACGCACCGGCAACCGCCCGCACCAGCTCTCCGGCGGTCAGCAGCAGCGGGTTTCGATTGCCCGGGCGCTGATGAACGGCGGCCATATCATCCTCGCCGACGAACCCACCGGCGCCCTCGACAGCCAGAGCGGTGCCGAGGTCATGGCGCTGCTCGACGAACTGGCCAGCCAGGGCCATGTGATCATCCTCATCACCCACGACCGCGAAGTCGCCGCCCGCGCCCAGCGGGTCATCGAGATCCGCGACGGCCTGGTAATCAGCGACTCGATCAACCAGCAGCAAGAGCGCCAACCCGCCAAGGCCGGCCCCCGGGCCGAAGAACTGCGCCAGCACCTGGACCGCGGCGCAACCCAGACCGGCGCCTGGAAAGGCGAGTTGCTCGAAGCCCTGCAAGCGGCCTGGCGGGTCATGTGGATCAACCGCTTCCGCACCGCCCTGACCCTGCTCGGCATTGTCATCGGGGTCGCCTCGGTGGTGGTCATGCTCGCCGTCGGCGAAGGCAGCAAGCGCCAGGTAGTGGCGCAGATGGCCGCGTTCGGCTCGAACATCCTTTACCTCAACGCCAAGTCAGCCAGCCTTCACGAGCCGCCAGGGCGGGTCACCCTCGACGATGTCGAAGCCCTCTCCGGGCTGCCCCAGGTGAAAAAGATCATGCCGGTGATCGGCAGCGAACTGACCGTGCGCTACGGCAATGCCAGCCACAAGTTCTACGTCGGCGGCAACAACACCGAATTCCCGGCGATCTTCAACTGGCCGGTGGTCGAGGGCAGTTTCTTCACCGAAGCCGACGAACGCAACGCTGCCGCCGTGGCGGTGATCGGACCGAAGGTCAAGGAAAAGCTGTTCGCCGAACGCAACCCCATCGGTGAATACATCCTGATCGGCAACGTGCCCTTTCAGGTCCTCGGTATCCTCGTCGCCAAGGGCGCCAGCTCCGGCGACAGCGATAGCGACGGGCGCATCGTCGTGCCCTACTCCGCAGCGTCGGTGCGCCTGTTCGGCAGCCTCGATCCGGAATACGTGACCATCGCCGCCGTCGACTCGACCCGGGTCAAGGAAACCGAAGTCGCCATCGACCACCTGATGCGCAAGCTGCACCACGGCAAGCAGGACTACGAACTGACCAACTTCGCCGCATTGATCCAGGCCGAAGCCCGCACGCAGAACACCCTGTCGCTGATGCTCGGGGCGATCGCGGCGATTTCCCTGCTGGTGGGCGGTATCGGGGTGATGAACATCATGCTGATGACGGTCCGCGAACGCACCCGCGAGATCGGTATCCGCATGGCCACCGGCGCACGCCAGCGCGACATCCTGCGCCAGTTCCTCACCGAGGCGGTGCTGCTGTCGATGGTCGGCGGGGTGACCGGAATCATCCTCGCCGCGCTGATCGGTGGCGGACTGATGCTCGCCGATATCGCCGTGGCCTTCTCTCTCGGTGCCGTGCTCGGCGCCTTTACCTGCGCCGTGATGACCGGCGTGGTGTTCGGCTTCATGCCGGCCCGCAAAGCAGCCCGGCTCGATCCGGTCAAAGCCCTGACAAGCGAATAAGCGATGAACTCCAGCCGTCTCAGCCTTCTGTCCCTTTGCGTGCTGCTCGCTGCCTGCGCCAGCCAGACTCCCGAGAGCACCCTGCCCGCCGCTCCGGCGCAATGGCAAGGCCAGCCAGCCTCCCCGGCGGCGATCGCCGACGGTCCGTGGTGGCAGGCCTTCGCCAGCCCACAACTGGACCTCTTGATCGAACAGGCGCGGAACAACAGTTTCGACCTGGCCGCAGCCATGGCCCGGGTCCGCCAGGCCCAGGCCAGCGCGGTGATCGCCGGCGCGCCCCTGCTGCCGGAAGTGAAGTTCGGCCTCGACGCCAGCCGCCAGCGCCTGTTGCACGGCAATGGCTACAACGGCATCGATGCCAGCAGCAGCGAACGCACCTACACCTCCTACGGTTCTGCCCTCAGCGCCAGCTACGAGGTGGACTTCTGGGGCGGCAAGGCCGCCGCCCGCGACAGTGCCCTGCACAGCCTCGACGCCAGCCGCTTCGATCGCCAGACAGTGGAACTGACCCTGTTCAGTGGCGTCGCCAGCAGCTACCTGCAAAGCCTGGCCCTGGTCGAACAACTGGAGATTGCCCGGCTCAACCTGACCAACGCCCGGGATGTCCTCAAGCTGGTCCAGACCCGACATGACGCCGGCTCGGCCACCGCCCTGGAGCTAGCCCAGCAGCGCAGCCTGGTGGCGGCGCAGGAGCGCCAGGTGCCGTTGCTGGAGCAGCAGTTGCAGGACACCCGCATTACCCTGGCGACCTTGCTCGGCGAACCGGTGCAGCAATTGCCGGCCAGTGGTGAACACTTCGAATCCATTCATTGGCCGGAGATCGGTACCGGCGTGCCCAGCGACCTGCTCGGCAGACGGCCGGATATCGCCGCCGCCGAAGCGCGCATGGCCGCGGCGCAGGCCAATGTTCAGGTGGCGCGGGCCGCGATGCTGCCGAGCCTGACCCTGGGTACCACCTTTGGTTCTGGCGCCCAGATATTCGACCAGATACTGCGCAGCCCCTACTACAGCCTGACCGCCGGGCTGGCGGCGCCGATCTTCAACAATGGCCGGCTCAAGGCCGAGCGCGACAAGGCCAGCGCCGAGCAGGAGGAGTTGCTGGAGCTGTATCGCGGCAGCATCGTGGCGGCGTTCGGTGATGTGGAAAAGGCACTGAACGGGATCGGTGGCGTGGACCGCCAACGTCAGTGGCAGGACGAGGAAGTGCGCCAGGCGCGCACGGCATTCGAGCTGGCGGAAAGTCGCTATCGGGCCGGGGCGGAAACCTTGCTCACCGTGCTGGAGACCCAGCGCACCCTGTACCAGGCGCAGGATCAGCAGGTGCAGCTAAGGCTGGCGCGGGTGCAGGGTAGCGTGGCGTTGTACAAGGCGTTGGGTGGTGGCTGGCAGGTGGTTTCCCGGTGAGGCTCCTGGCCTCATCGCTGCATGGGCATCTACACATCTCAACCAAGCGCAACACGCCACCCCCTGTGGGAGCGGCTGTTAGCCGCGATTGGGCGCGAAGCGGCCATAAAACCGGTGTCTTCGGTGTGTCAGAAAGATTCTGGACTTAGGTTTTACGACGGCTTCGCCGCCGATCGCGGCTAACAGCCGCTCCCACAAGGTCCGTGTTGTACCTGATAGAGATGTGTAGATACCCATGCTCATCGCTGGCAAGCCAGCTCCCACAGGGACCGCGTCGATCACGGATACGGTGGCTGGCCCAAAACCCTGTGGGAGTCGGCCGGGCGGCGATCCGCTTGCCGACGATGAGGCCCTCAGACAATCCCTTTCATCGATAGATGCCGCGCATACCACGGCCGCTGCGGCACCCGCTTGAACAGCGGTTCCAGCAGATCGTCCTTGGTAAAGACGATGCGCAAGGCCAGCTTCATGGTCTCGATATCCATCTCCACCGACTTGCCCGGGAACATCCCCGGCGTGGTGCTGCAACCATGGGTGTCCGGTCCCAGCCAGGGATCTTCCACCTCGTTCCAGCGCCCCGGGGCGAACCAGTCCACGCCATTGACCTGCAAGCGCGTCACCTGCCCGGGATTGTGCCGTTCGTGGGCGCGGTACCAGTCGTCGATGCGATCGTCGATCCAGCCATGGAAGCCCCAGAACACCGGGTTCACATGGGACGAGAACGGGTCGCCGAGAAAGTCGTTTTCCGGCTCGTACCAGCGAGCGGCGAAGTCCGAGGGATCGCGGGCGAAAGGCACCGGCGCGCCATTGGACGGGTCACGCGGCACCGAGGCCCAGCACATGTGCAACCAGTCGTGCAGGTTCATCTCCAGTTCCGAACCCAACTCGCCGAGGGTCATCTTCGACAGGTAATGCGGATCCTGGTACTGGGATTCCCACACCTGGAAGTTGGAGCAGAAGGTCTCCTGCGCCTTGATCGCCGCGACCCACTGGGTGTAATCGCTGTCACCCGGAGCCCACCAGGTCGGCGGCACGCTGTAGCCGTCGTGGTTGTCGAAGTAGCGGGCGAAACCGTGGCGGTCGTATTCCACGTTCGGCTGCGGCAGGGGGAAATGCGCCCAGGACTTGAGCGGCTGGATCTTGCGGGCGGCGTTGAGCATATGCCGGTGCATGAACAGGAAGTCCACGCCCGAGCCATTGCGGTGCTTCTTCGGCCCTCGGGCATCGCGCTCCTTGTCCCGCGGCCCTGGCTGCCAGCCAAGCCCGCGCAAGGCGCCATGGCGCTCTGCGGAAAGGCGGTGCCATTTGTCCCGGGTCGCATGCCAGAGCTGGTGGAACAGACGGTGCTCGGCGCTGATCAGCCAGGCGTGCATTTCCGGGGTATAGGCTATGCGTTCACGGGCCTCGGGGAACGTGCGCTTGACCGCGACGAAATGGCTGTCCTGCAACGGCAGGGCCATGGAACGATCGAGGCGCTGCATGCGCCCGCTAAGGGTGCCGCTGCCGGCATTGCCGAACTCGCCCCAGACTTCGTCGAGGGTGGCGATGCATTCGAAGCCCGGTCCGCCCTGGTTGCTCAGCAGGCGCCAGCGCACCTCGGCGGTGGAGGCGCCAACCAGGTCGCCAAGCACGCGGTAGGCCGCCGGGCCGGGTTGTTCGAGGTTGTCCGGGGTACCCAGCACACCACGCAGGCCACGGCCCTTGGCGGCGATATCGAGGTAGAGCAACACACCATCGCGAGGCAGGTCCGGCAGGCCGCCGTCGGCGCCAGTGAAGCGGATATCCCAGACGCCACGCAGCTGGTTGCCCAGTTGCTGGCCGGCGATATCGGCCAGTTCGACGCTGGCTTCGCCGGGGGTAACGATGTCGTCCTCAGGGTCGTGGGTCAGCTTCTGATGGGCGTAATACACCGCCGGCACTGCCGCACCCGTCACCGCCAGACCTGCCAGGAACCCTCGCCGCGATATCGTCATTCCCCACCCGTGTCAGCCATGGAAACTGCTTATGTCCAAGCTAGAACGTTGGGTTGGCTGAAAAATTTAGGCAGGAGAATCGAATAGAGGTGGCATCACAAAACCCTGTGGGAGCTGGCTTGCCAGCGATTGCTGCGGTGAATTCACCATCGCTATCGCTGGCAAGCCAGCTCCCACAAGGGCCAATTCCACTGGATCACTTGCTCAGGCAGAGGCCTTCAACGGCATCCGCAACAACACCCGCAAGCCATCGCTGCGGCTGTCGAAATTCAGCGAACAGGCGCAGCGCTGGACGATCGCCTGGACGATCGCCAACCCCAGCCCGCTGCCTTCGCTGTGGCCATTGCGCCAGAAGCGCTGGGTCAGGTGCTGCAGGTCCTGCTCGGGAATGCCCGGGCCATGGTCGCGGACCAGGAAGCCGACCGCCTCGCCCTCCACCTGCACTTCCAGCTCCACCGGCGCCTCGCCACTGCTGTGACGCAAGGCGTTGTCCAGCAGGTTGCGCAAGGCCGCGACCGCCAGCGCACCGGGCATGTCCAGCAGCGCCCTGGCTGCCGGAGGCGGAGCATTGAGGACAATGCGACGGTTGTCGCCGGTGTCCTGGATCGCCTGCCGCGCCACCTGGTCGGCGCTGCACTGCACACCGTCGTCGAACGACAGGCTGCCCTCGACCCGCGCCAGCAACAACAACTGCTCCAGGGTCCGATGCAGGCGATCGGCGCCCTCCTCGGCATGGGCCAGTGCCTGTTCACGCACCAGGCCATCGGTCATTCGCGCCACCTGCAGGTGGGTCTTGATCGCGGTCAGCGGGCTGCGCAGTTCGTGGGCGGCATCGCCGGTCAGGCGTCGCTCGCGTTCGATGGTCTGGCCAATACGCAGGAACAGCTGGTTCTGGGTATCCAGCAGCGGTTGCAGCTCGCTGGGCACGGTCTTGATCTGCAACGGCTCCACCGAGTCCGGGCTGCGCCGGCGCAGGGCCTCACGCATCCAGTTCAGCGGCGCCAGGCCCTTGCCGATGCCGATCCACAGCAGACCGAGACTGCCGAGCAAGGCCACCAGCACCGGAGCCGACGCAGCCAGCAGGATCGAGCGATTGAGCGCCTCGCGCTCCAGATGGCGGTCGGCGGTGGTGATGCGGATATCGCCGTGGGCGAAGGTAAAGGTGCGCCAGCGGGCGCCGTCGATCATCTGGTCGTGGAAGCCGCCCTGGCCATCTTCCAGATGCTGGTCGGCGTGCTGATGGCTACGCGCGAGGATCTCGCCGCGCAGGGAGGTGACCTGGCAGGCCATGCCGTCAGGCACGCTCAGTTGGTCGGCGCTCAGGCGGGTCCCTTCGCCCTGGCTGGTCAGCGGCTGCGGCAACTGGTCGATCAGGCCGGCGACCATCCGCGCCGACGCCACCAGGCGCTGGTCCAGGGAAAACATCATCTGCTGGCGCAGGTCGCGCAGCATCCAGGCAGCGGCCAGGGCCCAGATCAGCACGAAGGCCGTGCCGAGGATCAGGCTCAGACGCAGACGCAGGCTCACGACCGGGCCTCAGCGGACGACTGCGCCGGACCGAGGCGATAGCCCAGGCCGCGGACGGTCTCGACGATGCCGTTGCCGAGCTTGCGCCGCAGGTGATGGATATGCACGTTGAGGGCGTTGCTTTCGACTTCGTCGCTGAAGCCGTAGACGCTGTCCTTGAGCTGCTCGCTGGAGAGCACCCGGCCGGGGTTGTTGAGCAGGGCCTGGAGCAGCGCCTGCTCGCGCCGCGACAGGTCCACCGGCTGCCCGCCCAGACTGACTTCGCAGTTGCTCGGATCGAAGCTCAGCGGGCCATGCTCGATGATGTTGACGCAGCGCCCGGCACTGCGCCGCACCAGGGTGTGCAGGCGCGCGGCCAGTTCGCGCAGGTCGAAGGGTTTGAGCAGGTAATCGTCGGCGCCGGCCTGCAGGCCGTCGACCCGGTCGGTTACCGCGTCGCGAGCGGTGAGGATCAGCACCGGCAGGCTATGGCCTTGCTGGCGCAGGCGCTGGAGCAACTTGAGACCATCTTCGTCGGGCAGCCCGAGGTCGAGCACCATCACATCGAAATGCGCGGCCTGGAGCATGGCCCGTGCCGCGCTGGCGTTGGCCACGCGGTCCACGTTCAGGGCCTGGGCGCTCAGGCCGGCTATGATGCCGCTGGCGATCAGGTCGTCGTCTTCACAGAGCAGTACATGCATGGGCTGGATTCGGTCATTGACGAGGAAAACCTGCATTGGGCCAGTGCAGGATTAACCGGGGATTATGCCCTGCCCCGCAGACCGCGTCGCCTGCCGGCCGACGGCTTAACCCTGGGTTAATCCAGCGGCGGCAGCCTTGGCCGCTCATGAAATCCCAAGGCTTCGACATGCGTGCATTGATCCTGGCATTTCTCTGCCTGTTCAGTTCCCTGAGCCTGGCGCAGAACTTCGCCAATCCCTTCGCCCAAAACGACTTCCTGCCGGTGGACAAGGCGTTCGTCTTCACCAGCGAACGCCTGCCCTCCGGCGAAACCCGTCTGCATTGGGCGATCACCGAGGGCTACTACCTCTACCAGAAGCGCCTGAAATTCGATGGCCTGACACCGCAACAGATCCCGCAACTGCCGCCGGCGGTCGACCATCACGACGAATTCTTCGGTGACCAGCCGGTATACCGCCAGCAACTCGAACTGATCCTTCCGGCTTCGGCCACAGGCACCCTGCGCATGGGCTGGCAAGGCTGCGCCGACGCCGGGTTGTGCTACCCGCCACAGACGTCGGTGGTCGATCTGGGCGGGGCGCCGTCCGCTGCAACCCAGGCCGACGACCAGGCCCTGGCGGGTACCCTGCAACAGGGCCAACTGGCCTGGGGCCTGCTGGTGTTCTTCGGCCTTGGCCTGCTGCTGGCCTTTACCCCGTGCTCGCTGCCGATGCTGCCGATCCTCGCCGGACTGGTGATGGGCAACAACGTCAGCAGCCGCCGCGGCTGGGTGCTGGCCGGCGCCTATGTACTGAGCATGGCGCTGGTGTATGCCGCACTCGGGGTGATCGCCGCGCTGCTCGGTGCCAATCTTCAGGCCTGGCTGCAGCAGCCATGGTTGCTGGGCAGCCTGGCGGCGCTGTTCGTACTGCTGGCGCTGCCCATGTTCGGCGCCTTCGAGCTGCAATTGCCGGTGTTCCTGCGCGACCGCCTGGAACGCGCCGGCAGCAAGACCCGCGGCGGTAACCTGGCGGGCGCGGCGCTGCTCGGTGCCTTGTCCGGCCTGCTGATGGGCCCGTGCATGACCGCGCCGCTGGCCGGCGCCCTGCTCTATATCGCCCAGAGCGGCAATGCCGTGCATGGCGGCCTGGTGCTGTTCAGCCTCGGCCTGGGCATGGGCCTGCCGCTGTTGCTGCTGGTCACCGTGGGCAACCGCTACCTGCCGCGCCCCGGCACCTGGATGAACCTGGTCAAGGGTCTGTTCGGTTTCGTCTTCCTCGGCATGGCCCTGTACACCCTGCGCGTGGTGCTGGCGCCAAGCCTGTGGCTGGCCCTGGCCGGGGCATGGCTGCTGGCCCTGGCATGGAGCGCCTGGCCGCCCCTGAAGCGCTTCCGCGCCATGCAGCCGCTGTTGTTGATCGGCGGTCTGTGGGGTGTGCTGGCCCTGGTCGGCGCGGCCGGTGGCGGCAGCGATCCGTGGCGCCCGCTTGCGCCCTTCAGCGGCGGCGGGTCCCAGGCGCCCGCCCATGAAGACGCCTTCACCACGGTCAGTACCCCGCAAGCGCTGCAAGCCGAACTGGATGCCGCGCGCAGCCAGGGCCAATGGGTGTTCCTCGACTACTATGCGGACTGGTGCGTGTCGTGCAAGGTCATGGAAAAGCAGGTGTTCGCCCGCGCCGATGTACTTGCCGCGCTCGACGGCGTGCGTCTGGTCCGCCTGGACGTGACCGCCGACGCCGCCCCCGCCCGCGAACTGCTCAAGCGCTACCAGGTGCCGGGCCCGCCAAGCATGCTGTGGATTGGTCCTGACGGCGAAGAACGCCGCGCTCGCCGCCTGGTCGGCGAGGTGGACGCAACCACCTTCCTGCAACACTGGAATGCCATTCGGAGCGAAGGCTGATGCTGACGGTGAACCTCGGCCCGATCGCCCTGGCCCTCGACCACCTGCTGCTGCTCCTGGCCCTGGGCCTCGCGACCCTGGTCGGCTGGCGAGTGGCCAAGCGTGGTGGCGACAATCCCGAATCCTCGCTGTTCAACCTGTTCATCGTTGGCCTGCTCTGCGCGCGCCTCGGTTTCGTCATTGCCTACTGGCCGCTGTACCGCGACGACCTGGTGCAGATCGTCGATATCCGCGACGGCGGTTTCCTGCCCTGGGTCGGCCTGGCAACCGTGCTGCTGGGGGCACTGTGGACCGCCTGGCGCAAGCCGGGGCGGCGCCGGCCATTGGGCTGGGGCCTGGCCAGCGGTGCGCTGTTCTGGATCCTGACCAGTTGGGCCAGCCACCTCTACGAGCAAGGCACTCGGTTGCCGCAACTGAGCCTGATGGACGCCCGCGGCCAGGCAGTCGCGCTCGACAGCCATCGCGGCAAGCCGCTGGTGATCAACCTCTGGGCTACCTGGTGCCCACCCTGCCGGCGTGAGATGCCGGTGCTGCAACAGGCCCAGCACGACTATCCGGACGTCACCTTCCTGTTCGTCAACCAGGGCGAGACGCCGCAGATCGTCACCAACTTCCTCGCCACCACCGGCCTCAACCTGTCCCATGTGCTGTTCGACGCTGGCGGTCAGTTGGCGACCCAGGTCGGTTCCATGGCCCTGCCCACCACCCTGTTCTACGACGCCGACGGGCGCCTGGTCGGCAGCCATCTGGGCGAGCTGTCCCGCGCCAGCCTGCATCACGCGCTGCAGTCCCTCGACGAGGACCTGCGCCGCGCCCCCACTCCCGCAACAAGGAATGCACCATGAGGATCCCTCTTTACCTGGGCCTGGTCGCTGGCCTGGTCGCCAGCCCGCTGATCGTCGCCGACGAGCTGCCTGCCGCCGTCCGCCAGATCGAAGCCAAGGGCGCCAAGGTGGTCGGCAGCTTCGACGCCCCCAACGGCCTGAAAGGCTATGCCGCACAGTTCCAGAACCGCGGGGTGGCCCTGTACCTGACGCCGGACGGCAAGCATGTGCTGGTCGGCAGTCTGTTCGATGAACAGGGCCGCGACCTCAGCGAGCAACCGCTGGAGCAACTGGTCTATGCACCCATGGCCAAGGAGGTCTGGGCGAAAATGGAGAAGTCGGCCTGGATCGCCGACGGCAAGGCCAATGCGCCGCGCATCGTCTACCTGTTCAGCGACCCTAATTGCCCGTACTGCAATATGTTCTGGGAACAGGCGCGGCCCTGGGTCGAGTCCGGCAAGGTGCAGTTGCGCCATATCATGGTCGGCATCATCCGCGCGGACAGCCCGGGCAAGTCCGCCGCCCTGCTCGCCGCCAAGGATCCGCAACAGGCCCTGCTCGATCATGAGAAGGCCGGCAAGGCGAGCAAGCTCAAGGCGCTGGACAAAGTGCCCGCCGATATCCAGGCCAAGCTCGACGCCAACCAGGCACTGATGGAAGAGCTGGGCCTTTCCGCCACCCCGGCGATCTTCTACCTCGACGATCAGCAGCGCCTGCAACAGCAGCAAGGCGCTCCGCGTCCGGAAATGCTCGGCAAGATCCTCGGCAAACGCTGACCCCCCTCCCCCCCCGGAGCGAATTCAGCCCGCGCTCCGGGTTTCTTGACCGCCCATCGTGGCGGTCTTTTTTTGCCCGCTCGGCAGACCTCGATTCGTCATTTGCCTGTGCGATAAGGAAAGCCTGCCCCCTGCCCAAAAAGTGCCGAAGCCTCTATGGCGGCCCTGTCCGCCGCGGCCGATTCATGCGCCACGTCACAGCCTCGGACTTAGATCCAAATCGCAGGGTCGATCAGCAACTTTCGCATTTGACAATAATTATCATTAATACTAGTTTGTCGCACGTCGCAGCGTAGGACCCTGTAAGGCCTTTCGCTATCCACTTAGAGAAAAGGTGATTTCCATGGCGGAACAACTATCCACAAGTAAGTGCGATTCACCGTTACTCCAAGCGTTCGTCGACAATCGTGGCATTCTCGTCAAGATCGCAGCCCGCATCACCGGCTGCCGCTCACGGGCCGAGGACGTCGTACAGGACGCTTTCTTCCGTCTCAACTCCGCGCCACAGATCACCTCGTCGTTCAAGGCGCAGTTGAGCTACCTGTTCCAGATCGTGCGCAACCTGGCCATTGACCATTACCGCAAGCAGGCGATGGAGATGAAGTACTCGGGCAGCGAAGAGGAAGGTTTGAACGTGGTGGTCCAGGGCGCCTCGCCCGAGGCCGCGCATATCAACTTCGCCACCCTGGAGCACATCGCCGAGGCCCTGACCGAGTTGCCACCGCGCACCCGCTATGCCTTCGAGATGTACCGCCTGCACGGTGTGCCGCAAAAGGACATCGCCAAGGAGCTCGGGGTTTCGCCGACCCTGGTCAACTTCATGATCCGCGATGCCCTGGTGCATTGCCGCAAGGTGTCCAGCGCGCGCAGCGCCGGTCTGCCCAACTGAGTCCATGCCAGCCGGGATGATCCTCGACGCTCAATGCGCGTGCGGGCCGATCACCTGGATCTGGTAGGGCTGGAAAATCCTCGATAACTCGCCACTGCTGCGCAACTGCTCGAGCAATGCGGCGAACTCCTCGCCAGTGATCTTCGCCTGCGGGCGCAACAGCGCGTAATGGTGGTAGACCTGATCGATGCGCTGCGAAGCGAGCAACTCCCCGACGCTGTCCGGATTACGCACCTGGTAATCGCTCAGGTACGAGCGGGTGACCAGGGCAATGTCGGCGCGATCACGCTGGACCATCAGCAGGTTGCTGTCGTGGGAATAGGTCAGGGTGGCGTTGTAGGTAGTGGCCAGGTAGCGCGGATCGGGATTGAAGTTGGCGAAGGCGTAGTGATAACCGCTGAACAGCGCCAGGCGCTTGCCCTTCAGATCATCGAAATAATGCTGGTCGCGCCCCTCGGTACGATGGGTGACGAACACCTCGGCATCTTCCAGCCCCATGTCGACGCTGACATGGGGAATGTTCTGCCAGCCCCAGTCCGGGTTCTCGAAGATCGCCATGTCCACCCGCCCCTGCTCGAAATCGCGAAAACGCCGCGGAATCGAGGTGGGCACCAACACGAAATGGAAACGGTCCTGGGCCTGGTTCAGCGCTTGCGCCAGTTGCGGCAGCAGGCCAGTATCGGCGCCTTGCTCGGGACGCACGGTGTAGGGTGGGAAATGGGCCGCGCCGATCTTGATATCGACGGTTTCGACAGCGAAGACCGCCTCGGCCTGCCAGACCAGGGCGAGGCACAACAACGAAGGCAATACCCGTGGTATTGGCGCTGGGATCAAGGGCAACACTCTCAAGGATTTCCGGCCTGAATCTGACTAAGCTAGGTGTTTTCCCGGGGTAGCACAACCCGGCGCATGCGCCATTTTCGCGCACTGGGGCAAAATGCCATGGGCTACCGGCAATGCCCGTGCTTGGCTACGCTTGAGCGTCATCTTGTCAGGGAAACAGTTATGGGCCATTGGTTGGTGATCGACCTGGAAGCCACCACCGATGACGGCGGTTGGCCAATCACGGAAATGGAAGTCATCGAGATCGGCGCGAGCCTGGTCAATCGCGAGGGGCGCGAGGTGGATCATTTCCAGCGCTTCGTCAAACCGCGGCGGCGCCCGCAACTGACGCCGTTCTGCCGTCAGTTGACCCACATCACCCAGGCCAACGTCGATGGTGCGGCGCCATTTGCCGAGGTCTGGGGGCAGTTCGAACGCTGGCTGGGCAACTACCAGCCGCGCCTGGAGGGCTGGACCAGCTGGGGCGACTACGACCGCAAGCAACTGCTCCAGGAATGGCAGGCCAATGACATCGACAGCCTGCTCGCCCGCCTGCCCCACCTCAACCTCAAGCAGCGCTTCGCCAAGGCCCGTCACCTGAGCCGGCCGCTGGGGCTCAATGGTGCGCTGCAACTGGCCGGCCTGCAGTTTCATGGCCAGCAGCACCGCGCCCTCGAAGATGCCCGCAATACCGCGCGCCTGCTGCCCCTGACACTGCCGTTGCAGGGCACCTGAAAGCGGATGACGGAGCCGTCTGGCTTGGGCATACTGGCCGGCCTTTTTGGTCCCTTTTTTCAGGAGTCGCCCATGTTCAAAGTCAACGAGTACTTCGACGGCACGGTCAAATCCATCGCCTTCACCGGTACCGAGGGTCCGGCCACCATCGGCGTCATGGCCCCGGGCGAATACGAGTTCGGCACTGCCCAGCGTGAAATCATGCACGTGGTCTCCGGCGCCCTGACCGTCAAGCTGCCCGACAGCGACAACTGGGAAACCTTCTCTGCCGGCAGCCAGTTCAATGTCCCGGCCAATGCCAAGTTCCAGCTGAAGGTGGCGGTGGATACCGCTTACCTGTGCGAGTACCGCGACTGAGCAATCCCTTGGGATTGATGCTGTTGCTACCGGCCTCATCGCCGGCAACGCCGGCTCCCACAGGTATTGCGTACACCTCGGAACCTTGTGGGAGCCGGCATTGCCGGCGATGAGGCCCTGATAGCCTCCAGAAGAATCAACCCAGAAATGCGGCAACCCGCTCCGCCGCCGTCTGCAAATGATCTTCATGACTGAACCCTGAAGCCTTCAACGGCTTGAGGTCATGATCCCCCGCCTCCAGCCAGCACAGTTCGATCGCCGGCGACAATTCATAACCCTCCACCGTCTCCCGATTGCCCAGCGCATCCCGCGTTCCCTGGACGATCAAGGTCGGCGTCTGCAACCCGGCCAGATGCGCCACCCGCGGTTTCTCCGGTTTGCCCGCCGCATAGAACGGATAGCCCAGGCACACCAGCCCGTCCGCGCCCAACTCATCAGCCAGCAGACTGGCCATGCGCCCGCCCATCGACTTGCCGCCGATGGCCAGCGGCCCAGCGACCAATGGTCGCACCTCCTGCCACACCTCGCGCCAGCACTCCAGCAGCACGGCCTGCGGATTCGGCGGCCTTTTGCCACCAGTGAGCCGCCGCTCGGCCATGTACGGAAACTCGAAGCGCAATACGCCAACCCCTTGCCCGGCAAGCCTTTGCGCCATGTCCTGCATGAACCCGCTGTCCATCGGCGCACCCGCCCCGTGAGCCAGGATCAGGCAGCCGCGAACAGCGCCATCCGCCTGATTTTGCGGGGCATTCCATAGCCACCCCCGCACGTTCGCCTTGTCGGCCAGTTGATCCCCGTCAATACCGGCGATCTGCCCATTAATCATGCTTGCCTCGCTGTTTAGCCTGCCTATAACCGTGGATGGGAACCCATACATGAACACAACCAGCAGTACCGCCTACAACTACAGGGTGGTCCGCCAATTCGCCATTATGACGGTGATATGGGGAATCGTCGGGATGGGGCTCGGCGTTTTCATCGCCGCGCAACTCGTCTGGCCGTCCCTTAACTTCGACCTTCCCTGGACCAGCTTCGGGCGCCTGCGCCCGCTGCATACCAACGCGGTGATCTTCGCCTTCGGTGGTTGCGCGCTGTTCGCCAGTTCGTACTACTCCGTGCAGCGCACCTGCCAGACCCAACTGTTCGCGCCCGCGCTGGCGGCGTTCACCTTCTGGGGCTGGCAACTGGTGATCCTGCTGGCGGCGATCACCTTGCCACTGGGCTTCACCAGTTCCAAGGAATACGCCGAGCTGGAGTGGCCGATCGACATCCTCATCACCATCGTCTGGGTGGCCTACGCCGTGGTGTTCTTCGGTACGCTGATGAAGCGCACCACCAAGCACATCTACGTCGGCAACTGGTTCTTCGGTGCCTTCATCATCACCGTGGCGATCCTGCACATCGTCAACAACATGGAACTGCCGGTCAGCCTGACCAAGTCCTACTCGCTGTACAGCGGCGCTACCGACGCCATGGTGCAGTGGTGGTACGGCCACAACGCCGTGGGCTTCTTCCTCACCGCCGGCTTCCTGGGGATGATGTACTACTTCGTGCCCAAGCAGGCCGAACGTCCGGTCTATTCCTATCGCCTGTCCATCGTGCACTTCTGGGCGCTGATCACCCTGTACATCTGGGCCGGTCCGCACCACCTGCACTACACCGCTCTGCCCGACTGGGCCCAGTCTCTCGGAATGATCATGTCCCTGGTGCTGCTGGCGCCCAGCTGGGGCGGCATGATCAACGGCATGATGACCCTCTCCGGGGCCTGGCATAAGCTGCGTTCCGACCCGATCCTGCGCTTCCTCGTGGTATCGCTGGCGTTCTACGGCATGTCGACCTTCGAAGGTCCGATGATGGCGATCAAGACCGTCAACGCCCTGTCCCACTACACCGACTGGACCATCGGTCACGTACACGCCGGCGCGCTCGGCTGGGTAGCGATGATCTCCATCGGCGCGCTGTACCACATGATCCCGAAAGTCTTCGGCAAGACCCAGATGCACAGCATCGGCCTGATCAACGCGCACTTCTGGCTCGCCACCATCGGCACCGTGCTCTACATCGCCTCGATGTGGGTCAACGGTATCGCCCAGGGCCTGATGTGGCGTGCGGTCAACGCCGACGGCACGCTGACCTACTCGTTCGTGGAAACCCTGGTGGCCAGCCACCCAGGCTTCATCGTGCGCTTCGTCGGTGGTGCGATCTTCCTGACCGGCATGCTGCTGATGGCCTGGAACACCTGGCGCACCGTGCGTGCCCCGGCTCCGGCAACCGCAGACGCAACCGCGCAGCTGGCCTGAGGACTAGGACATGAAACACGAAGCCATTGAAAAGAACGTCTTCCTGCTGGTGCTGCTGATGGTCTTCGCCGTCAGCATCGGCGGCCTGACCCAGATCGTCCCGCTGTTCTTCCAGGACGTCACCAACAAGCCGGTCGAAGGCATGAAGCCCTACACCGCGCTGCAACTGGAAGGCCGCGATATCTACATCCGCGAAGGCTGCGTCGGCTGCCACTCGCAGATGATCCGTCCGTTCCGCGCCGAGACCGAACGCTACGGCCACTACTCGGTAGCCGGCGAAAGCGTCTGGGACCACCCGTTCCTCTGGGGTTCCAAGCGTACCGGTCCGGACCTGGCCCGCGTTGGCGGCCGCTACTCCGACGACTGGCACCGCGCGCACCTGTACAACCCGCGCAACGTCGTGCCCGAGTCGAAGATGCCGTCGTACCCGTGGCTGGTCGCCCAGCAGGTCGATACCAGCCACACCGAAGCCAAGATCAAGGCCATGCGCACCCTCGGCGTGCCGTACACCGACGACGACATCAGCGGTGCCGTCGCCTCGGTCAAGGGCAAGACCGAAATGGACGCCCTGGTCGCCTACCTGCAGGTGCTCGGCACCGCGATCAAGAACAAGAGGTAAGCGCCATGGATTTCAGCCTGGATATCGGCCAACTGCGCGGCCTCGGCACCCTGGTGGTGGCGATCGCCTTCATCGGCCTGTCGCTGTGGGTGTTCAACCGCCGCCGTGACCGCGAGTTCGCCGAAGCGAGCCTGCTGCCCTTCGCCGACGAACGCCTGCCCGACGCCGAACAAGAAAACGCCATGAGGAGTAATCGGCAATGACCACCTTCTGGAGTACGTATATCAGCGTACTGACCATCGGCAGCCTGATCGGCCTGACCTGGTTGCTGCTGTCCACCCGCAAGGGCGAGACACCCGGCAGCACCGACCAGACCATGGGCCACGCCTTCGATGGCATCGAGGAGTACGACAACCCGCTGCCACGCTGGTGGTTCTGGCTGTTCGTCGGCACCCTGGTGTTCGCCGCCGGCTACCTGGTGCTCTACCCGGGCCTGGGCAACTGGAAAGGCATCCTGCCCGGCTATGAAAACGGCTGGACCGGCGCCAACGAGTGGCAGAAAGAGATGGAACGTGCCGACGCCAAGTACGGCCCGATCTTCGCCAAGTTCGCCGCCATGCCGGTGGAAGAAGTGGCCAAGGACCCGCAAGCACTGAAGATGGGTGGCCGCCTGTTTGCCTCCAACTGCTCGGTGTGCCACGGTTCCGACGCCAAGGGTTCCTACGGTTTCCCCAACCTGACCGACAAGGACTGGCGCTGGGGCGGCGAGCCGGAAACCATCAAGACCAGCATCATGCTCGGTCGCCACGGGGTGATGCCGGCCTGGTCGGAAGTCATCGGCGAACAAGGCGTGGCCGACGTCGCCGCGTTCGTCCTGACCAAGCTCGATGGCCGCAGCGTGCCGGAAGGCACCAAGGCCGACGCGGCCAACGGCGAGAAGATCTTCGCCGCCAACTGCGTGGCCTGCCACGGCGCCGAAGGCCAGGGCACCCCGGCCATGGGCGCACCGAACCTGACCCATCCGCAGGCGTTCATCTACGGTTCCAGCTTCGCCCAACTGCAGCAGACCATCCGTTACGGCCGCCAGGGCCAGATGCCTGCACAGCAGGACATCCAGGGCAACGACAAGGTCCACCTGCTGGCCGCCTACGTCTATAGCCTTTCGCAGGAAGGCGACAAGACTTCTGCACAGTAAGACTTCGATCCAACTGAGGATTGACTGACACCGCCGCATCCGAACAGATGCGGCGGTGTTTTTTTGCCCTTGCGACAGAGTGTCGCACCCCCTTCCCACCCCTCCTTGCAGCCCCTCCGAACGGGACTAAGCTTGTTGCCACATGTGGCTGGAAGCGATGTCGCGCATGCACCCCTGTCGGTCCGGTTCATGTCATCGTGCCAGCGCAAAGGCTGGTGATTGCCAGCTTCGCTGCCGTTTCGAGGAAAAACGCGCCCTTGGGTTCGTATCGGATCGGCGCTTTGTCGAGCGTGCATTCCACGCTGAAAATGGTGCACATAAATAAATAATAATTGTGTACAATTTGCGCGGTAGAGGTTTCGGAAAGGCCTTGGAACAGGCTTTGGCAGGCTGTGGGGCAGGTCCCCTTGCGTTGCAATACCCACACTGTCTGTAGATACTTGCGCCGATTTTCTACCTACAAAAACACCTAAAAACCGTGGAACCTTGGAAATGAGCACAGCAATCAGTCCGACTGCTTATAACTATAAGGTCGTCCGCCAGTTCGCCATCATGACGGTGGTCTGGGGGATCCTTGGCATGGGTCTCGGTGTCTTCATCGCCTCGCAACTGGTCTGGCCGCAACTCAACCTTGACCTGCCGTGGACGAGCTTTGGACGCCTGCGCCCCCTGCACACCAACCTGGTGATCTTCGCCTTCGGTGGATGTGCACTGTTCGCCACCTCCTACTACGTCGTGCAGCGAACCTGCCAGACCCGACTGATCTCCGACAGCCTCGCGGCCTTCACCTTCTGGGGTTGGCAAGCGGTCATCGTCGGCGCGCTGATCACCCTGCCCATGGGCTACACCACCACCAAGGAATACGCCGAGCTGGAATGGCCGATCGCCATTTTGCTGGCCATCGTCTGGGTGACCTACGCCGTGGTGTTCTTCGGCACCATCGTCAAGCGCAAGACCAAGCACATCTATGTCGGCAACTGGTTCTACGGTGCCTTCATCCTGGTCACCGCGATGCTGCACATCGTCAACCACATGTCGCTGCCGGTCAGCCTGTTCAAGTCGTACTCGGCCTACTCCGGCGCCACCGACGCGATGATCCAGTGGTGGTACGGGCACAACGCCGTGGGCTTCTTCCTGACCACCGGCTTCCTCGGGATGATGTACTACTTCGTGCCGAAACAGGCCGAGCGCCCGATCTATTCGTATCGCCTGTCCATCGTCCACTTCTGGGCGCTGATCACCCTGTACATCTGGGCAGGTCCGCACCACCTGCACTACACCGCCCTGCCCGACTGGGCACAATCCCTGGGCATGGTGATGTCGATCATTCTCCTGGCACCAAGCTGGGGCGGCATGATCAACGGCATGATGACCCTCTCCGGCGCCTGGCATAAGCTGCGCACCGACCCGATCC
>Ga0222427_100739_pt1 | contig 32080 bp, 35 predicted proteins | sample 2B20Ametagenome_FD_182890 | JGI IMG/M metagenome (GOLD analysis project Ga0222427, IMG submission 182890) | Enriched microbial communities from leaf-cutter ant dump, University of Wisconsin, Madison, United States - 2B20A (version 2) | ecosystem: Environmental > Terrestrial > Nest > Insects nest...
ACGTGCTGACCTCGGACTACTACTACCCCGCCCCGCTCATGGCCGCCCTGAAGCTGGCCGCCGACGGCGTGCTGCCGCTGGCGCAGGCCTGGGAGCTGGTGTCGCTGAATCCGGCGCGCGCCGCCGGCCTGCAGGACCGCGGCGCGCTGGCGCCGGGCCTGATCGCCGACGCGATCGTGGTGGACGACCAGGTGCCCGGGCTGCCCCGCGTCTGCGCGGCGATCGTCGGCGGCGAACTGCGCTATGCCAGCCGCGCGTTCGGCGACAGCCACGGCCAGCTCATGGCGGCTTAGGAAGTCGCCATGGCCCTCGCTTACCGTTACGCCTTGTACCTGGCGCCCACCGGCCCCTGGCGCGAATACGGCAGCCGCTGGCTGGGCCGCTGCGCCGATACCGGCGAGGCGCTGCCACCGCTGCCGGGCCAGCCCGAAGGCTCGCGCGAATGGACGCGCGCCCCGCGCCACTATGGCCTGCACGCCACCCTGAAGCCGCCCTTCCGCCTGCGCCCCGGCGCAAGCCCCCTGGAGGTGGACGCGGCCGCGCGCCGGCTGGCCGAAGGCGGCGAGCCGTTCACGCTGCAACTGGAATGCGAGCCGCTGCGCGGCTTCCTGGCCTGGCGCATCGCGGACGCCGACACGCCCGGCCAGGCCCGCATCCAGGCGCTGGCCGACGCGGCCGTGCGCGACCTGGATCCCCTGCGCGCCCCGCCCACGCCCGAGGAAACCGCGCGCCGCCAGCCGCAGTCGCTCACGCCTGGACAGCAGGCCATGCTGGCGCGCTGGGGCTACCCCTATGTGTTCGACACCTATACCTTCCACATCACGCTGACCGGCAAGCTCGAAGGCGAGGCCCTGGCGCAGGCGCGGGCCGGCATCGCCGCCTTCGCCGATCCGCTGCGCGGGCGGGCCATGGCCGTGCCCGGCGTCAGCGTCTACGTGCAGGCGGCGCCGGGCGCCGACTTCGTCGCCGCGCGGCACTACCGCTACGACGGCTCCTGCGTGGACGCCGCCGGCGCCGCGTACCTGCAAGGGCCGGCCGCGGCATGAACGCCCATGCCCCCGCCGACGGCGCGCGCCTGATCTATCTGATGGGCGCCTCGGGCAGCGGCAAGGACACGCTGCTGCGGCTGTTGCGCGCCCACCTGCGCGGCGGCGAGCCGGTGCTGGTGGCGCACCGCTACATCACGCGCGACAGCGGCGCCAGCGAAGACGCGCTGCGCCTGACCGACGAGGAGTTCGCCCGCCGCGCCGCCCTGGGCTGCTTCGCGCTGCGCTGGAGCAGCCATGGCTTGCACTACGGCATCGGCATCGAGATCGACGCGTGGCTGTCCTGCGGCGCGGCCGTCATCATCAACGGCTCGCGCGCGCACCTGGAGCAGGCCCATGCGCGCTATCCGGCGTTGACGGCGGTGGAAGTCACGGTCGACCCCGGCCTGCTCGCCCGCCGGCTGGCCGGCCGCGGCCGCGAAAGCGCGGAACAGATCGCGCAACGGCTGTCGCGCGCGACGCAGGCGTTCCCGGTGCCGCAACGCTGCCGGCTGCTGCGGGTCAACAACGACGCTGCCCCCGAGACCGCCGCCAACGCGCTGCTGGATATCGCGCGCGCGAAGCTGGCCGCCTAGGGCGCCGCGCCCTGCCCCCACGGCGCGGCCGCGTCGCCGCACAGGTCCAGCAGAATGTCGGAAAAATATTCCTCGGCCGCCAGCGGCTGCTCGCGCTTGCGCCGGATCAGGTTGATCGGCGGCAGTTCCCAGCCGAAGTCCCAGAGCACCATCCCCAGCTTGCCGCGCTGGCACAGTTCGCGCGCGATCTCTTCGGGCACGACCGAGACAAAGGTCTCGTTCATGCTCAGCATGCCTTCGATCACGTCCGTGGAATAGGCCTCCAGCACCGGCGACGGCGGGCTCAGCTCCTCGCGGATGAAGTGCTCCACGATCAGTTGCCGCGTGGGCGTGTTGGCCGCCGGCAGCACCCAGTCCATCGCCGCCACCGCCGCCCAGTCCGGGCGCCGCCGCGCCAGCCGCTGGGCCAGCCGGCCATGCGCGATCAGGCGCGGCCGCTGGCGGTACAGCGCGCGATGGATCAGGTCGTCGTGCGCCACGATCGGCGTGGCGCGGCTGATGATGCAGTCCAGTTCGTGCTGGCGCAGCATCGGGACCAGGTGGTCGGTGGTGGCGCGGTGCAGGCTCAGCGTCACGCCGTGGCGCTGGTGCAGGCGGCTGATCGCCGCCGTCAGCAAGGCGCTGGATACGTAGGGCACCACGCCCACGTGCAGGTGCGCCGAGCGGCCGGCATGCAGGGCCTCGACCTCGCGCGCCCACAGGTCCAGGTCGCTGAGCATGTGGCGGGCGCGCACCAGGGCCAGGCTGCCCAGGGGCGTGGGCTGCAGGCCGCGGCCGGTGCGCATGAAGAGCGGCGCCCCGAAAATGTCCTCGAGTTCCGCCAGCGCCTTGGTCACCGCCGGCTGGCTGATGCCGGCCGCCGCCGCCACCCGGGTAAGCGACCCGTGCCTGGCGATGTTGAGCAGCAGCGCCAGGTGGCGGTGCTTCAGGCGGTTGGCGAGTCGGGCGGCATCCCAGTTCACGATTTTTCCCATAACCGGTTGGTTATTCAATTATGCCAACAAACATGAATCCAGTTATTTCTCGATCCTATACTGCAGGCATTCCCTTTGTCCGGACCCGCCTCCATGAGCGCCTCCTTCACCACCCGTCCTGAAATACGCGGCACCTTCGGCGTGGTGTCGTCCACCCACTGGCTCGCCTCGCAAGTGGCCATGGGCGTGCTGGAGCGCGGCGGCAATGCCTACGATGCCGCCGTGGCGGGCGGCTTCATGCTGCAGATCGTGGAGCCGCACCTGAACGGGCCCGGCGGCGAGGTGCCCATCCTGTTCTGGAGCGAACGCGAGCAGCGCATGCGCGCCCTGTGCGGGCAAGGCCCGGCGCCGGCGCTGGCGACCCCGGCCTATTTCCGGAGCCTGGGCCTGGACCTGGTGCCCGGCATCGGCCTGCTGCCCGCCACCGTGCCCGGCGCGTTCGGCGCGTGGCTGACCTTGCTGCGCGACTACGGCACCTGGGAGCTGTCCGAAGTGCTGCGCCCGGCGATCGACTATGCGCGCAACGGCTTTCCGCTGGTGCCGCGCATTTCCCAGGCCATCCTGGCGGTGCAGGCCCTGTTCCGCGAGGAATGGACCAGTTCGAGCGAGGTCTGGCTGCCCGGCGGCCGGGTGCCGGCCCCGGACACGCTGTTCCGCACGCCCGCCATCGCGGCCACCTATACCCGGATCCTGGACCAGGCGCATGCCGCCGGCACCGATCGCCGCGGCCGCATCGACGCCGCGCTGGACGCCTGGTACCGCGGCTTCGTCGCCGACGAGATCGACGCCTACTACAGCCGCGCAGCGGTGCGCGACACCACCGGCCAGCGCAACCGCGGGCTGCTGCGCAAGTCCGACCTGGCCGACTGGCGCGCCACCTACGACGATCCGCTTACCGTGGATTACGGCCGCTATACGGTGGCCAAATGCGGCGTCTGGTCGCAGGGCCCCGTCCATCTGCAGCAACTGGCCATGCTGCGCCACCTGGGCATGGACGGGCTGGATCCCCTGTCCCCGGCCTTCGTGCATCGCGTCGCCGAGGCGGCCAAGCTGGCGTTCGCCGACCGCTGCGCCTGGTATGGGGACCCCGATTTCGTGCAGGTGCCGCTGGCGGAATTGCTGGGCGACGCCTATGCCCGCTCGCGCGCGGCCGGCATCGGCGAGCTCGCCTCGCGCGCCCTGCAACCCGGCAGCCCGGGCGGCCTGGCGCCGCGGCTGCCGGACCTGGACGCCGCCGTCCGCACCCTGGCCGCCTCCGACACGCGCTTCGGCGTGGGCGAGCCCACCTTCGCGGCGCTGCCGCCGGTCTCCGAGTGGGCCGCGCGCGAACTGTTCGTGGGAGACACCTGCCAGATCGACGTCATCGACCGCGACGGCAATATGGTGGCGGCCACGCCCTCGGGCGGCTGGCTGTCGTCCAGCCCCGTCGTGCCCGGGCTGGGCTTCCCGCTCACCACCCGCCTGCAGATGACCTGGCTGGACGACGGGGTGCCGGGCCAGCTACAGCCCGGCAAGCGGCCCTGCACCACCCTGTCTCCGGGCCTGGCGCTGCGCGACGGCCAGCCCTACATGGCTTTCGGCACGCCGGGCGGCGACCAGCAGGACCAGTGGACGGTGGCGTTCTTCCTGCGCCATGCCATGGGCATGAACCTGCAGGAAGCCATCGACGCGCCCTCCTGGCACATCGACCATTTCCCGGGATCGTTCTGGCCCCGCGCCCAGACTTTGAACCGGCTGACGGTGGAGTCCCGCATGCCCGCCGCCACGCTGGACGCGCTGCGCGCCGCCGGCCACGACGTCAAGGTGGGGCCGGACTGGTCGGAAGGCCGTATCAGCGCCTGCACGCGCGAGCCCGCCGCCGGCGGCGGCCTGCTGCTGCGGGCGGGCGCCAATCCGCGCGGCATGCAGGGCTATGCCGTCGGGCGATGAATCCGTTTCGTTCCAGCCGGCATACAGACCGGCACTTGCACAAGGGGTACCAACCATGACACTGCGATTCAAACGACTGTTGCGCGCCTGCGCGCTGGGGCTGGCGCTGGCCGCGCCCGCCGCCTCCCAGGCCGCCTGGCCCGAAAAGCCCATCACCCTGATCGTGCCGTGGGCCGCGGGCGGCTCCACCGACATCCTGGCGCGCGTGCTGTCCGAAGGACTGACCCAGTCCCTGGGCCAGTCCGTCATCGTCGAGAACCGGTCGGGCGCGTCCGGCAACATCGGCACGACCTTCGTCGCCCGCGCCAAGCCCGACGGCTACACGCTGCTGGTGGGTTCGATGAGCACGCACACGATGAACCAGGCGCTCTATTCCAGCATGCCCTTCGACGGCGTGAAGGACTTCACGCCCATCGCGGAACTCGCGCTGGTCACCAACACCATGGTGGTGCACCCCTCGGTTCCCGCCGCCAACCTGAAGGAATTCATCGCCTACCTGAAGGCGAATCCGGACATGGTGACCTACGCCTCGGCGGGCCAGGGCTCGACCAACCATCTCAGCGCCGCGCTCTTCGAAAAAGCGGCCGGCGTGAAGATGACGCACATTCCCTACCGCGGCGGCGCGCCGGCGGTGATGGATACGGTGGCCGGGCGCACGCAGGTGCTGTTCAGCGCCGGCACGCAAACCCTGCCGCACGTGCAGACCGGCAAGCTCAAGCTGCTGGCCGTCACCGAGGAGTCGCGCTCGCCCTTGCTGCCCGACGTGCCCACGGTGGCGGAGACGCTGCCCGGCTATGAACTGTCGGTCTGGTACGGCGCATTCGGCCCGGCCGGCATGCCGCCCGACCTGACCGCCAGGCTGAACCGCGAGATCAACCTGATCCTGAAGCGTCCCGAGGTCATCAAGAAGATGGCCGACATGGGCGTGCTGCTGACCGAGACCACGCCCGAGCAGTTCGGCCAGATCCTGGCGCGCGACGCCGACAAGTACGGCAAGCTGATCAAAGAATTGGGAATCACGGCCGAATGACCGCAGCCTCGTTCACGGCCCCGGCGCTGGCCGGGGTGCAAGCCATCGCCCAGGCCTACGCCGCCGCCGACGCGGCGGCGGCCTTCCACGCCATCGACGCCTATGCGCATGCGTCGCTGGCGCACACCCTGTGCACGATCAACCGGTACGACGCCGGCGCCATGCGCGTCGTGCGGCTGTACAGCTCGAATCCCGCGGCCTACCCGCCCGGCGGCAGCAAGGACAAGGCCGGCACCGCCTGGGGCCGCCACGTCCTGCAGGAGCAGCGCGTGTTCGTCGGCGAAGGCGAGGACGCCATCCGCGAATTCTTCGACGACCACGGCGCCATCCGCGAGCTGGGACTGCAGTCCGTCATCAACGTGCCGGTGGTGTACGCCGGCGCCTGCCTGGGCACGGTGAATTTCCTGATGCCGCGCGCGGCGGTGTCGGACGCCGACGTCCATGCCGCGCGCCTGGCCGGCCTGCTGGCGCTGCCGGCGTTCCAGGCGCTGGACGGATCCTAGATCAGCGCGCTGCGGATCCGCGCGGACACCATGTCGATCACCACCACGAAGGCGACGATGATGATCATGACCGCGCAGGTTTCCGCGTAGCGGAAGCTGCGGATGATCTCCCACAGCACGGTGCCGATCCCGCCGGCGCCCACGATGCCCACGACGGACGCCGAGCGCACGTTCGATTCGAAGCGGTACAGCGAATACGAGATCCACAGGGGCAGCACCTGCGGGATCACGCCGTAGACGATTTCCTCCAGCGCGTTCGCGCCGGTGGCTCGCACCCCTTCGACCGGGCGCGGATCGATGGCCTCGACGGCTTCCGAGAACAGCTTGGCGAGCACGCCGGTCGTGTGCACCCACAGCGCCAGCACGCCGGCGAACGGGCCCAGGCCCACCGCCACGATGAACAGCATGGCGAACACCATCTCGTTGATGGCGCGGCAGGCGTCCATCAGCCGCCGCATGGGCTGGTAGACCCAGGCCGGCACCATGTTCGACGAGCACAGCAGCCCCAGCGGAACCGCCACCACGATGGCCAGGAAGGTGCCCCAGACGGCGATCTGCACCGTGACGATCATCTCGTCCAGGTACATGCGCCAGTCGCGGAAATTCGGCGGGAAGAAGTCGGCCGCGAACTGGGCCATGTTGCCCGAGTCGCGCAGCAGGTCCAGCGGCCGCATGTCCGCGCCCTGCCACGACATGACGAGCAGCGCCAGCACGACGGCCCAGACGAGTAGGACCGGCAGCGACGAGCGCGGCGCGGCGGGAAGGCGGGAGGTCTGCATGGCTAGGTTCATGGAGCGGACGATAGGCTTGGGGGTTTCCGTGCGCATGCGCCGGCGCGCCTGACGGCGCGCCGGCGCGCGGGCTGCGTTTACTGCTTGGCGGCCGGCTGGCCCAGGCTGGCCAGCTTGCTGTCGAGTTCGGCCAGTTGCTTCTGCTTTTCGGCCTGGCCCAGGGTGGCGTCGGCTTCGACCTTGGCCTTCTCGCGCGCCAGCTCGATCTGGCGGATGGGAACCAGTTGCTGGTTGTCGGAGGCGCGGAAGCCCTGGTAGGTCAGCGCCTTCAGGTTGGCCATTTCGCGCTCGGCGTCCTTGCCCTTGCCGTAGTTGATGAAGAAGTCGCGGATGCGGACCTTCAGGTCGGCCGGCAGGTCGGTGCGCATGACCAGCGGATCGGCCGGGATCAGCGGCGACTTCCACAGCACGCGCACGCTGTCGTTGGCGTCCTTGCCCGTGTTCAGGCGATAGCGCTCCAGCGCCTCGGTGTTGTTGACGGCCACGTCCACCTGCTTGTTGATGACCGACAGCAGGTTGGCTTCGTGGTTGCTGGCGCGCACCGTCTTGAAGAAGGTCTTGGGCTCGATCTTGTTGGCGGCCCAGAGGTAGTAGCCCGGCACGGCGGTGCCGGACGTGGAGTTGGGGTCGCCGGCGCCGTAGCTGAGCTTGCCGCCGTTCTTGAGCACGTCGTCCAGCGTCTGCAGGTTGCTGTCCTTGTTGACGATCAGCAGCGACCAGTAGCCGGGGTTGCCGTCCTTGTCGATGACCGAGGCGAACACCTCGCCCTTGGCGCGGTCCACCGCCTCGATCGCGGACTTGTTGCCGAACCAGCCCAGTTGCACCTTGTTGAAGCGCATGCCTTCGATGATGCCGGCGTAGTCGGAGGCGAAGAAGGGCTTGACCGGCACGCCGATGCTGCGGCTCAGGTCGTCGATGACGGGCTGCCACACCGACTTCAGGTTGGTGGACGATTCCGTCGAGATGATGCCGAAGTTCAGGGTCTTGGCGTCCTGGGCATAGGCCTGGGTGGACAGGGCCGCGGCGGCGATCAGGGTGAAAAAGGTTCTGCGTAGCATGGAAGGCTCCGGGGAGGAAGGAATCAGGCGGCGTGCGCCAGTCGGGAAAGCGACCCGACGCCGGACGCGGCCGGCGCCTGCGGCGCGTATTCGTGTTCGGGCAGGAGTTCGCCCAGGTCGGCGCCGTAGAGCTCGCGCAGCATGGAAGGAGTCAGGGCCGCCGAGGGGCCGTCATAGACCACCTTCCCCTGGCGCAGGGCCACCACGCGCGGGCAATAGCGCAGCGCCACGTCGACCTGGTGCAGGGACACCACCACCGCCACCTTGCGGCTGCGGTTGATCTGGGCCAGCGTGTCCATCACGCGGCGCGACGACTCGGGGTCCAGCGACGCGATCGGCTCGTCGGCCAGGATGACGCGGGCGTTCTGCACCAGGGTGCGGGCGATGGCCGCGCGCTGCTGCTGGCCGCCGGACAGCGTGGAGGCGCGCTGAAATGCGTAGTCGTCTATACCAACCTGGGCAAGCGCGTCCAGGCCCTGGCGGACCTCGGCGCGCAGGAACCAGCGCGTCAGGCTGCGCCACAGCGGCACGCACGGCAGCAGGCCGGTCAGGACGTTGGTAATGACGGGCAGGCGGCCCACCAGGTTGAACTGCTGGAAGACGAAGCCGATGCCGGCGCGCGCGCCGCGCACGTTGCGGCTCAGGCGGCCGTTGCGCTGGATAAGCTGGCCGTTGACGGCCACGCTGCCCGCGTCGCCGGCGACGAAGCCGGCCAGATGGCGCAGCAGGGTGGACTTGCCCGAGCCGGAGGCTCCCAGCAAGGCGACCATCTCGCCGTCGGCCACCTGCAGGTCCACGCCGTCCAGCGCCTTGGCGCCCGCATGGAAGCTCTTGCTCAGCCCTTGTACTTCGATGGCGTAAGTCATTGTGGGATCCCCCGTGGGTGTGTTCATTGCCGCATTCTGTGTACGCGGCATGACAGCACGATGACCTGGGGATCGAATGATTTGGCGGAAATTAGGGACGTCGCAATGCGCTGAAAGACCTCCGTCATAAATGCGGACGCCTCGCCAGCCCGCGCGCGGGTATATTGAAGCTATTCCCCACCAGACAGGCGTTCATCATGATCAAAGGTTCCTGCCTGTGCGGCCGCATTGCGTACGAGATCGCCGGCCCGCTCACCAACGCCCTCAACTGCCATTGCACGATGTGCCGCAAATCGCATGGCGCCGCTTTCCGCAGCCGGGCCACGGTCCAGGTCAAGGACTTCGCCTGGACGCGCGGAGAAAACCACGTCACCTGGTATTGCTCGTCGCCGGGCAGCTATCGCGGCTTTTGCGAAGCCTGCGGCACGCCCCTGCTGAGCCGCTTCGACCAGACGCCCGACGTCTACGGCCTGCCGCTGGGCGCGCTGGACGACGATCCGGGCGTGAAGCCCGCCGCGCATTGCCACGTGGCCAGCAAGGCACCCTGGTTCGACATCACCGACACGCTGCCGCAGCACGCGGGCGCGTTCGAGGAAACGCCCGAACACAATTCACGGGCCATTGCCTGAAATCCACACGACGGGAAGATCGGTACGTCCAACGCCGGACGCGCCCAAGGAGGACGAGATATGAGCGACTACGGTGCCGTGCTGGATTCCGCCAGCCTGCGATTCACGCGCGCGCTGCCCGCCTGTTGGCCTACACCTGGGGCGGCTCGCAGGGCGAGTCCGAAGTAGTGTTCGAATTGTCCCCGCAAGGCGACGGCACGCTGCTGACGCTGCCCCACCGCAAGCTCGCCCGCCGCGACGACACGCTGGACGTGGCCGCCGGCTGGCACACGCACCTGGACGTGCTGTCGGCCCGCCTGGCCGGGCGCGAGCCGGGGCCGTTCTGGTCCGCCCACGGCAAGTGGCAGGCCGACTGCCAGGCCCGGATCCCGCCCGATTGCGGACCTGTGCAAGGCTCCTTTCAGGGTGAACAGGCCCTGGAGTCGTCCAGCAGCAACTATCACGGCGCAAAGGCAGATAAATGCTGGCTAATCATTGCGCTTTGCAGTAACATAAGTCCGTGATTTCTCCGCGAAAACCGGGCTTCGGTCATTCTGCGTCGCCAACCTGTACCGCCTCAGGGCAATACTGCGAGGCCCCACAGGACGCGTCCGGCATTCCCGGGCAAACCCCATCGCCGCCAGAGGCGCCTCCGCAGCAAGCGCAGCGCCATCCGGCACTGCAACAACCGCTCCAACCCGCTTCTTCCGGCGACCCGCGCATGGCGCGCCGCCGCGACCAAGCCGCGCATCGCGCGCACATTGCCCTCGCGGCGCGAGTATCCGTCATTTCAGACATCCACCTGGGATGCCATGGCCCCTACCCGCGCCTGCCCGGACGTTTTACGTTCAAACCGCTGGACCTGGTTATTTGAGTCCAACGCGCTTGCCGCCCCTGCGCGGCGCGCCATGCCGCCAGTATGGCTGCGCGTATTGATAGGAGTAGAAAATGGCTAAAGAAGAACTCATCGAATTGGATGGCATCGTTGACGAAGTGCTGCCCGATAGCCGCTACCGCGTAAAGCTGGACAACGGCATCGAAGTCGGCGCCTACGCCTCCGGCCGCATCCGCAAGCACCGCATCCGCATCCTGGCCGGCGATCGCGTCACCCTGGAAATGTCGCCGTACGACCTGACCAAGGGCCGCATCAACTTCCGCCACAAGGACGAACGCGCCCCCGCCGCGCACCGTCCCCAGCAGTACCGCCGCTGATCGGGGATTCCTGGGCCGGCCCCGCGCCGGCTCCCCCCGCTCGCGAGCCTTAAGCCCGCGCGGCCACATGCCGTAATGCGTGTAGCGCCTGTTCATGGATGAATGGCGATCCCCGCCAGGCGCGACAGGCGGCGAAACGCGCACGATGCAAGATGGATCTGACACAAGAGTTGCAAGCGGCCGCTGACGAGCTTGCCCTGGCGCGAAGGCGATTCGTGAAGGGCGAGGAAGGCCTGCGCCTGCTTTACCAGTCGCGCGAGGCGTTCATCAACAGCCTGCGCAATACCGGCCTTACGTACGCCGAGGCCAAGACCAAATACGACAACTGCCTGGACGAACAGGAAGCCCAGCATCTCCGCGTGCGCCAGCAGATGGAGTATGCCGAGCGCGTGCACCAGCACGTGCTGCACCGCATCGCGCTGCAGGCCGCCCCCGTGTAAGGCGCGGCCGGCGCGGGACTCAGGGCTTGAACGCCCCGATGAAAATGGCCGGATCCACGCGCGCGTCGTTCAGGCTGACGTTCCAGTGCAGATGCGGGCCGGTCGCCCGCCCCGTCGCTCCCACCTTGCCCACCACGCCGCCGCGCGGCACCTCGTCGCCGACCTTCACGTCGATGGCCGACATGTGGCAGAACATGCTGACGAAGCCCTGGCCATGGTCCAGGAACACCGTCTTGCCGTTGAAGAAATAATCCCCCACCAGCACGACCACGCCGGCAGCCGGCGCCTTGATGGGCGTGCCCGCCGGCACGGCGAAGTCCAGCCCCGAATGCGGGTTGCGTTCCTGCCCGTTGAAGAAGCGCCGCAGCCCGAACGGGCTGGACAGACGCCCCCCGTTCACCGGACGGTCCAGCATCAGGTTGCTGGGCGTGATCCCGGCGCGATAGCCGCGGTTGGCCGCGCTCTGCTCGGCCATCTCGCGTTCGATGCGCTTCATGTCGTCCGGATTGGGCTCGACCTGGCGCTGGTTCTTCAGCGTAATGCGCTGGGCCGCGTATTCCTTGGACCCGACCCTGAAGGACAGCTTGCGCTGGCCCTGCGCATCGCTGACCGATACCTGCTGTTCGCCGGGCTTCACGCTCAGCGGGATGCCGACCACGGCGATCCATTGCCTGCCTTCTTCGCGCACGACCAGGACGCGCCGCCCCAGGAACGTGACTTCCGGGGCGCGCTCGGCGTCGCCCAGGCCCAGCACCGCGACGCCGCCGGGCACGGGGAAGTTGAGCTTGCGAGTCAGGTAGCCTTCCTGTTGCGCCCGCGCGGGCAGGCCCAGGCAGGCGGCGGCCGCGGCCAGGCCCAGCCGCAATACGTCGCGACGGCGGGACATTTCGCTTACAGGCACAGGTTGGCGGGCTCGATGATGCTTTGGTCGCGGCGGGCGACGCGCGTGGACAGGCGCGTCTCGGTCTTGCCCTTCCAGTGGGTGGTCGTCAGCACGGCCTCCACGCCCAGGCTGTCTTCCTGGATGAGCTCGAAGCCGTTGCGTACCTCTTTGCGCTCGAACCTGACGCCCATGTTCTTCCAGGCGTCCGCCACGCAATTCGTGTAGTCCTCGGCCGTGCGCTGGGTGGAGCCGTAGAAGACCGGGTCGCGGCTGCGCACGTCTTTGACGTTGGCGCATGCCGCCAAGCTGGCGGCCAGGAAGCTGAGGGACAGGGCGGTGCGGACCTTCATGGCGATGGAACTCTCGAGCGGATGGAAATTGGAACAGCGCGGCCAACTATAGCGCAGCGCTAGGCTTGGGGCGGGCGGCGGGCCGATTTGGGGCGGAACGCCGCGATGATTTCGGGCCGGGTCTCGGCATAAGGGCCGCCGATCAGGTCGATGCAATAGGGAATGGCGGCGAAGATGCCGGGCACCAGCACGGCGCCGTCCTCGCCCTTCAGCCCTTCCAGCGTTTCGCGGATGGATTTCGGCTGGCCGGGCAGGTTGACGATGAGCGCGGCGTGGTCCGCGGTTTCGCGGATGACGGCCACCTGGCGGGACAGGATGGCCGTGGGCACGAAGCGCAGGCTGATCTGGCGCATCTGCTCGCCGAAACCGGGCATTTCCTTCGTGCCGACGGCAAGAGTGGCCTCCGGCGTGACATCGCGGCGCGCGGGGCCGGTGCCGCCGGTGGTCAGCACCAGGTCGCAGCCGCAACCGTCCACCAACTCGATCAGGGTTTCCGAAATGCGGGCGGGCTCGTCGGGTATCAGGCGGTCCACGGCCTGCCAGGGCGACGCCAGCGCGCCGCCCAGCCATTCCCGCAGCGCCGGCAGCCCCTGGTCCTGGTAGGCGCCGGCAGAGGCGCGATCGGAAATGGACACCAGGCCCACGATCAGTTCATCGGGGTGGCTGCGGGCGATACGAGTGGCGGTCATGGCTGCGGAATCGTCGGATGGAACGGTCTGGCGCCGCGCTTGCGGCTCGTGGCGAGGTCAATCATGGAAATCCAGAAGAGCCCCGCGACAACGATGCTATCGCATTCTTTCCCCGAGCTCGCTAACATCCGCTGACACATCCGCTGACAATCCGCTCCGCAGCCCGGGCACCCCGCACTCTTTTCGGTTTCCCCATGATCAAACGCACACTCGGGCAGCACGCGCTGGCGGCGGCGTTGGCCTTGGCCGCCGCCGCGGCCGCGGGATGGAGCGCCCTGCACGCCATGGCCCTGGAAACGCAGCCCGTGCCGGCCGCCGCGCCCGGCATCTACATTCCCAACCTGGGCAATACGCTGCATGAGCAGAGCCTCAACCTGTCGCGCCTGAGCCAGGCCCTGCGCACGGGCGACCGCCTGGTGATCCTGGGCTCCTCGGAGCTGACCAGCAACGACCTGCGCTTCGTGCCCTACCGCTATCTGGCCGAGGAGCTGCAGATGCCGGTGCTGGCCTACGGCCATTCCGGCTTCCAGTCCCTGGGCATGCAACTGGTGCTGGCGGCGCTGGCCGACGACCTGTCGCCCGCCTCGCGCGTGGTCGTCATGCTGTCGCCCGGCTGGTTCGACGGCGACGGCGGGCTGGGTCCGGACGAATTCAAGGAACACGCCAATCCGCTGCTGCCCCGGCTGCTCAGGCAGCCCGAGGGCCGGGCGGAAATGCTGCGCTGGCTGGAGGCCAAGGGCGACGCCGGCGTGGCATGGTCCATGATGGCCGAGCAGGCCTACGTGTTCCGCCAGCGCTTGGTCGACCTGTGGGCGCCGGCCCATGCCGCCCCCGCCCCGGAGCCGGAACGCGCAGGGCCGCCCGCCGCCGCCCGCGTGGTGGACTGGGACGCCCTGGCCGGCCAGGCCCAGGGCGCCGAACAAGCCCTGATGGCGGGCAACCGGTACGCGGTGCGCGACGATTTCTTCGACAAGTACCTGCGCGCCGTCCCCGAGGGCGGCAAGACGGCCTACCTGCCGCAGCCGCTGACCGGCCGCGACGAGCTGCGCGAGCTGACCGCCCTGATGGCGCTGCTGCGCCGGCATGGCGTGGACGCGCTGTTCGTCATGCAGCCGCTGCACCCCATGGTCTTCAAGGACCTGGACCGCTTCGGGCCGGTGCAGCGCGAAGTCGCCGCGCTGTGCCGGCGCTACGCCATGCGCTGCATGGACATGTACGGGGGGCCTTTCGAAGTGGGCACGCTGCGCGACATCCAGCACCTGGGTGAACTGGGCTGGCTGCGCGTCAACCAGAGGATCGCCGAAGCGTTTCGGCCATGAGCGACGGGAACCATCCATGAAGAGAACGCTGTGGCTTTGCCTGCTGTACATGGGACTGCTGGCGGTGATGCTGATCCAGGCGGATACGGCGGCGAACCTGGGGAAACCGGTAGGGATCGAGTTTCAGTATTCGAAGTTTTGAGTGGCTTTGGGGGTGTCAGACACCCGCGAGGGGACGGCTCAGGGGGAAGGTCGTTTCCTCGGGTGTCAGACACCTGCGACATGGACACCTGCGACATGGCGAGTGCCCGACACCCGAGGAGAGAAGCCGCGACAGGTGTCTGACACCCGAGGAAACGACCTTTGTCGCAGGTGTCTGACACCCAGGAAACGACCTTTGTCGCAGGTGTCTGACACCCGAGGAGACAGCCGTCCCCTTGCCCGGGCGCCCGCGGGTGTCTGACACCATCCAACTCCCCCACTTGGTAGCCCCCTGCAACCAGTGACGGGTCACAAATCTGCAATAATCCACCTCTCGCCGGAACCTCCCCCGCCTCCATGTTCGACCTCTTCCACGGCCTAGACCTCTGGGTAGGCCTCAGTCTTGTCCTGGCCCTGACATTCGTCCTGGCCTTCGAATTCATCAACGGATTCCACGACACGGCCAACGCCGTGGCAACGGTCATCTACACCAAGGCCATGCCGCCGCACCTGGCGGTCGTGCTTTCCGGCATTTTCAATTTCCTGGGCGTGCTGCTGGGCGGCGTGGGCGTGGCCTATGCCATCGTCCACCTGCTGCCGGTGGAATTGCTGATCAACGTGGACACCGGCCGCGGGCTGGCCATGGTGTTCGCCATGCTGGCGGCGGCCATCGCCTGGAACCTGGGCACCTGGTACTTCGGCATCCCGGCCTCCAGCTCGCACACGCTGATCGGGTCCATCCTGGGCGTGGGCCTGGCCAATGCGCTGATCACCGACCTGCCGCTGGCGGACGGCGTCAACTGGGGCAAGGCCGTCGACATCGGGCTGTCGCTGGTGGTGTCGCCGGTGGCCGGCTTCCTGGTGGCGGGCGGCCTGCTCCTGGTGCTCAAGCGCTGGCTGCCGCTGTCGAAGATGCACAAGACGCCGGAACAGCGCCGCGCCATCGACAACAAAAAGCACCCGCCGTTCTGGAACCGCCTGGTGCTGGTGCTGTCCGCCATGGGGGTGAGCTTCGTCCATGGCTCCAACGACGGCCAGAAAGGCATCGGCCTGATCATGCTGGTGCTGATCGGCATCGTGCCGGCCAACTTCGTGCTTGATACCAACAGCACCACCTACCAGATCGAGCGCACCCGCGACGCCGCCAATCACCTGAACGTGTTCTACCAGCGCAACGAGGCGATGCTGGGCGACTACCTGGCGCTCAAGCGCTACGACGCGACCACCGAACTGCCGCGCAACTTCCGCTGCGACCCCGAACTGACCATGCCGACCATCGCGGCGCTGCAGACCGACCTGCACGGCGTGTCCAACTACGCCGACCTGCCGGCCGAGAAGCGCATTTCCGTGCGCCGCTACCTGCTCTGTCTGGACGATACCGCCAAGAAGGTGGCGCGCATCGAAGGGCTGCCCGCCCGCGAACGCGCGGACCTGCAGCGCCTGCGCGCCGACCTGACGGCCACCACCGAATACGCGCCCTTCTGGGTGATCGTGGCGGTCGCCCTGGCGCTGGGCGCGGGCACCATGGTCGGCTGGCGCCGCGTGGTGCTGACGGTGGGCGAGAAAATCGGCAAGCAGGGCATGACCTACGCGCAAGGCATGTCCGCGCAGGTGACCGCCATGGGCGCCATCGGGCTGGCCAACGTATTCAGCCTGCCGGTGTCCACTACCCACGTCCTGTCCTCGGGCGTGGCCGGGACCATGGTGGCCAACAAAACCGGCCTGCACGGCAGCACCGTGCGCAACATCCTGATGGCCTGGGTGCTGACCCTGCCCGCCTCGATGCTGCTGGCCGCGGGCCTGTTCTGGGTCGGCGTGCAGATCGCCGGCTGACGGCCGGCCGGCCCCGCGGCGATCCGCCGGGCCGGCGCAACACACTGATTACCGCAACGGCCTTACCTGGGAAGCGGCCTGCGTCTACCATCGCGGCATGGCTACTTCCAATCCCACCCTGCATTACATCTTCGATCCGCTTTGCGGCTGGTGCTACGGCGCCGCGCCGCTGGTGGAGGCCGCCCGCGCCATCCCGGGCCTGGACATCGCGCTGCACGGCGGCGGCATGATGGCCGGCGGCAACCGCCAGCCGGTGACGGACGCGCTGCGGCGCCATGTCATGCCGCACGACGAGCGCATCGCCGGCCTGACGGGCCAGCCTTTCGGCGAGGACTACTTCAACGGACTGCTGCGCGACACCGGGGCGGTGTTCGACTCGGAGCCGCCCATCACGGCCATTCTGGCCGCCCAGGCCCTGGACGGCCGCGGACTGGACCTGCTCCAGCGCATCCAGCGCGCGCACTACGTGCAGGGCCTGCGCATCGCGGATCCTGCCGTGCTGAAGGCCTTGGCGGAAGATATCGGCCTGGATCCAGCCGCCTTCGAAGCCGCGTACGCGGCGGCCCGGGGCGCCGAAACCGCCTCGCACATCGCCGCCAGCCGCCAACTGCTTGCCCGGCTGGGGGGCTCGGGCTTCCCCACCCTGGCGCTGGAAAACGGCGGCGCCTGCGCGCTGCTGGAGCCCTCCCGCTACCTGGGCCGCCCGGCGCAGTGGCAAGCGGACCTCCGCGCGCGCGTCGGCGCCTGAGTCCCGGCCGGCGCCCTTAGCCCGCCAGGGCCAGCAACACCCCGTATCCGGCCATGCCCAGCAGCACGGCGACGCCCGTGTTGCTGACCAGGCGCGCCGCCACGGCGGTCACGACGAGGCCGCCCGCGTAGGGCCCGATGCGGGCGGCCTGCTCGCCGGCTTCCAGCAAATCGGGCACGATCACCGCCGCGGCGATCCCCGCCAGCAGGGACGGCCCCAGCGCGGCCAGCGCCGAGCCTTCGCGCGACAGGTGGCGCAGCAGGCGGCTGCGTTCGGACAGCATGAAAGGCAGGGCGCGGGTCAGATAGGTGATCGCGGCCATGGCGATCACCGCTCCCCAGAAACCCAATCCGTCGGTATTCATGCCGGCCTCCTCAAGCGGTACGCGACGCAGCCGATGACCGCGCCGGCCAGGATGGCGGCGCTGGTGTGCCCCAGGGCGGCCACGACGCCGGCGCCCGCCACGGCCGCCACGATGGGCAGGCCCATGCCGCGCCTGGCGCCCTGGCACACCAGGGCCATGAACAGCGCGGGCAGCGCAAAACGCATCACCTGCGACAGCATGGGGTAGTGGCGCTCCAGCCCGTCTCCGGCATAGACGCCGACGGCCGTGCCGGCGATCCAGGTCAGCCACGCACCCAGCCCCAGCGCCGTCATCCAGCCCTGGCGGCGCGAGGGATCCACGGCCTGCAGGCGATTGAACGCCGTGGCGAAAACCTCGTCGGTGAGCAGGAAGGCGACCTTCAGCCGGCCGCGCAACGCGGCGGGCAGGAAGCGCGACAGCAGCGGACCGTACAGCAGGTGGCGGGCGTTGAGCAGCGAGCACAGCGCCACGACCCACAGCCACGGCGTGCCTGCCTTGATGGAGGCGAGCAGCAGGAACTGGCTGGCGCCTGCATAGACCAGCACGGAGATCAGGACGACTTGCAAGGGCGTCAGGCCTGCGGCCGTGCCGGCGATGCCGAAGGTCACGGCCACCGGGAAGTAGCCGATCATGACGGGCAGGCAGGATTTCAGGCCATCGATGCGGGCGCTGCCGGCAAGGGCTGGCGCGGGGGCGGATGAGGTCTCCAAGGGTTTTCGCTTGTTCGTTGTTGCAGCAAGCGCCTAGTTTACCCAGCCGTAACCCCGTCCGCGCCGGCCGCGGCTAGGCGTCGTCGGCGCCCAGCACGCGCAGTTGCGCCTTCAGGCGCCGGACCTCCTGGCTCAGGTCCAGGATCAGCGCCACCGCGTCCAGGCTGGCGCCGAAATCCCGCTCCAGGCGCCGGGCATCCAGCGCGCGCTGCAGGTCCAGGCTGTAGAAACGCCATTCCGCCGGCTGGCGCCCGCTGGCGTTGACGATGCCGACTTCGACCAGCCGGACGATCCATTCCACTTCCTGGCCGCAGGCGCGGGCCAGGTCGTCGGCGCTGAGAGGCTGGGTCTTGCCCACGACGGTGGCGCTGGTGATGACGAGCTTCTTCATGGTCAGGCCCCCATGTGGCGCCGCGGGTTGAAAGGCAGGTCCTGCTGCAGCTTGCGGTAGGCCGCCTTGGCCGCCTCGCTGTCCGCCGGCGGCAGCACCAGGTCCAGCACCAGATACAGGTCTCCTGGAGGATCGCCTGGAATCCCGCGTCCGCGCAGCCGCAGCTTGCGGCCGTTGCCGGACCCCGGAGGGATGGTGACCTCGACGGCGCCGCCCGGCGTGGGCGTCTGGACGCTGGCGCCCAGCGCGGCCTCCCAGGGCGCCACGGGCAGCGTCATGTAGAGGTCGCGGCCGTCGACGCGGTACTGCGGATGCGGCTTGAAGCGGATTTCCAGGTAGAGGTCGCCGTTCTCGCCGCCGCCGTAGCCGGGCATGCCCTGGCCCGCCAGCCGGATGAACTGGCCTTCCCGCACGCCGGCGGGAATCTTCACGCTGAGCGTGCGGGTCTGCATCTGGGGACGGCCCTGGTCGTCGATCTTCATCGAACGCAGGCTGATGTCGCGCGTGGCGCCCTTGAGCGCGTCTTCGAGGTCCACTTCGATCGCGGCGTGGTGGTCTTCGCCGCGGGCGCGGAATTCCTGGTGCTGCGCTCCGCCGCGGCGGCCGCGGCCGCCGAACAGCGACGAGAAGAACTCGCTGAACTGCGCTTCCTCGCCCGGGGCCGCGCCGCGATGGAATTCGAAGCCTTCATCCCAGCCCGGCGGCGGCTGGAAGCTGCCCTCGGGCGACACGCCCGCGGCCAGGTTGTCGTAGGCCAGGCGCTTTTCCTGGTCGCGCAGCACGTCGTAGGCCTCGTTGACGTCGCGCATGCGCGTCTCGGCGTCTTTTTCCTTGCTGACGTCGGGATGGTATTTGCGGGCGAGCTTGCGGTAGGCGCGCCGGATCTCGTCTTCGGAAGCGCCCCGCTCCACTCCTAGAATGTCGTAGTAGTCCTTGAACTCCATGTTCCGCCCTTTGCCGGGGTTGCGGCCGCAACCCGGGGATCGCGCCCGGCTCGGCCTTGAATATCAAGAAGATAGGGGCTGCGGACCGATTTTTCAATGTGCCTTGTCAAGCCCGGCGCATCGCGCATAATGTCCGGTTGCCGCGCGCCGGCGCGAAAAGCGCCCGCCCGGGCCTTCGCACAGAAACCACCAGGAACGATCGTGCTGGAAATCATCGACGTCGACTTCGACAACCCCGAACATGGCCGCCAGGTGCTGGCCATGCTGAACGAATACGCCAGCGGCCCGATGGGCGGCAATTCCCCGCTGTCCGACTACGCGCGGCAGCACCTCATTGCCGAACTCGCCCGCCGTCCCGCCGCGCACGCCCTGCTGGCCCGGGTCGACGGCGAGGCCGCCGGCGTGGCGATCTACCTCGAAGGCTTCTCCACCTTCGCCTGCCGTCCGCTGGTCAATCTGCACGACCTGGGCGTGTCGCCCCGGTTCCAGGGCCTGGGCGTGGGCAAGGCCCTGCTGTCCGCGCTCGAAGACCGGGCGCGCCGCTTGGGCTGCTGCAAGATCACGCTGGAAGTGCTGGAAGGCAATGCGGTGGCCCAGGGGCTGTACCGCAAGCTCGGCTTCGAAGGCTATGCGCTGGACGAAGCCACGGGCCGCGCCATGTTCTGGCAGAAGAAGCTGGCCGCGGCGTAGTATCCAGGTTTTGCCGGGCGCGGCCGCCCGGCCCACAACGCAGGATAGACCATGAAAATGAGCAACATCCCCTTCGGCACCACCGACTGGTCCGAGGTGGAACGCACCGAGCACGCCGGCGAGACCGGCATGGCCTATTGGCGGACCCGGCAGTTCGGCGACCTGCGGGTGCGCATGGTGGAATACACGCCGGGCTACCTGGCCGACCACTGGTGCAGCAAGGGCCACATCCTCTTCTGCCTGGAAGGCGAACTCCACACCGAACTCGAGGACGGCCGGCAGTTCGTGCTGACGCCCGGCATGAGCTACCAGGTCGCGGACCAGGCCGAGCCGCACCGTTCCTCCACCGCCACGGGCGCCAGGCTCTTCATCGTGGATTGACGCGCCGGCGCGACAGGCGGGCGGCAGTTGCGTTACGCTCCTCCCTAGATACCAACCGGAGACCAGCTTTGGGCGCCCCGCTTACGCTATTCGTCGATTCCCTGTTCCTCAGCCCCTACGCCATGTCGGCCTATGTGGCGCTGACGGAAAAACAGCTACCGTTCGAGGTGCGCCCCATCGACCTGGAAGCCGGGGAACAGCGCATGCAGCCCTACCAGGCCCGCGCGCTGACGTCCCGCGTGCCCGCCCTGACGCACGAGGGCTTCCACCTGACCGAATCCAGCGTCATCGCCGAATACCTGGACGAGGCCTTCCCCGCGCCGGCGCATGCCGCCCTGTATCCCCGCGACCTCCGGGCGCGCGCCCGTGCCCGCCAGTTGCAGGCCTGGCTGCGCAGCGACCTGGCCGCCCTGCGCCAGGAACGCCCCACCGAAACCGTGTTCTACGGCGCCGCCGGCCAGCCGCTGTCCGACGCCGCCCATGCCGCCGCGGCCAAGCTCCTCCGCGTGGCCGACTGCCTGGTCGCAGCGGGCGAATCCTGTCTGTTCGGCGACTGGAGCATCGCGGACACCGACCTGGCGGTCATGCTCAGGCGCCTGTCCCAGGACGACCTGCCGGCCGCCCTGCGCGACTACGCCGACGCCCAATGGCAGCGGCCTTCCATCCAGGAATGGCTGGAGCACAACGCCGCCGCCCGGTCCTGACCCCGGCGCGCGCCCCCCCGGAGAAGCCTGATGCAGTTGCTGGATCACGTTTCCATCACCGTTCCGGACCTGGACGCCGCCCGGCCGTTCTACGACGCCGTCATGCTGGCGCTGGGCGCGGGCAAGGCCTACGACCGTCCCGATGCGCTGGGCTACGGCGAACGCTGCGGCCCCGGCGACGGCCGGCACAGCTACCTGTCGGTATTCGCCACCGGAGCCGGCGTCGACGCCGCCGCCGGCACGCGCCGCCATTGGTGCTTCAAGGCCCCCGGCCGCGCCGCGGTCGACGCGTTCCATGCCGCCGGCCTGGCCCACGGCGGACGCGACGAGGGCGCGCCGGGCCTGCGCGAGCACTACCATCCGCATTACTACGCCGCCTTCCTGCTGGATCCCGCCGGCAACCGCATCGAGGCCGTCTGCCACGACCCGGCTTGACGACGATCATCCCGACTGATGTTGCAGCGCAACATCAGTTGCGGTGTAATGGTGGGGTCAACCTGGCCGGTTCCACTCTGGATCGGCCTGGCGGCTACCGCCGCCGGAAGCAACTACAAGGAGATCGCCATGGCCGGATCCGGCAACGATCGCATTCCTGTCCCGTCCTTCAACCCCTGGACGGCCGCCTACGAATACGCAGTGGATGCCTGGCAGCGCGGCGTGCTTTACGCCGACGTGATGCGCCAGCGCGGCAACCAGTACCACGAACACATGGCCAAGCGCGCCCCGAACGTGCTGAGCATGGAGTTCGAACTGGTGCTGGACGGCCGCGGCCTGCCGCGCCCCGTCAACTACGGCCTGCTGCGCATCAAGCCGCCCGCCGGCGTGGAGACGGACCCGATCAAGCGCCCCTTCCTGGTCGTGGACCCGCGCGCCGGGCACGGGCCGGGCATCGGCGGCTTCAAGCCCGAAAGCGAGATCGGCGTGGCCGTGCGCGCCGGGCACCCCTGCTATTTCGCGACCTTCCTGCCGCAGCCCATGCCCACCCAGACCGTCGAAGACGTGATGATGGCCGAAGCGCGGTTCCTGGAAGAGATCATCGCGCTGCACCCCAACGCGGAAGGCAAGCCGGTGGTGGTCGCCAATTGCCAGGCGGGCTGGCAGATCATGATGACCGCCGCGGTCCGTCCCGAACTGTTCGGCCCCATCATCGTCGCCGGCGCGCCCCTGTCGTACTGGGCCGGCTGGCGCGGCATGAACCCCATGCGCTATGCCGGCGGCCTGCTGGGCGGCAGTTGGCTCACCGCGCTGACCAGCGATCTCGGCAACGGCAAGTTCGACGGCGCCTGGCTGGTGCAGAACTTCGAAAACCTGAATCCGGCCAACACGCTGTGGTCCAAGCAGTACAACCTATATTCCAAGGTCGACACCGAGTCCGAACGCTACCTGAGCTTCGAGAAATGGTGGGGCGGCCACGTCTTCCTGAACGGCCCCGAGATCCAGTACATCGTCGACAACCTGTTCGTCGGCAACCGGCTGGCCACGGCCGGCCTGGTGACCTCCGACGGCATCCGCATCGACCTGCGCAACATCCGTTCGCCCATCGTGGTGTTCTGCTCCAAGGGCGACAACATCACGCCGCCGCCGCAGGCGCTGGGCTGGATCCCCGACCTCTACCAGGACGACGCCGAAGTGCTGGCCCACGGCCAGACCATCGTCTACGCCGTGCATGAAAGCATCGGCCACCTGGGCATCTTCGTGTCCGGCAGCGTGGCCCGCAAGGAGCACCAGGAGTTCACGTCCAATATCGACATGATCGACGTGCTGCCGCCGGGCATCTACCAGGCCGAGATCGCCGACAAGACACCGGACACGCCGAACGCGGACCTGGCCTTCGGCAACTACGTGCTGTCGTTCGAACAGCGCAGCGTGGACGACGTGCGCACCATCGTCGACCGCAAGGAAGAGGACGACCGCCGCTTCGCCGCCGTCGCCCGCATCTCCGACATCAACCTGGGCATGTACCGCAGCTTCCTGCAGCCCTGGATGCGCGCCATGGTGACGCCGCAATCCGCGGAATGGTCGCAGCGCCTGCATCCGCTGCGCCTGCCCTACGAACTGATCTCCGACCGCAATCCGGCGATCGCGCCGATCGCCCAGGTGGCGGAGCACGTGCGCGAACACCGCCAGCCGGCCGCGCCTTCCAATCCCTTCCTGATGGCGCAGGAAATGTTCTCGAACCTGGTCGAGACCAGCCTGAACATCTGGCAGGAGCTGCGCGATTCCGCCGACGAGCGCACCTTCATGGGCGTTTACGGTTCGCCGGTGGTGCAGGACATGGCAGGCCTGGGCGCGCGCTCCGGCCCGCCGCGCAAGCATCCGGGCGTGTCGCCCGAACACCGCCGCTTCATGGAAGAGCGCGCGGCCGAACTGCGCTCGCTGATGCAGGAAGGCGGCCTGCGCGTCGCCGCGATCCGGATGCTGTTGTACGTATCCGGCACCGAGGGCGGCCTGGACGAGCGCAGCTTCGCGCTGATCCGCAAAATGCGCGCGGAATCGGACAACGCGCTGACGCTGCAGGAATTCAAGGACATCACCCGCGACCAGGCCCTGATGATGACGCTGGACTCGGCCGCCGCCATCCAGGCCATGCCGCGCCTGCTCGATGATTCGTCGGCCGCCGCGATCCGCGGAACGCTGGACAACATGAAGCACGTGCTGGAAGCCGCCGAGCCGCTGAGCGAGGCCGCGCGCGAGAGCCTGAACGAGATGGAACGGATCTTCGAATTCGCCGAACGCCGCGCGCAGAAGCGCGAGCAGGCGCTGGCGCCGGCCGCGGACACGACGCCCGCCCCGGCCAAGGCGCCCGCCCGCCGGCCTGTCCGCGCGGCGGCCGCCAGAAGCGAGGCGCCGGCCGCGGCCGCCAAGCCCGTGAAGGCGGCCAAGGCAGCCAAGACGGCGAAAGCGGTGAAAACCCTGGAGGCGGCCGCCACGCCCCTGCGCGCCAAGCGCGGCGCGGCCAGGACCTCCGCGCGTCCCGCGCGCAAATCCACCAAGGCGAGCTCCGAATGACCCTGCCCGCGTCCACGCACTACGACAAGCTCATCGCCCGCGCCCAGACGCTGGCGCCCGCCCATTGCGCCATCGCGCATCCCTGCGACGAACCCTCGCTGTCCGCGGCGCTGCAGGCGCGGGACCTGGGCCTGCTGCAACCCATCCTGGTGGGGCCCGAACTCAAGATCCGCGCGACGGCCGCCCAGTACGGGCTGGACCTGGGCAACGCCCGCATCGTCGACGCCCCGCACAGCCACGCGGCCGCGGAGAGCGCGGTCGCCCTGGTGCGCAATGGCGAGGCCACGCTGCTGATGAAGGGCAGCCTGCACACCGACGAGCTCATGCATGAAGTGGTGGCGCGCAACACCGGGCTGCGCAGCGGCCGGCGCATCAGCCACGTGTTCATCATGGAAGTTCCCACCTATGCGGAGCCGCTGTTCATCACCGACGCGGCCATCAACATCTTTCCGGACCTGGAAACCAAGGCCGACATCATCCGCAACGTGATCGACCTGCACCGCGGCCTGGGCCTGGGCGAGCCGCGCGTGGCCATCCTGTCCGCGGTGGAACAGGTCACGCCCAGCATACCCAGCACCATCGAGGCCGCGGCGCTGTGCAAGATGGCCGATCGCGGCCAGATCGCCGGCGGCGTGCTGGACGGCCCGCTGGCGCTGGACAACGCCATCAACCCCGACGCGGCCCGCATCAAGGGCATCCGCTCCCCGGTGGCCGGCGTCGCCCAGGTGCTGGTGGTGCCTGACCTGGAGGCCGGCAATATGCTGGCCAAGAACCTGACCTTCCTGGCCAACGCGGAAGCGGCCGGCATCGTGCTGGGCGCGCGCGTGCCCATCATCCTGACCAGCCGCGCCGACAGCCCGCGGTCGCGCCTGGCCTCGTGCGCGGTCGCGGCGATCTACGCGCACCACCTGGGCGAACAGCAGGCCCGTCCCCTGGCATGAAGGGATAGCCCCCGGGGCGAATACAACCCGTATTGCGGAAACAGCGCCATGAGCGACACCATCCTCGTCATCAACGCCGGCAGTTCCAGCATCAAGTTCTATCTGTACGACATCGACGGCGAGCAGGAACTGGCCCCGCGGCTGGGCGGCCAACTGGAAGGCATAGGCACCACGCATCCCCGGCTGCGGGTGCGCGACGCGGCGGGCCAGACGCTGGTCGAGCGCGACATCGCGCCCAGCCATGCGCCCGACGTGCCCAACGCCCAGGAAGTGGTCGGCACCTGGCTGAGCGGCCACCTGGGCGGCTCGCCGCTGGCCATCGGACACCGCGTGGTGCACGGCGGCCCCACCCTGTCCGAGCCCGTGCTGGTCGACGACGACATCCTGGCAAGGCTGGACGCCTTCACGCCGCTGGCGCCGCTGCACCAGCCGAACAACCTGGCGCCCATCCGCGTGATCCGCGAGCGCCGCCCCTGGATCCCGCAGGTGGCCTGCTTCGACACCGCGTTCCACCGCAGCCACTCCGACGTGGCCGACCGCTATGCGCTGCCGGAACGCCTGTACCAGGAAGGCGTGCGCCGCTATGGTTTCCATGGCCTGTCCTACGAATACATCGCGCAGCGCCTGCGCCAGGCGCTGCCGGACGTCGCCATGGGCAAGATCATCGCCGCGCACCTGGGTTCGGGGGTGTCCGCCTGCGCCATGCACCAGGGCAAGAGCGTGGACAGCACGATGGGATTCACGGCGCTGGAAGGCCTGCCCATGGGCACGCGCCCCGGCCGCCTGGATCCGGGCGTCGTGCTGTGGATGATGGAACGCGGCATGAGCCACGACGAGATCGAGCACATGCTGTACTACGACTGCGGCATGAAGGGCCTGTCGGGCATCAGCAACGATATGCGCGAACTGCTGGCCAGCGATGCGCCGTCCGCGAAGCTGGCGCTGCAGTATTTCGCCTGGCGCGTGGCCGAGGGCATGATCGGGCTGGCCTGCGCCATGAATGGCGTGGACGCCATCGTCTTCACCGCCGGCGTCGGGGAGAACTCCGCCGAGATCCGCCAGGCGATCAGCGAGCACTGGGGCTGGCTGGGCATCAGGCTCGACCCGGAACGCAACCGCCGCCACGGGCCGCGCATTTCCAGCGACGACAGCCGCATCGGCGTCTACGTGGTGCGCACCAATGAAGAACTGATCATCGCCCAGCACACGCTGGCGCTGGTGAAGCAGCGATGAGCGCGCAGTTGCCGCTGGCCGGCAAGCGCGGCCTGGTGACCGGCATCGCCAACGCCGATTCCATCGCCTGGGGCTGCGCCAAGGCGTTCCGCGCGCTGGGCGCGGAACTGGCCGTGACCTACCTGAACGACAAGGCCCTGCCGCACGTTGAGCCGCTGGCCCGCCAGGTGGACGCCGCGCTGCTGCTGCCGATGAACCTGCTGAACGGGGGCGAGCTCGAAGCCGTGTTCGAGCGCGTCGAGGCCGAATGGGGGCAACTGGATTTCGTGCTGCATTCCATCGCCTTCGCGCCGCGCGACGACCTGCACGGCCGCGTGACCGACTGTTCCCGCGCCGGCTTCCTGCAGGCGATGGACGTGTCCTGCTGGTCGTTCATCCGCATGGCCAAGCTGGCCGAACCCTTGATGCGCAACGGCGGCGCCCTCTTCTGCATGAGCTACTACGGTTCGCAGATGGTGGTCGAGCACTACAACATGATGGGGCCGGTGAAGGCCGCGCTGGAATCCGCCACCCGCTACCTGGCCGCGGAGCTGGGCCCGCAGGGCATCCGCGTCCACGCGATATCGCCGGGTCCGCTGAAGACGCGCGCCGCCTCGGGCATCGCCGAATTCGACGCCCTGCTGGACCGCGCGCAGGCCAAGGCCCCCGCGCGCAGCCTGGTCTCCATCGACGACGTGGGCGAAGCCACCGCCTGGCTGGCCACCGACGCCGCGCGCCTCATGACGGGGCAGACGCTGTACATCGACGGCGGCTATCACATCATCGACTAGCGCGTATGCGGTTCCGGAGTTCCGGGACCTCACACTAGCTCAGCGTGGGAGGCGCCGCCTGGCGCCAGCGCTCGATGGCGTCGACGGCTTGCTCGGGGCTGCCGAAGATCTTGTCGCGGCCGATCTTCTTCACCAGGCCGGAACGATCCAGCGCCATGCGGAACTGGCCATGGCCGCCCGCCACCAGCAGCGTCATGCCCCGGGCGTCCAGCTCGCGCTTGAGCTCGTACAGGGCCTCGACCGCGTCGGCATCGGCCTGCGTCATGGCTTCGGCGTCCAGCACGAACCACTGCGCGCCGCCGGCCTGGTCCATCACTTCGCGCGCGCGCCGGCGGAACGCGTCGGCGTTGAAGAACCATACGGACGACTCGAACAGCCAGACCACCGTACCCGGCACCGGCTGCGCGTCGGGGTTCAGGTGCAGCTTGCCCAGCACCGATTCGCCCGGCAGCCTGCCCAGCAGGGCGTCGCGCGGGTTGCCCGACACATACATGGCGTACAGCAGCGTGGCGCCCACCGACACCGCCACGCCCTGCAGCACGCCGAATCCGATGACGCCGACGGCCGCCAGGATGCCGAAGGCCAGTTCGATGCGCGAAATACGGGCCAGGCGCAGGAAGGCATGGCCGTCGAACAGGCTGGCCGCGGCCAGCAGCAGGATGGCCGACAGCACGGCCTGGGGCAGCCAGTACAGCGGCGCGCTCAGCAGGCCCACCACGACCGCCAGCGCGGCCGCCGCGCAGACGCTGACCAGCGGCGACGAACCGCCGGCGACCAGCCCGACCGCGGTGCGCGAGTCGGCCCCGGTCACCACGAAGCCCTGGAACAGGCCGGCCGCCACGTTGGCCGCGCCGAAGCCCACCAGCTCGCGGTTGGGATCGACGTGTTCGCCCGTGCGCGCGGCGAAGCTGCGCGCCGTGACGATGCCGCTGGAGAAGCTGACGACCAGCACCCCGGCCGCGCCCATCAGGATGCCGTCCACGCCTTCCAGCCGCACGGGCAGGCTCAGCGCCGGCAGGCCGGCGGGCACCTCGCCCACCACGGCGATGCCCAGGGCGGGAAAATTGAAAAGCCATGACAGCAGGCAGGAACCCACCACCAGCAGGATGGGGCCGGGCCAGTTCGGCCGCCAGCGCTTGACCGCCACCAGCAGCAGGCAGGACGCCACGCCCAGGACGAGCGTGGGAATCCGGATCTCGGGCAGCCGGCGCGACAGTTCCAGGAAAGGGTGCACCAGGCCGCTGTTGCGCAGCCCCACGCCGGTCAGGCCGCTGAGCTGCGAGATCGCCAGCGTGATGGCCACGCCCGCCATGTAGCCGATCAGGACGGGGCGGGACAGCAGGTTGGCCAGCACGCCCAGGCGCAGGACGCGCGCGATCAGGCAGCCGACGCCGACGGTCAGGGCGATGCCGGTCGCGGCCACCAGGCGGTCTTCGGGCGTGCTGAGCGCCATGCCGGTGAGGGTAGCGGCGATCAGGGTGCAGGTGGCGGTGTCGGGCCCGACGACGAGCGTGCGCGAGGAACCGAATACGGCGTAGCCCAGCATCCCGGCGATGGCCGCCCACAGGCCGGCGACGGGCGGGACGCCCATCATCGCCGCGTAGGCCAGGCCCACCGGCAAGGCCACGGCCGCCACGCTCAGCCCGGCCATGACGTCGCGCCGCGCCGATTCCCGGGTGATGCCCCGGAGGTTGTTCAAGCCAGGAAACAGGCGTAGGTTCATGGTGCGGCAGGCGAGTCGGACGGGAAATTCCGCGGGGCGCGCGGAGTGTGCGCCAAGCCTACACCAAGCCCGCGCTTTGCAGATGCGCCGGATCAAGTCCCGGGGTCTTATATTCCCTGAAGGAATGGATTTCCTTAAATATTTATCCCTTTTCGGCAGCGTGGCCATTGCGTAGAGTCGCCACCATAAGAAAAAGCGGCCCCTGGCCGCACCCGTAGACCGAGATGGCCCACCGCCCGCGCATGCGCACCCGGCGGACCACGGGCCGGCATTCTGGAGACTCCATGTCCTTCGCCTTCCTGCGCCGCGCCAGCGGCGCGCTCGCGCTCGCGGCGCTGGCCGCCGGCATCGCGCCCGCCGCCTCCGCGCAAACCTACCCCGACCGTCCCGTCAGGCTGGTCGTGCCATGGCCGCCGGGCGGCGCCACCGACGCGCTGGGCCGCATGCTGGCGCAGCGCCTGACCGAGAAGCTGGGACAGACGGTCATCGTGGACAACAAGGCCGGCGCGGGCGGCAATATCGGCACCGCCGCCTTCGTGCGCGAAAAGGCCGACGGCTACACGCTGCTGATGGCCACCAGCTCCACCAACGCCGCCAATCCGCACCTGTATGCGCGGCTGGGCTTCGACCCGGCCAAGGACTTCGCGCCGGTCGCGTTCGTGGCCGAGATCCCGAATATCCTGGAAGTGCCGAAGCAGTCGGACTTCCGCTCGGTCGCCGACCTGATCGCCGCGGCGAAGGCCGAGCCGGGCAAGCTGAATTACGGCTCCGGCGGCGTCGGCTCGTCGCAGCACCTGGCCGGCTCGATGTTCAAGCACCTGACGGGCGCGGACGTGCTGCACATCCCGTACAAGGGCAGCGGCCCGGCGGTGTCCGACCTGATGGCCGGCCAGGTGGACATGATGCTGGACACCGGCTCGCTGGCCCAGGTGCAGGCCGGCGCCCTGCGCGCGCTGGCGGTCGCATCCCGTCAGCGGCTGCCGGCCCTGCCGGACGTGCCCACCTTCGCCGAAGCCGGCGTGTCCGGCATGTACGCCTCCGCCTGGTACGGCATCGTGGCGCCCGCCGGCACCCCGGACGACGTAGTGCGGCGCCTGAACAAGGAAGTGAACGCCGTGGTGGCGGACCCCGACATGAAGCAGCGCATGGAAGCCATGGGCGCGCTGGTGCCCGACGGCCAGACGCCCGAGGCGTTCGGCGCCTTCATGCGGTCGGAGATCGACCGCTATGCGGATATCGTGAAGATGTCGGGCGCGAAGATGGAGTAAGGGAGAGGGGGGGAGCCGGTGTCTGACACCCGTACGCGCTCTTGCGGCACCGCCAGTGTCCGACACCCGTACGAGATGACGGCACATATTGCTGCGATGCTTCCGGGTGTCTGACACTGACGAAAGACCTTGCCCTTCCGGTTGGTGTCAGACACCCATGAAGGGTTGCCTCAAGCCTGAAACGCCTTGCCCTGAGGGTGTCAGACACCTGCGGCATTGAGAATCGCCAGACATCTTGCGGCACCGCCAGTGTCCGACACCCGTACGAGATGACGGCACATATTGCTGCGATGCTTCCGGGTGTCTGACACCGACGAAAGACCTTGCTCTCTCGGTTGGTGTCAGACACCCATGAAGGGTTGCCTCAAGCCTGAAACGCCTTGCCCTGAGGGTGTCAGACACCTGCGGCATTGGGGGTCGCCAGACATCTTGCGGCACCGCCAGTGTCTGACACCCGTACGAGATGACGACACATATTGCAGCGGTGCTTCCGGGTGTCTGACACCGACGAAAGACCTTGCCCTTCCGGTTGGTGTCAGACACCCATGAAGGGTTGCCTCAAGCCTGAAACGCCTTGCCCTGAGGGTGTCAGACACCTGCGGCATGGGGGATCGCCAGACACCCGCGGCATGGGGGGATCGCCAGACACCTGCGGCACTGAGGGTGTCTGACGCCAGCCAACAAACCCTTCCCTACCCCGCGCGGGCTTCCAGCACGGCCACGGCGGGCAGGGTCTTGCCTTCCAGGAATTCCAGGAAGGCGCCGCCGCCGGTCGAGATGTAGCCGACCTGTTCGCCAATGCCGTACTTGGCGATGGCGGCCAGGGTGTCGCCGCCGCCGGCGATCGAAAAGCCGTCCGATTCCGCGATGGCGCGGGCCACGACTTCGGTGCCGTTGGCGAACTGGTCGAACTCGAACACGCCCACGGGGCCGTTCCAGACGATGGTGCCCGCCTTCTTCAGGATTTCGGCCAACTGCGCCGCGGTCTGCGGGCCGATGTCCAGGATCATATCGTCGTCGGCCACGTCCGCCGCGGCCTTCACCGTGGCTTCGGCATCCGCGCCGAAGGACTTGGCGCACACCACGTCCACCGGGATCGGCACGGCCGCGCCGCGCTGCTTCATGATGTCGATGACGGCGCGCGCCTGTTCGACCTGGTCGGGTTCGGCCAGCGATTTGCCGATGGGCAGGCCGGCGGCCAGCATGAAGGTGTTGGCGATGCCGCCGCCCACGACCAGTTGGTCGACCTTGTCGGCCAGCGATTGCAGGATGGACAGCTTGGTCGACACCTTGGAGCCGCCGACGATGGCGACCAGCGGATGCTTGGGTTCGTGCAGGGCGCGGCCCAACGCCTCGAGTTCGGCGGCCAGCAGCGGGCCGGCGCAGGCCACGGGCGCGAAGCGCGCAATGCCGTGGGTGGTGGCTTCGGCGCGGTGCGCGGTGCCGAAGGCGTCGTTGACGTAGACGTCGCACAGCGCCGCCATCTTCCTGGCCAGCGCTTCGTCGTCCTTCTTTTCGCCGACGTTCACGCGGCAGTTTTCCAGCAGCACGACCTGGCCGTGATCGACCTGCACGCCATCGACCCAGTCGCGCACCAGTTGCACGGGCATGCCCAGCAGCTCGGACAGGCGCTGGCCGACCTTGGCGAGCGAATCGGCCTCGGTCAGCACGCCCTCCTTGGGGCGGCCCAGGTGGGACGTGACCATGACGGCGGCGCCGGCGTCCAGCGCCATGCGGATGCCGGGCACCGAGGCGCGGATGCGGGTGTCTTCGCTGATGCGGCCGGCGTCGTCGAACGGCACGTTCAGATCGGCGCGGATGAACACGCGCTTGCCGGACAGGGCGCCGGCCTTGGCCAGCGCGGACAGGGTATTGACCTTGGACATGAGTATGGATTCCTACGGTTGGCGTACAAAGGGGACGAACCCATTTTCCGCGACAGCGGAAAACAAATCCG
>Ga0222427_100740_pt1 | contig 32052 bp, 35 predicted proteins | sample 2B20Ametagenome_FD_182890 | JGI IMG/M metagenome (GOLD analysis project Ga0222427, IMG submission 182890) | Enriched microbial communities from leaf-cutter ant dump, University of Wisconsin, Madison, United States - 2B20A (version 2) | ecosystem: Environmental > Terrestrial > Nest > Insects nest...
TCCGCGAAACCGTGACCCAGCACCCCGTCGTGCTGTTCATGAAGGGCACCGCCCAGTTCCCGCAATGCGGCTTTTCCGGCAAGGCCATCCAGATCCTGAAGGGCTGTGGCGTGAAGAAGCTGGTCACGGTCAACGTACTGGAGGACGACGAAGTCCGCCAGGGCATCAAGGAATTCTCCAACTGGCCCACCATTCCGCAACTGTACGTGGGCGGCGAGTTCGTCGGCGGTTCGGACATCATGAATGAGATGAACGAATCCGGCGAACTGAAGACCCTGCTGGAGCAATCCGGCGCGATGGCCTGAGCGGTCGATGCGGCGGCTGGTCATCGGCATCACGGGCGCCACCGGGGCGCTCTACGCCGTGCGCATGCTGCAGGCGCTGCGCGGCGTGGACGATGTGGAAACGCATCTGGTGGTGTCGGCGTCCGGCGTGCTGAACATCAAGCACGAACTCGACGTCGGCCGCCATGACGTCTATGCCCTGGCTGACCACGTGCACAGCGTGCGCGACGTGGGCGCCACCCTGGCCAGCGGCGCGTTCCAGACGGCCGGCATGGTGATCGTGCCGTGCTCCATGCGCACGCTGGCGGCCGTGGCGCACGGCCTTTCGGACAACCTGATCACCCGCGCCGCCGACGTGACGCTCAAGGAGCGCCGGCGCCTGGTGCTGATGGTGCGCGAGACGCCCTTCAACCTGGCGCACCTGCGCAACATGACGGCCGTGACGGAAATGGGCGGCATCGTGTTTCCGCCGCTGCCGGCGTTCTACCACCGGCCGGCCTCCATTGAGGAAATGGTGGACCACACCGTGGCGCGCGTGCTGGAACTCTTCGACATCGAGGTGCCCGGCCCCCACTGGGAAGGCATGAAGTAGCCCGCGAATGGGCCTTTTTTGCCGCCGGGCCGCCCCAAGGCAAAAAAAGCCCCCTCGGGGGCAGCAAGCAGGCCCAGCCTGCGCGGCGTGGGGGGTATCTTTTTTGCCGCCGGGCCGCCCCAAGGCAAAAAAAGCCCCCTCGGGGGGCAGCAAGCGGGCGCAGCCTGCGCGGCGTGGGGGGTATCTTTTTTGCCGCCGGGCCGCCCCAAGGCAAAAAAAGCCCCCTCGGGGGCAGCAAGCAGGCCCAGCCTGCGCGGCGTGGGGGTTCTTCCCTCCTCTTATTGGACCAGCCCCAATCCGTTCAGCGCCGCCAGGTTCTCCGGCCATTGCCGGGCCCTGGCATTCTGCAGTTCGATGCGCGCCCAGGCCATCCATCCGGCCCATTCGATGCGCTTGTCCCAGGCCGTGCCCCAGGCTTGCAGGGCCGCCAGCCCGGCGGCGGCGTGCGCCTGCGCGGCGTCGAAGTCGCCCGCGGTCAGGGCCAGTTGCGCGAGCAGCAGGCGCGGCTCGCCCACCCAGGGATTGTGCGCCACCGCGGCTTCCAGCAGGTGGCGCGCGCTGTCCATTTCGGTCATCGGGTGCATGCGGGTCACGACCTGCCAGTACAGGGCGCTGGCGGCGGCTTCGTCGCGCGGGCTGAGCGTGGCGCGGCAGCCGTCGAACGCGGGCGGGACCGGAATGCCGGTGTCGCCGGGCATGCGCGACAGCGGCGCCAGCAGGTGCGACAGCATGGACAGGATGTTCGACGGCGGCTTGAGCGGGCCGGGCCACATCGAGGCGGCCCAGTTCGTCTTCAGGTCGCGGCGCTGCTGCTGCGGATAGCCGGCGAAGATCTCGTCCTGCCAGCTATGCCATTGCTCGCCGATGTCGGCGGCGGATACGACGACGAAGGCGGCGACCTGGCGCGGCGTGAGCGCGTAGGCCTGGCCGTCCGCGCCTTCCAGCTTCAGGCCGTCCGGGCCCGCGCCCTGGCCCTGCAGGACGGCCTGCACGAACTTCGTGCGCGGCATGGCGCAGAACAGGCTGACCCATTCCTCGGCTTCGGCGCCCAGCGCCTCGCGCAGCGTATTGCGTTCGCGTTCGCGGTCGAACAGGGTGAGGTCCACGTATTCGTTGCCGTAGACGCTGTGGAACAGGCCCAGCAGGCGCACTTCGCGCGGCTGGTTCCACAGCGCCAGCGTGCGGTAGACGCCCAGCAGGTGGTGCTTGAAGGTGCCGGCCTTGTGCCAGTCTTCCCCGGCGCTGCGGGCGAACAGCAGGTCCAGCAGGGCGGGCAGGTCGGCGTCCACCGCGGCGTAGTGGTCGGCGAGCAGGGCGCGCGCGTGGGGGTGGAGTTCGGTGGTGGCGGACATAGGATCGCGATGAATGAAGGCAAGCCCGTATTGTGTCCGGATGCCGCGGGCTTGTCATGGCGTGGGGCTTTATATCGTAATGCGCATATCAATATGAATATTCATCGCTTCCGGTTTTGAAGAGCCCTCACTAGAATTCGGGGTCTTTCCTACCGACTTTGCGAGACTCGTATGCGCCTACGCCATTTCCTGGCCGTTTTCACCGCCCTGGCGGGCTTTGCCGGCACCCAGGCCATGGCGCAGGACGCCGAACTGACGGTGGGCGTGACCGTCGGCCCGCACGCGCAGATCGGCGAGGTCGCGCAGCGCGTGGCGGCCAAGGACGGGCTGAAGGTCAAGCTGGTGGAGTTCAGCGACTTCATCCAGCCGAACGCCGCGCTGGACGCCAAGGAACTGGACCTGAACATCTACCAGCACAAGCCCTTCCTGGAATCGCAGAACAAGGCGCGCGGCTACAAGCTGGTGCCGGTGGCGACCGCCGTGGTGCAGCAGATGGGCATCTATTCCAAGCGCCTGAAGTCGCTGGACGACCTGCCGCAGGGCGGCAAGGTGGCCATCCCGAACGATCCCACCAACGGCGCGCGCGCCCTGCTGGTGCTGGCCGCCGCCAAGCTGATTACGCTCAAGGACGGCGTGACCGTGACGGCCTCGTTGTTCGACGTGGAGCAGAATCCGAAGAAGCTGAAGTTCATCGAGATCGAGGCCGCGCAACTGCCGCATTCGCTGTCGGACGTAGACGCGGCCGCGGTGAATTCGGCCTACGCGATCCCGGCCGGCCTGTCGCCCGCCAAGGACGCGCTGGCCCTGGAAAGCAAGGACGCGCCCTTCGCCGCGGTGGTGATCGCCGCCCGCGAGGACAACAAGAACGACCCGCGCGTCGCCCGCTTCATCAAGGCCTACCAGTCGGACGAGGTGAAGGCCTTCGTCGCCCAGCAGTTCCCCGGCGCCTATTCGACGTCCTGGTAAACCCGCCGATTACGCATACTTGCCGGTCAGGCCGCCGTCCACGATCAGTTCCGCGCCGGTGATGTAGGACGCTTCGTCCGACGCCAGGAAGGCCACGGCGTTCGCCACTTCCCAGGGTGTGCCCATGCGGCCCATCGGCACCTGCCGGTCGCGCGCCGCGCTCGCTGCCTTGGCGTCGGCATCGAACATGCGCGCCACGTTCTTCGCCACGCGCGGCGTGTCGATCAGGCCCGGAATGACCGTGTTCACGCGGATCCGGTCGGCGGCGTATTGCTGCGCGGCCATGCGCGCGAAATGGATCACGGCGGCCTTGCTCACGCTATATGCCAGGTGCGGATACCCGGTGTAGCGTATGCCGGCCACCGACGACACGGCGACGGCAGCCCCGCCGCCCTGTCCGCGCATGAGCGGCGCCAGCAGCCGCATGGCGATGAGCAGGCTGGTCACGTTCACTTGCTGGATGCGGTCCCAGTCTTCCAGCGCAATGTCCTCCGGGCCGCCGACCTTGCCGATGCCGGCATTGGCCTGCAGCACGTCGATGCGCCCATAGCGGCGCAGCGCGGCGTCCACCGCGGCCCGCATGGCCTCGGGATCGGCGACGTCCGCCTGCACCGGCAGGGCGCTGCCGCCCGCCTGTTCGACTTCGTGGGCGGCGTCCTCGGCGGCCTCCAGGCTGGCGTCCAGCGCGACGATGGAGGCGCCCTGGCGCGCCATCGTCACGCAACTGGCCTTGCCTATGCTCCAGCCGGCGGCCGAGGAGCCGGCCCCGGCCACCAGCACGATCTTGCCGGCCAGGCGGGCATCGGCGGCGGCCGTCATGGCTGGCCTTCGCCCTGTTGGTGCGTCTTGCCCGCGCCGACATAGGGAATGGCGTGGTCTATGGTTTCCCAGATGTAGCGGCCGGACGGGCTTTGCTGTTCCTCGGCCACGTGCGACACCAGGCCGGCGGCGCGCGAAATGACGGCGAAGCCGCGCATCAGGTCGGTGGGCACGCCGATCTCGCTCAAGAGCGCGGCCACCGCGCCGGTGGCGTTGATGGTGATGTGCTTGCCGTAGGTCGCGTCGATCGCGGACGCCAGCAGCCGCAAGGCCTTGAGCGAATCTCCCTGCAGTTCGGGCTCGGCTTCGGCCAGCGCCAGCAGCTTGATCGAACGCGGGTCGTCGGGCTTGTGCAGGTGATGGCCGAAGCCGGGCAGGGCGCGGCGCGACGCGTGGAATTCGCGGGCGATCGCCAGCGCCTCGGCCTCGCCGTCGGCCGCCTGGCGGACGCGGTCCAGCAGGCGCGAGCAGTTCTCCATGGTGCCGACGAACCGGCTGCCCACCGCCATCAGCCCGGAGGCGACCGCGCCCTGCAGGTTTTCCGGCGCGCTCATGTAGATCAGGCGCGTGGCGATGGCGCTGGGCGTCATGCCGTGCTCCATCAGGGTGACGAGCACCGCGTCGACGATGCGCAGGTCGACCGGGCGCGCGTCGCGGCCCAGGATCTGCATGATCATGACTTCGGTGAAGGTTTTCTTGCCGATCAGGTCTTCGACCAGGTCCACGTCGCGGTAGGACATGCCGGTGAGGTGATGGGCGCAGAGCCGGGTTTCGGGCGTTTTCATGGCGTCTCCTTCAGGGCCGCGTCGCGCACGGCGTTTTTCAGCACCTTGCCCACGCTGGAGCGCGGCAGGCTGTCGTGGATGTGGAATTGCTTGGGCGTGGCCACCGGGCCGAGCAGGCCGCGCACGTGCGCCTTCAGCTCGTCCTCGCCGGCCTGCGCGCCGGGATGGAACTGGACGGCGGCGTGGACGGCCTCGCCCCATTTCTCGTCGGGCAGGCCGAAGACCGAGCATTCGTACACGGCGGGGTGCGCGGACAGGGCGTTCTCCACGTCCACGGGATAGATGTTGAAGCCGCCGGTGATGATCACGTCGCGCAGCCGGTCTTTCAGGAACAGATAGCCGCGCGCGTCGATCAGGCCCGTGTCGCCGGTATGCAGCCAGCCGTCCACCACCGTTTCGGCGGTTTTCTCGGGCAGGCGCCAGTAGCCGGACATCACCAGGTCGCCCTGCACCACGACCTCGCCGATCTCGCCGCGCGGCAGCAGCGCGCCGTCCGGGCCCATGATGGCCACGTCCGACAGCCAGGTGACGCGCCCCACCGAGGCGCGGTTCTCCGGCGCCTCGAGGTCGGCCGGGCGCAGCACGGTGACGATCTGCGGCGCCTCGGTCTGGCCGTAGGTGGTGCCCAGCACCGGGCCGAAGAAGGCGCGCGCCTTGTCGATCTTCTCGACCGGCATGGGGGCGCCGCCGTAGATCAGGTTGCGCAGGCGCGGGAAGTCGGCGCGCGAGACGCCCGGCTGCGCCATGATCATGTAGATCAGCGTGGGCGGCATGAAACTCAGCGTGCCGCCGCGCTCGCGGAAGGCGGCCGTGATGCTGGCCGGATTGACCGTGTCCAGCAGCAGGTGGGCGCCGCCCCGCGCCAGCACCGGCAGCAGGTAGGTGCCGGTGCCGTGGGTGATGGGCGCGGCGACGACATAGCGGTCGTCCTGCGTGAGTTCCCAGCTCGCGATCTGGTTGATGATGCCGGCGTTCCACGCGTGATAGGGCTGCATCACGCCCTTGGGCAGGCCGGTGGTGCCGCCGGTGAACTTGATGGCCTGGGTGGCGTCGCGCGGCAGCGCATGGCGCCGCGGCTCGCGCCCCGCGTGGCTGGCCAGCAGGGCGTCCAGCGCCAGCGGCGCCGACGCGTCTTCCAGGTGGACGTGGCGCCGGCCCCGCGGCGCCTGCGCCTCGGGGACCAGCGGCGCGCCCACGCCGTCGACGATCGCGATGGACGGCTCGGTGGCGTCCAGGATGCGCCCGATCTCGCGCTCGGTGCTGCGGTAGTTGAGCGGCACCCACACCTTGCCGCTGGCCAGCACGGCCAGCAGCGCCAGGATGTGGCGCGCCGAGTTGCCGGCGCAGATCGCCACGCGGGTCTGCGGCGCCGGGTCCAGGTCCTGCAGCGCGGCCGCCAGCGCGCGGACCTCGGCGGCCAGCCGCGCATACGTGACCTGGCCCTGGGGGCCGTCCAGCGCCACGCGTCCCGGATGCTGCTCGGCGGCGCGGAAGAAGAAATCTATCGGGTACACCTGTGCTCCTTGAGTGTGGGCCGGGCTTAATTGGCTTTGAGGTTGGCGTTCTTGACCACCGCGCCCCATTTGTCGATCTCGCTGGCGATCTTCTTGCCGAACGATTCGGGCGAGTTGGGCGGCTGCGGGGCGTAGAAGCCGGACTGCTTGTATGAAGCCTGTAGGGCGGGGCTGGCCAGCGCCTTGTTCAAGGCCTGGTTGAGCCGGTCGACGACCGGCTTGGGCGTGCCCGCGGGCGCCACCAGGCCGAACCAGGATTCCACGTCGAAGCCGGGCAGCCCGGATTCCGCCAGCGTCGGCGTATCGGGGACGGCGTCCAGGCGCTGGGGCGAGGTCACGCCGATGGCGCGCAGCTTGCCCGCCTGTACGTGCGGCAGGGAAGAAGGCAGGTTGTCGAACATGGAGTCCACCTGGCCGCCCAGCAGGTCGGCCACGGCCGGGCCGCTGCCGCGGTAGGGCACGTGCAGGATGTCCGTGCCGGTCTGCATCTTGAACAGCTCGCACGACAGGTGGATGGAAGAGCCGCTGCCCGACGAGGCGCAGGTCAGTTTGCCCGGGTGGGCCTTGGCGTAGGCAATGTATTCCTGCACGGTCTTGATCGGCAGCTTGGGATTGACCACCAGGATGTTCGGTATGGTCGCCAGCAGGCCGATGGGCTCGAACCCCTTCACGAAGTCGTAGTTCAACTGGCTGTAGAGCGTGCGGTTGATCGTGTTGGCGATGGAGCCGACGTAGAGCGTGTAGCCGTCCGGCGCCGCGCGCGAGACGATTTCCGCGCCGATATTGCTGTTGGCGCCGGTCTTGTTCTCGACGACGAAGGTCTGGCCCAGTTCTTCCGAGAGCGACTTCGCCACCAGGCGCGCGACGATGTCGGTGGCGCCGCCGGCGGCGTAGCCGACGACCAGCGTCACGGGACGCTCGGGATAGGGCTGGGCCGCCATGGCGGGGGCCGCGAGTACCGTGGCCAGGGCCGCCGCGGCGGCCCAGCGCTTGCTGAATGTCTGCATTGTTGTCTCCGTCCTGTTTTGTCTAATATTTGGACAGCTCTTCGTCTGTCCGGCTTCATATTGGGCTTTGATAGAGCCCTCATCAACGCAACGTGTCCAGAAATTGAACAAAACGGAATCGGAAGGCGCGGGCCCGCGCGTACTGCGCCGGGGCCTGCGCGTGCTGGGGGTGTTGCGCCAGGCCGGCGCGGCGGGCATGCACGTCGTCGACATCGCGCGCGCGGCGGGCATGCAGCGCTCCACCGTCTATCGCTACCTGGACGTGCTGGTGCAGGAGGGGTATGCGCTGCGCGAGTCGGAGGCGCCGCGCTGGCGCGTGGCCGAACTGGGCGTGATGATGGCCGGCGATCCGCACGCGCAGGCGGTGCGCGGCCTGCGGCCGGTGCTGCGCCAGATCAGCGACGTGAGCGGCGATTCGGCCTTTCTCATCTGCCGCGCGGGCAACGATTCGCTGTGCCTGCACCGGGAAGTGGGGAACTATCCCGTGCAGGTGCTGGCGGTGACGGTGGGGCATCGCCAGCCGCTGGGCGTGGGCGCGGCCGGGCTGGCCCTGCTGGCGGCGCTGCCGCCGGACGAGGCCGAGGAAGTGATGGCGCAGAACGAGCAGGCGCTGCGCGCCTACGGGGGCATGACGGTGGCGCAGATGCGCCGCCTGGTGGAAAACACCCGGGGCCGCGGCTGGTCGGTGGTGGGCAATGCCGCGGTGCCCGGCGTGCTGGGCGTGGGGGTGGCGCTATGCGACGCCGGCGGCTATCCGCGGCTGGCGGTCAGCGTGTCCAGCCTGATCGGCCGCATGCAGGCGCCGCGCCAGCGCAGCATCGCCGACCTGATCCGCGCGCAATTGGCGCCCGTTCCCAGTTTCTAGCGGGAGCAGCGGGCCTTTGCGCGGCTCAGGCGGCCGCGGCGGCGGGCGCGGGCACGCGGTAGGTCTTCTGGTAGTGCACCGTGAAGGTCTTGAAGGCGTCCAGGGCCTTGTGCGGGTCGTGTCCGGGCTTGACCAGGAAGCTGTCGAAGCCGACGCGGGCCTGGTAGTGGATGGTGTCTATCATCACGTCGCCGACCGCGCGCAGTTCGCCCTGCCACTGGTAGCGCGTGCGCAGCAGTTGCGCCAGCGAATAGCCGCGGCCGTCGGTATAGACCGGGAAATCCACGGCGATGAAGGCGATGCCGCTGGGGTCCAGCGTGCCGTCGGGTTCGGCCAGGTCGCGCAGGTCGGCGTCGGGCTCCAGCAGGACGGCGACGGGGTGGCGATGGCGGCGCAAGGTGGCGTGCGAAGTCTTCCAGGTGGACAGCGGCACGATCCAGCCCGGTTCGTCGCCGGGCACCTGGCCTTCGGCGGCCACTTCGGGTTCGGGCGTGAAGAGGCGGGAGGTGTCGGCTTCCAGCCGGCCGTCGCGGATCAGGTGCGGGCCGGGGGCGTCGTGGGCGTAGATGTCAGGCATGGGCGGGCTCCGCGAGTTGCGCGGGTTTGGCGAAGGCGGGGTCCGAATAGACGTCCTGCTTGAAGGGGTCGATGCCGACGCGGTCTACCACGTCGATGAAGCGTTCTTCCTCGCTGTCGCGCAGGCCCAGGTAGGTGCGGATCAGGCGGTCGACCACGCCCGCGACCTGGTCGCGCGCGAACGAGGGGCCGATGATGCGGCCGATCGCGGCGCCGCCGCCGCGTGTCGATTCGATGTCGGGCAGCGGCTTGGCGGCGCCGTTCTGGCGGCCGCCGATGGTGACCTGGTACCACTCCTCGCCGGCCTTGTCGACGCCGAGGATGCCGATGTGCCCCACGTGATGGTGGCCGCAGGAATTGATGCAGCCCGAGATGTTCAGGTCCAGTTCGCCGATTTCGAACAGGTAGTCGAGGTTGTCGAACTTGCGCTGGATGGCTTCGGCCACGGGGATGGAGACGGCATTGGCCAGCGCGCAGAAGTCCCCGCCCGGACAGGCGATGATGTTGGTCAGCAGGCCGATGTTGGGCGTGGCCAGGTTCAGCCCTTCCAGCGCGGTCCAGAGTTCGTGCAGGCGCGCGCGGCGCACGTCGGCCAGGATCAGGTTCTGCTCGTGCGAGACGCGCAGCTCGCCGAAACCGTAGTCGTCGGCCAGGTCGGCCACCGCGTCCATCTGGTCGGCCGTGACGTCGCCCGGGGGCACGCCGGTGGCCTTGAGCGACACGGTGACGGCGGCGTAGCCGGCCACCTTGTGCGGATGCACGTTGGTGCGCAGCCAGCGGGCAAAGCGCGGGTCGGCGGCGGCCAGCGCGGCGGTGTTGTCCACGTCCTGCGCGGCCGCGGGGTCGTACTGCGGCCAGACGAAGCGGGCCTTGATCGTGTCGACGAATTCCTGGGTGATGGTGTCGGGGCCGCCCTTGATGAGCTGCCATTGTTCATCGACCTGCTGCGCATAGACTTCCGGCGTCAGGTCCTTCACCAGGATCTTGATGCGCGCCTTGTACTTGTTGTCGCGGCGGCCGTGCAGGTTGTAGACCCGCAGCGCGGCCTGCAGGTAGGTCAGCAGGTCCTGCCATTCGACGAAGGGGTTGATCAGCTTGCCGACGATGGGCGTGCGGCCCAGGCCGCCGCCGACCCAGACGCGGAAGCCCAGCTTGCCGTCGCGCTCGACCGCCTGCAGGCCGATGTCGTGCACGCCGACGGCGGCGCGGTCCTGCACGGCGCCGCTGACGGCGATCTTGAACTTGCGCGGCAGGAAGGCGAATTCGGGATGCAGCGTGGACCACTGGCGGATGATCTCGCACCAGACCAGCGGGTCCACGAGTTCGTCCGGCGCGACGCCGGCGAAGTGGTCGGTGGTAGTGTTGCGGATGCAATTGCCGCTGGTCTGGATGGCGTGCATCTGGACCGTGGCCAGTTCGGCCAGGATGTCGGGCACGTTTTCCAGCTTGGGCCAGTTGAACTGGATGTTCTGGCGGGTGCTGAAATGGCCGTAGCCGCGGTCCCACTTGCGCGCGATGTGCGCCAGGGTGCGCAACTGGCGCGACGCCAGCATGCCGTAGGGGATGGCCACGCGCAGCATGGGCGCGTGGCGCTGGATATACAGGCCGTTCTGCAGGCGCAGAACGCGGAATTCGTCTTCGGTGAGCTGGCCGTCGAGGAAGCGGCGGGTCTGGTCGGCGAATTGCGCCACACGCTGTTCGACGAGCTGCTGGTCGACGGGGTCATACAGGTACATGTCACTGCCCTTGAAGTCTTCTCGGTCTGGGCCCCTGCGGTCGCCGGGCGCAATGCGCCAGGAAGGGGATTCATAACCGTAACAGGCAGCCGCCGCGACCGTCTAAGTCATTCTGGTAATAAGGTAATTAGGCCCCCACGCTGCGCGCGCTTTGCGCGCTTGCTGCCCCCCGAGGGGGCTGCGCCGCCTTGGGGCGGCCCGGCGGCGGAGGGTGGGCCCCCACGCTGCGCATGCTACGCACGCTTGCTGCCCCCCAGGGGGGCTGCGCCGCCTTGGGACGGCCCGGCGGCGGAGGGGTGGGCCCCCACGCTGCGCATGCTACGCATGCTTGCTGCCCCCCCAGGGGGGGCTGCGCCGCCTTGGGACGGCCCGGCGGCGGCGCGGCTATCTTTGCGGAGGTTGTTTACAACAGGCGATCTGTTGCGGGAGCTTGGGCCCCGCGTTCGGCGGCAATTTTTGCGGAGGTGTCGCTTGACGATCCGCCGCTCAAGCACATGCTCACTGTCTCCTGTTCTACAACGCGGCGTTCACCGCCCAGCGGGCGACCAATACCAGAATCACTACCAGGCAAAGCGCCATCAGCAGGCCGGTCAGGATCAGCGGGGCCGGCTTGTTGTTGGCGATGTCGGCATCGTAGCCCTTGCCGCGGCGCACGCCGAAGAATCCCCACAGCACGGATTTGACCGTGCGCAAGAAACCGAGCATGTTTATTCTCCTGGCGTTGTGGCGGTTGCGGGCACTGTAGGCCGGGGCTTGCCGGGAAAACAGATGCAGATCCGCCTTACTCGACCGTATCAGATGGCGGCGCGGACGGCGTGCCGATGCCGCGCACGATGTGGTCCAGCAGTTCGCGCGCGGCGGGCGAGATGTGGCGGCCGGCGCGGCTCAGCACCTGCAGGCTGCCCTGGTTCAGGATGGGGTTGGCCAGCGGCAGGCTGGCCAGGCGCTGGGCGCGCATGTCGGCCGTCACGGCGATGGGCGGGGTCAGCGCATAGCCGATGCCGGCGGCGGCGAATTGCCACAGCGCCTTGAAGGAGGACGTCGTCAGCACGTTGCGCAGCCGCACCTGTTCGCTGATCTCGGCGGCCTGGATGTGCTGGCGCACCCCGAAACCCTCCTGCATCGAGGCGCCGGGATAGTCGGCCAGGTCGGTCAGCAGCAGCGGGCGCCGCAGGCGGGTCAGCGGGTGGTCCTGGCGGACGATGGCGCGGATGGGCTCGGGCCGCGCGTAGTGGGTGCGCAGGCGGGCGTCGTTGGGCGGCTGGAACACCAACCCTATATAGGCGCGGTCGTCGACGATGCGCTGCACGATTTCCGAGGTGCGGGCGACGTCGATGTCCAGCGTGACCTCGGGGTGGCTGCGCCAGTAGCCGGGCAGCACCTGGTCGAACATCATTTCGACGAAGCCTTCGCCCAGCACCAGGTCGATGTGGCCGCGTTCGGCGTTGCGCAGGCTGTCGATCTCCGAGAAAAAGCTCTCCTGGATGTTCTGCTGGCGCTTCACGTAACGGGCCAGGATGTGGCCGGCGTCGGTGGGCACCACCCCGCGTCCGCGGCGTTCGAATAGCGCCATGCCGCAATCGCGCTCCAGCGCCGCGATGGCCCGGCTGACGGCCGACGGGTCCATGTCCAGCACCTCGGCGGCGCCGCGCACGGAACCGCGGCTCATGACCTGCATGAAGTAATGGGTGCGTCGGGCGTCCAGTTTTTCGTCCATGGGGAGGGCTCCGTGACGGGACTGCGGCGGGAGATCCACACTCAACCCTAGGGTTTACCCTTGGTAAATCCGAGATCGTGCAAAAAATTCCCTGGAAAACCTTATGTGTTGCATTTTACACAACACTAAGCCGCCTGTCCTGTCATGGTTCGCCTGCCGGCCCCGCGGCGAAAATCGGCCTTCCGCGCGCGCCGCCGGCTTTCCGGCCCGCGGCAAGCCGCCACGACGACTATTCACGTTCTTCAGGGGAATCCGATGTCTCATGCCAGCGCCAGTCTGGCCGCGCCCTCCATGCCGCTGTCCGGCCGCATCCGCATGCTTGCCGCCATCCTGCTGGTGGTGGTCATTTCCGAAGCGATCGGCAGCGTCACCTTCACGGTGGGTCCGGGCAAGATCATCCTGCAGCCGATGCTGTGGGCCATTTTCATCGGCGCGGTGGTGGCGGCCTTCGGCCAGCGCCTGCCGGCGAGCGCCGGCATCGACACCGCCATGCAGACCCGCATCAGCGGCTATCTGCAGTACGCGCTGCTGCCGTTCCTGGCCAAGCTGGGCCTGATGGTGGGCGGCGCCCTGCCGCAAGTGCGCGAGGCCGGCTGGGCCCTGGTGTTCCAGGAGTTCGGGCATTTCTTCGGCACCATGGCCGTCGGCCTGCCGCTGGCGCTGCTGCTGGGCATCAAGCGCGAAGCCATCGGCGCCACCTTCTCGGTGGGCCGCGAGCCCAGCCTGGCCATCATCGGCGAACGCTACGGCATGAATTCCCCGGAAGGCCGCGGCGTGATGGCCGAGTACATCACCGGCACCGTGATCGGCGCGCTGTTCGTGGCGCTGATGGCCGGTTTCATCACCAGCCTGAACATCTTCGATCCGCGTTCGCTCGCCATGGGCGCCGGCGTGGGCTCGGGCAGCATGATGGCCGCGGGCGTGGGCGCGATCGCGTCGCAGCAGACCCCCGAGGTGGCGCATCAGGTGGCCGCGCTGGCCGCCGCCGCCAACCTGCTGACCACGGTGGTGGGTGTGTACTTCACGCTGTTCATCTCGCTGCCGACCACCATCTTCCTGTACGGCAAGCTGGAACCGGTGCTGGGCCGCTTTTCGCGTGGCAAGGCGGAAGCGGCGGTCGAGGAGAGCGTGTCCCAGGACGCGCCGGCCCACGGCGCCAAGATGGGCTTCGGCGACCGCCTGACCGCCTATGCCGTGTGCGGCCTGTTCGCGCTGGTGGGCAACCGCCTGGGCTACGGCGTGCCGTTCGCCGACGCCCTGCCGGGCATGGTCATCATCGTCCTGCTGGTCGTGATCACCGACCTGGTGCTGCGCGTAGTGCCCAAGCTGCCGGCCGTGTTCGTGCTGTCGCTGATCGCCATGACCGCGGGCTGCCCCGGCGTGCTGCCGTATTCGGACCAGATCATCGCGATGGTCGGCAAGGTGAACTTCCTGCCGTTCACGACCGTGATCCTGGCCATGGCCGGCCTGTCGATCCTGAAGGACCTGCCCGCCTTCCGCAAGCTGGGCTGGAAGATCGTGGTGGTGTCGCTGGCCGCCAACGCCGGCACCTTCCTGGGCGCGACGATGATCGCCGAGTTCTTCCACTGAAACTTGCGCAGGCAGGCATGACGGAAAAAGCCCCTTGCAGGGGCTTTTTTCATCGCCGGGCCCCTCTGGGGACAGCAAGCAGGCGCAGCCTGCGCGGCGTGGGGGGGGGGCGCGCCGGGCGGTTCGGGCGGAACCGGCAGCGGCCTGTCCTGAGGCGGTCAGGGCGTGAAGCCCGGCCGGTAGCGCGCGTGGTCGGTGGCGTTTTCCGTCGCGCCGATGTTGGCGACCTTGGGAATGCCGAGGCCTGCCGCCTTGACGGCCGCCGCGGCCTGCAATTCCACTTGCGGATTGCCCATGGCGACTCGGTAGGGCTGTAGCGGCGCCAGTCCTTCCATGGTGCCCCAGTCGTTCGCGCGATGGGCGCCCTGCGCAGCCGTGTCCGGCTGTGCCGCGTAATCGGCGACGGCCCGGCGCATGCGCGTATCGGCGTACTGGTCGCGCAGCGCGTCCAGGTCCGGTTGCGGCGGGGCGATGCGCGCGGCTGCTTCGCGGTCGCGCACGATGGGGGCGGCGACGCCGGCGGCCGGCGCCGGCGGCACATGGCCGGCGCGGGCCAGGCGCTGGGCTTCCCAGGCGGCGGGCACGCCGCGCCCGGCGGCGGCGCTGCGCGCGGCCCATTCCGTTTCCCAGGCGGGACGGGTGTCGTCCAGCATCGGGATGCGCGCCGGGTAGGGCGCGGCGACGCGTGAGATGGCGGAGACTGCGGCGACGTTCATGCGGGGCTCCCTGTCGTGGTTGGCCTGCGGGCAGGCCGGTCCAGCGGGGTGACGGATTCAATGTAACAGGAATGCGCCGGCGGGAAAAAGGCCCTGCCTGTTACCTATGTCCTCGCACACCTGTTACCCATGTCCTCGCACACCTGTCACCCATGTCCCCGTACACCTGTTACCCATGTCCTCGTACATCGGTCTCCAGTCGTGGAGCGGCCGGTCCGTTCAGGGCTTGGTGGCCTGCATGGAGGGGCGCTGGCTGAAAGTCTCGTACCAGGCCGCGGTGCCCGGGTGCGCCGCGCGCCAGTCCAGCTCGGGGAAGCGGAAATCCAGATAGCCCAGGGCGCAGCCGATGGTGATGGTGCCGATGTCCAGGCGGTCCGCCAGCGCGGCCGCGTTCTTTTCGATCAGCGCCAGGCCGTCATGGACCTTGCCCAACTGGCCCTGGACCCAGTCGTTCCAGCGCAGCGCCTCGGGGCGCAGCGCGCCTTCGTAGCGGGCCAGCAGCGCCGCGCCCAGCATGCCGTCGGCCATCGCCTGTTCGGTCAGCACCTGCCAGCGCGCCTTGCCGGCCGGGAACAGCGCGCCGCCGCCCAGCTCGTTCAGGTATTCGCAGATTACGCGGCTGTCGAACAGGACCTGCCCGTCGTCGGCGATGAAGGTGGGCACCTGGCCCAGCGGGTTGCTGGGGATGATGGTCTGGTCGCGGGCGACCGGACCGGCGGCGCTGGGCAGTTTTTCGATGCGGTCGGCCAGGCCGAGCTCGTGCGCGATGACCATGCACTTGCGGACGAAGGGCGAAGCGGGCGAGAAGAAGATTTTCATGGGGATCCTTGTCGGTGGAAAGCCTCAGTGTTGGGCATGGGCCAGGTGTTGTCCAGCCACCCAGCCGAAAGTCAGGGCCGGGCCCAGCGTGATGCCAGGAGCGGGATAGGCGCCGCCCATGACGGATTGCATGTCGTTGCCGGCTACGTACAGGCCGGGGATGGGCGCGCCGTCCGCGTCCAGGGCCTGCGCATTCGCGTTGGCGGCGATGCCGCAGGCGGTGCCGATGTCGCCGGCGTACACCTTGACGGCGTAGCAGGGGCCGTCGGCCGCCAGCGGCGCCAGGCAGGGATTGGGCCGGTGGTCCGGATCGCCCAGATAGCGGTTGTAGGCGGTGCTGCCCTTGCCGAAGTCCGGATCCTCGCCGCGCGCCGCGTGCGCGTTGTAGCGGCGCACCGTGGCCTGCAGCGCGTCGGCCGGCACGCCGAGCCTGCCGGCCAGCGCCGCCAGCGTGGGCGCCTGGATCAGATAGCCCTGGTCGATCAGGTGCTGCCGCGGCCGGCCGCCGGGCAGCGCCAGGCCCAGGCCCCAGGTATCGATGAAGCGCTGGTCGCAGATCAGGAGCGCCGGAATGCTGGGCGCCGTCGCGTGGCTGCGGTACATGGCTTGCACGAACTCATGGTAGGACGTCGATTCGTTGACGAAGCGCTCGCCCGCGCCGTTCACGGCGATGAGGCCGGGCTTGGCGCGGTCCCACACCAGGTGCGGATAGCGCAGGCGCCGGCCGTCCGCGGATTCCAGGATGGAGACCGGCGCCCAGAACGCCGGGCTGGCGTGGCCCGAACCCAGGGCGGCGCCCGCCTGTTCCGACAGGCGGATGCCGTCGCCGGCGTTGTCCCGCGGCGACATGGACCAGTCGCCGGTGGGCTGGGGATAGGCGCGGGCGCGGCGTTCCGCATCCCACGGAAAGCCCCCGGTGGCCATCACGACGCCGCGCCGCGCGCGGATGTTCAGGGTCTTGCCCGCGCGCGCCACGGCGGCGCCCAGGACGCGGCCCGAGGCGTCCCGGACCAGGCTTTGCACGGGCGTATCCAGCCAGTATTCGACGCCGCGCGAGAGCAGGCCGTGGAAGAGCTGCGCGGCCAGCGCGTTGCCCAGCAGCAGCCGGGTGCCGCGGTGATAGCCGCGCGCGCGGTCGGCGGCAAGGCGCAGCACCAGCTTCATGCTGTGGCGCCAGGCCGGGAAGGAGCGGGTGGCGCGCAGCAGGTGCCGCACGTCGGTGATGTTGACCATCATGCCGCCCAGCACCGTGAATTCCTTCAAGGGGTCGCGCAGCTCGCGGAAGCGGCGGCCCAGCTTGCGGCCGTCGAACTCCACCGGGTCCAGCGAACGGCCCCCCAGCGCCGCGCCGGGGCGGTCGGGGTAGTAGTCGGGCGAGGCCGTGCGCGCGGCCACCTGCAGCAGGCTGCGCGAACACAGGTAGTCCATCATGCGCGGGCCGGCGTCCAGATAGGCGCGCTTCATGTCGTCGGACGCCGCCGCGCCCACGGTCTGTTCCAGATAGGTCCAGACCCGGTCGAAGCTGTCGGGATGGCCCGCCGCCTCGGTCTGGGCGTTCAGCGGGATCCACAGCGCGCCGCCCGAGATGGCCGTCGATCCGCCGATGCGGCCGGTCTTTTCCACCAGCAGCACGTCCAGCCCTTCCTCGTGCGCGGTCAGCGCAGCCGCCATGCCGCCCGCGCCGGCGCCGACGACCAGCGCGTCGACTTCCCTGTCCCAATCGATACTGTCCATGCGGCCTACGCTCCCGATCCGCCCAGCGATTTGCCGCCGTCCACGAAAATGACCTGCCCGGTGATGAAGTCCATATGCGGCGCGGCCAGGAAGGACACGGCATTGGCGACGTCGCCGGGCTGGCCCGCGCGGCCGGTGGGCTGCAGGGCCAGTTGCGCGGCCATGCGCTCGGGCGTCAGGTTGCGCAGCAGCGGCGTGTCGATGAGGCCGGGGGCGATGGCGTTGACCAGGATGCCGCGCGGCGCAAGCTCCATGGCCGAGGCGCGCGTGTAGCCCACCAGCGCCGCCTTCGAGGCCACGTAGTGGGGGTGGTTCTTCGCGCCCAGATAGGCGCGCGAGGCGATGTTGACGATCTTGGCGCCTGGGGCCATGCCCAGCGCGGCTTCCTGCGTCAGCGTCGCCACCGCCACCAGGTTGACCTCGAAGGCGCGGCGGTAGTCTTCGCTGTCCACGTCGAAGAACTTGCGTTCGTCGAAGATGCCGGCGTTGTTGACCAGCGCGCTCAGCGGGGCCAGTTCGCGGACCAGCGCGCGCGCGGCGGCCTCGTCCGTGAGATCGACGACGCGGTGCGCGACGTCCAGCCCGTGTTCCTGGAGCCGGCGGGACTCGCGTTCCGCCAGCTCCGCGTTGCGGTCCGCCATCACGACGCGGAAGCCGTCGCGCGCCAGGCGCTCGACGATCGCCAGGCCCATGCCGCTCGCGCCGCCCGTGACCAGTGCCGTACCCAGATTCATGGTCTCTCCTATACGGCGAGGTAGCCGCCGTCCACGGGCAGCACCACGCCATTCACGTAGCTGGCCATGTCCGAGGCCAGGAAAAGCACCGGGCCGACGATCTCGTCGGCCCGCCCCGCGCGCGCCATGGGCGCCCGCCGCATGTACCAGTCGGTGCCGTGGGCCTGCGCGCGCTGGCCCGCGGTCATCTCGGTTTCCATCAGGCCGGGCGCCACCGCGTTTACGCGCACGCCGTGGGGCGCCAGGTCGCGCGCCAGCACTTCCGTGAACGAGCGCACGCCGCCCTTGGACACGACGTAGCCCGCGGTGGAGATGCCGCAGCCGTAGGCCACGATGGAGCACAGGTTGACGATGGCGCCGCGCGTCGCCTTGAGCTGCTCGACAAAGGCGTGGGTGACGTTGAACGTGCCCTGCAGGTTCACCTGCATGACGCGGTCCCATATCTCGGGCGTGCGCGGATCGTCGAAGGGCGCGCGCGCCGAGATGCCGGCGTTGTTCACCAGCACGTCCAGCTTGCCGTGGCGCGCCTCGCACTGCGCGGCAAAGGCGCGGACGCCGTCCGCGTCGGTCACGTCCAGCGCGGCCTCGCGGGCCTGGCCGCCCTGGTCGCGGATGGCCTGGGCGGAGGCGGCGGCCAGCGCCGCGTCCACGTCGGCGACGATGACCCGCGCGCCCTGGCGGGCGAAGCCCTGCGCGATGGTGGCGCCCAGGCCGCGTCCGGCGCCCGTGACCAGGACCCGCTTGTCTTGCATCTGAATCATGGCTGTTCCTCTTGGCTTTATCAGGCCCTAGGCGCCCAGATAGGCGCGCTGCACGGCCTCGTCGCTGGCGAGCGCGGCGGACGCGCCTTCCAGCGCGATCTCGCCGTTCTCCAGGATGTAGGCGTAGCTGGACACCGAAAGCGCCAGCTTGACGTTCTGCTCCACCAGCAGGATGGTGATGCCCTGCTCGCGGTTGAGCCGCAGCACGATGTCGAAGATCTGTTCGACCACCAGCGGCGACAGCCCCATCGAGGGTTCGTCCAGCAGGATCATGCGCGGGCGGGCCATCATGGCGCGGCCCGTGGCCAGCATCTGCTGTTCGCCGCCGGAGAGCGTGGCGGCCCGTTGTTCGTAGCGCTCGCGCAGCCGGGGAAAGATGTCGCAGACCATGTCCAGGTCCTGCCTGACCGCCGCGCGGTCGTTGCGCAGGTAGGCGCCCATCTCCAGGTTTTCGCGCACGCTCATCTCGCGGAAGATCTCGCGGCCTTCCGGCACCTGCACGATGCCGCGGCCCACGACCGCATCCGCCGGCAGGCGGTGTATCGCTTCGCCGGCGAAGCGCACGCTGCCGGCGGCGGCGGCGACCAGCCGCGAAATGACGTTCAGCGTGGTGGACTTGCCCGCCCCATTGGCGCCCAGCAGCGCCACGATGGCGCCCTGCGGAACCTTCAGCGACACGTCCTGCAGGGCGCGGATGTTGCCGTAGGCGGCCGATACCGCGTCGACTTCAAGCAGAATTTCAGCCACCGGCGGCTCCCTTGCCCAGATAGGCCTCGATCACGCGGGGATTGCTGCGCACCTCCGCGGGCGTGCCCTCGGCGATCTTCTCGCCGAAGGACATGACGGTGATGCGATCCGAGATCGACATCACCAGTTGCATCACGTGCTCCACCAGCAGCACCGTGATGCCGTCGCGCTCGCACAGCTCGGTCAGCAGCCGGTCCAGGGTCTCGATCTCGCGGTTGCGCAGGCCGGCCGCGGGCTCGTCCAGCAGCAACAGCTTGGGGGAAATGGCCAGGGCGCGCGCCAGCTCCAGCATCTTCTGGCGGCCGAAGTCCAGGCTGCAGGCGGGCGTGTCCAGGAAGTCGGACAGGCCCACGCGTTCCAGCAGGTGCTCGACGCGTTCGCGCGTCTCGGCCGCGGCCGGGCGCAGCAGCTTTCCCGTCGTGCCGGCGCCGTGCGCATAGGTGCCCAGCAAGGCGTTTTCGCGCACGCTGAGCGCGCCGAACAGCTCCAGGTTCTGGAAGGTCCGGGCCACGCCCAGCGACGCCATTTCGTGCGGCTTTTTCCGGGTAATGTCGGTGCCGTCGAAGCGGATGCTGCCGCTGCTCGGGCGGTAATAGCGCGAAATGCAGTTGAAGGTCGTGGACTTGCCGGCGCCGTTGGGGCCGATCAGCGCATGGATGCGGCCGCGTTCCACCTGCATGGACAGGCCGTTGATGGCGGTAAGCCCGCCGAATTTCACGGTCAGCCCCTGCACGTCCAGATAGGGGTGGGTGCTCATGCGGCGCTCCTTTGCGTGGTCTTGGCGGCGCCCGGGGCCTGGCGCGGACCCGCGGCCGGCGCGGCGGGCGAGGGCGCGCGGCGGCGCGTTCGGCGGCCGGCGAACAGGCCTTTGGGCGCGAACATCATGAAGCCCATCAGGATGAAGCCGTAGATGATTTCCTGGAACGACAGGGCCTGGCGCAGGAGTTCGGAGATCAGGCCGAAGACGATGGCGCCGGCGATGGCGCCGCGCACGGAGCCGATGCCGCCCACGACCACCATCGTGAGGATCAGGATGGTGGTCTGGAAGCCGAGGCTCTCGGGATGGATGAACGACGCGAACGTCGTGTACATGCCGCCCGCGATGCCGGCGTAGGCGGCGGACACCGTGAAGGCGGTGCGCTTGATGGCGTTGACGTTCACGCCCATGGCCTGCGCCGCCACGTCGCTTTCGCGCACGGCGCGGAAGGCCGAGCCGAGCTGCGAGCGCGACAGGGCGATGGTGGCCGCCAGCAGCAGCGCGGCGATCAGCACGACGAAGGGATAGGCCTTCAGGTCCGACGCGAGTTCGTAGCCGAACAGCGTGGCCGGCGAGATCCGGAAGCCGTTCGAGCCGTTGGTTACCGACTGCCAGTTCAGGAACACCCATTGCATGGCCTCGCCGAACGCGAACGTCGACAGCGCGAGATAGATGTCGCGCATGCGCAGCGCCAGCGCGCCGATCAGGTAGCCGAGCGCCGCGGCCAGCAGGCCGCCCGCCACGATGGAGAGGAAGAAGGGCGGGTGCCACAGGTTGTTGATCAGGCCGGCGGTGTAGATGCCCACGCCATAGAAGGCGGCGTGCGACAGCGCGAACTGGCCGGTCTCGCCGATGACCACGTGCAGGCCCAGCGCCAGCACGACGAACACCATCAGCAGGTTGACGACATAGATGACGTAGCCGCTGGCCACGAAGGGCAGGGCCGCCAGCACGATGGCCGTCAGCGCCAGGAGAATGCGGTCGATCTTGTTGTTCATACTTTCTTCACCTGCAGTTTTCCGCCCAGGAGGCCCTGGGGACGCAGCAGCAGCACCACCATGATGGCGACGAACGGCGCGACCACGATGGCGTTGGTCGAGATGAACAGCCCCACCAGGTTCTCGGCCACGCCGATCACGAAACCGCCCACCACCGCGCCGGGCAGGCTGGTGATGCCGCCCACGATGGCGGCGGCATACGCCAGGATGGCGATGTGGCCGATGTCCGGGGTGATGAGGATCTTGGGCGTGATGAGCAGGGCGGCCACGGCCGAGATCAGGCCGGACAGCGCCCACACCATCATGCGGATGCGGGTCAGGTTCACGCCCACCAGGCGCGCGGCCTTGGGATTCATGCCGACGGCGCGCATCGCGCGGCCGACCCGGGTGTACGTGAACATGAAAAACAGCAGCAGCATGACCCCCACGGCCACGGCGAAGATCACCATGTCCAGCCGGGTCAGCACCGCGTCGCCGATGATGACGGCGTCGGTCGGCGCCAGCGGCGGCAGCGAGCGTGGCGTGTCGCCCAGCCCGGTCTGCCGCACCATGCCTTTGAGCGCGTAGGCCAGGCCCAGCGTGGCGATCACCATCTGCACGCCCACGCCCTTGGAGGCGATGACTCGCTCCATCACGACGCGCTGGAACAGGCCCGACACGATGGCGACCGCGGCCAGCGTGACCGGGATGACGGCCAGGTAGGGCCAGCCCATCACCAGCGTGAGGAACAGGGCGACGTAGCCGCCGACCATGAAGATTTCGCCCTGGGCGAAATTGGGCACGTCGGTGGTCTTGAAAATGATGACGACGGCGACGGCCAGCAGCGCGTACACGCTGCCCGTCACCAGTCCCGACAGCACCCCCTGCTGCAGGAACAACCAGATATCGGCAAAGCTCATGATGGTCTCCGGCCGTCCGCGCGGCGCTGCGCCGCCGCGCGGGCTAGGCCTGTTTCGGGCCGCGGGTCTACTTCTGGTATTGCCAGGTGCTCTTGAAGGCGCCGGGCACCAGCGACATATCGGTGCCGTCGAACTTGATGTAGATGGCGGATTCCTGCGCGGCGCGGTCGTCCGGGCCGAACTCGATGGGGCCGGCCATGACCCCGGAGTCGAACTTCATCGTCTCCAGCGCCTGCAGGACCTTCTCGCGCGTGGGCTGGGGGCCGGCGGCCTTGAGCGCGTTCACCACCGCCATCGCGGGCGGCAGGCCATAGGGCATGTAGGATTGCGGATAGCCCGGCTTGGCGGCCAGGTCGGGATAGGACTGCTTGTACATGTCGTACACCCAGGTCAGCTTGGGGCCGCCGGGCAGGTCGGACAGCACGTCCTGGATGTAGACGTTCTTGAACGCGTCCTTGTTGCCCACGTTCTCCACCAGTTGCTTCAGGTCGGCGGTGCCGTTCACGGCCAGCACGATGGGCTTGTTCCAGCCCAGCTCCTGCGCCTTCTTGATGATGAGCGCGGCGGGGCGGGCGTAGGTGGTCAGCAGCAGCACGTCGGGGTTGGCGGCGCGGATCTTCAGCATCGGCGCGGTGACGTCGGTGATGTTCGGGTTTACCGATTGCACTTGCAGCACCGGCTCGCCCAGTTGTCTGGCCTGGGATTGCGCGGCCTCCAGGTTCCAGCCGCCGTACGCGTCGTCGTGGTTGATGTAGCCGATCTTCTTGGCCTTCAGGTGTTCCGAGGCGAACTGCACCATGGACCCGCCCACGGCGTGTTGCGAGATCGAGAAAGCGCCGTAGATGTACTTGGAGGGCGGATAGAGCGCGCCGTCGCCCGAGGCGTTGAGCATGACGAGCGGCACCTTCTCGCGCTCGACGTATTCGCGCGAGGCCACAACCGCGGCCGAGCACGATCCGCCGTTCAGCAGGAATACCTTGTCCTGTTCGTTCAGCTTCTTCACCGCGGCGACCAGGTCGTTGGCGTTGCAGCGGTCGTCTTCGATCACGAGCTCGATCTGCCGCCCGTTCACGCCGCCTTCCTTGTTGACCTTGGCGTACCACATCTTGGCGGCGTTCACGACGTCGAAGCCATAGGCCATGCCGCTGCCCGACAGGGGCGCGAACATGCCTATCCTGATGGTCTTGTCCGTGACGCCCGGCTCCTGCTGCGCCTGGGCGCCTGTCGATAGGGCCCATGCGCACAGCGCGGCAGCCGTCGCGTAGCGACTACGTTGATTCATGTTTTGTCTCCCGTTTCTGGATGCGCGCCTGTGTCGGCGCGGCGCTTTGCTGCGTAGGCGGGCGGGCCGCCGGAATTCCCTACTGCATGCGGTAGCCGCCGTTCACGTCGATGACGCTGCCGGTGATGTATCCGGCCTCAGGGGAGGCCAGGAAGCGCACGGCGGCGGCCACGTCGTCCACGGTGCCGATGCGGCCGAGCGGAATCGCCTGGGCTGCCGCGGCGAGCGCGCCGCTGCTGGTGACGGTGCTGCGCAGCATGTCCGTGTCGATCAGGCCGGGCGCAATGCCGTTGACCGTGACGCCCAGGTGCGCGGACTCGCGCGCCATCGCCTTGGTCAGGCCCAGCACAGCGGACTTCGCGGCGATGTACGAGGCGCTGGAACGGTAGCCGCCGAGCTGCGCGGCCACCGAAGTGAAGGTGACGATGCGGCCGTGCTCGACCGGCGCGGCTTCGCGCCGGCGCAGATAGGCGCGTCCGCACAGGAAGACCCCGCGCGCATTGACCGCGAAGCTGCGCTCCCAGATGTCCAGCGAGGTGTCCTTGATCAGCGGGCGTTCGCCGTTTTCCTGGAACAGCAGCAGGCCGGCGGCGCCGACCAGCACCGCGATCGGGCCGTGCCGCGTTTCGATTTCGTCGAAGGCGCGCTCGACCGAGGCTTCGTCGCTGACGTCGAAGGCGTGGGCGGCGTGCGGGGCGCCCAGTTCGCCGGCCACGCGGGCGGCGCGCCCGGCGTCCAGGTCCGACACCACGACGCGGAAGCCCGCGAGCGCCAGTTCCCGGCAGACGGTGGCGCCGATCCCGCCGCCGCCGCCGGTGACGAGCGCGAGGCGGGGAGCGGCGCCGGATTCGGCGGGCGTGGATACATTGGACATGCTGTCTCCTCGGTGGCGTGCCGTCAGCCTTGGGGAGGGCATGGCCGCTATCGTTAATTTTTTGCGATTATGTATACATGAGTGGGTCGCAGGTATAGGGGAATACCCTTGCCATCATTTGATTTGGGGCAACGACACTAGGGAAAGCGAGCATGCGCTGCGCCGACAAGCTGGCGCAAGTATTCTTCATGTATACAATGCCGGCATGGATACGCTATCTCAACACGTTACCGATACGCTGCGGGACTGGGTGCTGCATGGCAAATTCAAGCCGGGCGCCCGCCTGGAGGAAATCCCGCTGGCCGAGACGCTGGGGGTGTCGCGCACGCCGGTGCGCGCCGCGCTGGCGACGCTGGGCAACGAGGGCCTGCTGGAACACCTGCCCAAGCGCGGATACACGGTCCGCGCCTACGACATCGGGGAGATCGTCGCCGCCTACGAGGTGCGCGCCGCGCTGGAGGGGCTGGCCTGCCGGCAGGCCGCCCTGCGCGGGCTATCGCACGATGCGGTGGCGGTGCTGAAGAATTGCCTGGACGACGGCGACCGCATCCTGGCCAAGGGAGTCCTGCTGCCCGAAGACCACCTGCCGTACCAGAAGGTGAACATCACGCTGCACAACGGCATCCTGGAGGCGGCGGGCAATCCCTGGGTGCAGCGCTTCGCCGCCCAGGCGCAGGCCATACCCTACGCCTCGGACCGGATCATATTGTGGGACGACCACGGGATCATCCTGCGCTCGCACGACGACCACCACCGGATCGTCAGCGCGATCATCGCGCGCGACGGCGCGCGCGCGGAAGACCTGATGCGCGAGCATGTCTACTATGCCGGCATCATCCTGAAGAACAACTACGAAAGGCTGGCGCAGGCCTACCGCGTGTAGGCGGATCAGCCGACGATGCCGGTTTCCAGGCAGGGATTGAATTCGCCGCTCTTGGGGTCGCGCAGGAACAGGACGCCGGTGGCCACGCCGAAGTAGGTGCCGTGCAGTTCCAGTTCGCCCTTCTGCACGCGGCGGCGGATGGACGGGAAGGTCATGAGGTTGTTCAGGCTGTGCTCCACCGTCGCCAGCTCCAGGCGCTTCAGATTGGCCTGGCGGTCGCCGGTGGCGGGGCCCAGGCGTTCGGCCACGGGTTCGATCTGCGACATCCACTTGCCGATGAAATCGCCCTTGGACAGCGGCTTGGCATCGTCGAAGAAAGAGCGGATGCCGCCGCAGGAGGCGTGGCCCAGCACGACGATGTGCTTGACGTTCAGGCCGTTGACGGCGAATTCGATGGCGGCGCTGGTGCCGTGGTACGACGATTCGGAGTCGGGATCACAGGGCGGCACCAGGTTCGCGACGTTGCGGATGACGAACATTTCGCCAGGGCCGGCATCGAAGATGACTTCGGGCGATACGCGGGAGTCGCAGCATCCGATGATCAGGATTTCCGGGCTTTGCCCCAGTTCGGCCAGTTTCTGGTATCGGCTGCTTTCCGCATGGAAGCGGCCTTGCAGGAATGATTGGTAGCCTTCGGTGAGTCTTTTTGGAAACATGATCTTTTCTTCCTCGTAGCGGAGCCAGGCTTGCTGGCGCGCCGACACACGCAACAAGGGGCTTCGTTTGGAAGCCCCTTTTCATCGAGTCGACACTCGGAATTTTCCCACAATTGGCCTGGCGCACCGGGGGCTAGACCCTGAAGAGACCAGGGTTTTTGCGGTGGAGCGGGCGGCTGGTGGGATATATATGAGAATAATTATCATTTTAAATAACGCATTGCAGAGAGGGCGTCATCCCTTCCTGACGCGTTGAATTCCCGCTGTCCGACCAAGGTCTCCAATGAACTCCACTCCCGATACCGATGTGCCCGAGGCAGGCGCTTTCAGCATCAAGCCCCTGATGTTCGAGACCTTCGCGTGCACGCTGGCCCTGATGTCTTTCGTGGCGCTGATCGGGCCGATAGCGCGGCTGCTCGGGCTGGCGCCCTGGCAAGCGGGCCTGGCGGTGACGGTGGGCGGCATCGCCTGGGTGCTGTTTGCCCGCCGCTGGGGAGCGGCCAGCGACAGGCTGGGCCGCCGGCGCATCATTCTGCAGGGGCTGGGCGGTTTCGTCCTGTCCTATGCCGCCCTGTGCGCATTCCTGATCGTCGCCTTGCGCAATCCGCTGCCGGTCTGGCTGGCCTTCGCGGGGCTGGTGGTCCTGCGGGGCCTGGCCGGCGGTTTCTATGCGGCCGTGCCCGCCACCGGGGCGGCGCTCATCGCCGACCATGTGCCGCCGGAAAAGCGCGCCGGCGCCTTGGCGATGCTGGGCGCCGCCAGCGGCCTCGGCATGGTCGCCGGACCGGGCGTGGCGGGCATGCTGGCTGTCCACAGCCTGGAATTGCCGCTGGTCATCACGACGGTGCTGCCGGTGGCGTCCCTGGCGGTGCTGTGGCGCTGGCTGCCGCGCGCCGAGCACCACGCCGCGCCGGACGCGGCCGCGCTGAAGATCGGCGACGCGCGCCTGCGCCGTCCCATGGCGGTGGCGTTCACGTCCATGTTCTGCGTCATCGTCGCGCAGGTCGTGGTGGGCTTCTTCGCGCTGGACCGCCTGCACCTGGACGCGACCGCCGCCGCGCGCGCCGCCGGCATCGCCTTGACGGTGGTGGGTGTGGCGCTGATCCTGGCCCAGTTGCTGGTCCGCCGGCTGGGCTGGCCGCCGGAGCGGCTGATCCGCATCGGCTGCGCGGTTTCCGCCGTGGGCTTCGGCTCCATCCTGTTCGCCGCGACGCAGCCGTTCCTGTGGATCGGCTATTTCGTCGCGGCCGCGGGCATGGGCTGGGTATTCCCTTCGGTGACGGCCCTGGCCGCCAATGCCGTGAACACGAACGAGCAAGGCGCCGCGGCCGGCACGATCGCCGCCGCCCAGGGCCTGGGCATCATCGCGGGGCCGCTGGTCGGCACGCTGGTGTACGACGTGGATCCCGGCGCGCCCTACGCGTTGATCGCGGCGCTGCTGGCGCTGGCGGCGTTGTGGCCGGCCCGCGCCAGGACGATGCCTGCGCTGGGCGCCGCTACCAGGCGTTGACGTCCAGCGCCGTGACCCGGGTGAATTGCAGGGGCGTCACCGCCCTGATCTGCTTGATCTGCCCGGGCGCCAGGGGGCCGGATATGCCGTCGCGCACGCGGCCCACCTCCCGGCCCTGTTCGTCGTACAGCACGAAGGTCAGCAGCACGCTATTGATGGGGCGGGCGGACTGGTTGGCCAGCAGCCCGGTGATGGCCGACACGTTCTGGTTGACGTCGCGCACGGCCTGGACGTTGCCCAGCGTGACGCCGTAGACCAGGCCCTGGGCGCTGGCGGCGCAGGACAGGCTGGCGAGCAGGGCGAAAGCGGCGAGGGCGGGCTTCATGGCGGTCTCCCGTGTAGGCAGGCATGCTTATCTCACACCTTTCCGGGCCCTTGCACAACAGGTCAAACGGATGAATGGGTAACAACATGCGCGGCATGGCCGCAAGTTCGCAGGCAAATTCGGCCGGCGCGCCGGAATATCGCGGGATTGCGAAATCCGCGGCGCGCATCCGCTCTTCAGCATGCTGTAAGCCCTTGGCGATTCTTGACTTTCCGGGCTCTTGCAGCGGTGCGCCGTTTGCCCGATGATGACCGGGCCGGCGATTGGGCCGGCGGATCGTGCGGCCCGCCTTTGCGCCAGACACCAGGCGCGCGGACCCCAAGGGAGGAACCATGCTTTCCCGTACCAGCCAGTTGGCTTCTGCCATCGTATTGTCCGCCTGCTTCGCCGGGGCCGCTTTCGCCCAGACTCCCGCCACCCCCGCTCCCGCCAAGACGCCCACGCCGCAGCAGCAGCGCATGACGGACTGCAACAAGTCCGCGGAAGGCAAGAAGGGCGACGAGCGCAAGGCCTACATGAGCAGTTGCCTGAAGGGCGAAACCGCCGAGCCCGCCAAGCAACTGACGCCGCAGCAGCAGAAGATGAAGGACTGCAACGCCAAGGCCGGCGAGCAGCAGCTCACCGGCGACAAGCGCAAGGCCTTCATGAGCACCTGCCTGAAGGGCTAGCGCTTCCGCGGGCGCCGGTGCCTGGCTGCCGGCAGGGCGGACTACACCGTCGCGATCGGCGTCACCGGCGAGCCTATCGCATGCGGCAGGCGCAGCGGCGGCGCCGTCAGCATGAAATGGTGGCGGCCGTTGGCGTGCAGCCAGTCGGCCAGGTCCTTCAGGTACCACAGCTCCGCCAGCGGCAGGCCCAGCTTGAACAGGCAATGGTGGTGCAGGGGCAGCATGGCGCGCGGGCCGGTCTTTTCGCGCGCGGGATAGGCCTCCACCGCGTAATTGTCGGCGCAGATGGCCGCGATGCCGCTGTCGGTGATCCACTGCAGCAGCGCGGCGTCGGTGCCGTCCAGCGCCGCGCCGTAGGTGTGCAGCACCTCGGCGTCGGGCTTGCCGTCCATGGCGACGATCGCCTCCGCGTAGCCGGTGCGCAGCACCAGCATGTCGCCGGCTTCGACGCGGATGCCGTCGGCTTCCAGCACGTGCAGCAGTTCCGCGTGGCCGACCAGCTTGCGGCCGGCGCCGTAGTGGCGGAACAGGTCCACCAGCACGCCGCGTCCCTGCATGCCCTTCTGGGCCAGGTTCTCCACGCCCAGTTTGAGCGCCGCCGACGGTCCGCCGCTGTTGCAGCCGCAGCCGGCATGGTCGGCGTCGGCCGGACCCACGATGTCCACGCCGGCCTGGAAGCCGTTGTAGTAGCGCAGTTCGGCCTTGCCGTCGCCGTCGGCGTCGAACAGCGCGCCCACGTGCGCCAGCGCGTCCCACTGGGTGGAGTACTGCATGGACAGCAGCACCTGGTCGTCGCTCAGCACGTCCACCGCATCCGGGTTGACGTTGCGCAGCGGAAAATTCAGGTAGGGCGTGCCCGCGAGGCGGGTGGGGCTCAGTTGCGGCGGATGGCGGCGCGGGTTGAGCACGTTGCCGCCGGGCAGGTCCAGCGGCAGCGACAGGCAGAAGGTCTTGCCGGCGCGGATTTCGCGCGCGCCCTTCAGGACCTGTTCTTCGGTAATGAGGTTGAGGCGGCCGAGTTGGTCGTCGGGCCCGAAGTCGCCCCAGTTGGAGCCTTCGGGCCGGTGTTTCCAGCGCTGCATGCGGTCTACTCCGTCAGGAAGTCGACGACCGCGCGGGTGAAGGCTTCCGGTTGCTCCCAGTTCGAGATGTGGGAGGTGTTCAATTCAAGATAGCGCGCGCCCGGGATGGCGGCGGCCAGCTCGCGGCCTTGCGCGGGCGTGGCGGCCAGGTCGTGGGTGCCGCCGATGACCAGGGTGGGCGCCGAGATGGAGGCCACCTGTTCGCGGAAATCGGCGTCGCGCAGCGCGGCGCAGTTGCCCGAGTAGCCGGCGTCCGGCGTGCGGCGCAGCATGTCGACCAGCACCTGGGTCAGGCCCGGCTCCGCGGCGCGGTAGCCGTCGGTGAGCCAGCGCTCGACCAGCGTGGGCGCCATGTGCTCCAGCGTCTGTTCGGCCACCGCGGCGATGCGGGCGCTCCAGCCCTCGGCCGAGCCGATGCGCGCGGCGGTGTTGCACAGGACCAGCTTGCCGACGAGTTCGGGACGCGCCAGCGCCAGCCACAGGCCGGTGGGGCCGCCCATCGACAGGCCGCAGAAGTGCGCGCGGCGGATGTCCAGGTGGGCCAGCAGTTCCGCGACGTCGTTGCCCAGTTGCTCGAAACTGTATTCGCCTTCGGGAACCGACGATTTGCCGTGGCCGCGGGTGTCGTAGCGCAGCACGCGGAAGTGCCGGGACAGTTCGGGGATCTGGCGGGCCCACATGTCGGAGCAGGTGCCCAGCGAATTGGAGAGCACGAGCACCGGCGCGTCGGCGGGGCCATCGATGACGTAGAACAGCCGGGCCTGGCTGAGATCGGCGTAAGACATGTGGGATTCCTTGCGATTACAGATGGCAGGTGCCGTCGACGTAGGCCTTGCGCCAGCGGGTGATGTTCACGCGTTCGAACAGGTCCGCCTTCGAGAACGGGTCCGCGGCGATGAATTGCTGCGCGGCTTCGCGGGTATCCAGGTCCACGATGTACAGGCCGCCGCCGGCGTCCTTGCCGTCGTCCTGCAGCTTGGCGCCGCAGGCCAGCAGCAGGCCCTTGTTGGCGTCCAGGAATTCCAGGTGGGCGGCGCGGTGCTGCTGGCGCACTTCCTGGTGATCGGGCTTGTCGAAGGTTTCGATGATGTAGGGCATGGAAGGCTCCTGTCAGATCGCCGAGGGATGGCGCGCCAGCGCCGTGACCTGGATGTCCATATAGGGGAACAGGGGCAGGGACGACAGCAGCGCGTGCAGTTCGTCATTGCTTTCGACGTCGAAGATGCTGACGTTGGCGTAGCGGCCGGCCACGCGCCACAGGTTCTTCCACTTGCCGTCGCGTTGCAGTTGCTGCGCCAGCGCCTTCTCGTCGGCCTTGAGCTTGTCGGCGCGGTCGGCGGGCATGTCGACGGGCAGATTGACTTGCATTTGAACCATGAACAGCATGAGGTTTCTCCAGTAAGGCCGCCCCACCCACGGCGGGGCGCGGGGGTCAGTTCGAGAATTTCAGGGGCAGGCCGGTCAGCTTGAGCAGCTCGTCGGCGGTGGTGTCGCCAAACATGTCGATGACGGTCACGCCGTCGGCGCGGATGTCGAACACCGCCACGTCCGTGTACACGCGCGACACGCAGCGCACGCCGGTCAGCGGGTAGGTGCAGGCCTCGACCAGCTTGCTCTGGCCTTCGCGGGTCTGCAGTTCCATCATCACGAACACGTCCTTGGCGCCGATGGCCAGGTCCATCGCGCCGCCCACGGCGGGGATGGCGTCGGGCGCGCCGGTGTGCCAGTTGGCCAGGTCGCCGTGCTGCGACACCTGGAAGGCGCCCAGCACGCAGATGTCCAGGTGGCCGCCGCGCATCATCGCGAACGAGTCCGCGTGGTGGAAGAACGAGCAGCCGGGCAGCTCGGTCACGGGCTGCTTGCCGGCGTTGATCAGGTCGTAGTCTTCCTGGCCCTTGGCGGGCGCGGGGCCCATGCCCAGCATGCCGTTCTCGGTATGCAGGATGACTTCGCGGTCGGCCGGCAGGTGGTTGGCGACGAGCGTGGGCAGGCCGATGCCCAGGTTCACATAGGCGCCTTCGGGAATGTCCTGGGCGACGCGGGCGGCGATCTGGTCGCGGGTCAGTTTGGTGCTCATTGCTGCTCCTTGGCGGCCGGTTGGGCATCGATCTGCACGACGCGCTTGACGAAGATGCCGGGGGTCACGACGGTTTCGGGGTCCAGTTCGCCCAGTTCGACCACTTCGCGCACCTGGGCCACGGCCACGCGCGCGGCGCTGGCCATGATGGGACCGAAGTTGCGGGCCGTCTTGCGGTAGACCAGGTTGCCCCAGCGGTCGCCGCGCTCGGCCTTGATGAGCGCGTAGTCGGCGTGCAGCGGATACTCCAGCACGTACTGGCGGCCGTTGATCTCGCGGGTTTCCTTGCCGTCGGCCAGCGGCGTGCCGTAGCCGGTGGGCGAGAAGAATGCGCCGATGCCGGCGCCGGCGGCGCGGATGCGCTCGGCCAGGTTGCCCTGGGGCACCAGTTCCAGCTCGATCTTGCCGCTGCGATACAGGCCGTCGAAGATCTGCGAGTCCACCTGGCGGGGGAACGAGCAAATGATCTTGCGCACGCGGTTGGCGCCCAGGAGGGCGGCCAGGCCGGTCGTGCCGTTGCCTGCGTTGTTGTTGATGATGACCAGGTCCTTCGCACCCTGCTCAAGCAGGGCGTCGATCAGTTCCATGGGCTGGCCGGCCGTGCCGAAGCCGCCGATCATGACGGTGGCGCCGTCGGGTACGTCCGCCAGGGCGGCCGCCGCGCTTGCAACAAGCTTAGAGATCATGATGTTTGCTCATAGGTGGCGTGTCATAATTTGTTCTTCAC
>Ga0222427_100745_pt1 | contig 31263 bp, 34 predicted proteins | sample 2B20Ametagenome_FD_182890 | JGI IMG/M metagenome (GOLD analysis project Ga0222427, IMG submission 182890) | Enriched microbial communities from leaf-cutter ant dump, University of Wisconsin, Madison, United States - 2B20A (version 2) | ecosystem: Environmental > Terrestrial > Nest > Insects nest...
GCGATATCTCCCACGGTCTGTACTGGTGATAACAGTCAGAATCGGCTGTCGTCCCTCCTCCTCCCTTCAAGTCCTACCATACAAGCGGCTGTTAGCCGCGATGCGCCGCGCGGGCGGCGCTCGATCTCAAGAACGCAACAAGAATCAAGGCATGCACCTCCCGGCCCTGATGCAATTTCCCGCCAGGTGTTTGCGTTCCAATGATGTGCCCGCTACGTCAAGAAACCGCCTCGATCAAACGCAGGATCTCGCCCCGCTCCACCGGTGTCTTGCCCAGCGTGTTATGGATGGTGAATCCTTCGATCAAGGCATCGATGGCCCGGGCCGCGCGCTCGTCGAAATGGATCTGCAGCGCCTGGCGCGACAGGGCCATCCAGTCATCCATGATGTGCATGTACTCGGGAAAGCGCGAAACGAAGGAGTACAGCTCGAACACCAGCAACATCTGCCCCGAGGCCTTCCACAGATCACCACAGATCAGATCGGCCACCACCTCCCGCGCCTGGACCTTGTCGCGAGCCTCGCGCAGCCTGCTGAAGTAGACCGCAGCGATCTCCTCGCTCATGCGCACGAAGGCCGCCGCGATGATTTCGTTCATGCCGTTGAAGTGATAGGTCACCGTGCCCGGCGACACCTTGGCCCGCGCTGCGATGCGTCGGGAGGTGGCGCCGACCACGCCATCCTCGACGATCATCGCCAGCGCTGCGTCGATGATCACGTTCTTGATTTCAAGACCCAGGGAGTCTTCTTTGCGCGGTCGGCCCATGCCTGCCTCGGTAGTGCGGGGGAAATAGGCGGGGAAGGATAACAGGGTTGACGCAGTCCGCCAGACTCACTGGGCAAGGTGATCCAGAGCGATCGCCAGGCCGGCGCCATGGCGATAGCCGGTCTGCCCTGCCAGTGGCTCCGGCCCACCCGCCACCCGCGAGCGCGAGCGATAGCCCAGCGGGCTTACGCCAAGCTGGCGCTGGAAACTGCGGCGCATCCGCTCCTCGTTGCCGAAGCCGACCGTCTCGGCAATGCGCTTGATCGGCTCCTGGCTGGTTTCCAGCAGCCGGCAGGCGGCCTCCAGACGCAAGGTCTCCACGGTCTGTGCCGGGGTTCCACCGGTGGCGGCGGTGTAGGCCCGGGCGAAGTGCCGTGGACTCATGCCGAAGCGCTCCGCCAGGCGCTCCACGCGCAGGTCGCCATCAAGGTTTTCCGCGATCCAGGCATGCAGACGCACCAGGCGCTGGTCACGGTCGCTGCGCAAGGCATCGCTCTGTGCCTTGAGCGGAGCACTGAGCTGGGCCTGCTGCGCCGAACGCCGCAGGAACAGGGTGAAATAACGCGCCAACGCCAGCGCTGCATGGGGGCCAAGGTCTTCTTCGAGCAGCGCCAGACCAAGATCGATTCCCGCGCTGGCACCACCGCAGGTCCACAGATGGCCGTCATGCAGATACAACGCCTCGCGCTCCACGCGTAACGCCGGGTACTGCTGCTGCAACGCCTCGGCGAATTTCCAGTGGGTCACCACCTGGCGGTCGTCGAGCAAGCCGGCGGCCGCCAGGGCAAAGGCGCCAGTACCGATGGAACACAGGCGCCGGGCCTGCGGTGCACGGCGCTGCAACCAGGCCTTGACCCGCTCGTCGACCTCAAGCTCGGCCACACCCGGCCCGCCGATGACGATCAAGGTGTCCACCTCGATGTCCTCGACCTGCGCCAGCGAACGCGTCACCACCACAATGCCGGAAATGCTCTCGACCTCGCCGCCGTCCGGAGAAGCCAGGACGATGGTGTACGGCGCCCTGGCCAGCAATTCCCCGCCCAGTACCCGCGGGGCGGCGGCAAACACTTCCAGCGGGCCGGCGGCGTTGAGCAGCAGCGCCCCGGGGAACGCCAGCACCAGCACGGTGCGCGGCGTGCCGATGGCAGAAAACGAGGGGTGTTTGGCATGGTGGCGATTCAGGGGCGTGGACATACTGGGTGCACTTTCCGATTCGAGAGCCGCGACGATGCCGACAAAGTGCTTCCCTGCCAAGCGCCTGCGCCAACAACTTTCCTCATTGCTGCTGCTCGCTGCCTTGCTGGGCAGCTTGCCGGCGCAGGCAGCGGAACTGGAAGTCGGCGACCAGAGCGGGTTGATCCAGGCCCTGCTCCAGGCTGCCGGAGAAGATCGGGATCTGCCCTACCGCCTCGACTGGCACCCCTTCGGCACCGGCACCGCCCTGATGGAAGCGCTGAACGCCGCCGCCGTCGACGTCGGCGTGGTCGGCAACGCACCGCCGATCTTCGCCCAGGCCGGAGGCTTCGACGTCCGCATCGTCGCCGCTGCCGAGGGCGCGCAGAACAACAATGCCCTGCTGGTCCAGGGCGACTCGCCGATCCAATCGGTAGCTGATCTCAAAGGCCAGCGCGTAGCCGTGGCCAAGGGCACCAGCGGTCATTACCTGCTGCTCGCCGCACTGGCCGACGCGGGTCTGGACAGCAAGGCGGTCGAGGTGGTCTACGCCAGCCCGGTCGATGCGCAGAACGCCTTCGCCAGCGGCAAGCTGGCGGCCTGGGCGGTGTGGTACCCCTTCGTCGGCCAGGCAACGTCCCGTGGCGCACGGGTCCTGGTCGACGGCAGCCACTGGCCGGAAACCGGGTTGAACTTCACCGTCGCCAGCCTCAAGGCCCTGACCGATCCGCAGAAGAGCGAATTGCTCGGCGACTTTATCCAGCGCCTGGCCCGGGCCCAGGATTGGGCCACCGATCACCCCCAGGCCTGGGCCGAACGCCTGGCCGAGGTCACTCGCCTGCCGCTGCCCCTGCTGCAGGAAATGCTCGCTCGCCAACACCTGCGTTACGTACCGCTGGACGCCCGGGTCGCCGCCCTGCAACAGCGCCTCGCCGACCGCTTCGCCGCAGCCCGGCTGATTCCACGGCCATTGCAGGTCAGCGACGGCTTCGACCCGCGCTATAACCGCCTGCTGCCCACCCACCCCTGATCCCTGCCCCGAACGCCATGCCGCACCAGCCGGCAGGGCCACGCACACCCGGAGAAAAGCCATGACCATCCTCGATCGCACTACCCTGCGCCGCCATGCCACCGGCCTGATCGGCCTCGATGCCGAACGCTCGGCCGGCGGCTACACCCTGTTCGCCCCGCAGACCGCCGGCGGCCAGGTATTCCTCATCAACCTGCGCGGCGAGCAGGTCCACCACTGGCAATTGCCGCAACGCCCCGGCCGCGACGCAGTGATCCTGGCCAACGGCAACCTCGGCTACAACGGCAATCACCCGGACTCGCCGGAGCTGTTCCCGGGCTGGTCGGTATGGCATGGCGGCGCCTTCAGCGAGGTCACCCCGGACGGCGAGGTGGTCTGGGAGTACACCGACCTGGCCCACCACCACGATGCCCAGTGGCTGGACAACGGCAACCTGCTGTACAGCACCGCAGAGCCGTTGCCGACCGCCATCGCCGCCCGGGTGCAGGGTGGGATTCCCGGCAGCGAGGCGCCGGGCGGCGTGATCTACGGCGACGTGATCAAGGAAGTCGACCGCGCCGGCAAGCTGGTCTGGGAATGGCGCAGTTGGGAACACCTGGCCCCCGAGGACTATCCACTGCACGCCTGCTTCGAGCGCTACCACTGGCCGATGACCAACTCGGTGACGCCCGGCCGCGACGGCAAGGTCATCCTCAGCCTGCGCAGCGTGTCGTCGGTGATTGCCGTGGACAAGGCCAGCGACCGCGTGCTGTGGCGCCTGGGCCATGACCTGGTGGCGCAGCAGCATTGCCCCAGCGAGCTGGAGGACGGGCGCATCCTGGTATTCGACAACGGTATCTCGCGCCCCCATGTGTCGATGCCGCACTCGCGGGTGATCGAGGTCGATCCCCATGCCCAGCGCATCGACTGGCAGTATGCCGACACCCCCGGCTACGCCTTCTTCACCCCGTTCATGGGCGGCGCGCAACGCCTGCACAACGGTAATACCCTGATCACCGAAGCCAACTTCGGACGCCTGTTCGAAGTGACCCGTGCTGGCGAAGTGGTCTGGGAATACATCAACCCGCATTTCGCCGCCTACCCGGATGCCGCCTCGCGGGCCTACCTGCCGGGCGAAAACAACGCGATCTTCCGCGCCCACCGCTACCAGGCCAAGGACATTCCCTGGCTGCGCGACTGAGCACTTACACCTTCACCGCCCCATCACGCTTACGCAGACCACGCGCAGCGAGTGCTTTCTTCATCACGGGAGTTTCCGATGACCAAGCCTTTGCCCCGACCCGCCCGCGCGTGCGTCTGGCCCCATCTGCTACCCGGTGTGCTGGCCCTGGCCTGCACGCCGTCCTTCGCCGCCACGCCGAACGATGTGCCGCAGGCCGATGACCCGACCCTGGAAACGGTGACGGTCAACGCCCGGCGCCGTACCGAGGACGCCCAGGCGGTGCCCACGGCGATGACCGTGCTGTCCGCCCAGACCCTGGAGAACCAGCGCCTGTACCGGGTCCAGGACCTGCAACAGGCACTGCCCAGCGTGAATGTCGCGTTCATGCATGCACGACAGTCGAGCCTGTCGATCCGTGGCCTGGGCAACAACCCGGCCAGCGACGGGCTGGAAGGCAGCGCCGGGATCTATCTCGACAACGTCTACCTCGGCCGCCCGGGCATGGCGGTGTTCGACCTGCTCGATATCGAGCAACTGGAATTGCTGCGCGGGCCCCAGGGCACGCTGTTCGGCAAGAACACTACCGCCGGTGTGCTCAACATCACCACCCGGCGCCCGTCCTTCAGCCCCGAAGGCAGTGTGTCCAGCGCCCTTGGCGAGGACGGCTACGTCCAGACCCAGGCCAGCCTCGGCGGCCCGCTTGGCGAGCATCTGGCAGGCCGCGTCTCGGCTTACCGCACCCGCGAGAACGGCTACGTCGACAACCTGTACGACGGCCACACCCTGGGCGGAGGCATCCGCCAGGGGTTCCGCACGCAGTTGCTGTTCGAACCCACGGAGCGCTTCAACCTGCGCTGGATCGCCGACTACAACGAGGAAGATTCCAGCGCCGGCACCCGCTCGCTGTTCAGCAGCGGCCCGACCATCAACGGGGTCAACCGCTACGAGCAGCGCGCCGCCGCCGTGGGCGCAAGCCTGGCACGCGGGCGGCACGTCAATCTGGATGCCGAGCAGAGTGTGAAGGTGTTCCAGGGCGGCACCTCGCTGGAGGCCAACTGGACCTTGCCGGGCGACTACACCCTGACCTCGATCAGCGCCTGGCGCTGGTGGGACTTCACCCCGCGCAACGACGACGAACTGAATGTGCCGGTGATGGACAACGTCGGCCAGTCCGCTCGCGACCAGCAATATTCCCAGGAGCTGCGCCTGGCTTCGCCGGCCGGGGAGTTCTTCGACTATGTGCTGGGCGGCTACTGGTTCCGCCAGGAGATGCGCAACGAGGTGTTCACCGATTACGGCCCGCTGGCCGACACCTGGAACGGCACTCCGCAAGGCGCGTTGAACGACGTCTACAGCCTGGGCAAGGGCCATATCGACACCAACAGTTTCGCCCTGTTCGGCCAGGGCACCTGGCACCTGACGCCGCGCCTGGACCTCAGCGCCGGCCTGCGCGGTACCTACGAAGCCAAGCAGGCCAGGGTCGGACGCTACGCGCCAGTCGGCGGCGCGGCGGTCAGCGGGGCCGCCGCGGCGGTGCGCCAGGCGCGCCTTGGCGCCTACGACTCCGGCGAGCTGAATCTCTATAGCTTCAGTCCATCGGCCCTGCTCAGCCTGGCCTACCGCTTCAACGACGAATTGCTGGGTTACGCCTCGCTGTCCCACGGCGAGAAATCCGGCGGGGTCAACCTGAGTGTCGCCAGCGCCCCGGTGGCCGGTGCCGACTCCCTGCTGATCGGCAGCGAACGCGCCAACGACGCCGAGCTGGGGATCAAGAGCACCCTGCTGGAGCGACGCCTGCTGCTCAACGCCAACCTGTTCTGGACCGAGGTGCACGGCTACCAGACCAATGCCTACGACGACGCCAACCTCACCAGCTACCTGACCAACGCCGGCAACGTGCGCAGCCGCGGGGTGGAATTCGAATCCACCCTGCTGCCCCTGCGCGGCCTGACCCTGAACTTCAACGGCTCATGGAACGACGTGCGCTACCGCGACTACGAAAACGCCCCCTGCCCCGCCGAAATCGCCCTGCGCCCCGGCGCACCGGCCTCCTGCGATCTCAGCGGGCATAACGTGGTGGGGGCCTCGAAATGGATCGCCAACGCCAGCGGCAGCTACGAATGGCAGGCCGGACCGCTGCGTCCGTACGTCAACGCCAGCTACGCCTTCCGCTCCCATGCGGTGGGCACGGTGGATGACTCGGAACATGCCCGCTTGCCGAGCTACGCGCTGGTCAACCTGTCGGCCGGCGTGCGCGGCGATCTTGGCGACGGTCAGTGGGATGTATCGCTGTGGCTGCGCAACGCCTTCGACAAGACCTACTACACCACCCTGTGGAACTCGCCGAATGGCGGCTACACCGGGGTGCTGGGTTCGCCGAGGACGCTGGGGCTGAGCGGGAGGTATGACTTCTAGCGACGCGCGGGCTTCACCCCCGGAACCTTGCCAGGCCCCGGGGGCCCGGATCATTTGGCTGCGGTCTGCACCGACTTGGCCTTGTACAGGTCCAGGTGCTTGGCAATGCACAGATCGAACGCCTCCACCAGGTACATGTACGGCTTGTTCGCCTGCGGCGGCACCAGGCAGCGGCTGGCAACGCGCTTGCCGAGCATCTCGGTGTCGATCCATACCAGGTTCACCGGGACACGCTCGGGGTTTTCCTGCTCGGTGAACAGCGCGCGGGTGTATTCCTCGTCGCCGGAGGTCTTGTCGAACAGGGCGCTGTCGACCTGGGTGACCAGAACTTCGCCGGGCTTGGGTGTATCGGACGCCAGCAGGGCGACACCGATGGGGCCGGTCAGGCCAGCCAGTATCGAGGTCTTGCGCAGGTGCGATTGCAGGTTCGAATAGGCAACGAAATGCTGGAACTTGATCGACGGGTCGTTCTTCAGCTCGGGGAAGGTTTCGTAGGCACGGTGGGCCAGCAGGCGCATGCCGGTAGGCTTGGTCGCCGCGTCTTCGATGCGGTAGAGGCCGTAGGAGTCGCTGGTGACCAGCAGACTGAAGATCTCTTTCTTGCTTTCCGTGGCCGGACGCAGGTCCTGGATATTGACCGAGGCCGACTGCTCGATGCCCGGGTACTCCGGCGGCGGCACTGGCGGGGTGGTGGCGCAACCGGCGGCGGTAAGTGCAGAGAGAACGAGCAGGCTTTTCAACAGACGCATCGGGCATTCCTTTGGCGGGTAAAGAGCGCAGGATATTCGCCGAGATGGGCGCGATATTCAATTGCCATGATCCAGACCTGCTTTACCCTCGTTCAGATCCGCCCCCACACCTGCACCAGCCCCACCAGATGCACCACCCCATAACCACTGCAAATCAGCGAACTGACCACGACAAATCGGCGCGTATGCCCGGTCTTGCGCAGAATCAGCGGCCCGAGAAAACCACGCGCCAGGTACACCAAGGTGATAACGCACAACGCCGGAAGCAGCAGCGGCAACCGGCCGATCACACCGGCACCGGACAACGCGTAGGCCGCCCATACCGTCAAAACTGCTGCGATGAACAAGGTGATCAACGTTGGAAAGGCCTTGCCCTTCTCTGCACCACGCACCATGCGCTCGCCCGCCCCGAGCAGGCGGTAGCCGGCGGGACCGACGTAAATGCACCAGAGATGCGCAAGCGCCGCCAACAGGCTGAGGGCGGCAGCGATGGTGAGAGCGAGGTTGTGGTCCGTCATCTGGGCGTTGCTCCTTGAGTGGTGCCGGCACCCTCCCACAAGGCTCCAGCTTCCGGCAAGCGAGTCCTCATGCCCATCCTTGCAAGCCCGCTAATGAAAAACATAATATGCGACAAATTCTCATTTGCATCCTTTGGATTCGCCATGTCGGACCTTCGCATTCAGGAGCGGGTAGGCACGCTCTACCAGGACAATCACCGCTGGCTGCTCGGCTGGTTGCGCCCGCGGGTCGATTGCCGCGAGCTGGCGCGGGACCTGGTGCATGACGTTTTCATCCGCATCCTCGCCGCCCGCGATGCCGACGCGCGCCTCGATGCGGTGCGCGAACCCCGCGGCTATCTGGCGACCATCGCCCGCCGCCTGATGATCGATCACTACCGCCGTGATCGCCTTGAGCGCGCCTGGCTGGCCGCCCTGGCCGAGGTGCCGCAAGCGCTGGAAATCAGCGAGGAAGAACGCGCCCTGCTCCTCGAAAGCCTGTGCGAACTGGACCGCATGCTCGCCGGCCTGGGCCCCGCCGTGCGCCGCGCCTTTCTGCTTTCGCAACTCGACGGCATGACCTACAAGGCCATCGCCGCCGCCGAGGGCCTGAGCGAAGTGACCATCACCCGCTACATCGCCAAGGCCACCCATCACTGCACCCTGTACCGCCTGGGGCTGCAGCCCTGAGTCTACTGGAGCGCCTCGATCACCAGCAGCGTGAGGCACTGGAACAGGCCGCCCATTGGCATAGCCGGCTGCATGGCGAGGCCGCCGAACAGGAGCGCGGCGCCTGGCAGCAATGGCTGGAACAGCGCAGCGAAAACGCCTGGGCCTGGAGTCAGGTGCAGCAGACCCTCGGCCAGTTCCAGCGCATGCCAGGGGTCGGCTCACGGACCCTGCTGCAAGCGCAACGCCAGTCCCGGCGCAGCCTGCTCAAGGGCTTCGTGCTGCTGGCCGGTGGCTCGGCCCTGGGCTATGGCGGCTGGCGCTATCAGCGGCCGGAGATGCTGCAAAGCCCCCGTGGCGAGCGCTTGAGCGTCACCCTCGCCGACGGCTCGCACTTGTTGCTCAACAGCGACAGTGCAGTGGAGGTCGCCTACGACCAGGGCCAACGCCGGCTGATCCTGCACCGTGGCGAGATCCTCGTCACCACCGCCCACGACCCGCAGAGCCGGGGCTTCTTCGTCCAAGTCGGGCAAGGCCGCATCCAGGCACTGGGCACCCGCTTCTCGGTGCGCCTGCATGACCAGGCTGCCGAGGTGGCGGTGTTCGAGCACCAGGTGCGACTCACCCCGCTTCACGGGCCGGCGTTGTTGCTCGATGCCGGGCAGCAGAGCACGCTCACCCCGCAAGCCGCCACGCAACCAGTACCGACCACACCTGGCCAGGACGCCTGGAGCAACGGCCTGCTGGTCGCCAACCGGCAACGCCTGGACGCCTTCATTGCCGAACTGGGTCGCTACCGCCAAGGCTGGCTGCGCTGCGATCCGGCCATCGCCGGGCTGCGCATCAGCGGCACCTTCTCCATCGACGACACCGACAGCGCCCTGCGCGCACTGGAGGCGAGCCTGCCGGTGAAGCGGCTGGAGCGCACCCGTTACTGGGTCACCCTGGTGCCCCGCTGAGTTTTTTCGCCAGCCGCTGATAGGTTTCGTCGCGCTGCTTCGACTCATCCAGCAGAGGGATCACATCCCCATTTGCCAACCAGACGAGCACGAAGCCGCCATGACATTCCCGTTCAACGCCACCCCGCTCGCCGTGTCCCTTGCCCGGGCGCTGCTGATTTCCACCACCCTGGGCCTGGCCCTGCCCGCCACGGCCAGCGCCGAGGTGCGCGACTACCATATCGAGCGCGGCGACCTCGGCAGCGCCCTGACCCGCTTCGCCACCGAAGCGCGCATCCTCGTGTCGTTCGATCCGGTGCTGACCGATGGCCGCAGCAGCCGTGGCCTCGATGGCCGCTACGAGGTCGACGAAGCCCTGCGCCGCCTGCTCGAAGGCTCCGGCCTGCAGGCCCGGCGCCAGGACGACGGGCGCTACGTGATGCAAGCCATTCCCGCCGAGAGCGGCATGCTGGAACTGGGCGCGACCCAGGTCGTCGCCAACCAGCTCGGCACCATCACCGAAGGCAGCGGTTCCTACACCCCCGGCACCCTGGCCACCGCCACGCGCCTGGTGCTGACGCCCCGGCAGACCCCGCAATCGGTGAGCGTGGTCACCCGCCAGCACATGGACGACTTCGCCCTCGACACCGTCGACGACGTGATGCGTCACACCCCCGGCATCACCGTGTCGGCCTACGACAGCGACCGCAGCAACTACTACGCCCGCGGTTTCTCGATCAACAACTTCCAGTACGACGGCATCCCCTCGGCGGTGCGCAATGTCGGCTACTCGGCCGGCAACACCCTGAGCGACATGGCCATCTACGACCGCATCGAAGTGCTCAAGGGCTCCACCGGCCTGCTGGTCGGCGCCGGCTCGCTGGGCGCCTCGATCAACCTGATCCGCAAAAAGCCCACCCACGACTTCCAGGGCCACGTCACCCTGGGCGCCGGCTCCTGGGACAACTACCGCAGCGAACTGGACGTCAGCGGCCCGCTCAACGACAGCGGCAATGTGCGCGGCCGCGCGGTGGCGGCGTACCAGGACAAGAAGTCGTTCATGGACCGCTACTCCAGCCAGAGCCAGGTCTACTACGGCATCCTCGAATTCGACCTGTCCCCGGACACCCTGCTCACCGTCGGCGGTGACTACCAGGACAACGATCCGCGCGGCTCCACCTGGTCCGGCAGCTTCCCGCTGATCAACGCCAACGGCGAGCGCAACAAGGTCTCGCGCTCCTTCAGCAACGCCGCCGACTGGAGCAGCTGGAAGCAATACACCCGCACCCTGTTCGCCACCCTGGAACACGATCTCGGCGATGGCTGGGTGACCAAGCTGCAACTGGACCACAAGCTCAATGGCTACGACGCGCAGATGGGCTCGATCCAGGGCTCGACGCCGAACGCCGACGGCACTGCCAGCCTCACCGGCCAGCGCTATCGCGGCGAAACCCGCAGCGACTCCGCCGACCTCTACGTCAGCGGTCCGTTCAGTCTGCTCGGCCGTGAACACGAGCTGGTGCTGGGCGGCTCGACCAGCATTGCCGAATGGAACGGCAAGGGTTTCTGGAACGTCACCTACCCGGGACCCAACCTGTTCGACTTCTTCAACTGGCACGGCAATATCGCCAAGCCGCAGTGGGGTGAAGCAGCGCAGATCACCGACGACGTGATCCGCCAGAACGGCCTGTACCTGGCCACCCGCCTGAACGTGCTGGACGACCTGCACTTCATCCTCGGCGCACGCGTGGTCAACTACAGCCTGACCGGCACCACCGACACCTACCGGGAAAACGGCCGGGTGATTCCCTACGCCGGTGCCGTCTACGACCTCGACGACAACTTCTCGCTGTACGCCAGCTACACCGACATCTTCATGCCGCAGGACTATTACAACCTTGATCGCGACGGCAAGCTGATCGACCCGGACCAGGGCGAGAACTACGAGATCGGCATCAAGGGTGAATTCTTCGATGGCCGGCTGAATGCCAGCCTGGCGTATTTCGAGGTCAAGGAGAGCAACCGTCCGGTCTCCGACGACGATTACAACAACCAGACGCCGACTCCGCCGAACTACGCGTTCAAGGGCACCGACGCCGAGACCAAGGGTTTCGAGCTGGAGGTTTCCGGCGAGCTGCAGCCGGGCTGGCAGGTGCAGGCCGGCTACACCCACAAGGTGGTGCGCGACGACCAGGGCGAGAAGATTTCCACCTTCGAGCCTGAAGACCAACTCAGCGTCTACACCAGCTACAAGCTGCCCGGCGCCCTCGACCAATGGACCGTCGGTGGCGGTGCGCGCTGGCAGAGCAAGGCCTGGCAGTCGATCTGGAACTCGCCACGCAACCAGTACGAAGACTTCACCCAGAAGCAGTACTGGGTGGTGGACCTGATGACCCGCTACCAGATCACTCCCAACCTGTCGGCGACGGTCAACCTGAACAACGTCTTCGACAAGTACTACTTCACCAATATCGGCTTCTACAACTCGGCGGTGTACGGCGAGCCGAGGAACGTGATGGTGACGACGCGCTGGGATTTCTGAGGCGCCTGGCCTGGATGGGCACGCAAGGGGGATTGACAGCTCTGCGAGAATAGAGGGAAACACCGCTATCGCTGCGGTTTTCCCTCGCTATCCATCAGGCAGGCTCGCTTATGCACAACGACGAACTCAAGGCTCTCTTCGACCAGCAGGCCGCCGGCTACGACCAGCAATGGGCAGGCATGGCGCCGCTCCGCGACAACCTGCACTTCCTCCTTGGTTCGCTGTTCGGCGGCCTGCCGGAGGATGCCCGGATCCTCGCCGTCGGCGCCGGAACCGGCGTGGAAATCGCTTACCTGGCGGCACGCCATCCAGGCTGGCGCTTTACCGCGGTCGATCCTTCCGGCGCCATGCTGGAGGTGTGTCGCCAGCGGGCGACGCGCGAGGGCTTTGTCCAGCGTTGCGATTTCCATGTGGGCTACCTGGAAACCCTCGCGGCCGAGCCGGTACATGACGCCAGTACCTGCCTGCTGGTTTCACAGTTCTTCCTCGACCCCGCCGTGCGCAGCGCCTTCTTCGGCGAAATTGCGCGGCGCCTGAACCCCGGCGGCCTACTCGCCAGCGCCGACCTGTCAGCCGATACCAACTCGCCCACCTACGACACCCTGCTGCGCGGCTGGATGTCGCTGATGTCCTCGTCCGGTGTCCAGCCGCAGATGCTGGAGCAGGCCCGCAGCGCCTACGCCAGGGACGTGGCGATCCTGCCGCGGGAACGGGTGGCGGAGATTATCCAGGCCGGTGGTTTCAGCGAATCGGTGCCGTTTTTCCAGGCTGGCCTGATGCACGGGTGGATCAGTCGCAGGTAACGTGCCTTGGCGGCGTGGCGCATCGTCTGTGACTACTCCACGCCCCGCACCCAAGGCCGTCGCGATGCAAGACATGCTGCAAGAGATCCTCGACCAGGTCCGCCCCCTGCTCAGCCAGGGCCAGGTCGCGCAATACATCCCCGCCCTCGCCCAGGTCGAGCCGAACCAGTTGGGCATCGCCGTGCACAGCCTGGACGGTCAGGTGCACTACGCTGGCGACGCGCACACGGCGTTCTCGATCCAGAGCATTTCCAAGGTGTTCAGCCTGGTCCAGGCGATCAGCCATAGCGGCGAGGACATCTGGTCGCGACTGGGCTACGAACCGTCTGGCCAGGCCTTCAACTCGCTGGTGCAGCTGGAGGTGGAAAAGGGCCGGCCGCGCAATCCGTTCATCAATGCCGGGGCCCTGGTGATCTGCGATATCAACCAGTCGCGCTTCGCCACCCCGGCCCTGTCGATGCGCGACTTCGTCCGTCGTCTGGCGGGTAACCCGCGCATCGTCAGCGACGCGGTGGTCGCCGAATCCGAATACCAGCACCGTGCGCGCAACGCGGCCATGGCCTGGCTGATGACCGCCTTTGGCAACTTCCATAACGATGTCGACGCGGTGCTGCGCAGCTACTTCCACCACTGCGCGCTGTCGATGAACTGCGTCGACGTGGCCCGTGGCTTCGCCTTCCTCGCCAACAGCGGTTACTGCCCGCACAGCGGCGAGCAGATCCTCAGCCCGCGCCAGGCCCAGCAGGTCAACGCGATCATGGCCACCAGCGGGCTGTACGACGAGGCTGGCAACTTCGCCTATCGGGTCGGTTTGCCGGGCAAGAGTGGGGTCGGTGGCGGGATCGTCGCGGTGGTGCCGGGGCGCTACAGCATCTGCGTGTGGTCACCGGCCTTGAATGCCTCGGGCAACTCGCTGGCCGGGCTACGGGCGCTGGAACTGCTCAGCGAGCGAATTACCGGGTCGGTGTTTTCGGCGGTGCCATGAATTTGTGTTGCGGCTGATGGCCTCATCGCCGGCAATGCCGGCTCCCACAGGTTCAGCGGTACACGCCATCCTGTGGGAGCTGGCATTGCCAGCGATGAGGCCAGCACTGGCAAAAAGGTGCCGGATCAGCGCATCGCCGCCAGCTTGATGCCAAAGCCCACCAGGCAGGCCCCGGCCAGACGTTCGAACAGGTTGGAAATACGCGGATTGGCGCGCATGCGCTCGGCCAGTTGCTGGGTCAGGACCACCGCGATCAGACCATAGAGGAAGGTCACCACCGCCACCGTGGCGGCGAGGAAGCCGAAGGTGACCAGGCCCTGGTGCTTCACCGGGTCGACGAACAGCGGGAAGAAGGCCATGTAGAACATGATCGCCTTGGGGTTGAGCAAGGTGATCATCATGGTCTGGCGCAGGTAGTGGCCATTGTCCATGCGGCTCTTGCGCGGTTCGCCACCGGGCTTGCTCAGCAGCATGCGAATGCCCAGGTAGGCAAGGTAGGCCGCACCAGCCCATTGCACCACATGGAAGGCCGCCGGATAGGCCGCCAGCAGCGTGGCCACCCCGGCCACCGCCAGCCACAGCAGCACCTGGTCGCCAAGGATCACCCCGCAGGTCGCCGCCAGCCCGGCCTTGATCCCGCCTTTGCCGGTCGCAGTGATGAGGGCGAAATTGCCAGGGCCGGGGATCGCCAGGACGATGATGAAGGCGATCACGAAGGCGCCATAGTCGGTCACGCCAAGCATGGGTGGGTCTCCTGAGTGAGGTAGGAAAGATCTGACAGACGGCTAGCCTAACCCAGCTCCGGGCAAATCGGCATGGGCATTTGACTTGTACAGTTTTTGTCTTAGCCTTGGGTAATACCTGTACAAAAATTCCTTTTTGTACAAGATTGACCGGGAGCCGTGGATGTCCAAGTACCTGGAAACCTTTGCCGAACGCTTTGCAACGCTGGATACAGGAAATCTGCAAGACCTCGACAACTTGTACAGCAAGACCATCACCTTCCGCGATCCGCTGCACCAGATCCACGGCCTGCCCGCCCTGCGCGCGTATTTCGCCCAGTTGTACGCCAATGCCCGCGATATCCGTTACGACTTCCACGATGCCAGCGAAACCCGACCGGGAGACGGCTACCTGCGCTGGACCCTGCATTTCCGCCACCCGCGCCTGGACGGCGGGCGCCTGATCAGCCTCGATGGCTGCAGCCATCTGCAATGGCGCGAGCGCGTGGAGTTTCACCAGGACTACTTCGATGCCGGCGCCCTGCTCTACGAACACGTGCCGGTGCTTGGACGCATGATCGGCTGGCTCAAGGGCCGTCTGGCATGAAGCGCTGCTGGCTGACCGGCGCCAGCAGCGGCATCGGCGCCGCCCTGGCCCTGCGCCTGCTGGAACAGGGCTGGCAGGTCGCAGTGACTGGCCGCCAGCGCGAGCCGCTGGAGGCGCTGCGCAGCCGCTATCCGGCGCAGGTCGTGCTGGCCGTCGGCGATATCGGCGAGCCACGCGACGTCGCCGCCATCGGCAAGCTCCTCGAAGACAGCTGGGGCGCCCTTGACCTGGTGATCCTCAACGCCGGCACCTGCGAGTACCTGGAACCCGGGCACTTCGACGCGGCCCTGGTGGAACGGGTGATGCGCACCAACCTGCTCGGCCTGGCCCATTGCCTGGAGGCGGCGCTGCCCTTGCTGCAACGAGGCCAGCGCCCGCACCTGGTGGTCACCGGCAGCTCCGTGGACTGGCTGGCCCTGCCCCGCGCCGCAGCCTATGGCGCCTCCAAGGCCGCCGTGCGCTACCTGGTGGAGTCCCTGCGCATCGACCTGACCCGCGCCGGAATCGATGTCACCCTGGTCAGCCCCGGTTTCGTCGACACCCCGCTGACCCGGCGCAACGACTTCCCCATGCCGCAACTGTGGAGCGCCGAACGAGCCGCAGCACATATCGCTGCCCGTTTGCCCCGGCGTCCGCTGGAGATCAACTTCCCAACCCTTTTCATCCTGGTACTGCGCCTGCTCGGCGCGTTGCCGGGGCGCTGGCGCCTCAAGCTCGGCCAGCGCATGACCAAGGACTGAAACCATCATGCGCATCGCCATTATCGGCAGCGGTATCGCCGGCCTGACCTGTGCCTACCTGCTGTCGCGTCGCCACGAAATCAGCGTGTTCGAAGCCGCCAGCTGGATCGGCGGACATACCCACACGGTGGACGTGCAGTGCCAGGGCCGGAGCTACGCGGTGGACACCGGCTTCATCGTGTTCAACGACTGGACCTACCCGAACTTCATCCGCCTGCTCGACGAACTCGGTGTCGCCTCGCGGCCGACCGAAATGAGCTTCTCGGTACACGACCCGGCCAGCGGCCTGGAATACAACGGCCACGACCTCGACAGCCTCTTCGCCCAGCGCCGCAACCTGCTGTCGCCGGGGTTCTGGGGCATGCTGCGGGACATCCTGCGCTTCAACCGCCAGGCCTTGGCCGACCTGGACGGCCAGCGCATCGACCCGGCCACCCGTCTCGGCGACTACCTGCGCCAGCACGGTTACGGCCAGCGCTTCATCGAGCACTACATCGTGCCCATGGGCTCGGCGATCTGGTCGATGTCGCGGGCCGACATGCTCGGCTTCCCGCTGCAATTCTTCGTGCGTTTCTGTCGCAACCACGGCCTGCTGTCGGTCAGTCAGCGGCCACAATGGCGGGTGATCGAGGGCGGCTCGCGCAGCTACGTGGAACCGCTGTGCCGGACCTTTATCGGGCGTATCCGCCTCGACTGTCCGGTGCGGCGGGTGGTCCGCGACGACAGCGGCGTGACCCTCGACAGCGCCAGTGGCAACGAGCGCTTCGACCGGGTGGTGTTCGCTTGCCACAGCGACCAGGCGCTGGCCTTGCTCGACGCCCCCAGCGCGGCGGAACGGGAGATCCTCGGCGGCATCCACTACGCCAGCAACGAGGTGGTGCTGCACACCGACACGCGCCTGCTGCCCGACCGGCGCAAAGCCTGGGCCAGCTGGAACTATCGCCTCGGCGGCCCGGCCCAGGCGCCTGCCGCACTGACCTACGACATGAATATCCTGCAAGGCATCGAAGCGCCGGAGACGTTTTGCGTCAGCCTCAACCAGAGCGAACTGATCGACCCGGCGCGGATCCTTGCCCGCTTCGACTACGCCCATCCGCAATACAGCCTCGCTGCGGTTGCAGCCCAGGCTCGTCGCCACGAAATCCAGGGCCCTGGCCACAGCTATTACTGCGGCGCCTACTGGACCAACGGCTTTCATGAAGACGGCGTGGTCAGCGCCTTGCAGGTCGCCGAGCTGTTTGGAGAACGCCTGTGAACAGCAGCCTGTGCCAAGGCTGGGTCAGCCATCGGCGCCTTGGTCCGCGGGTGCATGCCTTCCGCTACCGGATCGGCATGTTGCATATCGATCTGGACGAGCAAGACGATCTGCTCAAGCTCTCGCCCTGGCTCGGCGCATCCCGCCTGGCGCCGCTGAGCTGGCGCGAGCGCGACTATCTGCCGAGCCTGACCCGGCAAGGTGTTCCCCTTATCGAAGCGGCGCGGCAACTGGTCGAGCGGGCCACCGGACAGCGTCCCCAGGGCCCTGTGCAACTGCTGACCCAACCACGTTGCTGGGGCCTGTCGTTCAATCCGGTGAGTTTCTATTTCTGCCACGAGGCGGACGGAGAACTGGCAGCGATCCTCCTCGAAGTGCGCAACACCCCCTGGCGCGAGCGCTTTCACTACGTGCTGCCGGTGCAGGACGGCCAGGCTGGACAGTTCGCCATGCGCAAGGCCTTCCATGTCTCGCCGTTCCTGCCGCCGGACATGGACTACCGCCTGGAATTCCGTGTCAGCGGCGCGCACCTGCGCATCCATATGGAGAACTGGCGCCACGGCGAGCAGGTGTTCGAAGCCGACCTCGCGCTGATCCGCCAGCCCCTCGACCGCCCCGCCCTGCACCGGCATATCCGCCGTTTTCCGTGGATGAGCCTGCGCACCGTCGGTGCCATCTACTGGCAGGCCCTGCGCCTGCTCTGCAAACGCACGCCCATCCATGACCACCACGCCAGCCAGGGCAACCTGGGCCTTGGCCACGCCGTTGACGAGGAGTCCGACCATGTCCCAACCCATCCTGAGCGTTAGCAAATCGGCGGGGCTGGCGCCCGTGCTCGGCAGCCTGGCCAGGCGCGCGGTCAGCGCGCAATTGCAGCGCTTGCGCTACGGCCATCTGCGCCTGCTGTGCAAGGGTCGGCAATGGAGCTTCGGCGATGCCGCCTCGCCCTTGCAGGCCGAAGTCGAGGTGCTCGACGAAGCCGCCTGGAGCCTGGTGGCCGGCAATGGTTCGATCGGTGCCGGCGAGGCCTATATCCACGGTTACTGGCGCAGCCCCGACCTTGCCGCGGTGACGCGCCTGTTCGTCGCCAACTTCGACGTGCTCGATGCTCTCGAAGGCGGTCTGGCACGCTTCGGCCGCCCGGCACTGCGCCTCCTGCATCGCCTCAACCGCAACGACCGCAGCGGTTCGCGGCGCAATATCCTGGCCCATTACGACCTCGGCAACGCCCTGTTCGAGCACCTGCTCGATCCGACCATGATGTACTCGGCGGCGCAATTCCAAAGCCCCGAACAAAGCCTGGAACAGGCCCAGTTGCACAAGCTCCAGCGCATCTGCGAAAAGCTGCAGCTCAAGCCCGGCGAGCACCTGCTGGAAATCGGCACGGGCTGGGGCAGCCTGGCGATCCATGCCGCCAGTCACTTCGGTTGCCAGGTGACCACCACCACCCTGTCCGAAGCGCAGTACGCCCACACCTGCCAGCGCGTGCGCGAACTGGGCCTGGCGTCGCGCATCGAGGTGCTGCGCGAGGACTACCGCGACCTGCGCGGGCGCTTCGACAAGCTGGTCTCCATCGAGATGATCGAAGCGGTCGGCCATCGCTACCTGCCCGACTACTTCCGCCAGTGCGGCGCCCTGCTCAAGGACGACGGCCTGATGCTGTTGCAGGCCATCACCATCCGCGACCAGCGCTACGAGCAGGCCCGGCGCTCGGTGGACTTCATCCAGCGCTACATCTTCCCCGGCGGCGCCCTGCCCTCGCTGAGCGTGCTGCTCGACACCGCCAGCCGCCAGACCGCACTGAACCTGGTGCATATGGAGGACTTCGGCCAGGACTACGCGCGCACCCTGCGCCACTGGCACGACAACCTGCAGCGCTCGCGCACGGCGCTGGGCGAGCTGGGTTACGACGAAACCTTCCAGCGGCTGTGGGAGTTCTACCTGTGCTACTGCCAGGGCGGTTTCGAGGAGCGCGCGATCGGCGTGGCGCAATTGTTATGGGCCGGACCGCAGGCAGGCCGGGCGCCGTTCGAGGCCTGAGGATGTCGCGGCGGTCGTGGCTGATCGGCAACGCCCTGTGGCTACAGGGCGGGTGGTGGGGCTGTGTGCTGGGCGCGCGCTATCCGTGGTTGCTGGTCGCGGTGGCGGCCGGGTTGATCGTGCATCTGCGCCTGTGCCCGGATTGGCGGGCGGAGCTCCGCGCGGTGGTAGGCGTCGGGCTGGCGGGTTGTGTGCTCGACGCTGCGCTGGGCGCTGCGGGCATCTTCGACTTTGGGCAATGGCCCCTGCCCCCATGGCTGGCCCTGCTGTGGCTGGTGCTGGCCAGCGGCTTGCGTCACAGCCTGGCCTGGACGCGCTCGCCACTGTGGCTGGGTGTGTTGTGCGGGATGCTTGGCGGGCCGCTGGCGTATCTGGCCGGGGCACGCCTGGCCGGGGTCGGGTTGCCGTTGGGGGACTTGGCTACCGGGCTGGTGCTAGCGCCGATCTGGGGAGTGTGGTTTCCGCTGTGTTTGCGTTGGGCTGCTCGGGGGTGAAGTGCAGGGTGCTTGGCTGGTGATCGAATCCAGGCTGGCAGGTGCATGTCGACAGATTTTCATCTGTCCTTGAGATTGAGCGCCGCCCGCGCGGCGCATCGCGAAGTGCATGTCGATGTTTTTCTAGCGCCCTCAAGACCGAGCGCCGCCCGCGCGGCGCATCGCGGCTAACAGCCGCTCCCACATTTGTTGCAACGTGCCATGGCCTGTTGGATTTGAGTTGCCAGCCTTGGATGTCCGGCGATCTATCGCGGGGAGGCTGTTGGGCCCGACTCGATACCGCGTTGTACAGACAAGGCGAACAACCATGGCCTTGCAGGCATAGGTACGTTGCAACAAATGTGGGAGCGGCTGTTAGCCGCGATGCGCCGTGTGGACGGCGCTCGGTCTTGAGAACACTAAAAGACTATCGGCATGCGCTTCGCGATGCGCCGCGTGGGCGGCGCTCGATCTAGAGGGCGCTAGAAAAACAGGGTCATGCACCTGGAAGCCTGCACCAGCCAAGCCCCCTGCATTCACTCCGGCATACGCCGGAAAAACAAGGTGATCTGCCCCACCTCCACCCCCAGCTTGCTCATGCGGGTCCGGTTGATCAGGGTGTCCTCATCCATCAGGTACATCCAGTCGTCCATGTCCATCACCCAGTTGCGGCCATCCACCGGCAGATCCAGGCGATAGCGCCAGTGCAGGGCATTGCCGGCGACCTCGCCTACCGCCTCGCCAACCACGTCCCCGGCAGTACCGCGCCAGCGGCCAGGGCCGTCGACGACCAGGGTCCAGGTGCGCTGCTGGCGGGTGCCGTCGCTGTAGACGAAGTGTTCGTCGAGGATCAGCCGCCCGCCCTCGCGACGGCTGTCGACACGCACGTGAAAACGCTTCACCACTTCACCCGAGCGCTTCTGGAACATGCCCCAGGCCTCGACCGGTCGGGAGAAAAAAGCAGCCAGGTCGAAATGCGGCTGCTCGTTGGCATAGTCCTCGACCTCGACATTGCCGCACGCCACCAACAGCAAGGCACCCAGCACGATCAGCACGCTGCGCATCATCAGTCTCCTCGGTTATCCATCGCCAGCCCGGAAAGACGCTGGCGCAACTTGGCATCACGGGCCCGCGGGTCGAGCCAGATGGCAAAGAAGGCGCGGGCGAAGTCGACATCCCCGACCTCGCGGCGCAACTGGCCATCGACATAAAAACGGCATCCCGCACCAGGCAGGTAGACCCCGGTAATGCGCATGCCCGGTTGCACATCGACAAAGGCCTCGCGCATCACCCCAGCCCAGCGTTCAAGGGTGGCGGCCGACAACCGGTCGCCCTGCAAGCGGCGCATTTCATCGAGGCTGGCCTCGACCAGGGTGTCCCGGGAAAGATTCCGGTGGTAGGTCAGTTCCAAAGCGAAAGGCTGGTTCCAGGCCAGCGGCGTGACCGTGCTCCAGGTGCGGGCGCGGTACAGGCTCAACCCGAACCAGGTGAACTCACCGCTGCCCACCGGGCGCGCCCCGGGCAAGCCGCTGCGCCAGTCGGCCGCGGCCAATGGCACCAGGGCCAGCAGACAAAAAGCGGTTCGGGCCAACCAGCGACGATTGCAGACCATTGCCATGGGTTTGACTCCACCGAGGAGAAATCCTGTACGCGCATATCTCTTTGTATAGTTTTTCCGGGAAAAGTTTGTACAACTTTTTCCTGACGATCCCGCTCAAAGCATCAAAGAGCCCGTCAATCACGTTCCCGGAGGTCGAAATGGCAATGCGTACACCCCTGCTGCTGTCCTGCCTGATGCTGGCAATGGCTGGTTGCTCCAGCACCGACCACAGCAGCGCACCGCCCACCACCATGCAGGTCGATCTGCAGCGCTACCAGGGCACCTGGTACGAGCAGGCGCGGCTGCCGATGTTCTTCCAGCGCAACTGTGTGCAGTCCGAGGCGCATTACAAGCTGCGCAGCGACGGCAAGATCGACGTGACCAACCGTTGCAAGGAAAAGGATGGCGAGTGGAACCAGGCCAATGGCATCGCCGAGGCCCAGGTACCCGGCAAGACCGACAAACTCTGGGTGCGCTTCGATAACTGGTTCAGCCGTCTGGCCCCGGAGATGACCAAGGGCGAGTACTGGGTGCTGTATCACGATGCCGACTACCAGGTGGCACTGGTCGGGCACCCGAACCGCGAGTACCTGTGGCTGCTGTCGCGGGAAGCCGAGATCAACGACTCCACCCGCAGCAAGTTGCTGGGCATCGCCCGCGAGCAGGGCTATGACGTTGGCGAGCTGATCTGGCGGCAGAAATAAGCGAGCCGGCTGCCGGGCATCGACCTTCCAGCGGTTGCGGTGGTCGTCCGGCGGATTTGAAATCCCGGCGATTGCCCGCCAGAATCGCGCCCCCGATCCGCTTTCGCCGTTTCAGAAAAAGGGCTCCCCGCTTGAACGAACAGACACTCTCCCGGCGCCTGGAGCGCGTTGCCGCGCATATCCCGGCCGGCGCGCGCCTGGCCGATATCGGCTCGGACCACGGCTATCTGCCGGTGGCCTTGATGCGCCGCGGCCTGCTGGAAGCGGCGGTGGCCGGAGAAGTGGCGGCCACACCCTTTCATGCCGCCCAACGCAGCGTGCGCGAGAACGGGCTGGAAGCTTCGATCAGCGTGCGCCTGGCCAGCGGGTTGCAAGCGATCGAGGCGCAGGACCGCATTGACGTGATCAGCCTGTGCGGGATGGGCGGCGAGACCATTCGCGACATTCTCGAAGCGGACCGGGAGAGATTGAGCGGCGAGGAACGGCTGGTGCTGCAGCCCAACGGCGGTGAACAGCCCTTGCGCCGGTGGCTGATGCAACAGGGGTATCGAATCGTCGCCGAGGAAGTGCTGCGGGAAAACCGCTTCGACTACGAAATCATCGTCGCCGAGCGCAGCGGGCCGGTGCTCTACAGTGCTGAAGAGCTGTATTTCGGGCCGCTGTCGCTGCGTGAGCGCAGCCCTGCGTTTCTGGCGAAGTGGCAACGTTTGCTGCGCTTGAAACGCAAGACGCTGGAGGGTTTGACCCGGGCGAAGCAGCCGGTTCCGGAGGGCAAAGCGCGGGAACTGGGAGAACAGATCGACTGGATCGCCGGGCTGCTGGGTTGAGCCGCGGTTCGTGCGGGATGGTTTCGGGACCGCTGGCGCGGTCCTTCGCAGCTGACGCAGCGCCTACCAGGACATAAATTTTGTTGCCTGCACCGCGCCACCAGATATCAAACCGCCAGCTATATTTTCCCTAACCCCGATACCCTCTTTTTTTATCCCCTTTTTCTGCCCCCGTTTTTCTGCTTATGTACGCTGTATTTGGCGCAGCAAGGCCGTTCCAGGGCTGTGCCAAGCGACAGGAAGTCTGCCAGATCGCTGGTCCGGCCCGTTCAGGGCCAGGCTGTGCCCAAGCGTCACGAACCGGACTACCTGACTTATGCCCGTTGATCTGCAAGCGCTCTATCCCAAGCTTATCCATCTGATGCTGGATACGGTTTTCGTGGTCGACCGGGACGACGAGATCGTCTTCGTCAGCGATGCCTGCCACGCCCTGCTGGGTTACCGCGCCAATGAACTGATCGGCACCCCCATCACCCGCTACATGCACCCCGAAGACCTGCCATCCACCCGAGCCTCCATCGTCCGGGTGATGAACGGTCAACCGCATTTCGACTTTCGCAATCGCTACCTGCGCAAGGATGGTGGCGTGGTCTATATCCTCTGGGCCGCGTTCTGGTCCGAGGAGGTCGGGGCGCGGATCGGCGTCGCGCGCAATGTCACCGCCCTGGCCCAGGCCGAAGAAGAGCTGCGTTTCCTCGCCCATCACGACCCCCTGACCAAACTGACCAACCGCTCGCTGTTCAACGACCGCCTGCAGGCCGCCCTGCATGTCGCCCATCGGCACAAGACCACCTTTGCCCTGCTGTTCCTCGATATCAACGACTTCAAGGGGATCAACGACGACTACGGCCACAGCATGGGCGATCGCGTGCTCTGCGTGATCGCCCAACGCCTGCAAGGCTGCGTGCGCGAAACCGACACCGTGGCGCGGATGGGCGGCGACGAGTTCATCGTGCTGCTCACCGATATCCACCCGGAGAATGCAGTGTCGGACAAGATCGCGCAGATCCTCGCCGTCATGGCCGAACCGCTGGGGACGGAGTTCGACGGGCTGCACATGCCCTCCTGCAGCATCGGCGTGGCCTGCTATCCGGCGGATGGCATGGATGCGGACACGCTGCTCAGCCATGCCGACGGCGATATGTACCGGATCAAGCGGCGACGCTCCGGGGCGGGGTGAATCAACTGCCCGGGCTGGCCGCGCTTTCGGCGAGCATAGCCACAGGGTTCTGGGCCTGTCGCAGTATCTGCGCTCGACGCGGTCCCTGTGGGAGCTGGCATTGCCAGCGATGAGGCCCGCAAGAACAACCCCGAACAGCAAGTTCCACCACACCTACACTTTCTCGTTGAGCCCACAACTGCAAGGACGCACGGGAAATGCCAAGCACACGACGGGACGATCTTGTTTACGCACTGCTGCTGACCGGGGCCTTCTGCGCTTTTGTGCTCACCGGCTTCGGTAGCCTTGCCTGGCAACTGAGTGCCCTGCCGCTGGCGGCAATCGGCCTGGGCTTGGCCTTGCGCGCTCCACCTTTACTCCTGAGCGCCAGCACCGCCGCGACGCTGGCGGTGATCACGGCGTACCTCTTCTTCACTGCCAGCCTCGGCCGCGAGGGCGGGCTGGCCTGGATCGGCCTGTGGTTTTCCGCCCCGGGCATGCTGCTCGGTATCGGCGCCACCGTCTGGCTGTTGCGCTACCGGTTCCGCACCAGCCTGCCATGGATCGTCGCCGGCCTCGGTTTTGCCGGCGCCGTCCTGGGCTTCATGCTTGGCCAGTTGGTGGTCTGCAACAGCCTGATGGACTGCGGGCCACTGACGCTGGCATAGCTCAGCCTTCGCAGAAGCGGATCCGGTTGCCGAACGGGTCGTACACCTCAAGCACCTTGCCCCAGCCCTGCTCGACGATATCCGGGCGGGCATAGCCGTAACGCTTGGCCAGTAGCTCGTCACGCAACTGCTCGATGTTGTGCACCGGCACGAACAGCGTCGCCCCCGGACTGGCATCGCCGTGGTGTTCGGAGAGATGCAGTTGCAGGCCGTCGCGACACAGGCCCAGGTACAGCGGCAGGTCCGCTTCGTAACGGTGTTCAAACTCGATGCTGAAACCGAGGAAATCCAGGTAGAACTCCCGGGCCTTGGCTTCATCGAACATGCGCAGGATGGGAATGGCGCGTTCGAGCCGGATAGCGGCTGGAGGAGTCGTAAGGGTGTCGTCAGATCGCATCATCAATTCCCCTGAGAGCAGGACGGGTAGCAAGCAGATTGGCTGGCATCAAAATCTTCTCCAAGTGGACCAACGCCCGTTGAAACAGCGGATCACAGTCCTCGACAGGCATACGGTCAAGCGACGCCCAGAAAAAATCGAAACGATGGCCATGATCGTCAACGGTCTGGTGCGACCACTGTTGCGGCAGTGGGCCGGCTGCGCGGCAGAGATGAAAAGACCAGACTTGCCCCTCATGGCCAGCCTGCCAAAGGCCAAGGTCGGCCTCGACCTTGGCGCCAGTGATGCCGGACTCCTCCACCAGTTCACGCAAGGCCGCGTCGCCTGGAGTTTCGCCTGTTTCGATACTGCCCTTGACCAGTTGCACGCCCGCCACAGGGTGGCGGAACAACAGAATCCGCGGGTCCGGTGCAGCCGACATGAGCACGGCGCAGGCTTTGTTCGGGGGCATGGTGATTTCCTTGTCGACAACGGCAGCCGGCAATCATACGGGATCTCGCAAGTAACGCCGCCCCGGCAAGCAAGTTTCCGGCAGGAAAGTTATAAGCCAGCACATTATGAAACTGGCATGAAATTCTCATGTCATTTATTAGCGTCCTATCAACTGTTGTCCAACTACCCACTTTCCCCACCCAAGAAAAACACAGGGGGTTCCTATGAGTTGTCTGATCTGCGCGGGTCGTGCCGAATCCATCGAGTGTTCACCGGGGTGGGAAGAGCGCAGTTGCCCACGCTGCGGGTGTTACCGGATGTCCCAGTCACTGGTACTGCTGATGATGAATGAAGGCCAGATCTTCGATTCGAAGAAGATGCGCGAATGGCTGGAAGTCAGTCGTTGCCGGGTTCCAGTACCGTCCATTGATTTGAATCAGGCGATCATTGTTCAGTGACGGAAAACCTCTTTGCCGGTTCTCCAACGTTTTGGCGCAGCTCGTTCAGGGGAGGCATGCTACTGTTCGGCGTCTGGACGATAAAGGAGGACCGATGAAGGACTACATGATTCTCATGCACGGGGATGCGCCCGATCAGGTTGCAGCACATGACCCTGAGCGCTGGGAACGCTACATCGGTTGGCTGCAGGACAGCGGGCAATTCGATGGGGGCAGTTCAATCGGGGCTGGCGAACGATTGAAGAAAGGCCAGGCAAGCGTGGTGGTCGCTGACGAACTAAACGGTTTTATCCGCATCCGTGCGCAGAATGCCGAAGCGGTCCGGGCCTTGCTGGTGGGCAACCCGGTCTACGAGGCGGGCGGAACCGTAGATATTCGCGAACTGCCACGCACCTGATTGATCGCCGCTGCGCAGAAATCCCTAATGCGCTGCCCCTTTTTCAGAGCGCTCATAAAGCAGCGAAAATGCCATTTGCCTGGTCCGGAGATCGGAAGAAACGAAGGAGATAGTCGCTTGTGGTCGCTGTGAACAGAAACTCAGAGGTCAGAGGTCAAAGTACGCGTGCCCTTGTGATCAAAAATTGTAAGGCTCTAGCTCGGCAAGCTGGGAAAGCAAAATCAAATGCTCAACTGCCTTAACTTTTTCCACGTTTTTTAGGGAGGCATTCCCTCCCAGCATGAGTGCGGGAACGAAGCCATACATTTCATCATGAGGCAGTGTGCCAAGTTTCCTTCTTGCCGACCTGAACATCTCTTCAAAATCATTAGAACTGACTTTCCTGAAAACTATAAAATCTTGAACTTTGCGATCCATTAACTCTGGCTCGGGCTTAAAGTCGTGAATTACACAACGAGAAAAAAGGCTGTCAATCCTGAGAGAGAACCCCGTTTTCTCACCCCACAGATAAAGGTCCCCAAATGCGCCGCGAGCGATCAGGTGGTAAGTATCGTAGTTTTCAAACTCCGTCCCCGTGAGCCATGATGCGACAACCCCCTCATACTCTTGCGGGTTAACTATCCAGAAGATCCCATTACCATATCCACACCAACCATGTTCACCCCAGTACTCAAGAAGTTTATTGGGCAGTTTCTCTCTGTAGCGCCGAATGCTGGATACCGGAACTTTCTGCCGAGCGACAGGACTACCAAACTTCTCTAAAAATCTACCGAACGCTTCGTCCATGGTCACCTCCCTTGATCAGCACTTGTGTAATTTTACGCCGAGCAAAGTTTAGCTTTGCAGGGATTCCGACACATTTCAGCCTCGACCCTCAGAATTTGAATTTTGTCTTCACGGCCGGTACTGGAGTTTACCTGCCTGCCTCCGAAACCACTGACTATACCTTTGCCTTCAGCCCCGCCCACCGCCACTTCGCCTAACTAGTCGACTACTGCCGCTACGAAGTGGCAAACCCTGCACATTTTAGAAATTGTAAGGCTGAAGTTCGGCAAGCTGCGAAAGCAAAATCAAATGCTCAACCGCTTTAACCTTTTCTACGTATTGCAGGGAAGCATTCCCTCCCAGCATGAGTGCAGGAACGAAGCCATACATTTCGTCAGCCTGCAGAGTTCCGAGTTTTTTTCTCGCAGGTTTGAATAAGTCGTCCAAATCATTAGACTCTGCACTCATCGTCAACAGAAAACCTTGTACCTCTTTATCCAGCTCATCAGGACCAACCTCAAAGTCATGAACAACATATCGAGATAAAACCCCAGTAATCATCAACGAGAAACCCGTTTTCTCACCCCACAAATACAAATCACCAAATGCTCCACGTGCAATCAGGTGATACGTATCGCGTTGCGATAGGATTGTTCCCTCAATCCAAGATTTCACCACACCTTCGTATTCCTGCGGATTCACGAGCCAAAAAATCCCGTTACCATAACCACACCATCCGTGCGCCGCCCAGTACTCCAGAAGCTGATCTGGCAACTTACCCTTATAACGAGAAATACTTGAAATCGGGACTTCTTGCCGACCTACAGGACCACCAAATTTTTCCAGAAACCTAGCAAAGACTTTATCCATGACAATCTCCTCTTGATCAGCACCTATGCAACTTAACATTAATAAAAGTAACACCCCGCACTGACTCCGGAATCTTCTCAGCAGCTAACTTTAAACGTGTTATTTTTGACACCCATTGTGGCCCAATACTAGAGTTCACTTGCCGATCTCCGAAGTCGGCGATGATATCCTTGCCACCAGCTCTTAAATCAGGATTATGTAGCCCTGCAAGATTTGACATTATCCTAGCAGTTTCTCTGCTAGCCGCCATTTCAGCATCCAACGGGCTCATCTCCTTTTGAAACTGCTTCTGAAACCTAGCATGCATGCTTAATTTCAGAGCCTTGCGGGCTTTCTGCGCCGTTGCACTATTACGACTCACTGGGCTAGCAATATTCTCCAAATACTCCCCAACCGTAAGCCGATTCAACCCATCCTCCTGCCCCTGCAACTGCCGCTCGAACTCTCCAATCTTGGACTCCGGCATCTTGTCAGCCTTGAAGCATTCGACCTCATGGAGGGCCATGGTGTTCGGCCTGCCCTTGGACTGCTCCCTGTCATTAGCGGACGGGCGATTCTGCGGCGACTTGATATCTGCGGAGGCCAGACTCCCTACTCGAGGTTCACGAGACTGCAAATCGGGGTGCTGCTTCAGGACGTCTTCATGTTTGAGCATCCATTGGCCCAGCTTCGCACCTCGCTCGCTACGCTGCATTTCACCGGCCAGCACACTTGCATTTCCACGACCCCGCGTCAAATAAGCAACGATGGCACTTAGCAGCAGAACCACTACGGCCTCATGAGCAAGTGCTATCTCCAAGCCACCCATTCCTGCCGAGAGTCCATTATCCGAGTAGTAGCTCATTGGGCCATGGGAACGCTCCTGGGGACCATTCCATGCAGTAGAGATTCCCCTTGCATAAGCATCAAGGATCGGTTTCAGGCCTTCGGTGAAAAACTCAGTGATCGAAGCAAGCCCCAATACACCAAGAATCCAAGCTCCTGCCTGTACACCAGCAACAGCTCCTGCCATCGCGCCAGGAAATGCACCTACACCACCCGCAAGAAAACCAATGCCCCCTCCCACCATGCCGCCGGTCAGCGCGCTACCAGCCAGAATCATCCCCAGATCCTTGACCATGGCAATCAAATCATTCAGCACAACTCGGATATCAAGGTCGGAGAAACGCTGAAGGAGACGCCTGCCAACTTCTATTTCTGCAACCCTGAAAGCTTCGCGGACACTAGCGATTCTGCGGTGAATCAGTTCGAAGCTAGGTGTACTCTCGAACTCGGGAAAACGGGACGCAGTCATTCCTGTATTGAACGCTCGGAATGGTCTTTCAAAATGACTATCGATATCAAACCAGCTAGGTATAAGTCTCCCCCCAAACATTAATCGCTCCTGCGTGCGTAATAATCAAAAATTTGACCCCCAAAAACCATCCAGTCAAAAACATGGATTCAGAAATTAACCAGACGATTCTGAGCTAAATGACTGGCAGATCAGCCGAAGAGGCGAGCTATGGAAACGTTTCACCATGGACATGTCAAATACTGGCCTTTCAATACCAGCCACCACAGAGTCATGACAAAACGCTCTAACCCAAGGCTTTACTGACATCAAAGCAGTTCGAGAGCACGACAGGAGCAACCACAACAAAATATTTCAATCGAACTTCATTTACTTTCTGCCTTCAAACCCCCACGCCAAACTTCCGACTTCAAAAACTTCATTCAAAAGAAATAAACAGACATAACCGCTCTACTACTGATAGTTCAACGCTCCCCGAAAATACCCAACAGAAAGATCCTACAAAAATCACTGTAGCTCACCATCAAGCCAGGGAAGAACCTAGTCTTTCAGTGCTCACCTGAAAAAAACGCCACGACATTATCAAAGGCATCGCCGAAATAAAGCTCGTAACCGTTCTTCTCCACATACCCCAGATGCGGTGTCGCCAGCACTCGCGGGTGAGTAAGCAGGGGGTGCTGGGGGTCCACCAGCGGCTCCTGCTCATACACATCCACCGCCGCGAACCCTGGCCGCCCCGCCTCCAGCGCCTGCAGCAATGCCCCCGGCGCGATCAGCTCGGCGCGGCTGACGTTCACCAGCAGGGCATCGCTTTTCATCCGGCTGAGGTCGTCGAAGGTCACGCCATGGCGGCTGCGCTCGGACAATCTCAGATTGAGACTGACGATATCCGCCTCGCTGAAGAACGCCTCCCGCGATACGGCCGCCCGGTGCCCATCGGCCTCCGCCGCCGCGCGACTGGTCTCGCTGCCCCACACCAGCACCGGCATGTCGAAGGCCTGGGCATAGCGCGCCAGGCGCTGACCGATCTTGCCATAGCCCCAGATACCCAGGGTCTGCCCCGCCACCGCCTGGCCCAGATTGACCTGCCAGCGGCCCTGCTTGAAGGCTTCGATGGCCGGCACCAGTTGCCGCCGGGCATTGAGAATCAGCGACCAGGCCAGCTCCGCCGGCGCCACGGGCGAGCCGCGCCCTTCGGTCACGGCGATGCCCCGGGCGGTACAGGCATCCAGGTCGATATGACCGGAAACCTTGCCGGTCTGGCTGATCAACTTGAGGTTCGGCAGGCGATCGAGCAAGGCCGCGTCGATGCGCGTGCGCTCGCGGGTGAGCACCAGGGCGTCGGCATCGGCGAAACGTGCGGCGAGCTCATCGAGGGAGGCAGGCTGGACATCGTGATAGACCCTGACCTCGTGCGCGGAAAGCCGGGTGAAGCAGTCGAGGCTGCGGATCACGTCTTGATAGTCGTCGGGGATGACAATGCGCATCGGGGCGGTCCTGGCGGGAGGTCGGGATGGAGACGATAGCTGAAAATGACGGAGGACTGGCTAACCGCAACAACAGTGAACACCCTGCTTCTGTGTCTGGCCTGGATCACGCGGCTGGCCCGATACCCTGTGGGAGTCGGCGTTGCCGACGATGGGGCCATCCGCCTCGACATCAATCTTGCTGGTCGGGTTGTTCTTGCCGGCCTCATCGCTGGCAAGCCAGCTCCCACAGGTTCCTGTGTCGGAGCTGGATCATGCGGTTGGCCCGGAACCCTGTGGGAGTCGGCATTGCCGACGATGGGGTCATCCGCCTCGACATCAATCTTGCTGATCAGGTTGTTCTTGCCGGCCTCATCGCTGGCAATGCCCGCTCCCACAGATTTCCTGTATCTGGCCTGGATCATGCGGCTGGCCCGGCACCCTGTGGGAGTCGGCGTTGCCGACGATGGGGCCATCTGCCTCGACATCAATCTTGCTGATCAGGTTGTTCTTGCCGGCCTCATCGCTGGCAATGCCAGCTCCCACAGGTTTCCTGTATCTGGCCTGGATCACGCGGCTGGCCCGGGACCCTGTGGGAGTCGGCGTTGCCGACGATGGGGCCATCTGCCTCGACATCAATCTTGCTGATCAGGTTGTTCT
>Ga0222427_100746_pt1 | contig 31124 bp, 26 predicted proteins | sample 2B20Ametagenome_FD_182890 | JGI IMG/M metagenome (GOLD analysis project Ga0222427, IMG submission 182890) | Enriched microbial communities from leaf-cutter ant dump, University of Wisconsin, Madison, United States - 2B20A (version 2) | ecosystem: Environmental > Terrestrial > Nest > Insects nest...
GGTCTCGGTATTGCCGTAGGCGGCGATGCTGCCTTTCGGCGCCTTGGCATCGGCGACATCCGGCAGGGTGCCGCTGACGAAGGTCAGCCGGGCCGAGGCCGGCACGTTGACCACTTGCGAGATGGGGAAGTTGGAACCCGGCGGGTCGATGCGCTGGATGCTTTCGGCTTGGGCGGTATTCAGCGTCAGGCTCATCAGGGCTCCGAGGGTGAGGCTAGCGGTTTTGTTCATCGGACGTTCCTTGTCGTGGTTCAGGCGGCGGCGACGCCGGCATGGGTTTGCTTGGCATGCTGGGCGATCAGGCCGACCACCCGCCGCGCCGATTCGGCGGCGCTGTTCTGCCAGATGCCGACCCCGCCATGGGCCAGGGCATCGCTGGCCAGCCAGGTGCGGCCTTGCGGCTGGTTGAGGATGTCGTAGCCGGGCTGGGCCACTTCGTCGTGGAGGATCCAGGGTGCTTCGCTGAAGGGAATCTTCGACCAGTTGACCACTACGCCACGGCCGAGCTTGTGCGAATGCCCGGGGTGCAGGGATTCCACCGCGCTGCGCGAGGAGGCCAGTTGCGCATCCCAGGGCTTGGCCGCGAAGGCCTCGGCGACCTCGGTGGTGTTGTAGGTGGCGACCAGGATCCCCTGGGCGCTGTTCAAGCGATCGCTCGGGTACCAGAGGAAGCGCGCCTCATGGTTGATATAGGAGAGCCCGCCGTAGATCTGGTAGTCGGTTTCCCAGAAGCGCGGCGACTGCCAGGCCACCTTGTTGGCCTTGTCCGGCTTGGCCAGTTCCATGGCCTGCTTGAAGGCCGGGGTGAAGTTGCTGTCGAGCCGGCGCAGCAGCGGCAGGGGCAGGGCGACCACTGCGTAGTCGGCATCCTCGGTGTGCTGGCGGCCGCTCAGGCGGTCGCGCCAGACCACCCGGCTGCCACGGTCGGAGGTCTGGATCGACTGCACCTCGGCGTTGAGCTGCACCGCGTCCTTGACCTGGCGGTACAGGGCCTTGGGAATCTGGTCCATGCCGCCGACCGGCTGGAACATGGTCGAGGAGAACTCCGGAATCTCGTCGAACACCAGCGGCAGCAACAGGTTGCTGTCGAGCAGGCGGTCGAGTTCCAGCGGGGTGCGCTGGATCGGCGTCTGGTCGCCGGCGCCGGCGAAGCGGGTGTAGCCGGAGCGTACCGAACCGCGGTACTGGCGTTCTTCGTTGAGGTCGCCGTAGACCTTGAGGAAGTCCAGCAGCGCCTTGCGCTCGCCGGCATTCAGCTCCTGGTCGAGGCTGTTGCGCTGGACGCTGCGGGCGAGCAGTTCGCTCAGGTGCCCGCGGGTGTCGTTGACCGCCTGGCGCAGCAGCAGCGGCGGTTTGCTCAGGTCTGGCTGGGCCAGGGCATTGCGGCTGCTGTTGACCAGGACTTCCAGAGGCACGCCGAGTTCGCGGCAATAGCCGAGGATGGTCAGGTGATGGCTGGGCAGGCGCGCGGCACCGGCGTTGAAGAACAGGCCATCGTCGAACTGCACGGTCTGCCGGCTGCCGTCGTTGTGTTCGACGCGATCGCCGTTGCGCAGGGTCCAGACGCGGCCGCCGATACGGTCGCGGGCCTCCAGCAGCTTGACCTCGAAACCGGCCTTGCGCAGTTCGTAGGCCGAGACCAGGCCGCTGATGCCGCCGCCGACGATCAGCACGCGTTTGCCGTTGCCGGTGCGGCTGGCCAGGTTGAGGGGTTCGAAGGTGGCCGCCCGGGCATTGCCGGGCAGACCGAGGGCGGACAGGCCGCCGAGTGCCGCCGAATAGCCACCGATGGCGGCCAGGCGGGTTACCAGATCTCTACGGGTGAGCCCCATATCGCGTTCTCCATGAGCGAGCTTGGGATAGCGGCGTTCCGCGCAGGGCCGGAGGAGATCCCGCGACAGCGGGGGAAAAGCGGGGGCGGGCGACCCCTCTGGCGACGGCGGAAATCCATTTGCCTCCACCAGGTCGGGGGTCGGTAAAGCGAACATAAGCGTCTGAAACACGCTTGTGAAAGGCTTTTTGGTTCTAAGTTAATTATCAGAAAAATTAATAAAATCGATTCTCAACATGCAATCAGGCTATTTTCTGTCCGTCCAGTCGCTGCGCCGACACCGCGCCGAACAGCTCCACCGGCTCCTGCAGATTGCCCAGGTAGCGCGGATGGAACAGCCACAGGTCGACCTGGGGCTTGAAGTCGCTGACGTTGAGCACTTCCAGCTGGTCGCGGTGACGGCTGGCGGCGAGCAGCGGTTCCGGCACCAGGCCCAGGCCCTGGCCGTTGGCGACCAGGCCCAGTTGCAGCTCGGTGCCGAAGGTCTCCAGGTTGATCTGCAACGACAGCCCCTGCTCGCTCAGCGCCCGTTGCAGGCCGGCGCGGAAACCGCAGCCGTCAGGGTTCAGCACCCAGCCGCGCAGGTAGCAGTCCTTGAGCTTGTAGTTGCGCTTGGCCGCCGTACCCTTGGCCGCTACCACGCGCAACTGCATGCGACCGATGGAGCGGCTGGCGATGCCTTCGGGGAAGATCTTGCCGGTGGGGAAGAGCGCGGCGGCGGCGTCCAGGTCGCCGTTCTCCATGCGCGAGATCAGCGAACTGCCCCAGCCGCTGACCACCTGGGTGCGCAGGTCCGGATAGGCTTCGCGGATCTTCGCCAGGGCGTCGAGCAGGACCACGTCGCCGATGGTCTGTGGCACGCCGAGGCGCAGGGTACCGCTGGGGGCGCCGTCGCTGGCTACCAGCTCGCGCAGGGTATCGATCTCGCGCAGGATCGCCTTGCACTGCTCGTACACCCGCCAGCCCATGGGCGTCGGTTTCAGCGGCTTGGTATTGCGGTCGAGCAGGTTGGCGCCCAGGTCTTCCTCGAAATTCTGCACCCGCCGGGTGATCGCCGGCTGGGTCAACTGCAAGGCCTCGGCGGCCAGGTTGGTCGACTGGCAGCGGATGACCGCGACGAAAGCGTCCATGTCATCGATCTTCATATTCGCTTCTCACATAGTCTGAGGCGGGGAAATGTTTTCGGAGAATAATCCTTCTTGGCCGGTTTTGCAGGTGGGGGACGCGAAATGGGTCCGTGGGAGTCCACTTGGCCTTTCAGAGAACAGGTCAAGGGCAACGCGGCCCCTGTGGGAGCTGGCTTGCCAGCGAAGGCGGTAGTGAACTCAAAGACGTCATCGCTGGCAAGCCAGCTCCCACAGGGGACGCTCTAGATGTTTTTCACCAGAACTTCCACCAGGCGCCCTTGCCCAGGTGCTCGATCATCTTCAACTGCTCCCCCAGCACCGCGATCACCTGCTCGTTCAACGGTTTCTGCACCTGGTAGATCACCAGCGATTCGCTGAACGCCTTGTGCGCCGCCGCCAGGTTGTCCTGTTGCAGGTGGGCCAGGCCCAGCGAAGCCAGGCAGGCGCTGACCGGTTCCAGATCGTCGGGGGTGTCTTCGCGGTAGACCTGCACGGCCCGTTCGAGCATGCGTGCGGCTTCGCCGATGCGGCCCTGCTTCAGGTAGCAGTTGCCCAGGGTCTGCAGACTCTGGCCGACCAGTTGATGGCTGGGGGAGAAGAGGTTTTCGCGGGTGCTCAGCACTTCCAGGTACAGGGCTTCGGCTTCGGCATGCCGCTGCTGCTCCCAGCGCAGCCCGGCAAGACCGTCGCGCAGCAGGGCCAGGCTGGCCGGATCGAAGCCGTCGACCGCTTCGGCCAGGTTCAGCGCTTCATGGAAGCACTGCTCCGCCTTGTCCAGGTAACCGTGGGCTTTGTAATGCACGGCCTGGTCGTTGAGATCCATGACGCGTGCGTTATCGAGGGCGGTGCTGAGCATGGGACGTCCCTTGGGGAGCCTGGCGGCGGCCGTTATTTTTGTAGGAATGTGCGGATTTAAGGGGAGGATTCTGGCGTGGGTCAAGCAAATCCCGGCTTTTTTCGTGGCTTATTGACCTGGGTTCGCTGGAAGTTCTGGTTCAAATAGCCGAACAGACAGTATTCGCCCGGCGATCTGGCTAAAGGCCACTGCTCGCGGTAGTGTGTCGGCACATTTTTTCGGGCTCCAGGGACGGGATATGCGCTTATGGGTTGCCGATGGCATCGAACACATCGGCCTGTGCGAACAGGCCGGGTTCGATGCCGTGGTCCATGAGCGGGCCAACCTGGCCTGGCAGTCACGCCTCGATCTGCACGACGCCTGGCAGGCCGACGCCTTCGTCCAGCGTCATCTGCGCCATCGCTTGTTTGAAGTACGGGGATTGCTGGCCCGGCAAACCCTGCTGATCCACCGGCTCAGCGACGAACAGGTGCTGCGCCAGGTGGCCAACGAGTTGCAGTTCGGTACCTTGCGTGCCGATCTGTACGCCTGGCGACCGCAGGTGATTACCCGGGTGGCCGAGGCGGCGGTGGTCACCGTGGCGGCGCCGGTTGTGCAGCCAGTCGTGCAACCGGAGCGAGTCGAGGCAGTAGCGCCGCAGCCGGTGGTGGCCGTGGTGCCCGCGCCGGCGCCTGAAGCTGCCAGCGTCACGCCCTCGACAGCAGTGGCACAGGCCCAGGACACCCTGGCGTCGATGCTCGAACAGGCGGCACAGGAGGCCACGCCGTTATGCGAGGAATGCGAGCGGGCCAAGGCCGGCCAGGAAGTCGCTGTCGAGCCGGTTATCCTGTCAGCCGAGGTGCAGGCTACGCAGGATGCACAGGCCGCAGTGCTGGAGCAGGCGGCGCAGCAGGCCACACCTCTCTGCGAGGTGTGCGAGCAGGCCAGGGCTGAGCGGCCCGTCCCTGAACAGGACAACGGGCAACAAGCCATCGAAGAGGCACAGGGCGCGCAAGCGACCGTGCTGGAGCAGGCCGCCGACAGCGGTGCGCCTTTCTGTGAAATCTGCGAGCGCAAGGCATGAGCGAAAATCCTCCCCTTCCGATCACCCCGCAGCGGCTGGCCGACTTGCTTTGGCCCGATACCGATGCGACGGCGCACGAGCAGGTCTATGCCCTGCTCGATGGCGCCCGCGACCCGGCGATCCTTGCCTGGCTGGAGCGCAGCACGCTGGAGTGCCAGTGCCTGTATTCCGGGCCGTTGATCCCGCGTCTGAAAGCCGCTGCACCCTGGCTGGTCAAGTTGCCGGCGACTACCCCGACCAGCCTGGAACTGCTCGGGCTGGGCTGGGGCAAGGCCTGGGGCATCCTGCTCGTCGCACCGGCCGAACTGCCCATGGACAGCCTGCGGCGTCACTGCAAGAAATTCCTTCGGGTACGTACCGAGGACAAGCGCGTGCTGATGTTCCGCTTCTACGACCCGAGGGTGCTCTCGGTGTTTCTGCCCAGTGCCGATGCGGGGCAGTATCAGGCACTGCTGGGCCCGCTGCGGCGAATCATCGTCGAACGGGATGAAGGGGCTGACTGGCAGGTCTTCGAGCACGAGGGGCCGCGATGCTGGTGATCAACGCCGAGCAGTTGGGGCGGCTGGCCGAGGCTACCGACGAAGTCTTTCTAAAGGACGCTGCCGTACGGATCGCCGAGTATTGGCCGAAGCGCGCCGAACGGTTGGGGCCGCAAGCGTTGATGACGCGTTTGCGGGCGGTGCGCGGGGTCGCGCTGGGTCATGGCATCAAGGAGCGCCCGGACCTGCTGCGCCTGGCGAACATGGCCATGGCGCTGGAAGATGACCTGAGCGGCGCGGCGCTGGCCTGGGTGCACCCGCTGCTGGCGGATACCCGGCTGCGGCCGGGGGACCGGCTGGATGTGCTGGATGACAAGGTGCGCGAGTGGCTGCTGGAGCGGAGCATGGACATTTGAAGTTCGAACCGCAGGTCTTCGCGGTCGTGCCGCCAGTCGTCGCTCCTGCCGATGACGATGCCTTGGCATCCTATGCCGCGATGGACGAGTTATTGAGCACGCTGTCCTCGTCCACCGAGTTGGGGAGTCCGATACTGCCGTGCCAGCAGCCATGCATCGAAGTGACCGTCACCGATGAAGAGCATCTGCCGCTGTCCGCTGTGCCGTATCGCCTGTTGCTGGAGGAAGCGGTCCTGGCGGAGGGCACCCTGGATGACACGGGGTTTGTCTCCATCCCGGAGCAGGAATTGCCGCCAGGAGACTGGAACATCGAAATCAGCTTGCAACGCAATGAATCGACCTGGGTAGTGGAGCGCGCCGATATCCACTTGATCCAGGCGTTGCCCGTTGCCGACGAAGAAGAGGGTGAGGCACCCATCGAGACACGGCGCTGGTTGCCGTTCATGGATGCACCGTACGACTGGGACTGAAATCAGAAGCTGATGGTTGCCCGAACCGGTAGGTGATCGCTGAGCCCCTTGCCCTTGGTCGTGCGAATACAGTGGAACAGGCGTTTGAAGGTTTGCGCTGGTATCGGGCCGGGCTTGAGCAGCAAGTGCTCGTCCAGCACATCCTTGACCAGGTTGATCACGTTTGCGTTGCTGCTGGTGCTGAGGCCCTTGGCCAGGATGTTGTCGTAGGCATGCGAGAGATAGTCATCGAGGCTGGCATCACCGGCTTTCAGGCTGGAGCGCTGCCCGCTTGCCACCAGTGTCATGCCCAGGCCGGCGAGGGTGGTGCCGTCTTCGGTATGGCCGTCCAGGAAGCAATCGGTATCCGTGGCCGGAACGCTGCACAGGTTCAGGTCGCCAAGGTAAACCACCTTGGTGTTGCCGGTGACGGCAAGGTGCTTACCGACTTCCTGTACACCCTGGTTGGCTTTGCCGTTCTTGCCCGAGCCATAGTCCGGACTTGGTGCATGCTGGGCGATCAAATGAATGTCGATGGACGTGTTGGCGATGGTGAAGGTGACATGGAAAGGACAGCTCTCCCGAACACCCTTGATTTTCCAGTTGGGCACCGTCGTGGTGGCGTTCGTCAACAGGGCGTGGCCGCCTGTCTTGAGCTTGACCACCGAGTCGCGATAGAACACCAGCAAGGTTTCACCGCCGCTTTTGCCGCTGTAGATGCACAGCGCTGGAACCATCTTCCAGTCTTTACCTTTCGCCCGGCCATTGAGTATGCCCAGCAGTTGCGTGCCTCCGGTCACGCCGCTGCCCGCAGCAACCGTGCCGACGTTCTGCTTGCCGGTCACGGGTTCGACGATCACGAAGATGTCGCAGTTGGCATCGGCATTGACTGCTTTCGGGTGAACCACTTCCATGACCCGGTCGATGCGTTCCTGTTTGCTGAATACGCCGCTGGTGCCTGCGGCGAAACGCAGGATGTTCCAGCTGATGATGCGAATGTCGGTCATGGCGTGCTCTCCACTGGAGGGTTTAGTTCGAATCCGGAGTCGTCGCTGGCGAACATCTGCCACGCGCCGCTCGAGGCGTGCACACGCAGCGCGAACTGGTCCAGGGGCTGAAACAGGCGAAACGGCAGGGTAACGTTGAAGTGCTTGGCGAACGCCGGAATGTCGAAGACGTTGATTGGCCGCAGATTAATGACCAGGCTGCTGTCCGGCTCGAAGTAGCCCTCGCATGGGCAGTCGTAGACCCGCATTCTCAGTTGCGACTCATGGTAGATGTTACGCAGTCCGGAATCGTGTGGCTGGCCGATGCCGATCCTGAAGAACGAGCGCTCATAGGCGAAGTTCGTGCTGGTGCCAATGGTCGGTGTTCCCCGGAAGGCCAGGGCGACGTCGGTCATCCCCCCCGTGGTCAGCGAAATGCCGAATTGCAGATGGAGCAGTTGCGGTTGGTTCAATGACTGGTAGATCTCCGCGGTGACGCCTTTGCAACGCCATTCATTGCCGCCCATCAGCTGGTCGAAGCTGGCAAGGTCCTCCAGGTCGGGAAAGGCCTGCTCGCTGCTCAGGTAGAAATCGTTTTCCAGGGCAGGGAGTCCGCCGCTTGCGGATTCGGCGCCGTAGCCCGACGGCGGCTCGAAGCGCAAGGAGTTATCCAGGTAGAGATGCCAGCGCAGGGTGCATTCGTCATCGCCCAACTGGCTGTAGTAGGGGCGATTGTCGGCCCCCAGGCCGAAGAGGTAGCAAGTGCTGTGGGACACCTCCTCGATGATTTGCGTGTTGACCAGAAGCACGCAGCTCGACAGGCTGAACTCGGCGAACTGCAGATTGAAAGGCGTGGAGCGCCAGCGGCCGCTGTCCGCTTTTTCGCAGATCAACGTCAGTGGCATCTCTGATTTCACGGCCTTTTGCAGATTGGGCCCGAAGCTGAAACCCAGGTAATGATGTTCGCCAACGAGGATGGGCGAGGCAGATTCCGTTGCCAGTGCCGACTCCGTGGTGGTGATCATTCGCGCGGTGCCCTCCAGGCACAGGCTGCGTAGGCCTGCGTCCAGCGAACGGTCCTTGTTGACCGCCATGAAGGGCAGCAGAGCGGGGTGGTTTTCCGGATTAGTGATGTTGCTGACGTGGCTTTCCAGCCCTACCCGCCAGCCTTCCTGGGTCTGGGTGAACCACACGGCGACGTCGAGTTTCGATTCATCCTCGAACTCGGCCTCGATAAACACGGTGTTATCGAAGCTCGACTCCAGCGCTTGCCTGTACTTCACCGAACGTTTCAGTCCCCGTGATTTCACCGTTGCGTGGAGATGTTTGCGCGCCTTCAGGTGCTTGATTGCAAGCACTGTTTCTCCGCTACTTTCGGCTTTGCCCAGGGCCAGCAGCTTTTTTTCCCAGGCGAGGCGCTGCTTTGCGTACTTGAGCCGCTTGGGGGAGCCGATATAGATGCTTTCATCTGCGTGGGCCGAGTCGAGTTTCCAACGCTTGAGCTTGTAGATGCTGTTGGGGCGCCACAGCACGGACAGGCGTGACAATTCTTCCAGCCCGTCCCGGCTGCCTGATTTGCGTATGCCCCAGGCAGGATCGTACTCGTCTTGCAGGAGGCGGTAGAGAGTTGGCATCAGGACTTCGTCTGGCTGAAGGGTGTGGCGAGGGTGGGGATCTGCGTGATGGGCATCGGGTTCCTCCTGGAGGTGGCGGCACCCTGCCATCATTCACTGTTCAGTGAGCGCTGGGAAGAGGGCAAGCCGCGAAGGGGCGGCTTGCCCTCCTTCGCGGTTTGCGCCTGTCCTTGATTCACCCGGCCAGGTTTTGGCTCAGCTTGCCTGCAATACCGTCCACCCACTGCCGCTGATACGCCGTCAACGACGTGTTCGGCTGCTGCAAGCGAACGAACTCCAGCATCGGATCCTCGACCCCGGTCCTCACCCCAGCCAGCTCCTCGATCGCCGCCAGCCCGCAGAACGGCACGTAGGCCTCCGAATATCCCCCTTCATGCACCAGCACCAGCCGCCCGTGGCACAGGCGTTCGGCGGCTTCGCGCAGCAGCCGGGTCATCTCGCGGAACGAATCGCTGTGCAGCAGCATCCGCGCCAGCGGGTCCACGGCGTTGGCGTCGTAGCCGCAGGCGACGATGATCAGCTCCGGTTCGAAGCGCTCCAGTGCCGGCACGACAATGCGCTGCATCGCATGCAGGTAGGCGTCGTGCCCGCTGCCCGGCGGCAAGGGGATATTGATGTTCGCCCCCAGCCCGGCACCGCGTCCGCGATCCTCCTCGCCGCTGTAGCCGGCCGGGAAGCAGCCATCCTGATGCAGGGAGATGGTCAGCACATCGGCACGCTCTTCGAAGATCGACTGGGTGCCGTTGCCGTGGTGCACGTCCCAGTCGATCACCGCGACCTTGCCCAGGCCACGCCCGGCCTTGGCCGCCTCGATGGCGATGGCGATATTGGCGAGAAAGCAGAAGCCCATGGCGCCATCGGCCAGGCAGTGGTGTCCCGGCGGGCGCGACAGGGAATAGGCGTTGTCCACCTCGCCAGCCAGCACCGCATCCACCGCGGCCATGGCCAGGCCGGCAGACAGTTTGGCGATTTCGTAGCTGCCCGGTCCGATCGGGGCGTGAGGGCCCAGTTCGCCGCCGCCGGCATCGCTGAGGGCCTTGAAGCGTTGCAGGTAACCTGGCGTGTGCACCCGCAGCAGGTCTTCGTCGCTGGCCGGCGCGGCACTGCGTACCTGCATCTGGCGGGTCAGGCCGGAGACATCCAGCAGGCTTTTCAGGCGTCGCTTGGTTTCCGGCGATTCGGCGTGGCCGGCGGCAGCGGGGGGCTGCACCCAGCCGCCCACCGGCAGGGTCAGGGCATGCAGGCCGGCGCTGTGCCAGAGGCTCAGTTCATCGAAGAAGAAGGCAGTGTTTCGGCTCATGGTGATTCCGTTTTCCAGGGTAGAGAAGATTGCTCAGGCGCCGTGACGGCAGCCGAGGATCAGCAACAGCGAGGTGAAGGTCAGGGCCGCGGCGGCGATCAGCAGCGACTGGAAGCCACCGCTGCTTTCGATCAGGCGTCCGGCGATCGCCGGGCCGATGGCCAGGCCGCCACCGATCACCAGGTTGGAGGCGTTCATCAGGCGTCCGGAGCGGTCGAGGTCGGCCAGGCAGGCAAGGATCAACGGCAGGATGAAGGTCCAGGTGAACTTGAACGCCAGCGCCGCCAGGGCCAGGCGCGCCAGGGCGGGGGTGCCGAGCAGCAACAGCACTGCGCCGACCATCAGGCCATAGCCCAGCAGCAACAGCAGGCTGCGGGGCAGGCGCTCGCCGATCAGCGAGGCGCAGCCGGCGCCAACGATGCCCATCAGGGTGGCGATCGCCAGCACCTCGCCGCTGGCGTCGGCGGCGATGCCGGCCGCCGCGCTGATCGCGCCGATGAAGGTCCAGACGCCGCTGAGGCTGATGTAGAAGGTGAGGATGCCGAGGATGCCCAGGGTCACTTTCCATTTCGCGGCCGCGGGTACGGATTGCCGTTCTGTTTCGGCGCCCGGGGCGCCTTCGGGGAAACAGCGCGCCAGGGGCAGGAACAGCGCCATCAGTATCGCCAGCAGCAGATAGCAGGCGGCCAGCCCATACCGTTCGAACAGTCCCGGCAGCACGCTCAGTCCCAGTGCCCCGACCACCAGCTGACCCATCACCCACAGCCCGTAGACCCGGCTCGGATTGGCCGTGGAGGCCGCGCTGGACAGGCACACGATCATCAGCGAGCCCCCGGCCAGGGCGCTGACGAAGCGCAGGGCGAGCAGGGCGGAATAGCTGCTCGCCCAGATCGACAGCAGGTTGGCGGCGATGAACAGCATTCCCGCCAGCAGCGCCGCGCGACGCCAGTCGACGCGCTTGAGCCAGTAGAAGGCGGGCAGGGTGGCCAGGCTCATGGCGCCCAGTTCGACGGAAAACAGGTCGCCGATCTGCGAGGGCGTCAGGTTCCACTGCGTGGCCAGTTGTGCAGCCACCGCCGGAGCGGTCATCAGGATGGTCGGGGTGATCGCGGCGAACAACACGATGGCGGCCAGCAGGCCCAGGTTCGAAGTGGCGAGGGTGCGTCCGGCAGAGAGATCTTTGCTAGTCATGGATTGCTCCGCCTCAGAACACATGGACCAGACGCAGCAGGGCGTCGGTGCCGTGGTAGCCGTTATCGGTGGCGACGTTCTGCGACAGGCTGAACATCAGCTGGTTCTGCCGGTCGAGCCAGTGGCCGACTTCGAAGCCGACCTGGGTGTAGCGCTTGTGGGTGTCGTCGATGCGCTGGTCGTTGATCTTCAGTTCGCCGCCGTCGGCGTGGATCAGGCGCAGGGCGCCATAGGTGGCGGGGGTGAAGTCGTAGGAGGCGAAGGCTTGCAGGCGGTACAGCGGGTCCTGCTTGAGTTCGGCGCCGAAGTAGTCGTCGTTCTTGCCGTAGAGCTGGGCTTCGAGGTTGGCTTCCAGCACCCACTTGTCGCCGATGCCCTGGGTGTAGTTGTAAACGAAGGTGGTGCCCCAGCGATTGGCGCCCGGCGATACGTCCGGGTTCTGCCCGTGGTACTCGCCCACCGGCAGGGTGACCAGGGTCAGCAGGCCGCTGTAGGTGCGGCTGGCCGCGTCGTTGATGAAGAACAGCGTGCCGCCTACCTGCGGGTCGCCGAAGCCGCTTTCGCCGGTGTGCCGGCTGGCGCCGGGCAGGCGTGCGTCGATATCGGCGAAGGGCACGATGAACTGCGGGGTGCACAGGGTGCCGCAGAGGTCGGTGAAGAACACCTGGCGGTAGGCCACGGCATTGACCTTCAGCTCGGCCTTGCCGGTGCTGTCGGCGGCGCCGTGGAAGTCGCTGGCGCGGGTCGCCGGCAGGTACAGCACGCCAAGGCTGGTACCGGCCGGGGCGCCGAAGAAGTCGCGGGCGTTAAGGTCGGCGGCCTGGGCGTGCAGGCTCGACAAGCCGCCGGCCAGGGCCAGGGCGCGGATCAGGGTGTGGGTCATGGGCGTTGCGTCTCTTCGTTATGGTTGTTGGTTGGCAAATCGCAGGCAAGGCCGGGCCGTCACCGGCGCGAGCGTCGGTGTGGCGGTGGCTATGGGGCAGCGCCGGGGGTCAGCCGGGCGGGGTATGCAGCAGATGGGCGATGCGGGTCTTATCGTTGACCCCGAGCTTGTGATAGATGGCGCGAATATGGTGGCGCACGGTATTCGGCGACATGCCCAGGTCGCGGGCGATTTCCTTGTAGGTCTTGCCTTCGCCGAAGCCCTGGGCGACATCGTTTTCCCGCGGGCTCAACTGCGCCAGCGGGGTGCGTGCGCGGGCAGCGAGAAGAAACAGATCGCCCACGGCCGAGGCTTCGATCTGCAGGTGCTTGCCGTCGTGGCCGTCGGCATCCAGCGTCAGCGGCAGCAGCGGGCCGCTCCAGTCCGGCCACTCCGTCAGCAGCAGGTCGACGAAACCGCGTTCGGCGCAATGCAGGGTGCCGCGCTGGTCGCACACCGCCAGGGCCAGGTTGTGCGACGGGCTGAGGGATTCGCGCTTGGTCACCAGGGTGCGGATATGGTTGGCCGACACCGCCGCCACCAGGTGCAGCATGGCGTTGTCGAGGATCAACCGGTCCTGTTCGCTGAAGCGCGGCGCATCGGGGGCGCGGTACAGGGCCAGATGGTCGCTGAGCTGGGTACGCGGATCGACGTGCACCACGCACAGCAGCTCGCCGATGCCATGGCGCTGGCCCAGCCAGTTGAGGCCGGGTCCGTTGGCCGGGTCGGCCATATCGATGATCACCGACTGTCCCGGCCGGGCGTGGACCCGGCCCACGGTCACGTCGATATGGCGAATGGATTGCCAGTCCGCCAGGTAGCTCGGCGGCAGGTTGTGCAGATAGGAACTGTGCTCCTCGGGCAGACCGTCGATCAGCGCCGCGCGTCCCCACCAGGCGCTGGCGAAGGGCAATACCTGGCCGATGCAGGCCAGGGCTGGCGAGTGGAAGCCCTCGATATCCTGGTTCTGCGCCAGGCGCTGAAGCTCCAGGCTCATGCTGCTGAAGGCTTGCAGCAGGCGGTCGGGACTGTATTCGTGCCGGGACATGGGCAACTACCTCTGTGCGACTGTTGTTATTGGTTTCGTCAGGGGTTGGACAAGGGCCGGAGCGGGCAGGGCCTTGGAGAAGAGTGTCGGGGCAATGGCGCCGGATCACTATCCTACAGATGCAGGAGGGGGAGCGGTGGTGGTGTGATGACTGGTCGATGCATGCGGAGTTTCCTTGCCGCGCCTAATCCTCGCCCAAGGCTCTAGGGAAAGCCCTTACGCCACTAAAGGTTAAGCCGCAGCAGACGATTATTGAGTCAACTGCAGATCCGGTGGTCATATGACTGACCCTTGATCTACCTGACTCATTCGTTTCCCGGAATCCGTTCATGCCAACCGTTTCGCGGGCGTTCGCCAGCGCCCTGATCACCGCCCTGGGGGGCGCCCAGCCTGCCGTTCGCGACCTTTGCCAGCGCCTGGCCGCGCCCTTGCTGGAGCCTGGTGCGCCGGCCTTCATTCCATTGGCCAGCCTCGATGGCGTGTTCGAGCAGGCCTGCCTGCTCAGCGGCGACCCGGGCATCGGCTTGCGCGCCTTCGAATATGCCCATCCGTCCAACCTCGGCCCGCTGGGCTATGCGGTGATGTCCAGTCCGAGCATCAAGAGCGTGCTGGTCAGCCTGGCCGAGCACCATCATCTGGTCGGCACCGGCTTTTGCCTGTTCGTCGAGGAGCGCAGCGACGGCGTGCGCCTGGTCGGGGTCCCTACCGGCACCGCGCAGCGGGCCTTGTCGCGGGTGTTCATCGACGCGGTGGCGGCGATTACCGTCGGCCTGCTGTGCTGGCTGGTGCCGGGGCGGGCGATTCGGCCGCTGCGCGCGGAACTGAGCTATCCGCGCTGTGACGCCAGCGCCAGTGTCGAGCGGGTCTACGGCAGCGACATCCATTACGGCGCGGCGCAGAACGCGCTGCTGTTCAGCCATGCCGATGCCGCCCTGGCGGTGGCCAGCCACGACCCGGCATTGCATGCGGTGCACAGTGATTACCTGGCGCGCTGGCAGGCCCAGGTCGGCGGCGATCGCCTTAGCCTGAAGGTGCGCGGGGTGATCAGCGAGCAACTGAGCCAGGGGCGACCGGTGACCCTGGCCGGTGTTGCCGAGGTATTGGCCTTGAGCGGTCAGCGCCTGAGTCGCGGCCTGGAAGCCGAGGGCCACAGCTTCCTGCGCCTGCTCGACGAGGTCAGGCTGCGTGACAGCCATCGCCTGCTGCGCAACAGCAACCTGAGTTTCAAGCAGATCGCCTATCAGGTCGGCTTTCGCCATCAGAGCGCGTTCAACAAGGCCTGCGAGCGCTGGTTCGGCATGGGCCCCGGGCGCTACCGCGAAGAGGGTTGAGCGGCTTTCGTTTATCCGCCGGGGCCTTTCATTTATCCCGGTGACTCCCTGGCCGGGATGTCTGGAAAAAAGCCGCCAAACTGATACGCACACGTTTGCGCCGCTGTCGAGGGACCTTCTACCCGCATGTCACGAATCACCTGTTCCAACCGTTATTGCCTGATTCTCGGCGCTGCGGCGCTGTTGGCGCCGGCGCCCGTCCTGGGGCCGGCCAGCGTGCTGGGGGGCGCTGCTGCCGTCCTGCTGGCGCTGTGCCTGAGTCAGCGTGCCCGCCTGCGTCGCTATCGGCAGCAGACCCGGGCGCTGCGTCGGCAAGCCCTGACCCGGCAGCGCGAGGTCAACCACAAGCTGGGACTGATACGCGAAGAGCTGGCCCACCTCGGCGAGCTGGCGACCCAGATCGGTGCGCTGAGCATTGACTGCGACACAGCCCTGCAACAACAGCAGCGCAAGCTCGACCGCGCGCTGACGGCGTTTGCCCAGATCAAGGTCGAGGGCCGTCAGTTGGCCGATGACGCGCGCCAGGTCGGCAGCGAATCCCGGCAGTCGATGAAGCTCGCGCTGAAAGGGCAGGCGGGGCTCAGTGCCACCCTGATGGCCTTCCGCAGTGTCGACCAGAGCGCCTTGGCGGCGCAGGCCACTCTCGGCCATGAGGTGCGGGTACTGGTGCGCCAGGGCCGCGATCAGACCTACGACGCCAACCTCGCCCTGGCCGGCATCAGTGCCGCGGCCGGCAGCATCGAAGAGCGCGGCATATCCATTGCAGTGGCCTGCGAAGCGCAGGAGCGCGGCGTACAGGACCTCGATGACGCGCTGGGCGAAGTCCAGCGCCTGGGTTTCACCTCGGGCTGGCGCTCGCGCCAGGTCCGGGCGGCCAGCGAAGCGTTGCTGCAGGAAGCCGCGCGGCTGGATGAACGACTGCGGGATTGCCCGTGGACACAAGACCTTCAACAGGATGCCGGAGGTACGGATGCTGCTGTTCAAGACCCTGATCGGTCGTTACCACGCGTTGATCAAGTCCCTGGCCCGGGAGCCGAATCCCGCTGATGCCGAGTCGGCCCGGGAGATGGTCGAGGCCTTGCGCCAACTGGCGGCGGAGGCCGACCGGCTGGAGGCGCAATTGCGCCAGATGACCGAGAAACGCCAGGCGCGCGTGCGGCCGTCGGGGCCTCCGGTGTTGCGCCTGGTGCAGACGCAAGCCCTTCCGGAAAAACCTGAATCGATAAACAGATATGAATCCTAACTATATTTCTGTTCTGTTTTTCTGAGATTTTTAAACGTAGAAACCCAGTAATGTCTCGTTAATTTGGATTCATAAGTGTATGTTTGCGGGCGCAGGCGCGCCTGCCATCACTTATTACAAGAACGAGGCATTTCATGTCCGGGTTGAGAACACTGCGCATCAGTTCCCGTGTCACCTTGCTGGTGGCGTGCATTTCCCTGTTTGTCCTGTGCCTGAGCGGTTGGCTCGGGCTGACCCTGCAACGCAGCCTGCTGGCGGAGAAGATGGCCGGGGTCGGCACCGCGCTGAACACCGCATCGAACATCCTCGCCCACTACCAGCGCCAGGCCAGCGAGGGCCATCTGCCCCTGCCAGAGGCGCAGCGCCAGGCGTTGCAGGCGGTCAGCACCATTCGCTACCTGGGCGACAACTACCTGCTGGTGATCGACCTCGACCACCGCATGCTCATGCACCCCACAGCGCCGGGCCTGGTGGGCAAGCAACTGGCGGACTTCAAGGACGTCAACGGCAAGCCGTTCTCCCGCGAGATGATCGAAACCGCCCGCACCCAGGGGCGCGGCACGGTGGACTACTGGTTCCCCCGGGCCAGTGGCGGACAGCCGGAGTACAAGGTCTCCGAGGTGCTGCTGTTCAAGCCCTGGGGCTGGGTCCTGGCCAGCGGCATTCATCCGCAGGACGTGCAGGACGAGGTCAACCAGGTGCTGCGCTGGCCGGCGATCGTCGTCGGCCTGGCCTTGCTGGTGCTGATCCTGTTCGCCTGGCTGCTGGTGCGCAGCATCACCCGCCCGCTCAATGACACGGTGGATGCCCTGGCCCGCGCCACCCAGGGCCATACCGACCTGACCCTGCGCCTGCCGGTGGACGGCAACGATGAACTGAGCCAGGTCTCGCGCAGTTTCAACAGCCTGGTGCTGGCCGCCCATGACGTCACTGCCAACGTGGTCGAGGCCAGCCAGGCGATTGCCCGGGCCAGCGACGAGCTTGGCCAGATCACCCGCGCGGCGCAGGACAACATGGCGGCGCAGCAGCAGGAAACCGACAGCGTGGTGGCGGCCATGACCGAGATGGTCAGTACGGTGCAGGAGGTGGCGCAGAATGCCGGCGTCGCTGCCCGTGCCACCGAGGACGCCGAACGCCAGGCCAGCGCCGGGCGCGGCACGGTCGACGAGACGGTCAGTGCCATTGGCGCGCTGGCGGAGGGGTTGCAGGAAAGCCGGCGGGTGGTGGATCAACTGGCGACCGACTCGGGCAGCGTGGCCCAGGTACTGGATGTGATCACCGCCATCGCCGAGCAGACCAACCTGCTGGCGCTGAATGCCGCCATCGAAGCGGCCCGGGCCGGGGATCACGGACGTGGTTTCGCCGTGGTTGCCGATGAGGTGCGCAGCCTGGCGATGCGTACCCAGCAGTCGACCCTGGAGATCCAGCAGATCATCAACCGGGTGCAGGCCGGGGCGGGGCAGGCCGCGCAGCAGATCGGTCACAACGTCGCCGCCGCGCAGCACCCGGTGGAGGCGTCGGCCCGGGCCGGGCAGGCGCTGGAACTGATCACCGTGTCGGCGGGCACGGTCAGCCAGATGGCCCTGCAGATCGCCAGTGCCTCCGAGCAGCAGGCGGCCACGGCGGACGAGATCAACCGCAGCATCACCCGCATCCATGACGCTGCCTCCACCGGCACCCGCACCCTGCGCCAGACCGGCGAAGCGTGCGAGGGGTTGAAGCAGGTGTCGCGGCAGTTGCAGGAGCAGGTGGCGAAGGTGGTGATCTGAAGCGATTGTGTTGTTGCTGATGGCCTCATCGCCGGCAACGCCGGCTCCCACAGGTTCCGGGCCAGCCGCATGATCCAGGCCCGACACGGAAACCTGTGGGAGCTGGCATTGCCAGCGATAGGGCCGGCAAGAACAGCACAAAGCGGAAAAGATGTGTAGATACCCATGCAGCGATGAGGCCATCGGCGACACCCCCTCAGGCAATCACCCCCATATACTCCCGCGCCAAGCCCAGATACCCCTCGGCCTGGCTGTACCTGGCTACCAACTCGGCAGGCTTGAGCTGGTGATCGCTGGCCAGCCCGCGCTGGGCACGCAAGGTGTCGTAGGTGGCCTTGATCGCGGCGAAACAGGCTGCATGCCCGTCCACCACGATACGCACGCCAAGCCTGGCCAGACGTTGCTCGTCCCAGTGCTGAGCACCGCCGTAGGTGACCATCATCAACGGCACCCTGAGCCCCTCGGCGATGGCTTCGAGCTGCTCGAAGTCGCGCACCCCGACCAGGCAGACGGCATCCGCCCCGGCGGCTTGATAGGCCTGGGTACGCTGGACCACCTGGGCCAATGACTGCACCCCGGCATGGGTGCGGGCGATCAGGGCCAGGCTGCGGTCGTGGCGCGCCCGTTGCGCAGCGCGCAGTTTGCCGACGGCTTCCTCGACACTGATCAGCTCCGATAGCGGCTCCTCGAACCGGGCCGGCAGCAGGGTGTCTTCCAGGGTCAGGGCCGCGACCCCGGCCCGCTCCAGCTCGGCGACGCAGCGCATCGCATTGAGGGCATTGCCATAGCCGTGGTCGGCATCGGCGATCACTGGCAGGCGCGCGACCCGGCCGATACGGGTCGCCTGTTCGACGAACTCACCCAGGGTCAGCAGGGCGATATCCGGGGCGCCGAGCACCTGCAACGAGGCCACCGAACCGCCGAGGATGCCCACCTCGAAACCGAGGTCGGCGGCAATGCGTGCGCTGAGGGGATCGAACACCGAGGCGGTGCGAACGCAGGCCTGGCCGGCGAGCAGGCCACGGAAGGTCTCGCGCAGTGCGTGATGACTGGCTGGATACATGGCGATCTCTCGTTGTTGCAGAAGGAGGGAGCAGCCAGCCGGGGCTGCGTGGGCCCCGGCCGGCTGCGGTGTTACTTGATGAAGCGCACCTGGGCGTTGATCTTCTCGATCACCGAACCCTTGCGCTCGTTGAAGCGCTTTTTGTTCTGCTCGAACAGGTTGTTGCCCTTGGTATCGATGGAGATGATCAGCGGGCCGAACTCGCGCACGCGGTTGACCCACAGGGTCTCGGGCATGCCCAGATCCTGCCATTCGGCGCGTTCGATCTCTTCCACCTTGGTTGCCGCCAGCACCGCGCAGCCACCGGGGAACACCGCGTGCACCGCTTTGTTCTCCAGGCAGCCGGTGGTGGTTTCCGGGCCCATGCCGCCCTTGCCGACGATCAGCTTGACCCCGGTCTGCTCGATGAACTCCTTCTCGAACTTTTCCATGCGCATGCTGGTGGTCGGGCCGATGGAGACCATCTCGAAGCTGCCGTCGTCCTTCTTCTTGACGATGGGACCGGCGTGGAAGATCGCCCCACCGCGCAGGTCCACCGGCAGTTCGCGACCCAGTTCGATCAGGCGTCGGTGGGCGACGTCGCGGCAGGTGACCAGCTGGCCGGTGAGGTAGACCACGTCGCCGACATTCAGGCTGGCCAGGTCTTCGTCTTTGATCGGGGTGCTGAGGATCTTTTTCACAGGACTACACCTTCATGGGAAAGGATGTCGTAGGACAGGTCGGCGTTGATGCGGATCTTGCCGCGGCGGTGGGCCCAGCAGCCGGTGGACACGGCGACGCCGATGGTCGAGGGGTGGCGGGCCGAGGACTCGATGTTGACCCCCATCACGCTGCTGTTGCCGGTCAGGCCCTGGGGCCCGATGCCGATCTCGTTGAGGCCTTCTTCCAGCAGCTTCTCCATCAAGGCGGCGCTTTCGTTGGGGTGGCTGGAATCCACTTCACGCAGGATTGCCCGCTTCGACAGGCGTGCGGCGGTTTCCACCGAGGTGGACACGCCGACCCCGACCAGCAGCGGCGGGCAGGCGTTGACCCCGCGCGAGGTGATCACGTCGAAGACGAACTCGGTCACGCCTTCGTAGCCCTGGCCTGGCATCAGCACCTTGGCCGAGCCGGGCAGGGTGCAGCCGCCGCCGGCCATGTACACGTCGACGATGGCGTGGTCGGCATCGGGGATGATTTCCCAGTCCAGCCACGGGATCTTCGAGCCGGTGTTGGTCCCGGTGTTCTTCTCGACGAAGGTTTCCACGGCGTTGTGCCGCAGCGGGCCCTGAATGGTCGCCTCCTTGGTGGCGTTCTCAAGGATGCTCTCCATCTCGCCGAGCAGCGGGAAGCGCGCGCCGGCCGAGATGAAGTACTGGATCACCCCGGTGTCCTGGCAGCTCGGGCGGTTGAGCTTGTCGGCGTAGTCCTGGTTCTCGGCCATGGAGTCGTACACGGCGATGGCCAGGGGGTTGGTTTCCGCGGCGCGGAGCTTGGCGGTCTTGGCCTTGACGTCCTTGGGCAGGCGCTTGCCGATATAGGCGGTGAATTTCGCCAGGGTATCGGTCAGCGACTGGACGGCGGCTTCTCGTTCAACGTTTTCCACGTTTGTTCTCCTTACTGCATCACAAGGCGGGTTTCCGGGCAGCGGCGCTCAGGCGCCGCTGACGCTGGTTGCCGGTTTCACGGTTGGGTTGGCTGAGCCTGTGGGAGCGGGTTTACCCGCGATTGCGTCGGTGAACCCACCGTCCTCATCGCGGGTGAGCCCGCTCCCACAGGCGACGGGGCCGTCAAGGACCCGGTTCAACTGGGCGATATCCAGAGCACCGACCCACTTGGCGATGGCCAGGGTGCCGACGGCGTTGCCGATGGTGTTGGTGATGGCGCGGGCCTCGGACATGAAGCGGTCGACGCCGAGCAGCAGGACCATGCCGGCTACCGGGATGCTGCCCAGGGAGGCGAGGGTCGCGGCCAGGGTGATGAAGCCGGAGCCGGTGACCCCGGCCGAGCCCTTGGAGGTCAGCAACAGCACGCCGAGGACGATCAACTGGTCGGTCAGGCTCAGTGGCGTGTTGGTGGCCTGGGCGATGAAGATCGCCGCCATGGTGTAGTAGATGCACTGGCCGTCGGGGTTGAAGGTCAGCCCGGAGGGGATCACCAGGCCCACTACCGGCTTGGACACGCCTGCCTTTTCCAGCTTGCCCATCAGTTGCGGCACCACCGATTCCGAGGAGCTGGTGCCGAGCACGGTGAACAGCTCTTCCTTCAGGTACTTGAGGAACTTCCACAGGCTGAAGCCGGACAGCCGCGCGACGAAGCCGAGCACGATCACCACAAACAGGAAGCAGGTGACGTACATGGTCGCCATCAGCTTGCCCAGCGATACGATCGAGCCCAGGCCGTACTTGCCGACGGTAAAGGCCATGGCCCCGCAGGCCGCCAGCGGGGCGACGCGCATGACCAGGCCGACGATATGGAACATGCCGTGGGAGAAGCTTTCCAGCACATCCACCACCGGCTTGCCGCGCTCGCCCAGGTGGGCCAGGGCGATGCCCAGCAGGGTCGAGAACAGCAGGATCGGCAGGATCTCGTTCTTGGCGAAGGCGTCGGTGACGCTGGCCGGGATGATATGCAGGAGGAAGTCGGTGAAGCTGCCGGAGCCGGCCGCTGCCGCCGAGGTGTAGCTGGCGATGCTCTTGGTATCCAGGGTCGCCGGGTCGACGTTCATGCCCTGGCCGGGCTGGACCAGGTTGACCACTATCAGGCCGAGGACCAGGGCGAAGGTGGAGAGGATTTCGAAGTAGATCAGCGCCCGCGCACCGACCCGGCCCAGCTCCTTCATGTTTTCCATCTTGGCGATGCCGAGCACCACCGTGGCGAAGATGATCGGGGCGAAGACCATCTTGATCAGTTTGATGAAGGCGTCGCCGAGGGGTTTGAGATCGACCCCGACCTCGGGCCAGAACACCCCGAGGGCGATACCGATGCTGACGCCGATCAGAACCTGCACATACAACTTGCCTAGAACTTTCATGGCCGTTTTTCTCCGCTTTATTGTTGTGAGTCGGATTTTTTCTTGTCGGCCGGGCCTGTCTCTCGGCCGCGATCAGGCAAATCGCGGCGTCGGGATAGCCCAGATTTCGTGTGGGTAATCACGGGAGGGAAAGTTAAAGGTTTTTCTGAAATGTGGTAATACAATGAAATTCACTTCATTGTTTACTTGAGGTTACTAATGAGCCCGGTCTCGGAATTGGCCTTCTTCATCCAGTTGGTGCGCCTCGGCAGCCTGGCCGCGACGGCGCGGGAGCTGAACCTGACCCCGCCGGCAGTCTCCAAGCGCCTGGCGCAGTTGGAGCAACGGCTCGGGGTGCGCCTGCTCAATCGCACCACCCGCAGCATCAGCCTCACCGCCGAAGGCGATCTGTACCTGGTCAATGCCCAGCGCATCCTTGGCGAGATCGAGGAGATGGAGCGCCAGGTCTCCAGCAGCCGGGCCGAGCCCAAGGGCCTGTTGCGGGTCAATGCGCCGCTGGGCTTCGGGCGTACCCATGTCGGGCCGGCGGTTTCTTCCTTCGTGCAGCGGCACCCGGAAGTGGAAGTGCAACTGCAACTCACCGACCGGCCGATCAACCTGCCGGACGATGCCATCGATGTCGCCATCCGTTTCGGCGACCTGCCGGATTCGCGGCTGATCGCCCGCAAGATCGCCAGCAACCGCCGACGCCTGTGTGCCACCCCGGCTTATCTGGAGCGCTGCGGCCATCCGCAGGCGCCGAAGGACCTGGCGCAACACAACTGCATCGTGCTGCGCCAGAACGACCTCGCCTTTGGCGTCTGGCGCTTCAGTCGTGGCAAGCAGTCGGAGTCGGTGAAGGTGCATGGCGGGCTCAGTACCAACGACGGCGAAGTGGCGTTGAACTGGGCGCTGGACGGCCACGGCATCCTGATGCGCGCCGAATGGAACCTGGCCCGCTATCTGCGCTCCGGCGAACTGGTGGAGGTGCTGGGTGACTACGAAACGCCGCCGGCGGATATCTATGCGGTGTACCTGGAGCGGCTGAATCTTTCGGCCAAGGTGTCGTTCTTCATCGAGCACTTGCGCGAGTTCTTCCAGCGTGAAGCCTGGAAGTAGGAAAAATATGCTCCGGGGGCAGGAAAATCCTCGCCAGGGGTTTTCCGGGGCTAGGGTAAGGTGACGGGTCAAATGTCCTATTTCTGCTGCGGGACGGAGCCGGCAGCCAGCCAGGAGAAGTTCACGTGGCTTCCTACACCCTGCGACAACTCAAGTACTTCGTCACCACGGTCGAGGCCGGCAGCGTTGCCGAGGCCTCGCGCCAGCTGTACATCGCCCAGCCGTCGATTTCCACGGCGATCAAGAGTCTGGAAGAAAGCTTCGGCGTGCAGCTGTTCATCCGTCACCACGCCCAGGGTGTGTCGCTGACGCCCAGTGGCAAGCGTTTCTACGCCAAGACCAAGTCGCTGCTGCAGATGGCCCGGGAATTCGAGCAGAACGCCCTGGCCGACAACGACACCGTGGCCGGGCAGATCGACATCGGCGTGTTCGAAACCGTCGCGCCGCTTTATCTGCCGCGGCTGATCGCCGGTTTTCGCGAGCGTTACCCGGGGGTGGATATCCGCCTGCGGGACGGCGAGCAGCAGGAACTGATCCAGGGCCTGACGTCTGGCGCGTTCGACCTGGCGTTTCTCTATGACCACTACCTGGACAACACCATCGAGACCGAGCCGCTGATGCCGCCGCAGAAGCCCTATGTGCTGCTGCCGCACAAGCACCGCTTCGCCGGCCAGCGTCAGGTATCGCTGCGTGATTTGTGCCCGGAACCGATGATCCTGCTCGACGTCGCGCCAAGCCGGACCTATTTCGTCAGCCTGTTCAACGACCTCGGGTTGACCCCGAACATCGTCTTCAGCTCGCCATCGATCGAAATGGTGCGTGGGATGGTGGGGCAGGGCTTCGGCTTCTCGCTGCTGGTCACCCGGCCGAACTCGGAATGCACCTACGACGGGCAGAAGGTGGTGGCGGTGGACATTGCCGAACCGGTGGAACTGTCCGGGCTGGTCACGGCGAAGCTCAAGCGGGTGCAGTTGACCCGGCCGGCGCAGTTGTTCGTGGATTTCTGTCGGGAGGAATTGTCGGGGCGTTCATAAAGAACTGTGGGAGCTGGCAAGCCAGCTCCCACAGGTTCTTGTGCCTGGCCTGAATCCAGCGGCCGACCGGGATCCTTGTGGGAGCCGGCCTTGCCGGCGATGAGGCCATCAGCCTCGACGTTGATCTTGCTGGTCGGGCTGTTCTTGCCGGCCTCATCGCTGGCAAGCCAGCTCCCACAGGTTCCTGTGTCGAGCCGGGATCCTGTGGCCGGCCCGGAACCCTGTGGGAGCCGGCCTTGCCGGCGATGAGGCCATCAGCCTCGACGTTGATCTTGCTGGTCGGGCTGTTCTTGCCGGCCTCATCGCTGGCAATGCCAGCTCCCACAGGTTCCTGTGTCGAGCCTGGATCATACGGCCGGCCCGGAACCCTGTGGGAGCCGGCCTTGCCGGCGATGAGGCCGGCAAGTGCAACACTGTGTTCTGCTTACTCCGGAATCACCGCAATCACATCGATTTCCATCAGCCACTCCGCCTGGGCCAGCCCGGCGACCACCAGCCCGGTGGAAATCGGGAACACGCCCTTCAGCCATTTGCCGACTTCGCGGTACACCGGCTCGCGGAAGCGCGGGTCGGTGATGTAGGTGGTGGTCTTGACGATATGGCTGAGGTCCGAGCCGGCTTCCTCAAGCAGTTGCTTGACGTTCTTCATCGCTTGCTCGGCCTGCGCCTGCGGGTTGCCCAGGCCGACCAGGTTGCCTTCGAAGTCGGTACCCACCTGGCCGCGCACATACACGGTGTTGCCTGCACGCACGGCCTGGCACAGGTCATTGTCCAGGGTCTGGTTGGGGTAGGTGGCCTTGGTGTTGAACATGCGGATGCGGGTATGGGTAGGCATCAGTTGACTCCTTCGAGGGCAGCTTTTTCAGACGATGGGGCAGCGGCGACGGACTGGCGCTGGGCCTTGTCCTGGTACGCCAGGTAGGTGCGCTGGGTGGCGATATGGCCGGCGACGTGCTTGGCGTCGTGCCACACCCCCCAGATGAACGAGGATCCACGCCGCGACAGCCATGGCAGGCCAAGGAAGTACACCCCCGGCTCGCTGGACACGCCACGCTGGTGCTGCGGCTTGCCATTGGCGGCGAAGGCATCCACCTGCAGCCAGCTGAAGTCCACGGCGTAGCCGGTGGCCCAGATCACGCTGGTGACGCCGGCCTTGGCCAGGTCCAGTTCCAGCAGCGGATTGGTCATGCATTCCGGGTCGGCCAGGCGCTGGCGGGCTTGCGGTTCTTCCGGCAGGTCGAGGCCGTTGCGTTCGATGTAGGCGTCGGCGGCGTTCAGCAGCGCCAGGTAGTTCTCGTCGCCGAGGCGGATGTTGTCCACCAGGTTGTCCTGGAAACGGGCCACGCCGTTGTCGAACGCCTGGGTCAGGCCGACCAGGGTCATGCCCTGGTGGGCGAGGGCGCGGAAGTCCACGGTGTGGCCGCCGCGGGCACCGCTGACGGCGATGGTCACGTGTTCGCGACCGGGCTTCATGATTTCCGCGTCCCACTCGCCCAGCACGCCGAGCCACCAGCAGAAGTCACGGTTGCGGTAGCTGCGCGGCGGCCGGTCGTGGGCGCCTACCGAAAGGTAGACCTTGCGCCCGGCACGCATCAGTTCATCGGCGATCTGCACGCCGGAGGAGCCGGCACCGACCACCAGCACCGCGCCTTCCGGCAGTTGCTGCGGGTTGAAGTAGGCGGCGGAGTGGATCTGGTGCAGGCCTTCGTCCTTGGGCGCAATGGCCGGAATCACCGGGCGCTGGAACGGACCGGTGGCAGCGACCACGCGGGCAGCGCGAATGGTGCCTTCGCTGGTCTCGATGGTGAAGCCCGGACGGTCGGCATTGCGGCTGACCTTCTTCACCTCGACCCCGGTACGAATCGGCAGGTCGAACTTGCGTACATAGGCTTCGAAGTAGTCGGCGACCTGCTCCTTGCCGGCGAAGGCATCGGCGTCGAGGTCGAATTCCAGGCCGGGGAAGCGGTCATGCCAGACCGGCCCGTTGGCCACCAGCGAGTCCCAGCGGCCGCTGCGCCAGGCTTCGGCGATGCGGTTGCGCTCCAGCACCAGATGCGGCACGCCGAGCTTGCTCAGGTGCTCGCTCATGGCCACGCCGGCCTGGCCGGCGCCGACCACGAGGGTATCGATTTCAAGGTTGTTCAAGGTCATGTGCAGTGCCCCGTTGTTTTCCTGGCGTTGTTGTTCGGTTGCCTGGGGCCAGACTAGGGAAGCGCGGGAAATCGCGAAAATAGTTAATAGCTGGGGCTTGCCGATAAAAAGCCGAGGGTAGTGCCATTGGAAAGAGGTTACGGCTACCCAGCTTTTTCCTTGGCCCTGGCCATAAATCCACTAATTTCCCCGGCCGCCGCCCACCGCCAGAATGCTCTGCACACTCGCCCGTCAAGGAATCCCCACATGACCTTCTCCATCATCGGACGCTGCCCGGAAACCGGCCAGGTCGGCATCGCCATCAGTTCCTCCAGCATCGCCGTCGGCGCCCGTTGCCCCTGGGTGCGGGCCGGGGTCGGCGCGGTGTCGACGCAGAACATCACCTTGCCGGCCCTGGGCCCGCAGATCCTCGACCTGCTGGAGCGCGAGCAGATTCCGCCAGCCGAGGCCCTGGAGCGGGTGCTTGGTGCCAACGGCTGGAGCGAATACCGCCAGGTTACGGTGATCGACCAGCACGGCCAGGTGGCCTTGTTCACCGGCAGCGAAGCCCTCGGCGTACATAACGCGGTGGCCGGCGAACAGTGCGCGGCGGCGGGCAATCTGTTGTCCGGTATCCAGGTGATCGAGGCCATGGTCCAGGCCTTCGAACAGGCCGCCGGGCAGTTGCCGGATCGTCTGCTGGCGGCCATGCACGCAGCGATGGCTGCCGGCGGCGAAGCCGGCCCGGTGCATTCGGCGGCACTGAAGGTAGCCGGCGAACTGACCTGGCCACTGGTGGACCTGCGCGTCGACTGGGCCGACGAAGACCCGATCGGCCAACTGGATGCCCTGTGGCAGGCCTATCGTCCGCAGATGCAGGACTACGTGACTCGCGCCCTCGACCCCACCACCGCGCCTAGCTACGGGGTACCGGGCGATGAGTGAAGCGAGCAGCCGCGATCTGCTGGCGCGCCTGATCGCCTTCCCCACGGTCAGTCGCGATTCCAATCTCGAGTTGATCGCCTTTATCCGCGATTACCTGGCCGGCCACGGCGTCGACAGCGAACTGTTTCTCAACGACGAGGGCACCAAGGCCAACCTGTTCGCCAGCATCGGCCCGCAGATCGCGGGCGGCGTGGTGCTGTCCGGGCATACCGACGTGGTGCCGGTGGACGGCCAGGCGTGGACGGTCGAGCCCTTTGTCATGAGCGAGCAGGACGGCCGCCTGTACGGCCGTGGTGCCGCCGACATGAAGGGCTTTATCGCCTGCGTGCTGGCCGCGGTACCGGCCTTCGTCGCCGCGCCGTTGCGCAGGCCGGTGCACCTGGCGTTTTCCTATGACGAAGAGGTCGGCTGCCTGGGTGTGCGCTCTATGCTTGCCGCCCTGGAGCAGCGCCCGCACAAGCCGGCCCTGTGCCTGATCGGCGAACCCACCGAGCTCAAGCCGGTGCTCGGCCACAAGGGCAAGCTGGCGATGCGTTGCCAGGTGCACGGCGCGGCCTGTCACTCGGCCTATGCGCCCTATGGCGTAAACGCCATCGAATACGCCGCGCGGCTGATCGGCAAGCTGGGAGAGATCGGCGAGCGACTGGCCGAGCCTGAACTGCATGACGAGCGCTTCGACCCGCCGTTCTCCACGGTGCAGACGGGAGTGATCAAGGGCGGTCGGGCACTGAACATCGTCCCGGCAGAGTGTGAATTCGACTTCGAGGTCCGCGCCTTGCCGGGCTTCGATGCCGGGGTCGTCGCGGATGAACTGCAGCGTTTCGCCGCCGCCGAGCTGGTGCCGAAGATGCAGGCGGTCAAGGCCGACACCGGGATCAGCCTGAAGCCCTTGAGCGCCTATCCGGGGCTGGCCACGCCGGCGGACAGCGAAGCGGCCAGGGTGCTGGCGTTGCTCAGCGGTTCGGAGGATTTTGGCACGGTGGCCTTCGGCACCGAGGGCGGGCTGTTCGAGCAGGCGGGGATTCCCACGGTGGTCTGCGGGCCGGGGAGCATGGACCAGGGGCACAAGGCTGATGAGTTTGTCACCTTGGGGCAACTGGAGGGGTGTGATGCGATGCTGGGCAGGTTGCTGGAGTATCTGCGTGGCTGACAGGTCGCCCAACCTTCGCGCCGGCTCGGCGCTGCAATAGGCTCGCTCCCACGAAGACCTGTAGGAGTCCGCCTTGCCTTTCAGGCTGCGCTCTCGCGCAGAGAACAGGTCTAAAAGCGACGCGGACCCTGTGGGAGCGGGTTTACCCGCGATTGCCATGGTTAATTCGCTACAGTAATCGCGGGTAAACCCGCTCCCACAAGTGCTCGCGAAGGGCTGCAAAGCAACTCCGAACAGTCTGCTGTCGACTACTGACTGGAAGCCGTCCGGCCCACCGCATTTACCGCTTCCGCTTCGGCACTGAGCAGCAGGCGCCTGGCGGTGACCCGGCCGGACAGTTCGTGCTGGACCTTGGAACTGTCGCCACCGCCTGGCGCGTAACCCCAGGTGACTACCCGGCCGTCCTTGGTCAGGGCGGTGAAGCAGATACCGTTGGAATACAGCGCCCGCACATCGGTCAGTTGCTCGGCTACCGCAGAGGTGTCGCCACCTATTTCCTTGTTTCCCCAGGCAATCACGCTACCGTCTTTGCACAGCGCGGCGAACGCGCTGTTGGCGCCGACCACCTGGATGATGTCCGACGCAGCTTCGGCTTCCGGCGATAGTGATGCTCCCAGGTCCGGATGACCCCAGGCGCGTACCTTGCCAGTGCTCAGGCGTGCGCAGAACGCGCCGTTGGTGGCGCTGACTTCCACCACGTTGGTCAGGCGCGCTATATCATCGGGCACTTGACCAGCCTCGATGTTGTAGGGCCAGGCTTTCACTTCTCCGGATTCGAGCAGGATGCAGAAGGCCATTATGGTGGCGGCAGCGATGGATCTGACGTTGGCGATGCGGGCGATCTCCTCGGGCAGCAGGCCACCGTAGTTGATGTGCCCCCAACTGATCACGCGCGTTGAGCCGGCGCTGGAGCGCAGGGCGGCAAAAGCACCGTGATTGCCCAGCAGGTGGACGATATCGGTGAAGGCCTCCTGGCCCTGGTGCATTTGTCCACCGTAATCCGGATTACCCCACGTCATCGCCTGGCCGGTCTTGCGCAGTGCCGCGAAGGCGAAGGATGCGCCGTAGATGTCGATGTAGTCCTTGTATTGCAGGACTCGGTCTGGCACTGGCACGCAAACGTCCGTCCGCCCCCAGGCAAACAAGTCGCCGTTTCTGTCGCGACCGACGAAGTCCCCGGCATTACTTTGGACCTGAACATAATCACCGTACACAGTAGGGGGTACGCTGCCGTCATCTGAGCCCCCCCAGCAGACCACATTGCCGTCAGTCAAGCGCGCCGCGTAGTCCCAGGCGGTTGCGGAAATCTCCGCCACGTTGTCGATCGCGTCCAGGCGGTCATCCAGTTCTCCACCGAATTCCGCGCTACCCCAAGCAACCAAGTCGATCTTGGGACCGCTTTCGCCCACGATTTCGTCGCGCATCGCGACGCAGGAGCCCCAATAGTTGTTGCTACCGGCGCCGAAGACATTGGCCGGACGGCATTCCCAGGTTTCGCTGCTGCTGCGCACGTAGAGCTTGAGCCCGGGTTTGCTGTCGAACCAATGGGTGCCGACGTTCCATTGTTCCTCGCCCTCGTAGCGCCATTCGGCGAGTACTGGTTTCTGGGTCTCGTCATCCAGTGCAGTGAGCATTCGTAAGGAGGATTTCGGCGGGCGATGGCAGGTGATGCTGGAGCGTGCCCCCATGATCCGCAGCGGCCCTGAGCTTATTTCTTCCCGAGCGCCGACTTTGAAGCGCAGCACTCCGGAAACCTGGCTTACCTCGCCGGGCGTCTCGACCCAGTAGGACAGCTGGATATCCTTGTCGCGATGCTCTTCGACCTGTTCGCGGCTCATATGGAACACCACGTCCTCACCCACCATCGGCGCACTGATGGGGATGAAGTCATCATGGTTGCCGCCGCTGGAGCGCCAGGCCAGGTGCACGGTCTGCCGGTCGTTCATGCCGGGCCAGTGCGGCACGATGATCTCCAGCTCAGCGGGCAAACTGTCCGGATCGAGCACACCATCCACCAGCGCCGGATCGGTCGAAGGCGCCGGTAGCTCGCCCTGGGACTCGCCGACCTTCAGGTGCTCGCGGTCGGATTCCAGTTCCATGCCGATGCTGCGTTTGTACAGCCGGTAGTAGACCTGCACCGTGCCGCCGTCCAAGGGCGCGATGGCCTCACTCGGAATGTTGAAGGACATCGGCTGGCCGGCGTCGCCGCCGCTGACATTGCGCGAGTCCTCATGCAGCAGGGTGCTGCCGTTGGCACGGGTGCCGAGCCAGGTGAGGTAGACGATGTCGCCAGCTTCCAGCACATCGCCGGTGATGGTTACTGTGGTTTGCGATAGACCTGGGTCGAGCATGCCGTTCTCGGCATCTTCCACGATCGGTTTGGGCAGCTTCTGTTCAGCCCCGATGAAACTGGCGAAGGCGCGCCTGGACCGACCTGCCGGGGCACCGTCGCGGGTGACGGTGTACGAAGCGACTCCGCGTCCACCACCCAGCACCCGGACATCGCCATTCGGGATGATGAAGGGCATCGCCTGATTAGGCCGGGTTACGGTCTGTGGCTCCGGTGTAAAGGTGATTGGCATGCCTTGGGCGGTGGTGCCGGTCCAGGTCAGGCTGATCTCGTCGCCGACCAGCAGGCCGTTGTTGAAGACCATCACCTGGACCACCAGATCGTCGTCGCCCAGGTCGTCGAGATGGATCACCTCGTAGGGATCGGCGGCCGGATCGGGGTTATCGATCCAGGGCGCATCGAACAGATCTTCACCGACTTCCACCGTGATGGTGGTGCGGATCGACCAGTCGCTGGAGATGTTGTGCACTTCATCGCGCACTCGATAGACCAGGATCAGGTTCTCATCGGCTCCGGCGGCAAGGATGGTGGCTTCGCCGACCAGAATGTCGACTGAACCCGCATCCACTTCGGCCTGGGTCACCTCGTGGACCAGCAACTCGCCGCCCCAGCTCAGGGTGATGCGGTCGAACTCGCGCATGTTGGGGTAGCCGGCGATGGTGACCTTGACCCCGTTCTTGGCCGCTTCCTCGTCGA
>Ga0222427_100754_pt1 | contig 30618 bp, 23 predicted proteins | sample 2B20Ametagenome_FD_182890 | JGI IMG/M metagenome (GOLD analysis project Ga0222427, IMG submission 182890) | Enriched microbial communities from leaf-cutter ant dump, University of Wisconsin, Madison, United States - 2B20A (version 2) | ecosystem: Environmental > Terrestrial > Nest > Insects nest...
GTTGACCACGGGTTTGCCCAGGCCGTCGGCACCCACCAGCGCGGCGATCACCACCATCGACAACGACAGCATGATGCACTGGGTGACACCGGCCGCGATGCTCGGCATCGCATGGGGCAGTTCGATACGGGACAGCAGTTGCCGGCGCGAGCAGCCAAAGGCCTTGCCGGCGTCGAGCAGTTCCTGGGGCACGTCGCAGATGCCCAGGTAGGTCAGGCGGATCGGCGCGGCGATGGCGAACACCACCGTGGAAATCAGCCCGGGAACCACGCCCAGCCCGAACAGGGTCAGGGTCGGGATCAGGTAAACGAAGGTGGGGACCGTCTGCATCAGGTCGAGGACCGGGCGCATGGCGGTGTAGAACATCGGCTTGTGCGCGGCGAGGATGCCCAGCGGTACGCCGATGGCCACGCAGACCAGGGTGGCGAACATCACCTGGGCCAGGGTCTCCATGGTTTCCTGCCAGTACCCCAGGTTGAGGATCAGCAGGAACGAGGCGACGCAGAACGCGGTCAGTGCCCACTTGCGCTGGATCAGGTGTGCGCCCACCGCGATCAGGCCGATGAGGACGAACGGGTTGAACCAGGTCAGGGCCCCGGTAAAGCCGTGGATCATCCATTCCAGCGCCGCGGCGAAGGCATCGAAGTAATTGGCCCCGTGTTGCGTCAGCCATTCAACGAAGGCCGCGATGTGCTGGCCCAAGGGTATTTTTTGATCGATCAGCATGATAGCGAGCGTCCACCTGCAAGGAATCGGAAACACCCCGCGGCGGTCATGGCCGCCGCGGGGACGTGCTTACTGCGTGAGTTTGGCCTTGGCGGCTTCCAGGCCGGGCTTGCCGTCCACGGTGGTAACACCGGCCAGCCAGGTGTCGAGCACCTGCGGGTTTTTCTTCAGCCAGGCTTTCGCCGCGGCGTCGGGCTTCATCTTGTCGTCGAGCACGTTGCCCATCAGGGTGCTTTCCATGTCCAGGGTGAAGGACAGGTTTTTCAGCAGTTGGCCGACGTTGCTGCATTCCTGCACATAGCCCTTGCGGGTGTTGGTCAGGACGGTGGCCTTGCCGAAGTCGGGACCGAAGTAGTCGTCGCCTCCGGTGAGGTATTTCATCTTGAAGCGGGTGTTCATCGGGTGCGGTTCCCAGCCGAGGAAGACCACCGCCTTGTCGCGTTTCACCGCGCGGTCGACCTGCGACAGCATGCCGGCCTCGCTCGACTCGACCACCTTGAAGCCGGCGTCCTTAAGGCCGAAGGCGTTCTTGTCGATCATGCTCTGGATGGTGCGGTTGCCGTCGTTGCCCGGCTCGATGCCGTAGATCTTGCCGTCCAGGTCGCCCTTGAACTTGGCGATGTCGGCAAAGTCCTTCAGGCCCTTGTCATACAGCGCCTGGGGTACGGCGAGGGTGTACTTGGCGTTTTCCAGGTTGGCGCGGACGGTTTCCACGGTGCCGGCATCGCGGTACTGCTTGATGTCGTTTTCCATGGTCGGCATCCAGTTGCCGAGGAACACGTCCATGTTCTTGCCGTCGGCCAGCGACTTGTAGGTCACCGGTACGGAGATCATGGTGGTGCGGGTCTTGTAGCCAAGGGATTCGAGGACGGCACTGGTGACCGCAGTGGTGACGGTGATGTCGGTCCAGCCGACATCGGAGAAGTTGACCGTATGACATTGCTCGGGCTCTGCAGCCTGGGCCAGCGCGGGGATGCTCAGTAGCGCGGCCAGCAACAACGAGGGTGAACCTTTCATGAATGGACTCCTGGGTGTTTTTGTCGGATGTCCCGGGGACCGCCGTGCTTTATTAGGTGCATCGGTCGGTCCTGCTGCCTGACGACAGCGGGACGAGTGCCGTGCAATCGAGTCGATAACGATCATCCACCAGGGAAAAACAAACGCCTACAGGGTGCGTCGTAACCAGTACAGGCAGGGTCGCATCCAGTGCCGATGAGGTCGTTTATGGATTCATTGGCCCCGAGAAACCCCCGTTCAGCTGGCCGGGAACGCGAAAAACGGCGCTTTTCGACCACCGCCCGGGGGCGGCGTTGCTGGACAAGAGTGAGTCGGTTGCAGACGTCAGGGGTGCCGCCAAAAGCCTGATGATGCGCGGAATCGGCGGATCGCCGCCCAGTCAGCGTAGCAGCTGTGGCTCCCGTGTCCGGGGGGCGCGCACCTGCCCAATCAGGAGGTTCGTGGCCATGGCCATCAGTGTGTTCGACCTGTTCAAGATCGGTGTCGGCCCGTCCAGTTCCCATACCGTCGGGCCCATGCGCGCCGCGGCTTTGTTCGTCCAGGGGCTGCGTGAGCGCGGCGAGCTGGAGCGGGTGCGGCGCATCGAAGTGCGCCTGTATGGCTCGCTGTCCGCCACCGGTGTCGGACACGGCAGCGACAACGCGGTGATCATGGGCCTGATGGGCGAATGGCCCGACGCGATCGACCCTTCCACCATCGGCCAGCGCATCGCTGAACTGCGCGAAACAGACACCTTGCAGCTCGATGGTCGGCTGCCGGTGGAGTTCATCTGGAAGCGCGATATGCGCCTGCTGGACGAGAACCTGCCCTACCATCCCAACGCCATGACCCTGGTTGCCGAGCACGCCGAAGGCGAGCTGCACCAGGACACTTACTACTCGGTCGGCGGCGGCTTCGTGGTCGATGCGGCGCAGGCCGCCAGCGGCGTTCTGGACAGCGACAACACCGTATTGCCCTACGATTTCAACAGCGCCGCGGAGCTGCTCGAACGCTGCAAGCAAAACGACATGCGCGTGTCGCAATTGATGATGGAAAACGAGAAGACCTGGCGCAGCGAGGCGGAAATCCGTGCCGGTTTGATGAAGCTCTGGCGGGCCATGCAGGACTGCGTGGACAACGGCCTGAAATACGAAGGCATCCTGCCCGGCGGCCTCAATGTGAAGCGCCGCGCGGCCAAGCTGCACCGCAGCTTGCAGGAGCTGGGCAAGCCCAACGTGATCGGCTCGACCCTGAGCGCCATGGAGTGGGTCAACCTCTACGCCCTGGCAGTCAACGAAGAAAATGCCGCCGGCGGACGCATGGTTACCGCGCCCACCAACGGCGCGGCGGGGATCATCCCGGCGGTGCTGCACTACTACATGCGCTTCAGCGACAAGGTCAGCGAAGCCTGCGTGGTCGACTTCTTCCTCGGTGCGGCGGCGGTGGGGATCCTGTGCAAGAAGAACGCATCGATCTCCGGCGCCGAGGTGGGCTGTCAGGGCGAGGTCGGCTCGGCCTGCGCCATGGCTGCGGCAGGGTTGGCGGAGGTGCTTGGCGCCACTCCGGAGCAATTGGAAAACGCCGCCGAGATCGGCCTGGAACACAACCTCGGCCTGACCTGCGACCCGGTGGGCGGGCTGGTCCAGGTGCCATGCATCGAGCGCAACGCGATCGCTGCGGTCAAGGCCATCAACGCGGCGCAGATGGCCCTGCGTGGTGACGGCGAGCACTTCATCTCCCTCGACCGGGTGATCCGCACCATGCGCGATACCGGCGCCGACATGCACGACAAATACAAGGAAACCTCCCGCGGCGGCCTGGCCGTCAGCGCCATCGAGTGCTGATTTCGCTGCGCCTTTTTCGCCCATCCCTTCGAGTCAGCGCTGCCTTTTGGCGCGCTGACTCAGACGCCTCTCTCGACCTCTGTCACCATTTCCCACACTACTTGCGGTGACACTCCGGGGTGTCGTTTCTGGGCATCCCGTATCCGGGTGCTACCGAACTGCTCACGAAACATTCGGACATGCTTTGCGCCGCGCCTCTCCGCGCAGATTTCATGTCAATAAAAGCCGCTTTTTAGACATGTCGCGAGGTCGCTTTCAGGATTTATTGAATGCGCATTCAATTTCAGGCACGGCATTTGCGAGAGGAAATGCCATGCCCTGCAATCGAGTCGACAGGGTGCATAACAACAATGAGCCCAATGCCTGGGGCGCAACCTGCTTTGTGTGAGGAGAGATCGCGATGACGTCGTACAACTCCGGGACCCAATCCCAGACCCGCACACCCCAATCCATCGGCTTCCTGCTGCTGGACAACTTCACCCTCATCTCGCTGGCGTCTGCGGTCGAGCCGCTGCGCATGGCCAACCAGCTGTCCGGCCGCGAGCTGTACCGCTGGCACACCCTCAGCGTGGACGGTGGTCAGGTGTGGGCCAGCGACGGCTTGCAGATCACCCCTGACGCGGCGATGCACAAGGCGCCAGCGATGGACACCGTGATCGTCTGCGGCGGCATCGGCATCCAGCGCACCGTCACCCGGGAACACGTGACCTGGCTGCAGAGCCAGGCCCGCCAGTCGCGCCGTCTTGGCGCGGTGTGCACTGGCAGCTGGGCGCTGGCTTGCGCCGGGCTGCTCGACGGCTTCGATTGCAGCGTCCACTGGGAATGCCTGGCGGCGATGCAGGAAGCCTTCCCGCGGGTGAGCATGAGCACCCGTCTGTTCACCCTCGACCGCAACCGTTTCACCAGCTCCGGCGGCACCGCGCCGCTGGACATGATGCTGCACCTGATCAGCCGCGATCACGGCCGCGAGCTGTCGGCGGCGATCTCGGAAATGTTCGTCTACGAGCGCATCCGCAACGAGCAGGACCACCAGCGCGTGCCGCTCAAGCACATGCTCGGCACCAACCAGCCGAAGCTGCAGGAAATCGTCGCGCTGATGGAAGCCAACCTGGAGGAGCCAATCGACCTGGACGAGTTGGCGGTGTACGTGTCGGTGTCGCGTCGGCAGCTGGAGCGGCTGTTCCAGAAGTACCTGCACTGTTCGCCGTCGCGCTACTACCTGAAGCTGCGCCTGATCCGCGCCCGGCAACTGCTCAAGCAGACGCCGATGTCGATCATCGAAGTGGCCTCGGTGTGCGGCTTCGTCTCCACGCCGCACTTCTCCAAGTGCTACCGCGAATACTTCGGCATTCCGCCGCGTGACGAGCGTGTGGGTTCGAATACCGCGCAGCAGGTGGCGATGATGCCGATTCCGCAGGCGCTGGTGCTGTCGCCGATGGCCGGGCCGATGGCCGCGTTGAGCCAGGCGCGCAATGAGTCGACCTTTGCCAGTGTGAGGTTGTGATCGCAGCCTTGTAGTGCATTTGAGGGCCTCATCGCTGGCAAGCCAGCTCCCACAGGTTTTGTGTGCACCACGACCCTGTGGGAGCTGGCTTGCCAGCGATGAGGCCTTTTGGGTTTCTACTGATGAGTGGCCTTGAACTCGGCCAGTGCAGGCAACAACTGCTGCTCGATGGCCTGCCGCACCGCCGGCAGAATGGTTGCGCTACCGGTGTACATCTGCTCCACCATCCCTTTCAGCGCTTTCGCCTGTGGCGCATCCAGGCCGCGCACCGCGTGCTCGCACGCCTGCTCGGCACTGACGCCGGAAGGGGTCTGGAAACCCAGGGCCCGCAGGTGGCCCACGAGGTCTTCCTGATCGATCAAATCCGCATGCATCATGGCTGTTGTCCTTGTGGCATTTAGAAGTCGTGGGTCGATTCTGGAAGCGCCCGGCAGAGGGGGCAAGGACAGTTTGTCGCGATGGCCGCTTTACCTATGAACAGGTCGTTTTCGGCAAAATCGAGTGACGCGGGAGTGTGCAAACTGGGCTCATGTACAGATCAAGGGCGGTTTGGTCACCCCCTCTGGCACAGGTAGGTTGCTCGCTCTTTGCCCCGGCTGCGTCACGGCTTGCCGGGGCAATTTTTTTGTCTGATAGGGCCCAATCGCTGGCAAGCCAGCTCCCACACGCAACCTGTGGGAGCTGGCTTGCCAGCGATGAGGCCCTCAAGAACACCTACTTCGGTAATCCGATCACCCGCCCGACAAACTCCGCCGCCGGCAGATCCGCCTGCTTCGCGACAATCTCCTGCAACCGCTCGGCTACCTGCGGCGTGAACGGCGCCGATTTCGGCCCCGCCAGATCCACATGCAGGAGCATCTGCTCACTGGCCGCCAGCGCCTCGTCGAAGTCCTCGCGGTGCAGGCTGTGATACAGGTGCAGGCGCTTGCGATCAAAACCGATCACCTGGGTATTCACCCACACCTGCGTGTCCAGCTTCACTTCATGCAGGTAATTCAGGTGGCACTCCAGGGTGAACAGCGAATGCCCGCTGGCCTCGCGGTTGGCGCCGTCCAGGCCGATGCGCTCCATGAACGCATCGGTGGCATAGCTGAAGATCAGCAGGTAGAAGGCATCGCGCAGATGCCCGTTGTAGTCGACCCAGTCCGGCAGCACCGGGGTGCGGTAGGTGGTCAGCGCAGGCATCGCGGTCTCCTTAGTCGCTGAAGTTCAGGCCATGGCGGGCCTTGGTGGTTTTCACCGCGTCGAGCACTGCCAGCAGGCAGTCATCACGATAGCGCTCCAGCGAGGCGATGCTGCGTTCGCCGCGTTGCTCGCTGGTGCCGTCGACCACCGCGTCGATCAGCTCATCGGTCAGCTCGGGTGCTGGGAGGTAGGTCCAGGGCAACTGCAGCGCCGGGCCGAACTGGGCCATGAAGTGACGCATGCCCGCGTCGCCTCCAGCCAGGGTGTAGGTCAGGAAGGTGCCCATGAACGACCAGCGCAGGCCGGCGCCAAAGCGGATCGCGTCGTCGATCTCGCCGGTGGTGGCCACGCCGTCGTTGACCAGGTGCAGCGCCTCGCGCCACAGCGCTTCGAGCAGGCGGTCGGCGATGAAGCCGGGGACTTCCTTGCGCACGTGCAGCGGCTGCATGCCGAGGGCGCTGTAGACCTGTTTTGCCGCCTCGATGGCCTCTGGCGCGGTGTTCTTGCCGCCGACGATTTCCACCAGCGGCAGCAGGTACACCGGGTTGAACGGGTGGCCGACGATGCAGCGCTCGGGGTGGCTGGACGACTCGTAGAATTCGCTCGGCAGCAGGCCCGAGGTGCTGGAGGCGATCAGCGCGTTGGGCTTGGCCGCCGCGCTGATCTTGCCGTGCAGGTCGAGCTTCAGTTCCAGCCGCTCTGGCGCGCTTTCCTGGATGAAATCGGCGTCGCGCACGCATTCCTCGATGGTCGCCACGAAGCGCAGGCGCGATTGAGCTGCGCCGGGTTTCAGGCCCTGTTTCTCCAGGGCCGGCCAGGCGTTGGCGATGCGCTTGCGCAGCGCTTCCTCGGCGCCGGGGGCCGGGTCCCAGGCGACCACGTCGAGGCCGTTGGCCAGGGCGCGGGCGACCCAGCCGCTGCCGATCACACCGCTGCCGAGGGCGGCGAAGGTCTTGATATCAGTGATAAAGCTCATGAAATGCTCCAGGGATCAGCGACGGGTCAGGTTCATTTTGGCGCGGCCTTCGGCGGGGCTGAGCACCCTGGCGCCCAGGCGGTGAAGGATTTCGGCGGCGCGTTCGACCAACTGGCCGTTGCTTGCCAGCACGCCTTTTTCCAGCCACAGGTTGTCTTCCAGGCCGACCCGCACGTTGCCGCCGAGCAGCACCGCCTGGGCCGCCATCGGCATCTGCATGCGACCGATGCCGAAGCCGGCCCAGGTCACGTTCGGCGGCAGGTTGTCGACCATGGCCTTCATGGTCGCGGTATCCGCCGGGGCGCCCCACGGGATGCCCAGGCACAGCTGGAACAGCGGGTCGTCGAGCAGGCCCTCTTTCATCATTTGCTTGGCGAACCACAGGTGGCCGGTGTCGAAGATCTCCAGCTCGGCTTTCACCCCCAGTTCGGTGATGCGCTTGGCGCCCGCCCGCAGTTGGGTCGGGGTGGACACGTAGATGCTGTTGCCGTCGCCGAAGTTGAGGGTGCCGCAATCCAGGGTGCAGATTTCCGGCAGCAGTGCCTCGACGTGGGCCAGGCGCTCCAGCGGGCCGACCAGGTCGGTGCCGGCGCCGAATTCCATGGGCATCTCGCCGGGACCGATCTCCAGGTCGCCGCCCATGCCGGCGGTGAGGTTGACGATGATGTCCACGTCGGACTCGCGGATGCGCTCCATCACCTCGCGGTACAGGTTGACGTCGCGGCTGAAGCGGCCGGTCTCGGGATCGCGGACATGGCAGTGGACCACGGTGGCCCCGGCCTTGGCCGCTTCCACGGCGGCCTCGGCGATCTGTTTCGGGGTGACCGGGACGAAGTGGCTCTTGCTGGCGGTGTCGCCGGCGCCGGTGAGGGCGCAGGTGATGATGACGTCGTGGTTCATTGCGGTTTCCTTCAGGCGTGTCTGGGCTTCGTTGCCGTGATTGGCATCGAGGTCTTGTGGTGTTTGGGAGGGCCTCATCGCCGGCAATGCCGGCTCCCACAAGGTTTGCGGTGCATGCAATTCCTGTGGGGGCCAGGTCTCACACAAGGTCTGCGGTGCATGCAGTACCTGTGGGAGCCGGCGTTGCCGGCGATAGCGGTCTGTCAGTTAGCGGTGAGCTTGAGATTGTCGGCAGCCGGCTGGCCATCGAAGGTAGTCACCCCTTCAAGCCAGCGCGCCTTGTCCTGGGGATGGTCCTTGAGCCACTGCCGCGCCGATTCCAGCGCGTCCTTGTGATCCAGCAGCGGCTGCATCATCCGGCTCTCATCCTCGGCGCTGAAGGTCAGGTTGGTCAGCAGCCGGCTGACGTTCGGGCAGCGCTGGGCGTAGTCCGGCGCGGTCACCGTCCACACCGTGGCGCGGCCTTCGTCCGGGCCGAGGGCGCCTTCGCTGCCGCTGAGGTATTGCATGTCGACGTTGACGTTCATCGGGTGCGGCGCCCAGCCGAAGAACACCACCGCTTCCTTGCGCCGTACGGCGCGGTCGACGGCGGCGAGCATGCCGGCCTCGCTGGACTCCACCAACTGGAACTTGCCGAGGCCGAACTGGTTCTTGCTGATCATCGCCTTGATCTGGGTGTTGGCGCCGGAGCCCGGCTCGATGCCGTAGATCTTGCCGCCCAGCTCCTTCTCGAATTTGTGGATGTCGGCGAAGGAGGTCAGGCCCTTGTCGGCCAGGTACTTGGGCACGGCGAGGGTGGCGCGGGCGTCGTTCAGGCTGGGCGCGTCGAGCACCTTGACCTGGCCGGCGTCGACGAAGGGAGTGATGGTCTGGGTCATGATCGGGTTCCAGTAGCCGAGGAACATGTCCAGGCGCTGGTCACGGATGCCGGCGAAGATGATCTGCTGCGAGGCACTGGTCTGTTTGGTCTGGTAGCCGAGGCCGTCGAGCAGCACCTGGGTCATGGCGCTGGTGGCCATCACGTCGGTCCAGTTGACGACGCCCAGGCGGACGTTCTTGCACACGGCTGGCTCGGCGGCCATCACGTTGCTGCTGAGGATTGCGGTACCGACGAGCATCAAGAGCGAACGACTGATCGATTGCATGGTGGCTCCTCCAACGGCAGTTCTAATTGTTATGGGGGGCGGCTTCTGCGAGCCGTGAAGCACAAATTACGCGGGGACGGCCCGGTGAAATCGCACTGTGGCGACCGGCACTTGCACAGTGGCGACCTGGGGAGTATTAACCGATGTTTCCCGGCCAGCGAGTCGCCCGCATGCTTCAGGAATTCCACTTTCTGCTGTTACCCGGTTTCTCCGCCCTGGGCTTCATTTCGGCGCTGGAACCGCTGCGGGTGGCCAATCGCTTTCGCCCCGGGCTGTACCGCTGGCGGGTGCTGAGCCTGGATGGCGGGGCGGTGCTGGCAAGCAATGGCATGTCGGTCAACGCCGACGGCCCGCTGGAGCCGCTGGGCAAGGGCGCGACGCTGCTGGTGGTGGCCGGCTTTGAGCCGTTGCAGCATTACGGCCCGGCGCTGACGCACTGGCTGCGCAAGCTGGATCACGAAGGCGTGGTGCTCGGCGGTATCGACACCGGCACCCTGATCCTCGCCGAGGCGGGCCTGCTCGACGGCCACCGGGTCACCTTGCACTGGGAGGCGCTGGAAGCCTTCAAGGAGCGCTACCCGCGTCTGGAGGCGACCCAGGAGCTGTTCGAAGTGGACCGTCGGCGTATCACCTCGGCGGGCGGCACTGCGTCCATCGACCTGATGCTCGACCTGATCGGCCAGGCCCATGGTGCCGAGCTGGCGATCCAGGTCTCGGAGCAGTTCGTGCTCGGCCGCATCCGCCCGCGCCAGGACCACCAGCGCATGCAGATAGCCTCGCGCTACGGCATCAGCAACAGCAAGCTGGTGCAGGTGATCGGCGCCATGGAGCGCAACACCGAAGCGCCGCTTAATACCCTGGAACTGGCCGAATCGATCCAGGTCAGTCGGCGCCAGCTGGAGCGCCTGTTTCGCCTGTACCTGAACGACACCCCGAGCGGTTTCTATCTGCGTCTGCGCCTGGACAAGGCGCGGCAGTTGCTGCGCCAGACCGGGATGAGCGTGCTGGAAGTGAGCATTGCCTGCGGCTTTGATTCGCCGTCGTATTTCACTCGGAGTTATCGGGCGCGGTTTCAGTGTTGTCCGCGGGAGGATAGGCGGGCGCTTGGGACTGGTTAGGGGCCCTTCGCGACGAGAACGATTCCGAGAGCGGCAAGGACCCTGTGGTAGCAGGCAAGCAGATTGATGGTGTGACTGCTGGCCCCATCGTCGGCAACGCCGACTCCCACAGGGTTCCGGTCCAGACACTACACCTGTGCTTGACGCGGTCTCTGTGGGAGCTGGCCTTGCCAGCGATGAGGCCGGCAAGAACAACACAGATCAGCAGGATTGATGTCGAGGCGGATGGCCTCATCGTCGGCAATGCCGACTCCCACAGGGTTCCGGGCCAGCTACAACACCTGTGCTCGACGCGGTCCCTGTGGGAGCTGGCCTTGCCAGCGATGAGGCCGGCAAGAACAACACAGATCAGCAGGATTGATGCCGAGGCGGATGGCCTCATCGTCGGCAATGCCGACTCCCACAAGGTTCTGGGCCAGCCACAACACCTGTGCTTGACGCGGTCCCTATGGGAGCTGGCCTTGCCAGCGATGAGGCCGGCAAGAACAACACAGATCAGCAGGATTGATGTCGAGGCGGTTGGCCTCATCGTCGGCAAGCCAGCTTCCACAGGTCCCCGCCAAAGAATTACCAGACGGTTTAGAGCCCCTCCTGCAACAACCTCCGGGGCAAGGCAAAGCCCTTGAACAGCGGTTGGGTGAACGGGTTTTCGGCCTTTTCCGTGCTGATGCGGTAGCGCATGCCGCCGTCCGGTGCGGAGAAGCTGATATCCACGCTGGTGCTGGTGCTGCCGTTCAGGCGTGCCTGGCTGAGCAGCCGGTACAGCGACCAGGGCCCGCGATAGACCAGGCCGCTGCTGCTGCCGCCAGCGTTGACCAGGGTCATGCGGCTTTCGTTGTTCGGCGCCAGGGTATTGGGCCAGATCAGCGCCGTGCTGGTGCTGGGGCCATGGTTGTAGCTGACCAGTTGCCCTTCGACGCTTAGCGAGCTGCTGCGCTTGGTGGGCGCCAGACCCAGCGGCTCGATGTAGAACTGCACGCCGAGCAGGCCACGGGCGTTGAAGAAGGCATCGCGGATACGCTCGGCAGACGCCAGTCGGGCCTGCACGTCGGCGCTGACCAGATAACCGCCCAGCCGCTCCGAGTACAGCGCTTCGAGGTTTTCTTCGAGGAACAGGTTGAGGTACTGATCGCGGAATTTCTGCAGCCGGCCTTGCGGGCCGAAGAACGCGCTGAAGTCCTCCAGCGAAGCCTCCTGGCGGCTGGCCGGGTTGAACGGATAGCGATCGGCCAGGCGCTCGCGATAGAAGCGATGCACGTCCTTATCCCAGCGCCGTTCCAGCTCCCGCAGCGCCTCCACCAGAATCACCCGTGAAGACTCGTCGGCCAGCTTGGCCACCTGGCGATTCAGCGGTTCCGGCAGCCCGGCGGCGATCCTTTGCAGGTTGGCAATCGGGTCAGGGCCTTGCAGCGAGAAGCGCTCGACCACCATGGCCAGCGCCACCTTGCCGCGGTCGGGGCTGTCGTGCACGACGCGGACCTTGTCCTGCACGTTGGCGATGGCAAGCATGGTTTCTTCGAGGTACGGAGCCCGATCCTCCCTGCTGTCCAGCAACTGGTTCAGCGGGGCGAAGGCGCGGGCGATATCGGTGACGAGCGGCGTTCGGTCCTCGTCGTCGCTGCCTTTGGCTACCGCCTGCACCAGGCTGGCGGCCTGGTCGCTGGTCGCGTCACCGACGGGCGTCGGGCGCAGACCGAGTTCACTGTTGTCGCGGACCGTTTCGACCAGGCGCCGCAGGGGGGCCGCAGGCCCGGTCACGCTGCCGAGGATGTTGACCGCATCGGCGATATCGTTGAAGTCGCGCACCTCCAGATGGTTGAGGTTGCGCCGCCAGGTGTCGACATAGGCACGGCCGTAGATGGCGCGGATGCGTTCGGCCAGGACGGCTTTGTCGGCGTCCGAGTAGTCGACTTCGGTACGTTCTCCCAAGGCCCACTGGTCGATCATCGCCAGCTCGGTGAGATCCGCGCCGTGCCGGGCGAAATAGCTGCGGTAGCCCTTGGCGGTGAGCAGGGCATCGATACGACCGTTGGCCGAGGGCGGCGATTCTGTGGGCGCTTCAACCAGGCCGGGTTCGGGCTGGTAGACGATGTCGTATGCCGGGCCGATCTCGTTGCGCAGGTCCAGGGGCGAGCGCAGGGTTACCCCGGCCTCCTGGTTCATGGTCATGTACACCCGCTCCGGCAGAGGAATCTGACGCAGGTGCTGCTGCACGGTGACAACGCGCTGCTGATACTGCGGCAGACGGGTATCGACGTATTTCATGGCGTAGTCGAGGTGACGCATCAGCGCGCTCTGCACGCCATCCTGGCCGGGGAAGGCCGCCTGCCATTGCGCAGCCATCCAGTCTTCGACCACGGGCGGGCGACGGTTGGGGCGGTCCTCGATCATCCGGTACACGCGCAGGGCAGCCAACTGGGTGTCGCCACTGATGCCAGCGCCGTCCAGCGACTCCATGACGCCACTGGCCAGGGCGGGCAGGAAGCGCTGCGACAGCAGGGTCAGGTAGGCCTCGTCGACCTTGGGACCGATGGCGTGGCCCTGGTACAGGCCCATGTTGGCCAGCAGCGGCCAGGCATTGCGGTAGTTTCCGTAGACGGCGACGGCGTTGCTGATCTGGTCCAGGGGTGGCAGCAGGTTGCGGCCAGTAGGGTCCAGTTCGGTGTCGACGGCACTGGCGCTGAAGTCGCGGCTGCGTTCCAGCACGCTCAAGGCCTTGTCGAGGTTGATGCCGTAGTAGTGGTACCAGCCGCCGCTGATCATCAGGGTGCCCAGCGATGCGATGGCGAAGCGCAGGGCCATGGCGTGCTTCTTCTGCCTGATTACCCGCGGGTTGTCGCCGGCCAGATCGGATTCGGGGTAGATGACGCGCTGGAACAATCGCTGGGCGAAATAGACCAGCGCCTGTCCGCTGGGGAGCGCCCTGTTGTCCGGATCGCGCACTCCGTAGGCTCGTGCCGCGGAGGCGACGAACGTGTTGTTGAGCAGGCCCTGCTGATACACCGAGGAGAAGAACACCCCGCGCGGCAAGGCGGGTGTGGCGAAGCGATCACTGCTCAGCACATCGCCGAGGAAATCCACCAGAGTCGCACGCAGGCCGCTTAGCTGCCGCTCCAGCGAATGCAGGGATTCGCGCTGGTCCTGGCCGCGGCACTTCGCCAGGGTGTCGAGTATCCGATTGTTCAGGCGCTCGACGAAGGTGTCGTAGTGTTCGCCCAGTTCTTCCAGCCAGGCGTCGTAATCCCGTAGCGAATCGAGGGTAAAGGTAGGGCCGAGGATGTTTTCCCGTTCCGGCTTGGGCAAGCAGCCGAACAGGGTGTCGAAGCCGTCGAGCAGGTCGAACTTGCTCAGGACGACATACAGCGGTGGTCGCGTACCCAGCTCGCGGCTGAGTTCGATCAGCCGCGAGCGCAGGATGGTGGCGAGTTTCTTGCGCTCATTGGTGGGCTGGTTGAGCAGGGTCACCAGGTCGACGACCAGGACCACACCGTTCAGTGGCCGGCGGCTGCGGTTTTGCCCCAGCCAGCTGACAAAACCATGCCACAGGCGTGCATGCAGCTCCTGCGGCAGCCCGGCCAGGGGGCCTTGAGCCTTGGCAGGCGAGTCTTGCCCGACGTTGGTGGCCACCCGGAGCTGGCTGATGATCTCGCCGGGAGGGTCGATCAGCACCGCCTGGTCACCGATGTTCCAGTCGATGGAATACAGCCGGTCCGGATCTTCCTGCTGGCGCCAGCTGCCGGCCTTCATCTCGGCGGTCAGCGAGGAGCCTTGGCTGGTGCGGTTGACGAAACTGGTCTTGCCGGCGTTTTCCTGTCCCAGCACCAGGTACCACGGCATCTGGTACTGGGCATTGCGTCCCTTGAGGTTGGCCTGGAGCAGGGCGAGGTTGCGATCGAGGTCGCGTTCCTGGGCCTCGACGAAGCGCAGGCAGGTATCGGTCTGGCGTACCTCCTCGTGCTTGCGCTCCGCTTCCAGGCGACGGTTGCGTCGTTGCAGACGAACGACCCAACCCAGCAGGGGCATCACCAGCAGCATCACCGTGGCCAGAACCCGTGCGCTGACGCTGCCCAGCGGTTGGTAGCCGAGCAGCGTCCAGCGTGGGCCGAGCCACCAGATGACTGCCGCGCCGACCATCAGTGTCAGCAGCAGGAGCGGTATGCCGGGCTTGAGCCAGCGCAACAAGGGCCGGCCATATCGTTGCAAGTTGGACCAGAGGTTCCCCATGGCAGTGTTCACTGTTAATCCTTGTGTGCTTCGCCAGCCGGCGTGTGCCGTGCCAGCAATTGATAAAGCTCCGGCTCCCATGCGCGGGCGGAGGCGTTGTCCATGACGCTGTGCGCACGGGCATACAGGCCATCCGCCAGCCAGCTCAGGCCCCTGGAGGCGAGCAGTTCGGCAGCAATGGCCATGACGTGGCAGGCATGGCGCAGATCGGTCTTGCGTTGCTGGAGCGACTCCAGGCTGCGCAGCATTGGCTCGACTCCGGCAGCGTCGAGTTGCGCACTCAATTCGCCACGCAGGGCCGGATACTCCGGGCTGGAGCCGGTTGCGCCTTCCTGGGTGGCGCCACTGAGCCAGACCTGTACATCGCTATCGATGAAGGGCCGGCCATCGGCGAACTCCAGGGTGGTCAGGGCGGGCAGGCGGGTAACGAAACGCTCGGTCGCCTGGCGGATGGCCTCGGCGACCTTGGGCATTTCCAGCTTGCGGGCGACCCCTGCCGACAGAAAGCTGCCGCGCAGCCAATACGGTGAGGAGGTGACACTGCGTTCGATCCGTTGCAGCAGGGCAGGGTCGATGGCGTTGCTCATCAGGGCCTCGTCGTAGCGGTCGGCGACGTCCTGCGGCACGGCCATCAGTTCGGTCCGCCTGTCGTTGTGCATCGACGGCGCCTGGGTCAGGTGCGCCCACAGGGCGAACCGGCGCAGCAGGTAACCGGTCGGGTCGTACAGGTCCTGCTGGTTGATGATCTCTGCCGCCGAGAGCAGCGAGCGGCGATTTTCCCGTTCGTTGCCCGGGTTGATCTGGAGCGGCGTGAAGAAGGCATCCGTCAGCCCGTCGCTGCTGATGGCCAGGTCGATGGATTGCCCGTCCAGCTCCGGTGCCCGGTTGGACTCGGCCGACTGACGCAGCCTGCTTTCCAGGCGGCTCAGGGCTGCAACATCCAGCCTGGCCAGGGGCGCGCTCGCCTGAAGCTGGTCGAGTGCCTGCTGGCCGGCCTTGTGCAGTTCTTCCGAGTAGCCCTTGCGCTCCAGCCTGGGCAGTGCGTCGGCCAGGCGCTCCAGGTACTGGTCGACGAGACGGCGCTTGACCAGATACCCGGTGGCACCCGGCTTGGGATGGCCGGTTTCCCAGTACTTGTCGACCATGCCGGCCAGTACCCCGGCGGCCTCGCTCCAGCCACGCCAGCAGTGGCTGCGCAGGCGCCCGGTCATCAGGTGGCCGGCAATGCGGAAGTGCTTGCACTGGGTGCCCAGGTACTGCTGTGCGCCGTGGTCGACGAAGCTCCAGTCGATGGTGCGTTCCTGCAGGCCACCGAGCTTGACCATTTCATGGTCGATGCCCTGGAACAGTTCGTCTTCTTCATCGAAGGGGCCTGCCGGCAGGCCTGGATCCACGGGTTTCAGCAGGGTCTTGAGATCAAGTGGGGGAAGTTGCCTCACCAATGACATGCCTCCCGTTGCTTGGCGATCTGCTCACTCAATGCACGGGCATCGAACTGCAGCCCATCGAACGGGCTGTAGTCACTTTCGAGCGTCAGCAGCCGGGCTGGCCGGGTCAGGTGGCGTAGCTGCTCGATGGCCACCAGGCCGCGCCCTGCATCGCTGACCGTGCCGTCGTCCAGCACTTGCCAGGGGCGGGCGGAGGTCACCGGCTTGCCGTCCAGCACCAGGCGGACGCTGATGTAGTTGACGGGCAGGGGCTCGCTGCTGAGTAGCTGGAGCCGGGAAATATTGGACAGGCAACTGATTGCCAGGTGGGCGTGGGGCAGGGGGCCGGTCAGTGCTGGGGCGGAGATCACCACCCTGTCCTGGCCAACGGGCCGGTCGGCGCTGCGAGTGACCCTGGACAGGGTCTCGTCAGGGCGCCGGCCTGTCTCGTTGGCATTGACCAGTTCCTTGATGTAGGGCGCTTTGCGTTCCGGCTCGACGAGTTGCGGAACGACCGGCCGCTGCCTGGCGGGCGCCACCGGTGGGGTTCCGGCCACGCTGTCGAAGCAGGCCAGGCGTTCGACCGCGGAGGTGATCCGGGTGCAGTCCCCGGGGGCGCTGGTAGTCGCTTCGCCGCTGTTGCAGCCCGCCAGGAGCACGGCAGCCAGCAGCGTCAGTTGCAGGCGCGGGCGACGCCTTTTGGTGTCGGTGGCGATCATGGGTTTCATCTTGTCCTTCATGATCAGCCCAGCGTTGCGATGAATGTGCTGTTGTCCCAGGCCAGCTCTGCGGACTGGATCCTTTCCCCGCGGGAAAGTCGTTGCAGGACGGCCAGTGACAGGGGCGGCAGCAACTCGCCATCGATACTCGCATCGAGCATCCGCGCGCCGTTGCGATGCCGTGTGCAGCGGGCCCGCAGTTCATCCCGCGCGCTCTCGTCGATCACCAGGCTGGCTTCGTAGCGTTGCAGGAGCTGTTGCTGCAGGCGCTGCAGGCGGCTGTCGATGATCTCGCCAAGCACCTCGGCGTCCAGGTAGCGATAGGGAACGATCTGCATCCGCGCCAGCAGCGCAGGCTTGAAGAAGCGCATCAGTTTTTGCCGGAGCACCTCGCCGTCCAGATCATCCAGCGGGCTGCCGTCCTGGTCGAAGCCCAGGTTGGAGGTCAGGAAGAACAGCACGTTGCGGCAGTCGATGCGCCGGCCTTCGCCGTCGTTCAGTTCGCCTTTGTCGAAGGCCTGGTAGAACAGGTCGAGCACTTCCGGATGGGCTTTTTCCACCTCGTCGAGCAGGACCACCGAATAGGGTTGCCGGCGAATGGCTTCGGTGAGCACGCCGCCTTCGCCATAGCCGACGTAACCCGGGGGTGCGCCCAGCAGTCGCGATACGGTGAACTTCTCCTGGTACTCGGACATGTTGATGGTAGTCAGGAACTGCTCGCCACCGAACAGCGCATCCGCCACTGCCAGGGCCGTTTCCGTCTTGCCGACGCCGCTGGGGCCCACCAGCAGGAATGCGCCCATTGGCTTGCCGGGGCGGCGCAGGTCGGCGAGCGCCGTGAGCAGGTGCCGGTGCACGACCTCCAGCGCCGCGTCCTGGCCCTTGATCCGTTCACGCAGGTTCGCGGGCAGTCTGTCCAGACGCGCCATCTGGTCACTGCTGATGGTGGTGGCGGGGATGCCCGTCCAGTCGGCGATCACCTGGGCCACCTGCTCGGCACCGACATCGGCGTGCAGCAGGGCTTCCTTGCGCTGCATCTGGTTCAACTGCGCGACCTTGTCGGCCAGCATCGGCGCAGCATCGCCGTCGAGATTGTCTGCGCGCAAGGCCACGATTTCGTTCACCAGCACCTTCTGCTGCCGCCAGTCCTGGCGCAGATCCTCGATGTCGTGCTGCACAGTGCGGCGGGCCGTGGTCAGGGCTTCCAGACGGTTTTTCGCGATCGTGCGCCCAGCCTGGCCGTCCCGCACCAGCTGGTTGTATTCGCTGTCGATCTGATGGAGCTGGTTTTCCAGGGCATTGAGGCGTCGGGGTGGCTCGACCAGGGCGGATGCCACTCGCGCGCACGCCGTGTCGAGTACATCGATGGCCTTGTCCGGCAACTGCCTGCCGCTGAGGTAGCGGTTCGACAGCGCGGCGGCGGCGTGCAGCGCGTCATCACCGATGAACACCTGGTGCGCCGCTTCGTAGACCGGACGCAAGCCGCGCAGGATGTGCACGGCCTGCTCGGCTGAAGGCTCTTCCAGCCTGACCAGCTGGAAACGGCGGGCGAGGGCCGGATCCTTCTCGAAGTAGCGCTTGTATTCCGACCAGGTCGTCGCGGCGATGGTGCGCAGCTCGCCGCGGGCCAGTGCCGGCTTGAGCAGATTGGCCGCGTCGCTGCCGCCGGCGGTGTTGCCGGCGCCGATCAGGGTATGGGCCTCGTCGATGAACAGGATGATCGGCCAGGCCGAGCCCCGGACCTCGTCGATCACGGCCTTCAGGCGCTTTTCGAACTCGCCCTTGACCGACGCTCCGGCTTGCAGGGCGCCAAGGTCCAGGCCCCAGAGTTCGACCCGGTGCAGCGACTCGGGTACCCGGCCTTGCACGATGCGCTGCGCCAGGCCCTCGACCACGGCGCTCTTGCCGACGCCGGCATCGCCCACCACGATCGGGTTGTTTTTGCGCCGGCGGGAAAGGATGTCGACCATCAGGTCTATCTCCGCGTCGCGGCACAGCACCGGGTCAACCTCTCCGTCCCGTGCCTGGGCGGTGAAGTTGTGACCGAACCGGGCCAGGGCACTGTCCTCGCCTGGCATGCCGTTCGACGCATCCGCGGCACCGTTGCGCTCCGGGGCTTCGGCAGACGCCGACAGGCGCTCGCTAAATTGTTTGCGCAATGTTTCGCGATTGATCCCATCGAGCAACCGGATGGCGGCCAGGGGCAGGTAGCGGGCCGGGCTGAGCAAGGTCGCGAGGAACACCGCGCCGCTGCGGATGTGGGTTTGCCCCAGCTCTACCGAGCTGAGCAGCCAGGCGTCCTGCAAGGCGTCGGCGAGCAGCGGTGAAAAGGACGGGTACTGGCCGTGTCGCGCATCATGGTCACTGACATCGCTGGAGAGGGTATGGCGCAACGCGTCGACATCCAGCCCCGCGTCCGCGAGGGCGACACGCACGTCGCAAGCCGGTTGGCCGAGGAAGGCCGTCAACAAATGAGCGACGGTCACTTCCGCGCCACGCTGGACGATGCACAGGTTTCCTGCTTCCTCCAGGGCCAGTCGGCAACAGGGTCCGAGACGTTCTATTAGCGTAGCCAGATCAACCGTGATCATTTATTGAAAATCGCCTTTGATAAGAGGGAGGGTTTTCCTTGTTGCGTGCCTGTTCATCAAATAAAGTTTCAATATGTTGCTAGTTACATATTGTTTCTTTTGTAAGTTCTCGAAAAATCGACGGCACGCTGTAGTGCGGAAAGAAAGCATTAAAGTTGATTTCCCGTATATAGGAATTTTCCGATAACTATTTGGAAATTTCCCTCAGCCTAAAAATGAGGTTCTTGAAGTAATTCCGACCTGCACTTTCGGAAATTTCCTATTTTTTTGCTGTTTGGCCTTGTACTAGTCTTGGCGGCGTTTGTGAGTTGGCATCCGCTAATTGCCGCGTGCTCGGCGTAATGGCTTCGATCTGTCCGGCTACGGGTTCATTCGAATTCGTCGTGGCGTCGTTGTGCGCCGTTGTTTATGTGCTGGCGTTGTGCTGGATACCAACTCATGCGGCGATTTTCCGAAGGAGTGGTTTCATGGCAAACAAGAACGGGTCTGTAGCCCCGAAAGAACGCATCAATATCACCTACGTTCCTGCAACCAATGGCGAGCAGGAGGAAGTCGAACTTCCGCTGCGCCTGCTGGTAGCCGGGGACTTCATCGGGCGCGACGAAGACAGCGCGCTGGAGGACCGGATCCCGGTCCGGGTCGACAAGGACAACTTCGACAATGTCATGGCCGAGAAGAACATCGGCTTCAGGGAAAGTGTGTCCAGCGTACTGGCAGACGGTACCGACGACACGCTGGATATCGACCTGAAGTTCAACTCCATCGACGACTTCAGCCCCGATGCCATCGCCCGCCAGGTGCCCGAGCTGAGCAAGCTGCTCGAACTGCGCGAGGCGCTGGTCGCCCTCAAGGGGCCGCTTGGCAACGTTCCCGAATTCCGCAAGCAGTTGCAGGCAATGCTGGGCGACGAGGCCACGCGCAGCCAGTTGGCCAGCGAACTGGAGGCAGTACTCGGCGCAAGCCAGGACTGACCGCCAGCGGGTTCCGTCCGCAACAACTTCCGAGAGACGAGATGTGTCTTGCGCACGAAGGCAGTGCGCGAGCCGTGTCCCGTCGCCGGTACCTCGTGCTGCGAGGCCGGGCATTCATTCCATTCAGGTTTCAAAGGATATGAGCATGACAACAGCGCACACCGCTTCTGTCGAACAACAACAAGACTCCCATCAGCAAGGTGGCCTGCTGGCCCAGATCCTCGCGCAGACACGCATCGAGCCCAGCCAGGAGGGCTATGCCGTCGCCGAGCGCGGCGTGGCGGCGTTCATCGCCGAAATGCTCAAGTCGTCTGATCGCCAGCAGCCGATCAACAAGCAGCGGGTGGACCAGATGCTGGCGCAGATCGACGCCAGGATCGGCAAGCAGGTGGACGTGATCCTGCACAACCCGGGGTTCCAGGCGCTGGAGTCGAGCTGGCGCGGGCTGCGTTTCCTGGTCGACCGTACCGATTTCCGTGAAAACACCATCATCGACGTGCTGCAGGTCAGCAAGCAGGAGTTGCTCGACGACTTCGAAAGCGCTGGCGACATCACCCGCAGTGGCCTGTACCGGCACGTCTACACCTCGGGCTACGGCCAGTTTGGCGGCCTGCCGGTGGGCTGCATGGTCAGCAACTACACTTTCGGGCCGTCGGCTCCCGACATCAAGCTGCTCGGCTACGTGGCCTCGGTCGGGGCCATGGCCCATGCGCCGTTCCTCGGTGCTGCCGGTCCGGAAATGCTCGACCTGGAGTCGTTCCAGGAGCTGTCCAACCTCAAGGAGGTGAAGGACATCTTCGGCGGCCCGCGCTTCACCAAGTGGCGTGGCCTGCGCGACTCCGAGGATGCCCGCTACCTGGGCCTGACCATGCCGCGCTTCCTGCTGCGCCAGCCCTACGATCCCCTCGAAAACCCCGCCCGCAGCTTCGACTATCGCGAGAGCATCGGCGGCAATCACGACCACTACCTCTGGGGCAACACCTCCTTCGCCCTGGCCAGCCGCATCGTCGACAGCTTCGCCAAGTATCGCTGGTGCCCGAACATCATCGGCCCGCAGTCCGGTGGTACGGTCGATGACCTGCCGGTGCACCTCTACGAGTCCCTCGGCCAGCTGCAAGCGAAGATTCCTACCGAGGTGCTGGTCTCCGATCGGCGCGAGTTCGAGCTTTCCAGCGAAGGCTTCATCCCGCTGACCATGCGCAAGGACAGCGACAACGCCGCGTTCTTCTCGGCCAACTCGGTACAGCGCCCCAAGGTGTTCGCCAAGACCCCGGAAGGCCAGGCGGCACAGACCAACTACATGCTGGGTACGCAACTGCCCTACATGATGATCATCAACCGCCTGGCGCATTACCTGAAGGTGCTGCAGCGCGAGCAGGTCGGCAGCTGGAAGGAACGTCCCGACCTGCAGCGCGAGCTCAACAACTGGATTCGCCAGTACGTCGCCGACCAGGAAAACCCGTCCTCCGACGTGCGCAGCCGGCGGCCGCTGCGGGCGGCGAACATCGTGGTGCAGGACGCCGAGGGCAACCCGGGCTGGTACCAGGTGTCGCTGTCGGTTCGCCCGCATTTCAAGTACATGGGCGCCAACTTCGAGCTCTCCCTCGTCGGTCGACTGGATAAGGAATGAGGGTGAATTCCACCACGTCGCCAGCGGCAGGGCCGGGCAGCCTGTTCAATCGCCTCGACCCCGACCTGCCGCCCCTGCGCTCGCGTACCGGCAAGGCGTTGGCGGGCGATCGGGTCAGGGCCATCAAGACCAACCTGGAGCAGTTGCTCAACACCCGCCGGGGCAGCTCGCAGAGCTGTCCCGACCTGGGGCTGCCCGACATGAACGATGCCGCTGTCGGGCCACTGGAGCTCCGAACCCAGATCTGCCACGACATCCGCGAAATGGTCGCCCGCTACGAACCGCGTGTGCGGGTGGTGGACGTTCATCCGGTCGCGGCCGACGAGCACAGCCCCGGCCTGTGCTTTCGCCTGCATTGCCAGGTGCCACTCGTTGATGCAGCCGAGCAGGTCGAGATCGACCTGCTGGTTCATCAACGCCAACAACGGATTCTGGTGCTGTGAAGATCATGGCCAAGGAGGCTCGATGTCACTGAAGAGCAAGTTCCGCGAGGAACTCGATTACCTGCGCCGGCTGGGCCGGGTATTCGCACGCAAGAACCCGCAACTGGCCAGGTTCCTCGGGGACGAGGCCAGTGACCCGGATGTCGAGCGGTTGCTGGAGGGCTTTGCCTTTCTCACCGCCCGGCTGCGGCTGAAGATCGACGACGATTTTCCCGAGCTGACCCACCCCTTGCTGCAACTGCTGTGGCCGAACTACCTGCGTCCGCTGCCGAGCGCCACCATCATGCAGTTCCCGCTGGAGGATCGCTCCATCACCGGGCGCCAGCGGATCGCGAGAGGCACGCGGGTGCGTTCGCGCAGCATCGACGGCGTGGAATGCGAATACCGCATCTGCTCGGACGTCGACATTCATCCACTGCAGATCGACGAAGTCAGCGACGCCCACTCGCTGGAGAAGTCGACGGTACGGGTCGATCTGCTCACCGTGTCGAGCAATCCGCCGAGCACCTATGGCTGCGACCGGCTGGACTTCTACCTCAGTGGCAGCGACTACAACGCCATGACCCTGTACCTGTGGCTGTCCAGGTACCTGGCCGGTGTGCGCCTGGAGTGCGACGGAGTGGTCCGGCACATCTCGGCCAACCAGATCGTGTTTCCGGGATTCAGCCCGGACGAAGCATTGCTGCCCTATCCGAAGAATGCCCTGGACGGCTACCGCATCCTGCAGGAGTACTTCCTGTTCCCGCGGCGCTATTTCTTCTTCGGCCTCACCGGACTGCGCGCCCTCTGGCCCACGACCAAGACGGAGCGCATCCGCCTCGAATTCACCTTCAGCCGGCCGATGCCGGACGATCTGCGCGTGCGCACCGGCGACCTGGCGTTGCATTGCGCGCCCGCCATCAACCTGTTCGAGCACGAGGCCGAGCCGGTCAGGTTGAGCGGAAAAACCCTCGACTACCGTCTGCGGCCCGCCGGGGGCCGGCCCGATGCCTACGAGATCTTCAGCATCGATCGCGTCGATGGCTGGAAGAGCGAAGGCACCGGAAACACCGACACCTGGCTGCGCACCTACCAGCCGTTCGAGTCCCTGCGTCACCAGATCGACTTCGAGCGGGGCCGCACGGTCCTCTACTACCGCACCCGCGTCGCCCAGTCGTTGATCGACGAGGGCGTCGAGCATCGCTTGTCGTTCGTTCGCAGCGATGAGCAGCGCTATGTCGGCCGCGACGAAACCGTGTCCTTCTCGCTGACCTGCAGCAACCGCGACCTGCCGTTGTCCCTGGCCGTGGGCGACATCTGCGTGCGCACGCCGGGGATGCCCAACTTCGTGTCCTGCCGCAACCTGACCACGCCAACCCCGTCGTACCGGCCGGTGCTGGACGGCGACCTGTTGTGGACACTGATCTCCAACCTGTCGCCCACCTACCTGTCGCTGCTGTCGGCCGACCCCTTGAAGGCGGTCATCCGCGCCTACGATTTTGCCGCCCATCACGATATCCAGCGGGCACGTGCCACGCAGATGCGCCTGGACGCCTTGCTCGAAGTGCACACCGCCCCTGTCGAACGGATGTTCAAGGCGCTGCCCATCCGTGGCCAGCGCAGCCTGGTCAGGCTCGACCAGGACGGCTTCTCCTGCGAGGGCGAGCTGTACCTGTTCGGCACGGTGCTGAGTCATTTCCTGTCCGTGTACGCGAGCATTTCCTCGTTCCACATGCTGGAAGTCATCAACGTCAAGAATCAGGAGCACTACGCATGGCCAATGCGCAGCGGCACCCAGCCCCTGATCTGACCGACCGCTTGCTGGCCGAAGCCAGGGAGCACGACTTCTTCTGCCTGCTCGAACGCCTGCACGGCCTGCATGGCGACGATCTGGAGTCCGACGAGGCCTATGCCGCCGAGCAGCAGCGCATCCGCCTGAGCAATTGCGCGGGCATGGGCTTTCCGGCCTCGGATGTGTCCCTGGCACAGCGTCTGGACGACGATCTGCCACACCAGTTCCTGGTGCAGGCGACCTTCCTCGGTGTGCACGGGCCCGACTCGCCGCTGCCGTCGTACTACCTTGAACGCCTGGCCTACGAGGCCGGGCAGGGCGAGGGCATCCGCCCGGCGTTCTTCGACTTCTTCAACCACCGCCTGCTGACGCTGCTGCACCAGGGCTGGCGCAAATACCGGCATTACATCCGCTTCCGCGCCGGAGCCAGCGATCGACTGTCGCAGCGCCTGTTCGCCCTGGTGGGGCTCAAGGACGATGCCATTCGCGGCGCCACCCCGATCGCCTGGGGACGCCTGCTCAGCTTCGCCGGCTCGGTGGTGCATCGCAGTCGTTCGCCAGCCATGGTGACCGGGCTGATCGCCCACTGCTTCGACCTGGCCGACGTCAGCCTGCGTGATTTCGAACTGCGCCATTGCGACATCCCCAAGGGCGACCGCACGCAGCTTGCGCGGCACAACGGCCAGTTGGGCGAGAGCTTCCGCATTGGCGAGAGCGTCCGCACGCGCCACTGCAAGTTCACCATCGTCATCAGCAACCTGTCGCAGGCTCGCTTTCGCGAGTTCCTGCCCAACGGCGAGAACTTCGAGAGCCTGCGCATGCTGGTCGCCTACCTGCTGCGCGACCAGACCCCCTGCGACCTCGAACTGGGGCTGTGCAGCGACGAGGTCCCGTCTTTCAACCTTGGCCACGACACCGGTTGCCAGCTCGGCTGGAGCAGTTTCCTCGAGCAACCGCAGCGGTGCGTGCCTTCCCCCGTCCGACTCACGGTGCGCACATGACCCAGGCCAAACCCGAACCGCTCCTGTCCCTGTTCGTGGACAACCCCGAGGCGCTTCAGCAGGGCGGCAAGCCCTCGCATATCTTCGATCGCACAGGCGGCAGCATCGGCTCGGCCGGCGCCAGTTGGGTGTTGCACGACAGTCAGCGTCGGGTACAGGCGCAGCACTGCCAGATCCTCTACCAGGACGGTGCTTTTCTGCTTCTCGATTGCAGTGGGCGAACGATCGTCAACGACCAGACCCGGCCGCTCGGAACGGGTATCCGCGCCAGGTTGAGCGAAGGCGACACGTTGCACATCGGGCCGTACCGGATCTCCGTGCGCCTGGACGATGCCCATGCCCCTGCACTCGATGACGAGCCCCTTCAACTGCTGGTCGAGCACATGGACACCTTGCCCGCCGCAGCGGAGGAGGCCGAAGCCGACACCCGGCAGGCGCCAGGCTGGGGCGAGTTCCAGGACCTGGGTACGCCGCCGTCGGCCCACGGCCTGCTCGACCCGTTGCGGGCACTCGACGCCTGTCTCGATAACCCCACCTCGCTTGACCACGACCTGCGCCCGCCCAGGTCACTGGCCGCCCAGGCCGACGTTGCCACCCAATTCGAAGCCATCTATGGCGCCCCCAAGCATGCACCAGGAGAACCCGACATGCCGGAACAGGACATCCAGCCCGCCGCCAGCAAAGAGTGGCTGCAACGCCAGCTTTCCAGCGCAGCGGATCCCGCCAGCCTGGTCGAGCCCGTGGTGGACGGCATCGGTGCGCCGATCGGGGCCGTCGACGGACAGGCGACCTACGCACTGCTCAACGAAGCGGGCCGCACCCTCGGAGCAATGATTCGCGGGCTCTGTGCGCTCAACGTGGCCCAGCCCGGCGAACAACAGCGCATTTCCCTGGCCGGACGCACGCTGCAGCCGATCGAAGACAACCCCTTGCGCCTTGGCCTGGACTATCCGGACACCGTGCGCGCGCTGTTCTCCAGCGAGCGCAGCGTTGTCCACCTGTCGCCGGCAGCGGCGGTGGAGGAGTCGCTGGAGCAGATCCGCCGTCAGCAGGTTGCCGTGCACAAGGCCATCAATGCCGGGCTCGCCGCACTCCTGCAGGCGTTTGCCCCCGAGCAACTGGAGCAGCGCTTCCAGCGCTATCGCCAGGCTCGCGGCGAACAGGCGCAGGCGGGCGACTGGGCCTGGAGCATGTACGGGCACTACTACGAAGAACTGACTTCCGGGCGCCAGCAAGGCTTCGACAAGCTGTTCTGGGAGGTCTTCGAACAGGCCTTCGACCAGGCCGTGCGCGCGGAGGCATGATGAAGCATGTCATCGCGCTCCTGCTCGCCGCGACCGTCCTTGCCGGTTGCAGCAGCGTGGGCAACGTGTTCAAGAAGACCGGCCAGGTCCTGATGGATCCGTCCATCCAGGTCGGGAGCGCTGATGACCAGCCCACCCAGGTCGCCCTGAGCCTGTATGCCAGTGCCGACGTCAATCCCAATCCGGTCAGTTGCGCGGCGGTCGAGCCGGTGGAGGAGCAGGCTGCTCTGGAGGGGCACGGTCCTTTCGCGGTCAATCTGCGTAGCGCCAGCAGGGACGAGCTCGTCGCGCATTTGCAGGCCTTGCTCGGTCAGCTCGAACACGGCTCGGCAGAGTCGTTCGGCGCCCTGGCCGTGCGCCAGCGCCTGGCCATTCCCGGCCTGGTCGTCGACGAGCAGGCGCCACCACTGACCCTCGGCAAGTCGCAGCCTGAAACCCTGTTCGGTGCTACCGCGACAGCGCGGCGGCCCGTCCCGTCGGCCTGGATGTTGCGCCAGGGGCAGGTGTCTTCCGTTGACGAAGAGGCTGCCTGGACGACGACCCTGGGTAATCCGGAGCTGGGCCAGTACGGCCGTGGCACGGGGCTGACCAGGGCGCCCGAGGTGCGCGCCACGCCGGGCAACGCCACCCCCATCGGCTTTCGCGTGTTGCAACTGAAAGACGACTCCCTGCTGGAGAACGCCGACCCCGAACAGCTGCGCAAGGCGCCCGAGAAGGCCCTGGGCAGCACGCTGCTGGCCTCGGACGACTACATCCTCGTGCCCGGCCAGTTCAAGTTCATCGAGTTCGCCGCTGTCGATGAGGACGCCCGCTACATCGCGGTGGTGGCCGATTTCCATACGCCCAGTGCCGAGCGCTGGCACGACGTGTTCCGCATTGCATCCCGCGGTCGCAAATACCCCCTCATGGTGATGCTGCAAGGCAGCCGCGTCGCCATCACCGATGAAAGCTACCGGCCGGTGCGCAACCCGGTCTGCGCTGGCTCCCAAGCGAGTAACTACCGATGACCACCCGCAATCCCGTCGTCTGGAACGAGGGCCTGTTCGTCAAGCCCCAGCATTTCCAGCAAACCACCCGCTACCTGGAACACCGCATCGACGCGCGTAGCGGCAGCCGCTACGGCTATGGATTTTCCGAGCTCGAACTCAACCAGGAATTCCTCGCTTTCGGCAAGATCGCCATCGTCCGCGCCAAGGGGGTCATGCCGGATGGCACGCCGTTCGACATCCCCCACGACCAGCCGCCACCGGCACCGCTGTCCATTGCCGATGCCGGCGCCGCCAACCAGACGGTCTATCTCACCCTGCAACTGCGTGCCGATGGCACCAGCCAGGTGCGCTGGCCCGACAGCTACGGCAACAGCCGCTACCTGTTGTCTCCGGAGGAGGTCCGCGACACCCATAGCCACGAGGGTGGTTATGCCTCGCTGGACCTGGCGGTGCCCAACCTGCAACTGGCCCTGGAGCGCGACGACCGCAGCGCCTTCAGCGGCCTGGCCCTGGGCCGCATCCTCGACCTGCGACCCGACGGCAGCCTGCTGATGGACACCGGGTTCTACGTCACCGGCCTGTACCTCCACGGTATTCGTCCGCTGGCGCATTTCATGGAGGAAATCTCGTCGCTGATGCACGAGCGGGCGAAGAGCATCGCCCAGCGGATCGGCTCGCCCGGTCAGTCCGGCGTCGCCGACTTCACCGACTTCAGCCTGCTGCAGGCGCTGAATCGCTGGCAGCACCGTTTCCGTCACCTGGCCCGGGATCCGGATGTGCGTCCAGTCGAGGCCTACCTGGCTTGTGGCCAGGCGGCGGGCGAACTGGCCACCTGCATCGATGACGAGCGCCTGGCTCCCGAGTTTCCTCGCTACCAGCACGACAACCCGAAAAACACCTTCCTGCTGCTGGAGCAGACCCTGCGCCGGCAGCTCTCCACCGTGCTGCAGCCGCGTGCCGTCTCGCTGCCGCTGGTCAAGCAGGGGAAAGGCCTTCTGCATGCCCAGGTCAACGACGCCAGCCTGGTGGAAAGTGCCGACTTCATCCTCGCCGTGCATGCCCGCATGCCCCTGGAAAAGCTGCGCCAGCTGTTCCTCCAGCAGGCCAAGGTGGCCTCCCAGGACAAAGTCCACGAGCTCATCCGCCTGCAACTGCCCGGCATCGCCCTCACCCCGTTGCCGGTGGCACCAAGACACCTGCCGTTCCATGCCGGCTTCACCTACTTCCAGCTCGACCGCACCGCGGCCAGTTGGCAGGCCTTGATGCCAAAAGGCGCCAAGAGCTTCGGCTTCCATATCAGTGGTGATTTCCCCGAGCTGCAATTGCAGTTCTGGGCGATCCGGAGTGAATGACATGAGCGACATTACCCAGATCGAAAGTAAATCGTCGGAGAAACAGGACGACCCGACTCACACGCCGGTCGGCGCCATCAACCATGATGTCGGTCTGCAATTCCAGATGCGTGGTCATAGCCTCAATCCCCTGATCGATGCAGCCCAGCCCCTGTTTGGCCTGGTGATCCGGATACGTCGCATGGACGACGGAGTCGATGGAGACAAGCTGTACCTCGTCGTCAGGGAGCAGATCAGCGCAATCTGTGAAGAAGCCCGGCAACGCGGTTATGACCCTGCCACGCAACTGGCCTACCGCTATGCCTTGTGTGTGTTCATCGACGAGGCCGCCATGGGCACTACATGGGGCCGCAATTGCAGCTGGCAGAACCGCTCCCTGCTCAGCTACCACCACAACGAGACCTGGGGTGGCGAAAAATTCTTCACCGTCCTGGCGCGCATGCAGATGGACCCGGCCCGCTACCAACACATTCTTGAATTCAAGTACATGTGCCTGTGCCTGGGCTTCCAGGGCAAGTACGGCCAGCAGCACGACAGCCAGGAAGTGCTTAACGGCCTGATCGTCAAGCTGCACCGGATCGTGCGCGCGCAGCGTGGCGATCCGCCGGAGCGCCTGTTCGACGAACCCGCCAGCGCCAGCTCCCGCCGCTACCGCCGGGCTTTCCAGTGGCCGTTGTGGACGCCATGGGCACTCGCCGGCGTGGTCCTGACCGGGGTGTACCTGTACTTCTCCATGCGCCTGGAGAGCACCACCCAACAGGTACTCCAGTCCCTCGAATTCATCCTCAAGTCATGACCCCCGGACCTCTCGGTCAGGGGCCGAATCACTGTGCCAATGGAGAGCATTCAATGCCTGTCGACTCGACCTGACGCTTGCCCGCAACCCCTCGCCATCCGCGATGGCGCCATGGCCCACAAGGCCTTCACTTTATTCAAACCAAGGAAGCAATTAATGCCGACTCCTGCCTATATCAGCATTCACGGCCAGACCCAGGGCCATATCACCAAAGGCGCCTTTACCGCCGAGTCCGTGGGCAACGTCTACCAGGAAGGTCATGAAGACCAGATCCTGGTCCAGGAAATCGAGCACCGCATCGAGACCCCGACCGACCCGCAGAGCGGCCAGCCCGCAGGCCAGCGTGTGCACAAGCCGTTCATCTTCACCGCAGCGCTGAACAAGGCCACGCCGATGCTGTACCAGGCCCTGGCCAACGGCGAGACCCTGTCGGAAGTGGAAGTGAAGTGGTACCGCACCTCGACCGAGGGCCGTCAGGAGCACTTCTTCACCACCAAGCTGGAAGACGCCACCATCGTCAACATCAGCACCGTGCTGCCCCACGTCCAGGACCCGCATAACGCCGGGTACACCCAGTTGATCAAGGTCGCCATGGCCTACCGCAAGGTCACCTGGAGCCACGGCATCTCCGGCACCGAAGCCTCGGATGACTGGCGCAAGCCACAGGAAGCCTGATTCGCAGGCGTTCCAGGCGACCGGCGCAGCCTTGCGCCGGTCACTTTCTCTTGTACCAGGAGCATTGGCCCGGTTGCGGGCTGACAAGGACTTTCCATGCCCGTCCAATCCGATCTGCGCTTTACCTTCAGCGCGGGTAACGATGAATTTGAAGTTGTCGAATTCCGCCTGCGCGAAGGACTGTCCGAAACCTTCCGCCTAGACATCGACCTGAGCTGCACCAACCCCGCCGTCGACTTCGCTGAAGTCCTCGACCGCCCGGCGCTGTTCACCCTCTGGCAAGGCGAACAGCCGGTGCGCTACGTGCACGGCTCGGTCAGTTCGTTCCAGC
>Ga0222427_100755_pt1 | contig 30618 bp, 29 predicted proteins | sample 2B20Ametagenome_FD_182890 | JGI IMG/M metagenome (GOLD analysis project Ga0222427, IMG submission 182890) | Enriched microbial communities from leaf-cutter ant dump, University of Wisconsin, Madison, United States - 2B20A (version 2) | ecosystem: Environmental > Terrestrial > Nest > Insects nest...
AACAATCATCTTGCAGACCTCGAGCTTGAACTCGGTGTCGAACTTTCTGTACTTACGGCTCATCGGGTACTCCTCAGTGGGGGGATTTTCACCCATTGAGGTGTCCGGGGTCATTAGACCAGCGCACACTGCGGACCTTGTGGGAGCGGCTGTTAGCCGCGATCGGCGGCGAAGCCGTCGTAAAACTTGAGTCCCAAGTCTTTCTGCCACACCGAGAGCACCGGTTTTATGGCCGCTTCGCGCCCAATCGCGGCTAACAGCCGCTCCCACAGGATTCGTGTTGCACCTCGCCAAAGATGTGTAGATACCCATGCAGCGATGAGGCCCGAAAGATCAGCCAATCAGCTCACTGACACCCACCACCCGCGCATAATCCATCGCCAGGTTGGCCAATGCCATGTCATGCACCTCCTGCGCCGGCCAGCAACGCCCATCCGGGCCGCTCAGGTCAAAGGTGTAGCAGGCCTCCCCGGCCACCAGCACCTCGAACCCCAGGTTCCCGCCAGTACGCGCAGTCGCCTCCACCGAGTTGTTGGTCGCCACGCCACACACCACCAACTGACGGATCCCGCGCACATGCAGCCAGCGCTCCAGGCCCGAGGCGATAAAGGCATCCGGCACGTTCTTCTCCACCACATGCTCACCGGCCAGTGGCGCCAGCGCGTCCTGGAACTCGCAGCCCCACTGCCCCCGGACGGAACACCGAGTCGGTGGAACGGGAGATGTGCCGCACATGCACCACCGGCCGCCGCGCTGATCGCCAGGCCTGGAGCAGGCGCTCGACCTGGCGCTCCGCATCCGGGTTGTTGCGCCAGCCCAGTGCCGGATTGGCAATGCCCTTTTGCATATCGATGATCAGCAGTGCGGCGTTGGCTTCAAGCATGTCCCAGCATCTCCAGCAGACGTTCCGGATACACCGTGGCCGTGGTCGCGCGCAGCTCCTCCACCGACCACCAGTGATGCGCTGCCATCACCTTCAGCTCATGCTCGGTCCAGCCGTCGCGGCTGAGTCGTTGCGAAGCGGCGCGCACCAGGTAGTAGCGCTCCACCGAAAACACCTCCTCGCCACTGGGCAGGAGCATGGCGAAGCGGCGCTCGGCCACCGGCTCGCCGACGTCGTCGGTACGGATGCCGGTTTCCTCGTACAACTCGCGAATCGCTGCGTCACGAAAGCTCTCGCCCTCCTCCAGGCCACCGCCCGGGGAGGCCCAGTGGTCGCTACCGTCGAGGGCGTCGCCCTTGTGCACGAAGTGGAACAGCAGGACCCGCTGCTCGGGGTCGAGCAGCAACAGACGGGCGGATTTCCTTTCACGCATGACAACAGCATCCCATTAGCAAAACTGATTTGATCTTCATCGTTGGTCAGGACTTATCGGCAGACGAACCGGCAAACCCCAGCCAGTAGCCATTGCACTCGCGCACGCCGAACTCTCTCGATCCGTAAGGCATGTCCTGCAACGGCCAGGCGATCTGCACCTGGTCCTTGATCTGCTCGAAGTAACGGTCCACCTCACCGATCTGCAGATAGATCGTCCCGGAACACTGCGGTGCACTGCCCCACAAATCGGCGGTCGTAAAGACCAGCCGGCAGTCCTCCAGTACCGCCGTCAGCGTCCCCTCGGCGGAGTCGGACAGGGTAAAACCAAGATGGTCCCGGTAGTACGCCCTGGTCTTCTCCAGATCCTCGCAACGCAATAAAACAGTCAGTGCCATGAGCGACTCCTTCGTGGGCAGGCGGATGACCGGCCATCACAGCACAGGTCGGGCGGCCTGTCTCGCGGCTCTTCACGACAACCGGCACAGCGCAGCTAACATAAGAAATTCCGATAAACCCAGCCTTTACCCATAAGTGATAACTAATAAGAGCCTTGCAATGAGGAAAACCCCGCTTTCCAACGTGGTCGAGACCACGCTTGCCCAGAAACTCGCCCAGCGCCTGCGCATGCGCCATCTGCTGATTCTCCAGGCCATCGAGGAACACCGCTCATTGACCCAGGTCGCCCAGCATATGGCGACCAGCCAGCCCGCCGTGACCCAGATGCTCGCCGATCTCGAAGCGCTGTTCGGCGGCGCGCTGTTCGAACGTTCACCGCGCGGCATGCTGCCGACCGACCTGGGCCGCCTGGTCCTGGGCCGGGCCCAGGCGATGCTGGCCGACCTCGGCCATTGGGCGCGGGATATCGATGCCCTCAACCAGGGCCGGGCCACCCATCTGCAGGTCGGGGTAATTCCCTTCCTGCCCGGTCGCCTGCTGGCCAACGCGATCAACCGAACCCGACCTCGTGGCCGGCGGATCACCGTGACCTTGCAGGAAGACACCAGCGACCACCTGCTGGAACGCCTGCGCAACCACGAACTGGATTGCGTGATCGGCCGGGCGTCCGCCGTACTGGACATGACCGCGCTGCGCCACGATGTGCTGTACCAGCAGGAGCCACGGCTGATCGCCCACCGCCATCTGGCCACGCGCCTGGCCGACAAGCCGCTGCGCTGGCACGCCCTGGCCGAGCTGGACTGGGTGCTCGGCGCACGCCAGACACCGATGCGCGAGCAGATCACCGATTTTTTCATGCGCGCCGGGGTCACCCCGCCCGTGCCGATCGTCGAGAGCCTGTCGGCGAAGGTGATCGGTGAACTGGTCGCGGCCAACGAATCGGCGGTGTCCATCGTGCCCGCCGACGTTGCCGAAGAACTCGCACGGATCGCCGGGGTAGCAATCCTGCGCCATCGGTTTGGCTGGACCTTGCCGCCGGTCAGTCTGTTCCAGCGCATCAGCGGAGCGCAGTACGAAGAACAGCAGTTGTTCGCCACGGCGTTGAAGATCGCCGCCCAGGAAATTGCCCTGACCACCCAATGATTGCGGGGGAAGCGTCTATTTCGCGGATCACCCGATAAGTTTTTTGGTATGAGCGGATCACAAGTTCGAATTTCCCCCCTATGGATCCCATACCCATAATGGCGCGAGCCGGCGCACTTTGTTGGTGCGCCAGCCCGGGATGTTTTTACTAAGGAGAGTAAGGATGGATTCGATTTATCTCGTAGTCGCCCTCGGTGCAGTAGTCGCCGGTTTCGTGCAGGGGCTTTCCGGATTCGCCTTCGGCCTGGTGGCCATGTCGTTCTGGGCCTGGGTGCTGGACCCCAAGCTGGCGGCGACCCTGGCGGTGTTCGGTGCCCTGCTCGGCCAGTTGGTCGCGGCCATCTCGGTCCGCCGTGGCTTCGATATCAAGCAACTGGCGCCCTTCGTGCTCGGCGGCTTGCTCGGCATTCCCCTCGGCGTGGCCTTGCTGCCGCAATTGAATATGGACTGGTTCAAGGCCATCCTCGGCACCCTGCTGGTGCTGTGGTGCCCGGTCATGCTGATGGCCAAGCGCTTGCCGGTGATCGCCTTCGGTGGCCGGGTGGCCAACGGCGGGGTCGGCTTCGCCGGCGGCATCATGGGCGGCCTGGGCGGTTTCACCGGCACCCTGCCGACCCTGTGGTGCACGCTGCGTGGCTATGACCGCGATACCCAGCGCTCGATCATCCAGAACTTCAACCTGTCGATGCTGCTGGTGACCATGGCCACTTATCTCGGCTCGGGCATCGTCACCCGTGACATGTGGCCGATGTTCGCCATCGTCGCGCCAGCCATGCTGATCCCCACCTTCCTCGGCACCCGCCTGTACTTCGGCATCAGCGATGTGCGCTTCCGCCAGGTGGTGCTGAGCCTGCTCACCGCCTCGGGCATAGCCCTGCTGACGTCCTCGCTGCCCAACCTGCTGGCCTGACCCCCGCACCAGGCGCTGCTGCAGCGCCTGGCCTGCCCGCGCTATCGCATCTCCCTCTGCCGCCAGGGGCGGCAAGGCTATGCCCACAGGAACCCATATGGAGCGGAATTCTTCATGGACGGCGAAAACCTGCGCTGGAATGCGCCCATGCAACGCAGCACCCCTCACCCCTCGATCAACCCGCTGCCCCCTGCACCGCTGACCGCACGGGAACGTGAAGTCCTCGGCGAGGTGGCTGCCGGCAAGACCGCCAAGGAGATCGCCAGGTCCCTCGGCATTTCCATCAACACGGTGAAGTTTCATGTGCGCAACACCCTGCTCAAGCTGGGTGCGCGCAACATGACCGCGGCGGTGGCCCTGGCGCTCACGCTTGGCTGCCTGCCCTGAGCAACGCCGCCTGCCCTCGCGACTGCGCGGTCGGCTGCCGTTGCCCTGAAGCCAGCAGATGCCCGGCGATCGTCTGTGCATGCAGCACCAGGCGCTCGATGGCCGACACATAGAACAGGCTGCCCTGGGTCAACGGCCCGATGGCGTAGAGCCCTGGCTGGCCCTCGACCTCGTGGCTCCCGGGCAGCACCGCGATACCGCCGTGGCGGTGCTGGCGGAGCATGCCGGCATCGAGCAGTTGCTCGATCAGCGGTGAGGCCAGGCGGGCCAGGTTGCCGGAAAAACCGGTGGCATCGATGGCACAGTCAGGGCTCAGGGTCTGCTCGCCCAGGTCCACCTGGATCCGGCCATCGGCGGTAATCCGCGTGCATTTGTAGCCGCGATGGATGCTCAACCGCCCTTCCGCCAGCAAGGCTTCGATCCGCCGCGCGTTGGCCAGCGGCATCGGGTGCCGGTAGCTCATCCACAAGCCCTGGTACTTGCGGAAGAAGCGGCGCTTCTCGCGGCTGTCCAGGCGGGTCCAGAAACCGTCGATCATGTCCTTGGTGGCATCCAGGGCGATCTGCCAGTCGCGGCGCTGGCCGGCGCTGGCGATTTCCGCCCGCAGCCGTTGCAGCGGCGCCATCGGCGCCAGCAGCCCGGGGTAGTCACCGGCCCAGCTGCGCGCCTGGCGGAACCAGGCGACGAACCCGGCCAGGCTGCTGACCCGTGGCTCGCCAGGTGGCGCCGCCACCGGCGCTTCGTCGACCACACCGCGTACCAGCGGCAACCGGCCGGAGTTGGAATACAGCGAGATATGCCCTGCCCCCTGGCGGTCGGCCAGCAAGGCCATGTCGATGGCGGTCAGCTTGGAACCGAGGATACCGACATGGTCTCCCGGACGAATGCTCGCCCGCAGCCGTTCGAGGTCGTGGTAGGGGTTGCTGAAATGCCCCGGCACCCCGGCGAAGTGATCGCGCTTGGGCACATGCCCGACGGCGAGGATCACCTTGTCAAAAACGGCCGGGGCGGCCGTGCTGGCGACGCGGTATCCGTCAGCGACCTTGTCGATGGCATGCACCGCCGCAGCCAGCGTGCGCACCCGCACCCCATGACGGATCAGGACGCGGCTGGCGACCGCCAGTTCCTCGCTCAGGTACTGGCCCATCAGGCGCCGGCCGACGTAGCCGCCGCGCTGCTGCGCCAGCGTTCCCGGCTGGCGCTCCAGCCAGCGGGCGAAACCGTCGGGCTCGTCGGTCCCGGTGCCCAGGGTGAAGCTGGCCATGTTGAGGATGAAGTCGTCGACCGTGCTGTCCTGGCCATAGGGAATACCCGGGCCGAAGCGGCCACTCTGCTCGTAGATGACGATCTCGCCACCGGCCAGTTGCCCGGCCCGTGCCGCCAGCGCCTTGCAAACCAGCACGGCGCTGCAACCGCCGCCAATCAGTGCGATGTTCATAGCTGACTCCCTGTTCGATGTGCCCGGATCAGGCACCGCTGCGGCTGGCGCCGTGGAATTCGCGCATGATCATGTCGGCGCGCAGGTTGCCCGGTGCGCCGAGAAAACTCTGGATCAGTTCGATCAGCGATGCCGGCGCGCCTTCCAGATAACGCCGGATCGAATGACCGTCGTGCAGGCGCTGTGGATCCTCGCGCAGCACCACCCCCTTCAGGCGCAACAGCCGGCGTGCCGAGCCCTTGCGGTAATGCACCCAGCGCCCCTGGGCATAGCGATGGCCGCTGGAGAGGCCGCCATGCAGGCGATAGACGGTGGCGTCCCGTTCGGCGTCGGTCTTCGGCAGGTAATCCGCCGTGGTGGTCCCGGCCAGGCTGCGGATGTCGTTGTAGGCGGTGATGTCCACCACCGGCGTACCCGGCAACTCAAGATTGATGTCGCTGGCCGAGCCAAAGGAGATCGCCACCGCGCGATTGAAGATTTCCTCCTGCTCGATGGGCGAATAGCCCAGGGTCTGCATGTCGCGGCGCAGGGCATTGTCCAGTTGCTGGAGGGTGGAGATGCCGGAACTGTGGGCCAGCAGGTGCACCCGCGGCAGGTCGTCGATGCCCTGGAAGGACAGGCGCGTGGCGGCCCGGCCATCCTCCAGCAACGGCAGGCCGGCGGCGTCGCGCAACACTGCGCCGCTGGCATCGCGAGCCAGGCGCTGGCCGCGTTCGACGATGCGCGGCAACAACAGTTGGTCGTAGATCAGCCCGGCGCTATGGCAGACGATCTGCTCGTGCCAATGGGTATTGAGCACGAAACGGTTGTGCAGCATGGTCGCTTCCACCACGGCGTTGCCCTGTCCGTCGAGCCCGGAATGGATCAGCCCGGCCAGGCCGACCGGACGCCCGGCGACTTCGGCCAGAAAACGCCCGAAGGTGGCAGTCAGGCCCTTGCCCAGGGCGATGCCCTGCGGGTAGTTGGTGGTCGGCGTGCTCGGCAGTACCACCCAGGCATGCTGCTTGAGTTCACCCGGCAGGTGCTGGTGCGCCACCTCCTCCAGCTCCTCTGCGCGCAACCGATACAGACGGGTGCCGGCCTGCTTGGCTTCGGCATCGCTGCCGGCCCGCTGACGCAAGGTGCTGAACAGCTCGTGGATGCTCTCGAACAGAATGGCCATGGTGCTGCTGTAGCCGGGGTCGAAGCGCAGTTCGGTATTTACCGCCAGGGTCCGCGAGCGGTTGTAGCGGCATGGGATCGAGGCCAGGTATTCGAGCCAGCGCAGGTCCGCGCCTTTGAACTGGGCAGCGTCGATCCGATAGCTGTCGGGTGGCAGGTCGTCGACCTGGGCCAGCGTGGCCAGGGCCTGGTCCCAGAGCAGGCTCGGGCGCTGCGCATCGACGAGCAGTTCGCGGACGAAGTTGATCGCCTGCAAGCCATAGATGCGCTTGCCGAAATTGGCCAGTGGCCGCGGATAGCGATCGCGCTCCTCGATGAAGTAGCGCACATGCAGGCCACTCTCGGCGATGGCCGCGACGGCAAGCTCGCCGAGCGCTTCGGCCTCTGCCCCGGCCGGGTCCGTCAGCCCGTCGAGAAAGCGCTGCTCCCGCTCCCGGTAGCCTTGCTGCAATGGCGCCAGTGCAGCCAGCACCTGCCCTGCCAGGGCCCGAGGTGCGCTGGGCGGGGCACTGCTGGCCAGGCCTTCGAGGGCCGTCGCCGCCGCCCGGAACAACGCCACCTCATGCAGTGGCATGCGCAGCCGCTCGCGCACCTGCTCCGCCGTCAGCACACGCACGCCCAGCGCTTCGAGACGCAGCCGCGCATAGCGCACCTGCTCGGCGGTGCTGGCCTTGCGCACACCGCCCGGAACCTGCTCGTCGGGGACATTGAGTGCGTCTTCCAGGCCGACCCGCACGCCATCGAGCCCCAGGTGCAGGGCCACCTCGGGCAGGATGCGCAGCAGCGGCCCCGGCAGCAGGGTCGAGACCACCGCACCCGGCAGGCGTGCGCGGATACGCTGGACCAGGGGTTTCAGGTATTCCACGGTACTGGCGATCGCCTGCTCCAGCGCTGCGGGGCTGCCGTCCACCACCTGGGCAATGATCGCCTTGCGCACGGCACCCGGGATCAGCGAGTCATCCTCCAGGGCTCCGTTGGCACCACGCCGGTACTGGTCGACCCCGGCGACCAGCATGAACAGCACCGGCTCGCCGACATCGGACAGGCGCTGCGCATAGTCGCCCAGGGCGCTATCGAGGATGTTGTGGTTGAACACCTCGATCTCCGGTCGCACGCCCTCCTCGGCAAAGTGCTGCAACTGCCGGTCGAGGAAGTCCGCAGTGTTTTCGTAGCTGCCGCCGGCCTGGAAGATCACCGGGCCAGGGCTCAGTGAAGCGATCTCGGCGCCACGCAGGGCGGTGCCATAACCGCGCAAGTGCTCGCGGCGCAGCGGGCTGTCGTAGTCGCTGCCGCCGCGCACGCTGGTGGACAGGTTGAGCAGTGCCGCCGGCACTTGCTGATGCAGGACGCGGACGATCTCGTCGTATTGGCGGACATCGATCTGGTTGCGCTGCCTGCCACTGGCCAGGCTGCCGGCCGTCGCGTCGATCGCCCATTGGCGGGTATCGGACAGGTCACGGGTATGCAGGTGGACGATGGCCGCGCCTTCGATCACCGCCTCGTGGGCGGCATCGATGATCGTCCGTGGCGTCACCGGCACATAGGGCGATGCCGCCCGCAACGGGTTCCACCAGCCGCTGCCGACCTGCTGCCAGCCCCTTCCGGCCAGGTCCCGCAGCAGTTCGGGGCGATCGGCGGCGATAGCGCTGACCAAGGTGGGCGGCAAATAAGGCAGTTGCGCCGGGTTGGTCTGGGTCAGGGCTTCGGAATCGTCGGCGCTCCAGCCGCAGCCGGTGAGAAGCAGCACGATGTCCTGCTGCAACTGGCGCGAGCGCAATGCCCGGATCCAGGCGAAAGGCACGCTGGCACTGGTATCGGCATCGGCCGCCGGGGTGAGCAACAACCCGCCTGCAGAGGTCGCGTCCCAGCCGGCGTCGGCGAGCAGCGCCGGGGACAGTTCGGGGGCAGCGGCCAGGGTCGCGTCGGCGAGAAATTTCGGTTCCACAGAGGATACGAAGCGGGGAACGGCACCAACGGGAGCCGCGGTGATGAACATGCTGTTGGCCATGAATCCTCCTTTTCTCGTGGCAATAAGGCCTGCAAGGCGCCCCGGAGACGTACCGTCCGGAAGACTCCGGGGTCGGTAGGGATTTGATTCAATCGGCGCGCGGGAGGTAACTACCCAAAGGAGTGGGGCGGCGGAAAAAGCCGGGAGAGAGGGTCTGATGCGAGGGTGAATTGACGGCAGCAATCGCTGGCAATGCCACCACAGGTTACTGTGTCGGGCCCGGATCCAGTGGCTGACCCGGAACCCTGTGGGAGCCGGCGTTGCCGGCGATGAGGCCATCAGCCTCGACATCAATCTTGCTGGTCAGTGTTGTTCTTGCCGGCCTCATCGCTGGCAATGCCAGCTCCCACAGGTTGCTGTGTCGGGCCCGGATCCTGCGGCTGACCCAGAACCCTGTGGGAGCCGGCATTGCCGGCGATGAGGCCATCAGCCTCGACATCAATCTTGCTGGTCAGTGTTGTTCTTGCCGGCCTCATCGCTGGCAATGCCAGCTCCCACGGGTCCGCATCGTGGGAGCAAGCCTGTCAAAAACGCGGATGACTTAATTGGCTTCGAAAACTGGCCGCGAAGCGGTTTCGATCGCCACCATGGCCTCGGCTTCGCTCATCACCCCGCTCTCGGCCATGATCGCCAGCAACGAGCGCCCTTCGCTGACCGACTGCCGCGCCAGCTTGCTGACCTTGGCATACCCCAGGCGTGGCACCAGCGCGGTGGCAACGGCCATGGAACCGGTCAGGTGTTCGAGGTTGCGCGCGGTATCGGCCTGCAGGCCGGCGATGCACTTCTCGCGGAAACGCCGGATGCCCTGGGTGAGCAAGGTGATGCTGTCGAACACCCGCGAGGCCACCACCGGTTCGAAGTGGTTGATCTCCAGCTCGCCGGCCTGCACCGCCTGGGCCACGGCGACGTCGTTGCCGATCACCGCAAAGCTGAGCTGGATCATCGCCATCGGCAGCACCGGGTTGACCTTGCCGGGCATGATCGAGGAGCCGGCCTGGGCTTCCGGCAGCTTCAGTTCGCCGATGCCGCCGACCGGGCCGGAGGACAGCTTGGTCAGGTCGGTGGCGATCTTGGCCAGGGCCGCCGAGCAGGTGCGCAGTTCGGCCGAGACCCGGGAGAACACGTCCATGTTCTGCATGGCATCGAAGGCGTTTTCCGGTGCCTGGTAGGCGACCCCGGTGATCTCGCCCAGGTGGCGATAGACCGCGCCACGATAGGCCGCCGGCGCGCCGAAGCCGGTGCCGATGGCGGTGCCGCTCAGTGGCAGGGTGTGCAACTTGGCGCGCACGCTGGTCAGTTCGTCGGCGAGGCGATGGGTCAACGCGGCATAACCGGAGAAAAGCTGGCCCAGGCGCATCGGCTGGGCGTCCTGCAGGCAGGTGCGGCCGAGGTGGAGGATATCGGCGAACTGCGCGGCCTTGGCGTCGAACTGGCTGGCCAGTTGGCGGACTTCCCCGATCAGGCCGCCGAGCATGGCATGGGTGGCGATCTTCAACGCTGCCGGGTAGACGTCGTTGGTCGACTGCGAGGCATTGACCTGGTCATTGGGGTGGACGATGTCGTAGCTGCCGGCGGGATGGCCCATGAACAACTGGGCGCGGTTGGCTACCACTTCGTTGAAGTTCATGTTGGTCGAGGTGCCGCCGGATCCTTCCAGCAGGTCGACGATCAGCGAGTCGTCGCAGTTGCCGGCGATGATGTCCTGGCAAGCGAGAACGATGGCTTCGCTCTGCGCTCCGGAAATCACCCCGCAGTCCAGGTTGGCCAGGGCCGCCGCCCATTTGCACTGGGCGAAGGCATCGCGGAACGCCGGGTAATGGGCAATGCTCAGCGGCGAAACACTGAGGTTGTCGTAGCCGCGCACGCTGTTGACGCCATACAGCTTGCCGGCGGGAATCCGCACTTCGCCGACATAGTCCTGCTCGGTCCGCTCGGCGGCGTGCTCAAAAGTACTCACGGGAATCTTCCTCATCGATGGTTACCAGGGTTTCGACACCCTTGCCCAAGGCGCTCAGGCGCGGCAGGAAGGTGTCGAGGATGACGTTGCGCGCCGTCTCGCAGGCATCGGCGAAGAAGGCGCTGTATTCGTTGCGGCGCGCCACCAGGTACAGCGAGCGCTCAAGGCCCAGTTGCGGCACCAGGTGGGCGTTGACGTTTTCCACCCAGGTGCAGGCCTGGAGGAAACACATGGGGCTGGTCACGGCCCAGCCGATGCCTTCGGCGACCATCGCGGTCAGGGCGTCGGCGTTGTCCAGTTCCAGGCGGTTGGGCACGCGCACGTTGAGTCCGCGCATATGCCGCTCGATCTGCAGGCCAACCTGGGACAGGCGATTGAAGCGCACAACCGGCAACACATTGGCCAGGGCGCGCAGGTCATCGAGGCTGCCCAGTTGCTTGTCCAGCGCCTTCGGCGTGATGACGAAATAGCGTTCGGAGAACAGCCGGTAGCGCACCACGTCGTTGGCGTCCATCAACGGGTCGCTGGTGATGATCAGGTCGAGGTCGCGGCGCAGCAGCGATTCGCCCTGCTGCGGGCTGAGGCCGGTGCGCACCGACAACTGCGCGACCCGGCCAAGCATCTGCCGGGTGAAGGCCGATCCGCAGGTGGCGGCGAAGGAGTCCACCAGGCCGATGCGCAGGTCCGGCTTGACCCCGCGCCCGGCATCCAGCACCTGGGCCTTGAGGTTGCACAGCTCTTCGCTGAGGATCGCGCCACGGTTGCGCAGGGCCAGGCCGAACGGGGTCAGGGTCAGCGGCCGGGTGGTGCGGTCGACCAGGACCACGCCGAGGTCTTCCTCCAGCTGCCGGACCATCTGCGACACCCCCGACTGGGAAATCCCCATGCGCCCGGCGGCGCCCGACATGCTGCCCTCCTCGGCCACGGCGACGAAGACCTGCACCGCGTACATATCGATAAGCTTGCTGGCCGACATGGGGATGTCCTCCGGGGTTATGGATTGCTTGGGGTCGCACCGAGCGGCGCAGGCCCGCCCTCGCCTTCCGGGCTTACCGCAGCCAGGGTTTCCTTGCTGGTCTCCGGGGCGAACAGGTGGCAGAACACTCCGCCGAACAGCAGCACGCCGACGCATACGCCGAGGGCGGTGTGGATGCCCAGGTGCTGCACGGCGATAGGCAACAGGAAGGTGGCGAAGGCCGAGCCGAAGCGGCTGGCAGCCACCGCCAGGCCGATGCCCGAGGCGCGCAGGTGGGTCGGGAACAGCTCCGGCGGATAGACGAACTCCAGGTTCACCGCCGCTGCCAACACGCAGGCGAAGAAGCCGAAGGCGAGGATGGTGCCCAGCGGGCCGAAACCGGCGTAGGCCAGCACGGCGAGGCCAATGGCGCTGAGGTAGAAGGTGCCGACCAGGAAGGCGCGCCGGGAAATACGGTCGATGATCAGCAGACCGAGCAGCGCGCCGATCATCAGCAGCACGTTGTAGACCAGCCCACCGACGAACTTGTCCTGCACATTGAGCGCTTCCAGCACCCGCGGCGAGAAGGTGCCGAGGGCGAAGAACGGGATCACCTGGCAGGTGTAGAACACGCAGCCGACCAGGGTGTTGCGCCGCCAGCGCTTGCTCATCAGTTCGCCAAGGCTGCCGCGCTTTTTCGTGGTGGCTGGCGGTGCTGCAGGCAGGGTCACATGGGGACCGAACTTGGCATGGATGATCGCCAGGGCCTCGGCACTGCGCCCGCGGGCCATCAGCCAGATCGGCGATTCCGGTACGCCCAGGCGCAGCGGCAGGATCAGCAAGGCCGGCACGCCGCTCAAGGCCAGCATCAGACGCCAGGCATCCGGGCCGATATCGCGGATGGCGAAGCCCACCAGATAGGCCGCCACGTAACCTGCCGCCCAGGCCGCCGCCAGCACGCTGAGCAGGCGCCCGCGATAGCGTCGCGGAGCGAACTCGGTGACCAGGGACTTGGACACCACGTAGTCGAAGCCGAGTACCAGGCCGAGCAGTAGGCGCAGGGCCAGCAACTGTTCCGGCGAAGTGACGAAGAACTGCGAGGCGGAGATCACTGCGAACAGCAGCATGTCCCAGGCGAAGATGGTGCGGCGACCGAACCTGTCGGCCAGTGGACCAGCGAACAGACTGCCGAGAAACAGGCCGGCCAGCGAAGCGGCGCCCAGCAGGCCCATCCACAGCGCGGTCAATTGAAGGGGCCCCGCCGCCATGCTTACGGCGATGCCGATGATGCCCAACACGAATCCGTCGCTGAACTGCCCTCCTGTTCCACTGAATACCGTTCGGATATGAAAACGGCTCAGCGGAAGATCCTCGAACGCTACCTGACTCATTCGTCTCTCCACCTGTTGTTTTAGTTGTGGGGACCGGTGTTGCAACCGGGATTACGATCGAGTGTAAGGGCGCATATTCACGAATACAGCAGGTGCAATTGGAGTATCAGGATTGTTGATACTAGCTGCCAGGAACCTTGATAACAGGGGGGTCGAGGTCAATTTCTCTCCGTTGAACGGGGCCGCTTTGCGGCCCCCCTATTGCTCATCGAGCAACTGACTGATTGGCATCACTCAGGTTGCTCGATTGATGACGCATATAGGTGCGCAGAGCAATCTGCGGGCTGTCGCGCCAGCGCTCGTCGCTGGTGAAGATGGCGGCGATGCGATCGACACGGAAATCACGGTAGGCCGCGCGGGTGGTGCACCAACTGCCGACGGTCCACTTGCCGCCCCAGTAGAACAGGCCGATGGGCTGGATCGACCGGCGCGACACCGCACCGTCGAGGCTGGTGTAGGTGATCTCCAGCACGCGCTTGTGCTCGATGGCCTGGCGCAGGGTGCTGAGATGACCACGGGTCGTGGCGGAGCTGCTGTTCAGCGCGCGGACGGGGCTGTGCTGTGGGTCCACAGCCTGTTGCGGCGAGCTGGCCGAGACCTTGCTCAACAGCGTGCGCGCGGCGCTGGCCAGTTCGTTGTCGGCGCTGCCGGCGAGCATCTGCATGCCCAGGGCCAGGGCGTCCACTTCGATACGGCTCAGGCGCAGGGGCGGCATCTCGAAGCTGGCATCGAGGGCATAGCCGACACCGGTGGTGCCGTAGACCGGCACACCACTGAGGGACAGGTCGTCGATGTAGCGGTAGATCGAGCGCACCGACACGCCGACCCGCTCGGCCAGGCGTTCGGCGGTGATCGGCTGGTGCACGCGGATCAGGTTGACCAGTTGGAACAAGCGGTCGGCTTTGTGCATTCGAGGTACCTCGTCTCCGTGTTGACTCAAGACCTTCTTTATTGCCCTTGAGGGCCTCATCGCTGGCAAGCCAGCTCCCACAGGGGGCAGGTCACCCGAGAATCCTTTTCCCGCCCTGCTCCGCCACTTCCGCCGCCTGCCCGTCGCGCTGCTTGCCCTGCCTTGCCAGGCCCACCAGCCGGGGGATCAGCGGCCCTTCCGGCAGGTGTCGCCAGAAGCGTCCGGGCATGTGCATGCGCAGGGCATCCGGATTGACCCGTGCCGGGTTGAAGGTGTGCCGGTAATAGGTCAGCCATAGCTCCGCGTCCGGATCATCGGCCTGCTCGGCCCATTGCCGCCATTCCGGCGGACATTGGCGGCGGTAGTCGAAGTCCTTGCCGTCATAGCGGATGCCATCCCGCGAGGTAGCGATCAACCAGCGCTGGCGCCCCAGCCGTTCGGCAAAGTGCCCGCTGGCACTTTCGAGAATGTCGTGGGCCGGGTCGTGGAAGGCCACCAGGTCCAATTGCAGGCTGTCGGCAACCGTCGCCGGCAACGGCACAAAGCGCACGAAGGCATGCAGGTGGTGAGCCTCGCGGGTGACCTGCTTGATCCGCCGCTGCAATTCGCTGCCCAGGCGGTCACCGGCAAGCATCGCCGTGCGGTCGCCGTGGGCCACCCGCCAGAGCACTTCGTAGAGCAGGTTCCAGCGTTGTTCGCCGCGATAGCGGGCCGCCAGTTGCAGCTGCGCCAACAGTTCCGCCGGCACCCGCGCGCGGAAAGGTCCCGGTCCGCTCGGCATATCATCGGGCACGGCCAGCAGGTCCTGGATCGGCCCCTGCCCCCAGTTCACGTCTGCCGGGTCGATGCCATGACCGAGCAGCACCCGCGCCTGATCGCGCCAGACGTCGAACTGGTCGTCGCAGTCGAGGGCGATCATCCCCACAACCCCATCTGTACCGGCGCCACCGGATCCCGCAGGCGCGCACGCAGCAGGCCGCTGCGGGTGTCGGCCTGGGCCGGGCGATAGTCGCTGGTGACGATGAAGGGACGGGCCTTGTCCAGCACGCAACGCAGCTGGATCAGGTCGTCGTAGCGCACCCGCCGCTCACGACGCAGCGCCACCAGGCGTTGCACGCTGCGCAGGCCGATACCCGGTATGCGCGCGAGCAAGGCCGGTTCGGCACGATTGATGTCCACCGGGAACACCTCGCGGTTGGACAAGGCCCAGGCCAGCTTGGGGTCGATATCCAGGTCCAGGTTGTTCGCCTGGCTGAGCAGTTCGCCGGCCTTGTAGCCGTAGCCGCGCATGAGGAAGTCGGCCTGGTACAGGCGGTGTTCGCGCAGCAGGGGTGGCGCGGCCAGGGGCACACTGTTCGGGCTGTCGGGGATCGGGCTGAAGGCTGAGTAGTACACGCGCTTGAGGCCGTAACCCTGATAGAGCGATTCGGCATTGCGCAGGATGGTGCGGTCATCCGAGGTGTCGGCGCCAACGATCATCTGCGTGCTTTGCCCGGCAGGGGTGAAGCGCGGCGCTCGTGCCTCGCCAGTCACCGCCTGCTGGCCACGATGGATGGTGCCCATGGCCTGGCGGATGGTGGCGACCTGCTTTTCCGGAGCCAGGCGCTTGAGGCTGGCATCGCTGGGCAGTTCGATATTGACGCTGAGACGGTCGGCCAGGCGCCCCGCTTCCTCGATCAGCAGCGGGTCGGCGTCGGGGATGGTCTTGAGGTGGATGTAGCCGCGGAAGTCGTGTTCCTCACGCAGCAGACGCGCCACCCGCACCAGTTGCTCCATGGTGTAGTCCGCCGAGCGGATGATCCCCGAGCTGAGGAACAGCCCGCTGATGCAGTTGCGTCGATAGAAGTCGAGGGTCAGGCGCACCACCTCCTCGGGAGTGAAACGAGCGCGGGGCACATTGCTGGAACGGCGGTTGACGCAGTACTGGCAGTCGTACAGGCAGAAGTTGGTCAGCAGCACCTTGAGCAGCGACACGCAGCGGCCGTCCGGGGTGTAGCTGTGGCAGATGCCCATGCCGTTGGTCGCGCCAAGCCCGTCGCTGCCCTTCGAGCTGCGCTTGGGGGCGCCACTGCTGGCGCACGAGGCGTCGTACTTGGCGGCGTCGGCGAGGATGCCGAGCTTGGCGATGAGTTGCATGGGGAGCCTTTCCCGGATACTGAATATCCATACAGTATTTCGAGATTGGCGGGGATGCAAGAGCCTGTTATCGATCCGGGCGCTGTCGGCAGTATTGGCTTGACTGCATCAGGCGTTGCAATCTGCAACGACGACCCGATTGCGTCCGGTGATCTTGGCCCGATAAAGCAGGCGATCGGCCGCCTCGAATACGCTGGCGACCGACTCGCCACCGGGGTGCCAGACGGCGACACCGGCGCAAAGCGTGATATGTCCGACGATGTCGATGGCCGTTGACTCAAGGGTGCTACGCAAGCGTTCAGCCACCTCTGTCGCAACTTCCAGGGACACCTCGGGCAGCAAGAGCATGAATTCTTCCCCTCCTACCCTGCAAGGGAGGTCGTTCGCCCTGGCATTGCGTTGCAGAAGCCCGGATAGGACCTTCAGCGTGTCATCGCCAACAGCATGCCCATAGGTGTCGTTGACTCGTTTGAAATGATCGATATCCAGGGAGATCACGGCAAATGACGTTCCGGAGCGCTGCCAGGCAGCAATGGCATCCACCATCGCCCGGCGATTGGGCAAGCCGGTCAGTGCATCGCTGTGCGCTTGGCGGTCGAGGCGCAGGATTTTCTCACGCAGCAACGTGGCACTTTGCAACAATGCGCGACGAATACGCCACTCCTCGATAAAGCGCACGGGCACGGCTCGAATCCGATCATGGCTTTCCGCGCTGTCCAACTGTCCTGCACAGGTGGCCAGCCGCGCCAAGGGACTGGAAAGGACATTACCCGCATACAGAATCACCACGATCCCGAGCAGGCCGAGCGGAATCATCCCCAGGCCGACCTTCCACATCAGCCGCCGCAGGCTTTCATCAATGCCATTCAACGGTTGCAACGAGACCACGGCCCATCGCGCACTGGGCACCGTTGCAAGTCCGGCGAGCATCCCGCTGTCCTGCAGGCTGGCCTTGCCGTTCAGCGCAGCCCTGGTAATCGCGTCGTCCGCCATCGTCCCGACCCGCAGCGGGTCGGGGTGATAGAGAATCCTGCCTGAGCGGTCTACCAGGTAGACGAACGCGCCATCATGCCGGACGTGCTGGTCTATCAGGTTCCGCAGTGCGTTATTCTGGTCCAGCCGGACGGTCCCGCCCACCAACCCCAGGTATTGGCCATCCGTACCCGTCATCGGGCAGGAGAGAAAGATCACCAGGTTGCCGGCAATGGACTTGAAGGCGTCGCTGATCATCGCCGTGCGGCGCACGACGGGTTCCCTGTCGCGCAATGGCTTGCCCTCCAAACCCATTTGCGCTGGCGCCGAAACCAATACCTCACCCTTGCTGCCGGCCGCCAGCACCGAGTTGAAGTTGCTGTCCTGTGCCAATAGTCGGCGGACCTCCTCCCTTAACGCCGAGCCATCGGCCGGATGGCCGGCCAAGCGCGTGGCGCTGTAGGCCAGACGGGCCATGTCACCACTCAGCAATTGCTCGACACCAAGCGAAATTCTTTGTGCATAGGAAACATTGTCTTCGAGCGCATCCTGGATCAGTGCCTCGCGCTGGACGCTGTAGGTCACCCAGAAGCTGTTGCCAAGGGTGACCAGCGCAGAAAGCAACGCAAACAAGAGAATCAGCGTGCGCAGTTTGAACGTGGGTTGGGGCTGCGTTGGCATTGGAAAATCCACCGGTCAGGGTACGACTGCATAATTCCGGTTGGCGTCCACTGCATACCGGCAAGGCCCGCCATGATCTGCCGAGCCATCGCTTCACCTCAGAATTGAAAGCGCTGCACAACGCCATTCAGATCGACCGCCAGCCGCGACAACTCCTGGCTCGCGGTACTGGTCTGGACTGCCCCGGCAGAACTGTGCTGCGACAGGTCACGGATGTTCACCAGGTTGCGGTCGACCTCGCGAGCCACGTTGGCCTGTTCTTCCGAGGCGCTGGCAATCACCAGGTTGCGTTCGTTGATAGCTGAAATCGACTGGGCGATCTCCTCCAGCGCCACGCCAGCGGCCCGGGCCACTTGCAGGGTGAAATCGACCCGCTCGCAACTGGTACGCATCGATGCCACGGCCTGGCTGGTGCCCTGATCGATAACCGAGATCATCTGCTCGATTTCCTGGGTCGACTGCTGGGTACGGTGCGCCAGTGCCCTGACCTCGTCGGCCACCACGGCAAAGCCGCGCCCTTGGTCACCGGCGCGAGCGGCCTCGATCGCGGCATTGAGTGCCAACAGGTTGGTCTGCTCGGCAATGGCACGAATGACCGACAATACCTGGCTGATGTCCCGCACATGATTGGCCAGTTCCTCGACGCTGCCGGAAGTCTGGCTGACGTCCTAGGCCAGGCGGACAATCGAACTGACCGTCTGCCCCACCTGCTCGCGACCGTTGCGCGAAGTCTGGTCGGCTTGTCGCGAGGCCTCCGAGGTGCTCACGGCATTGCGCGCTACCTCCTCCACGGCGCTGGTCATCTCGTTGACTGCAGTGGCTGCCTGTTCGATTTCGGCATTCTGCTGATGCAGGCCATGGGTCGACTCCTCGGTCACCGCGTGCAGTTGCTCGGAGGCGGAGGCCAGCTGGCTGGCGGAGTCGGCGATGTGCTGGAGGGTGACACGCAGGCTGGCCTGCATGCCCTGCAACGCATCGAGCAACTGCGCAGGCTCGTCCTGGCCCTTGATCTCGACGTGGCGAGTCAGGTCGCCGGAGGCCACGATCCTGGCCTGCTCGACCGCCTGTGCCAAGGGAATGACCAGGCTACGGGTGAAGATCAGCGCGAGCGCGGCGGTCAGCAGTACGGCTGCGAGGATAATGAAAAGCACCATTTTCACGGAGTCGTTGAACGCGACCTTGCTGGCGGCCGCAGCGCTCCTGGCACCTTCATCGTTGATCCGGATCAGATCGTCGAGGGCGCCGGCGACCTTCTCGGCATAGTCGCCGAGCTTGTGCGCCACCACCTGGCGGGTGGCCGCCAGGTCGTCGGAGCGGCTCAGGGAAACGGTCAGCGCGGACTGTTCCATGTAGAGCGCCTTGGCAGCCTTGTAGCTGTCATACAGCGTGCGCTCTGCACTGGACGAAATCAGCGGCTCGTAACGGCGCTCGGCGGCTTCCAGATCCCGCTTGGCGTTTTCCAGACTGGTCAGGGTACTGTCGCGTGCATCCCCTTCCACCAGAGCGTAGCGCAAGGTCAAGGCACGAATGCGTGAACTGGCCAGCCCCATGTCGTTGACGGCCATGATCGACGGCAGCCAGTTGTCATTGACTTCGTCGCTATGCCCATCCATCTGGTTCATTTGGTACAGCGAAAGAAGCCCCAGAACGATCAGCAGCAAGCCCAGCGATGAAAATGCCAGGGTCGAGCGCAGGCCAATCCGTAGTTGTCTAATCCACATGGTGAAATTCCCGAATAACTACAGCAGGTTGGTAGGCAGCGCACGCCAGGCCCTTGCGGTTCGATCGGCAGGCGCCGTCGAGCTCATTATTCTGTTAAGGGCAAATGCCTGATTGATATGGAACAGAGCCCGCTGCGGAACTAGCGCGGACAGTGCCAGCAACGCTCAACGACCAGGCAACATGCGCTTCAGGGTGTTGTCCTTGAACCAGTAGTGGTGGACGAGGCCTGCACTTGCATGCAGCCCGATCAGCCAGTAACCGGCACTCCCCAGCCATTCATGCCAACCCTTGAGTTGCCGTGCCAATGCGGGATCGACAGCGATCGGCGACGGTAGCGCAATATCCCAATACGGCAGCGGCTTGCCTGCCGCGCCCAGCATCAGCCAGGCCAGTAGTGGTGTAACGATCATCAGTACATACAGCGCCAGGTGAGTGAGTTTCGCCAACGCGTTCTGCCAGGCCGGGGGTTGCGGCCGTACCGGCGGTCGGGGACTCAGGCGAGCGATCAGACGGACCCAGACAAGGGCGAAGACAGCCAGGCCCAACAGGCCATGGAAACCCAGCAGCGGTCCCTTCAGGACATGCCCCTTGGGCAGGGCTCCGCGCAATTCGATACAGGCGTAGATACCGACGAACAGGAGCACCATGCTCCAGTGCATGATGATGGACAGGCGACCGTATCGGTCGGTGATCGAATTGCGCTTCATATCCTTGGCCTCGCTAAGCGGAACAGACGATGCCAAGGTGCCATCTGAAGCTTAAGGAAGTCTGAAGTCCTCGACGACAGAGCGCTCCAGCGGAATCGACAAGGTCGCGGAGAGCCCTCCGGCCGCTCGATTTTCCAGGCGGACCTGCCCGCCCATGCGCTCGACGATGGTGGCGACTATGGACAGGCCGAGCCCGGCGCCGTTGGGGCTGTTACGACTGTAGAAGCGTTCGAATACCCGCGACAGGCTGACCTCGTCGATACCCGGACCTTCGTCTTCGACGGTCAACTCGGCCACACCGGCAGATTGGCTGAGCGACACCGTGATACGTCCGCCCGGCGGCGAATGCTCCACCGCATTGGCCACCAGGTTCTGCAAGGCGATACCCAGCACCCCGGGATCGACCGCCAGATGATGGTCGCCCTCACCTATATCGAGTGACGGCTCCAGCCCACGGTCGAGAATCCACGGGGTCAGCTCGGCCAGTGTATCGGTGACCACCTCGGCCAGATTGATCGGCGTAATCACCCGTTGTCCCAGGCGCGGCTCAACCCGTGCGAGGGTCAGCAACTGGTTGACCACCCGGGTCAAGCGATCGACGCCGCCAATCAGGAAGCCCAGGGCCTTCTGCCGCTCGGCCTCGCTGGTGGCTGCCTGGGCGTTTTGCGCATGCAGGCGGAGGATGGCCAGTGGGGTACGCATTTCATGGGCCGCGTCGGCAATGAAGCGGTGCTCGCGCCGCAACAGGTCCTCGATCTGTGCCAGCAGACGATTGATCGCCGCCTGCATGGGCTCCAGCTCCGATGGCAATGGCACCAGTTGCAGCGGCTCCAGGGAATCGGCATGCCGGGCGCGTATGACATTGGCCATGTTCTGCAAGGGTTGCAGCCCCCACCCGATCGCGGCCCAGACCAGCAGGGCCAGGGCGAGGCTGCCGACCAGGAAAGGAAACAAGGTGTGGCGGACAATCCGATCGATCAGGTCGTACCGGACATCCTCGCGTTCGCCGACCCAGATGACCCAGTGCCGCGCCGGGACCGGCAGGACGAAGCCGCGCCATTGCTCGCCATTGACCGGAAAGTCGGCAAAGCCAGAAGTGATCAGGAGCGGCCCCAGGACCGGGGCACTGGGGGTGTGAACCAGCCGGGCACCGGCATCGTCCCAGACCTGAAAGGCCAGCTTGCTTTCATAGGGATGCCCAACCCTATGCCGCCCAGCCTTGCCCAAGGCGTCGTTGAAGGCCTGGTACAGCTCCTCACGGCTACCGTCCTGGACCGGAATGCTCATTACGCCCTCTAACAGGCGGGCATTCTGCGCAAGATGGGCATCATAGACTTCTGTGATTTCGCGGCGACTGTCGTGGTAGTTGTACAGCGCCAACAGGCTGGTTCCCAGCACCAGCAAAAGCATCACCCGCCATAGCGTTCTCTGGCGCAGCGAGCTCATGCCTTGCCCTCGACCAGATAGCCGATACCACGCACGGTGCGGATCAGGCCGTTGAACAGCTTTTTGCGCAGGTGATAGATGTTCACTTCCAGGGTGTTGCTCTCCGGCTCTTCGTCCCAGCCATAGAGCAACTGGGTCAGGCGCTCGCGGGTGAAGACCTTGCCCGGCTGGGCCAGCAGTTCATGCAGCAGCACATACTCCTTGGGTGTCAGGACCACCAGCTCGCCGTTGTAGTACACCTGCTGGGTTGCAGGGTCGAGGCTGACGCCGGCATGTTCGATCAGCACCCTGGCGCGCCCGGCACTGCGGCGCAGCAAGGCCCGCAAGCGGGCCTTGAGCTCGTTGAGGTCGAATGGCTTGACCAGGTAGTCGTCAGCACCGGCATCCAGACCGGTGATTCGGTCCTCGGTGGCATCCCGGGCAGTGAGGATAAGCACCGGCAGGCTGTCGCCCCCGGCCCTCAACCGCCGCAGCAGCTCGATGCCATCCAGGCGCGGCAGACCCAGGTCGAGGATCGCCAGGTCGAATGCCTCATGCTGCAGCGCATGCAAGCCACTTGCCCCGTCCCGCAGCCAATCAAGGGTGTAGCCCTCCTGGCGCAAACCATCGCAGATCCCCTCGCCCAGCGCGGTATCGTCCTCAACCAGCAGCAGCCGCATAGTCAGTCCTGTTTATCCTTGATCGCCTTGAGTAAAGCATCGATATCGCTACGCCGACCCTGGTCAGCCAGCTCTCGTCCCGGTCTCGGTGGCGCCTGCAAGGCCTTCTGCAGGGCCAATCGGGCTTCGCCGTAGCGTTTTTGCCGGTACAGATGATCGGCCCAGAAATAGTTGCTGTCGATACCGTCGGGGTTGATCTGCAAGGCCTGGCGCAGCAGGGTCGCGGCCTTGTCGCTATCACCGAAGCCGATCGGCCAGCCGGGGACCTGGTCATACAAGGTACCCAGGCTGGTATAGGCCGACCCCTGGAGTGCGTTGGGGTCCAGCTTCATCGCCTGCTCCAGGCTGGCCTTCGCCGCCTTGACCTTGCTCAGTGCTCCCAGCCCACCGGTAGCACCGGCCCAACTGCTGTTGATGATGCCATCCCAGATCAGCGGCTCGGCCTTGCCGGGATATTGATGAACGAAGCTGGCGGCATCACCGGCCAGCTTCTCGAAGGCATCGGCACGCTGGTCCTTGGGTGTCTGATACTGGATCTGTGCCCAGCGTTGCTGCAACTCGCCCAGATGCTGGGTACCCGCCTGGTCCAGCGCCCAGGTCAAAGGTGTGAACGCCAGCAGGCTGGCCACGAACAGACGTTTCATTTGATCGACTCCTTGGAGTGGCTACCGATATGACGACGAATCACTGGCAACTGCTTGCGCAGTGCGCGATCGACCACCCCCGGCAGCATGCCGTTGAGGCGTACGAAGAGCTTTTCCGGCCAGCCCAGGTAAAGCTCGCTGCGCTCGGACTGCACAGCTTCGAGCACCGCCCTAGCAACGTCCGCTGGATCGTCCATACCGACCTTGAGGGCTTGGTTGAGGGCCATGGCGGCGCTGCTGTTCATGCTTGTGCGGGTGGCCCTGGGGGCGGCGTAAAGCACGTTGACCGTGGTATCGGCCAGCTCGCGGCGCAACGCTTCGGAAAAACCACGCAGGGCGAACTTGCTGGCGCAATAGGTGGCGTAGCCTGGATAGCCGATCGAACCGTAGGTCGAGCCGACGTTGACCACCAGCGCCTTGGCCTGGGTCCGCAGCAAGGGCAGGCAGGCTCGGGTCAGTTGCAGCGGAGCCTTGAGGTTGATGTCCAGCAACTCGTCGAGCGCTTGCTCGTCCAACTGGTCGAGCAAGGCGAAGCGATTGATTCCAGCGGCATTGATCAGCACGTTGACCCCGCCGATTTCCCGGGCCCGACCAACTACCAGCTCACGGCCTTCGGCAGTGCGCAGGTCGGCGCTCTGCCAATACAGCCGCTGCGGGTAGCGCTTCAACAGACTGCTCAGTTCGCCCATCTGCCGGCTGACCGCCAGGACCCTGGCGCCGGCGGCACAGAGTTGCTCGGCCAGTTCCAGGCCGATGCCACCACTGGCGCCGGTCAGGATCACCACGGAATCAGACAAGCGCATGGCGCACCTCAGGTTGGCCCACCCGTGGCAGGCTCTCGAACATCCCGGTGTACAGGCGGTACACCACCTTGGCGGCATGGATCACCGCCTCTTGATCGGTGGGGTCGTCCAGGCGATCCATCAGGTTGCGATAGGTGACCATATGGTCCTGGTCCAGGGCACCGTGGGAACTGAGGTAGCTGAAGGCCTTGTCCGGCAGGGCCAGGGTGCTCTGGATGGTGCCGGCCGCCTGTGTTGCCAGGGCGATGCTGGTGCCCTCGAGCACGTTGACCATGCCGAACAGGCCGACCGGATTGCCACGGGCGATGAGGTCGTAGAGATAAGCCACCATCAGCTCGATGGACAATGACGGCCGGCCATCCCGCACGCCTTCCCAGTCACCGCCGCAGGCCTTGATATCGTTGAGGATCCACTGCTCGTGGCCGTACTCCTCCTCGATGTATTCGCAGACCGCACCGCGCAGCCACTCCAGGCGCGACGGCAGGCGTGCACCGCAGGCCATCATCAGTGGCACGGTGTGGCGGACATGGTGGTAGGCCTGGCTCAGGAACGCGATGTAGCTGTCCAGGCTGACCTGACCGGCCAGCGCCTCGCGGATCACCGGAACGGCGAACAGTGCCTGGCGCTCCTGGGCGGTTTGCATTTGCAGGGTGTCGAAAAAGGACATGGTGAACCTCACAACGGAATGTCGGATAACAGGGTGTGGTAACGCTTCAGGATCGCCTCGCGGCGCGGGCGACCATTGGCAGTCAGGGTTTCATCGCGGCTATCGAAGGGGACCGGCAGGCGCCGCCAGGCATGTACCCTGGCGTAATCCGGCAAGCGGGCGTTGCACTGCTGAACAGCCTGTTCGATGGCGTCGTCACTGGCATTCGGGTCGAGCGGCCAGAGCAAGGCGCTGTTGCGCGGCAAGCCCTCGCCATGCACGAAGGCCTGGGCCAGGACTCCGTCCTGGGTCAGTTCGGCTTCTACCCATTCGGGGTTGACGTTGCGTCCGAAGCTGGTGATGAACTGGTGCTTCTTGCGCCCGTTCAAGTACAGGTAGCCCTGCTCGTCGAAGTAGCCCAGGTCGCCAGTAGCCCACCACTGCCCATGGGATACGGGCTCCTCCAGGTAACCCAGCAGGGTCGATCCGGCCACCATGACTTCGCCGTCATCGGCGATGCGTACCTGCACGTGCGGCAACGGCTTACCGACGCTGCCAGGCCGTACCGCCCCCGGGCGGTTCAATGCCACCACCGATGCGCACTCGGACAAGCCATAGCCCTCGAACACCGGCAGGCCGACCGCCTCGGCGCGGGCCAGCAGGTCAGGGGAAACCCGGGCACCGCCAACGGCGACGAAGCGTAGAGGGCCGACCTGCATCAGTCCGCGCTCAATGGCAGTCACCAGCCCCATCAACAGTTGCGGCACCAGGATCAGGCTGTGCGCACCGCTCAGGGCAACGGCACCGAGCAGACGCTTGAAATCCACCTGGCTGGCACCGCCGATGCCCAGTTGCGCCTGCGGATAGAGCAATACGCAGGCACCGGCCATCAACGCGGCATAGACGCCGAGGTTTTCCAGCAGCACCCCCAGCGGCAGTACCGCCAGGTAGCGCTGGGGAGCGGTTGCCCGACTAGCCGTTTCCAGTTCCCGAGCCACCCGCAGCAGGGTGTCGGCACTCAGGCACACGCCTTTGGGGCGGCCCGTGCTGCCGGAGGTGTAGGTGATCTTCGCCGTGCCGCCGGGCAGCGCCACCGGCGCCGCGACGGCCCGTCGCCAGAAGCCGTCCTGCTGGTTGAAACCCTGCTCGGCGAAGTGATCGCTCCATTGCGCTTCGGCCAACGCCAGCGTGGCACCGCTCTGCTGCAGGCAATGTTCGAACTGAGCAGCACTGAAAAACGACGGAATGAACACGCACGGCCGCTCGGCGAACAGCGCTGCCAGATCCCAAAGCAACGCCTCGGGACCGTTGTCAATGGCCAGAACCAGGGCGCCCGGTGCCTGCTGGCGCAAGACCTGGACACGCCCCTCGACCTCGACGAGCAGTTCCATCCAGGTCAAACGCCGGTTGGCACCCTGTATTGCGATGGCGTCGCCCCGGTCACGGGCATTGTTCGTCAGTACCTGCTGAAAACGTTCCAGTTCATGCGGCATGACCGGTCCCCTGGGAGAGTGCCGGCAAGCCAAGGCGCTGGAATACCCCGGCCTGGGTCAAGGCCTCGAAGCCGTAGCCGATGTTGCCGGCGAAGACCCGGGGACGCTGGGCGTAGTAGGTCCCCCACTGGCCCTGCTCGCCGTCCAGGCGCTCAGGATCGGCCACCGCCAGTACGCTGGGCTGCAGCCCCAGGCGCTGGAAGCTGTTGATCAAGGAAGCTGCACCAGTGAAGGCCACCCATTTCAGGCCGCGAATGGCCAGCAACCAGGTAACCACGATGATGATGATCCGGGCACTGCCGGCGCTCAGCGACGCCAGGTTGCCCACCTCGACCAGGCAATCGCGCCCCAGCGGGCCGCCTGCCAGTCGTGAAACCGCGACCTCGAGGGGTTCGTCCAGATAACGTTCCAGAAAGAGCGGACCGGTCTGGGCCGGACGTACCCCGGCCGCTGCGATCATCCGCCCGTTACGGTCATGCAGGGCCAGCAGTTCCGGCAGATAGTGCTGGACATCGGCCTGGTGCATGCTGGCGAAACACTGATGGATGAACTGCTCCAGTTCCCCGCGACCGGGATCACGGTGCAAATGCAGGGACAACCGGGCCTGATGCTCGGCATGACTGCCGACAGACAATGGGAGCAGGCTGCTCCATTCAAGCTGGGTCATATGAGTTCCCCCGTTGAGCTCGATGGAGGAACTATCGATCCTGAAGCTGAATGGAATCTGAAGTCCCTGACATGTCCGGGGTCAAACGATCAGGAGCGGCACGCTCGCCCCTGTCCGGGCCCGCGCTTACCAACTCAGATAAAACATGCCCTTGGCCAGCAGCACGATCAGCAACAGGTGAGTAAAGACGCTGGCATGGATAAAGCGCACCGCACTGGCCGTCATGCGCCCGCTGTGGAACAGCCAGAGTGCGCGGAAGAAGTGCCCGAGCACGCTGAGGGCGACGAGGATTTTCAGGCTCAGCAGGATGCCGAAAGAGGATGCCCAGGGCTCGGCCAGTTGCGCGGCATAGCGCTCGCGAACCATGCCCACGCCGGCGCCGAACAGCACCAGCAGGACCCACGGCATCAACTGCCGGGCACGCTGTCCGACGGCATGTTCGAGCATCATCATCAAACGGTCGGGCAACTGGCGACGGATGCCACCGAGAAACAGCACTTCGAAAAACACCGTGCCGATAAAGACGATGGCGGCGAACAGGTGCAGGGTCAGCAATACGGGATAGATCATGGCGGGGCCTCATTGTGCCGGGCAGACTAGCGCTGCTGCCGTCGACCAGGCTTGACCCTCGTCAAGACCACGAAGGTCGACCAGGTAAAGCACCGCTTTGTGCGATGATGCCGTAAAGCCATCATCTGAACAGGGTATGCAATGACCTACATCACCCGCATTTGCCACAACGAATCCAACTGGCAGTATCCGACCGGAAGCGCCACGGAATCGAGAACGACCTATTACTCACGACATGGATATGGCCACGAAGAATGGCTTTTCCGCTTCGAATGGCAAATCGGAGGCTGGCAGTACGGGTTTCTCCAGGGCGTGAACAAAGGTCGCAAAACCCGCCTGAAGTCTGGAGAACGTGCTGGTGAGGTCGTGCTGTTCAGCATCGGCCCTGCTGGCCGGCGTTATGTCGCCAGGATCAGACACATCGAGTTCCTGGACGACGTCCAAAGCAACGCCGCGCTTGAGGTCTACAAGAAGAACGGCTGGTTTGCACAAATGGTTAGGGGGATCGAGCATGTTGGTGGCGTCACGAGCAGCCTGGGAAACACCAACTGGGCGCGCTATATGCTCAACGTTCGATTCCGTCCCGAAGACCTGGAGTGGTTCCCGGCCGATACCTATGCAGACGACGAAGATCCGATCATGCATTGGAACCGTTATCAGCTCATTACTCCTGACGGCAGTTTCACGACTCCGGAGACGGGTTCTCAACGCCCAGGCAGAACCGGTGTAACCATTCCGCCAAAACAGAAGAGCTATTTCAGGAAAGGCTCCGAGGGCCGCGAATGCACCCCGGAGCACGACATGATTCGCGCCGCACTGTGCAAGGAGCTCGAGCAGGAATACCCGCAGGCGACAATCGTTTGCGAAGAGAATTATGTCGACGTCACCCTGACCACCGACAGCGAACGGATTCTGTTCGAGGTCAAGTCTGACCTTTCGACTCGCCGGGTCCTGCGCTTGGCAATTGGCCAGTTGCTCGAGTATGCCTGGTACTGGGAAGCTCATCCGAACAGGACAACCCGCCTGGTCGCGGTCGGGAGAAACGCATTGACTCCAGCCGACGCGAGCTATCTCGACTTTCTCGCCGGCACCATGGCTATCCCCCTGGCATATCGTCAGGTCAAACTTCCATCGGAGGTGTAAGGCGCTCCAGGACAGGACCGCTGACGCGGTCCTGCGTGGCTACACCAGGCTTCCCGCCAGCCCACACGCGGACGACTTCGTTTCCGGGGTCGGCCACGCGTTAACCCAATATTCATCCACCTTCCTTTCGCCTTTCACACACTGCCGCCATTGATACGACAAGCCTGGGCGAACTTCCCGACGGTCACACTGCCCTCACCCAAGCTCGCGTAACATTTTGCAACCCGTTGACGAGCAAAACGCCATCGCCGTGCGCGTCATAGCCATTGACACCGCCAAAAGCGCATCCCGCCCTTTCGATATGTATCGAGTACGGGCACAATGCGGCTCTTTTTTTGGCTGGCCTACCCGGAGCCTCGAAGTGATCAAGACCCCGTACTACCTCATCGACAAACAAAAGCTGCTGGGCAACATGGAGAAGATCGCCTACGTGCGCGAGAAATCCGGGGCCAAGGCCCTGCTCGCCCTGAAGTGCTTCGCCACCTGGTCGGTGTTCGACCTGATGCAGCAGTACATGGACGGCACCACCTCGTCCTCGCTCTACGAGCTCAAGCTCGGTCGCCAGAAGTTCGAAGGCGAAACCCATGCCTACAGCGTGGCCTGGGCCGACGACGAGATCGAGGAGATGCTCGACAACTGCGACAAGATCATCTTCAACTCCATCGGCCAGCTGCAGCGCTTCGCCGAGGCGTCCGAAGGCAAGGTCCGCGGTCTGCGGGTCAACCCGCAGGTGAGCAGCTCCGACTACCTGCTGGCCGACCCGGCCCGTCCGTTCAGCCGCCTCGGCGAGTGGGACCCGGTCAAGGTCGAGGGCGTGATCGAGCAGATCTCCGGCTTCATGTTCCACAACAACTGCGAGAACGGCGATTTCGGCCTGTTCGACAAGATGCTCGGCACCATCGAGGAACGCTTCGGCCACCTGCTGCACAAGGTCGAATGGGTCAGCCTCGGCGGCGGCATCCACTTCACCGGCGAAGACTATGCGATCGATGCTTTCTGCGAACGTCTGAAGCGCTTCTCGGAAACCTACGGCGTACAGGTCTACCTGGAGCCGGGCGAAGCGGCGATCACCAACAGCGCCTCGCTGGAAGTCACCGTCCTCGACACCCTGTTCAACGGCAAGCACCTTGCCGTGGTCGACAGCTCGATCGAAGCGCACATGCTCGACCTGCTGATCTACCGCCTCAACGCCAAGATGGCCCCCAACGACGGCGAGCACACCTACATGGTCTGCGGCAAGTCGTGCCTGGCCGGTGACATCTTCGGCGAGTACCAATTCGATCGTCCGCTGACCATCGGCGATCGGCTGTCGTTCGTGGACGCGGCTGGCTACACCATGGTCAAGAAAAACTGGTTCAACGGCCTGAAAATGCCGTCCATCGTAGTGAAACAACTCGACGGTAGCGTCGAGCTGGTTCGTGAGTTCGGTTTCGAAGATTACCTGTCCAGCCTTTCCTGAGCTGGCAGATAAGGGAGAGAGAGATAAATTGAAGAAGAACGTTCTTATCATTGGTGCAGGAGGTGTCGCCAAGGTGGTGGCCCACAAGTGCGCGCAGCACAACGACGAACTCGGTCGTATTGCAATTGCGTCGCGGAACATCTCCAAATGCCAGGCCATCATCGACAGCGTCAAGGCCAAGGGTAGCCTCAAGGTTCCCGCCGACATCCAGGCCTTCTCGCTCAATGCCCTCGATGTCGAGGCGACCAAGGCGCTGATCCGCGAGACCGACTCGCAGATCGTGATCAACGTCGGTTCCGCCTTCCTCAACATGTCGGTGCTGCGTGCCTGCATCGATACCGGTGTCGCCTACCTGGACACCGCGATCCACGAAGAACCGGGCAAGATCTGCGAAACCCCGCCCTGGTATGGCAACTACGAGTGGAAACACCTCGAGGAATGCCAGCAGAAGAACATTACCGCCATTCTCGGTGTCGGCTTCGACCCGGGTGTGGTCAACGCCTACGCGGCGTTGGCGAAGCAGCAGTATTTCGACCGCATCGACTCGATCGACATTCTCGACGTCAATGCCGGGTCCCACGGCAAGTACTTCGCCACAAACTTCGATCCGGAAATCAACTTCCGTGAATTCACCGGGCAGGTGTGGAGCTGGCAGAACAGCCAGTGGACCAGCAACACCATGTTCGAAGTGAAGCGTACCGACGACCTGCCGGTGGTCGGCTCGCAGAACCTCTACCTCACCGGCCACGATGAAGTGCACTCGCTGTCGAAGAACCTCGACGTGCCCAACGTGCGTTTCTGGATGAGCTTTGGCGAGCACTACATCAATGTGTTCACCGTGCTGAAGAACCTCGGCCTGCTCTCCGAGCAACCGGTGAAGACCGCCGAAGGCCTGG
>Ga0222427_100756_pt1 | contig 30614 bp, 26 predicted proteins | sample 2B20Ametagenome_FD_182890 | JGI IMG/M metagenome (GOLD analysis project Ga0222427, IMG submission 182890) | Enriched microbial communities from leaf-cutter ant dump, University of Wisconsin, Madison, United States - 2B20A (version 2) | ecosystem: Environmental > Terrestrial > Nest > Insects nest...
TGCCGGCGTCGGCCTGCTTGATAAACCCGATGATCTGCTCGGTGGTGAAGCGACTCTTCTTCATGTCCGTCCTCGTGGTTGACGGACTTTACAGCTTCAGTTGGTACGGTTCATTGGGGGCAGGTCACTGCGCAAGAGCGTGCTGGGCGAGGATGCGGAAGCGCCTGCCGGCGCCCAGCCTGTCGCCGGTGTCGTTTTCCCCGGGATCAACGTGGTCAGGCGCTTCGACGATACGGCCCTGGCCCCGCAGCCTGCTTGAAACCGGCTGGAAGTCGCGGCTGCCACCAACGGACCTATGGCATGACAACGCCGAGGCCCATGCCGTGATCAGGAGAACCTGCGGGTTCGATTGAGGGGCTTGACCGGCCTGCTCCACCAGCCCGCTCCTCCCGACCAGTGCCAAGCTGACATCGTCATCCCCGTGCAGATGGAAGTGCTTTTCAGCCCGAAGAACTGGTCAATCGATCTTGGGCGCTATTCGCAGGGCACGAGCAAGAGCGATCCCCGCCTGCACGGGGATGACGGTTTGACGGGTACACCCCACAGCCCGCTCACCCGAAGGCGGCGCCTGCGTCAGGGCGCTACCGGCTCTTCACCCGCATCGGCGGCGACGAAGCCGCCGGTCTGGCGTGCCCACAGCCGCGCATACAGGCCATTGGCGGCGATCAGCTCGGCATGGGTGCCGCTCTCGACGATGCGCCCCTGGTCCATCACCAGCAGCCGGTCCATGCGCGCGATGGTGGACAGGCGGTGGGCGATGGCGATCACCGTCTTGCCGGCCATCAGCCCGTCCAGGCTTTCCTGGATGGCGGCTTCCACTTCCGAATCCAGCGCCGAGGTGGCCTCGTCCAGCACCAGGATCGGCGCGTCCTTGAGCAGCACCCGGGCAATGGCGATGCGCTGGCGCTGGCCGCCGGACAGCTTTACCCCGCGCTCGCCGACATGCGCGTCATAGCCCTGCCGGCCTTCGCTGTCGGTCAGCTCGGCGATGAAGCCATCGGCGCGGGCCTTGGCCACGGCGGCGTACAGTTCCTGCTCATTGGCGTCGGGGCGGCCGTACAGCAGGTTCTCGCGGATCGAACGATGCAGCAGCGAGGTGTCCTGGGTCACCACGCCCACCTGCGCGCGCAGCGAATCCTGCTGCACGCTGGCCACGTCCACGCCGTCGATCAGGATGCGGCCGCGCTCCACGTCGTGGAAGCGCAGCAGCAGGTTCACCAGCGTGGATTTGCCGGCACCGGAGCGACCAACCACGCCGATCTTCTCGCCAGGGCGCACGTGCAGGTCCAGGCCTTCGATCACGCCACCGGCCTTGCCGTAGTGGAACGACACGCCCTCGAAACGGATGTCGCCGGCCTGCACCGCCAATGCCGGGGCACCGGGGGCGTCGTCCACGGTGGGCGGCAGCGAGATCGAGTTGATGCCGTCATGCACGGTGCCGATGTTCTCGAACAGCGCCGACAGCTCCCACATGATCCACTGCGACATGCCCAGCATGCGCAGCACCAGCGCCACGGCCACCGCCACCGCGCCGGCGCTCACCGCACCGCCGTGCCACAGCCACAGGCCCAGCGCCACCACCGAGAACAGCAGCAGCATGTTCAGCGCGTACAGCAGCGAGTAGATGCGCGTGGCCAGCCGCATCTGCGGGTGCACCTTGTCGAGGAAGCCGGCCATCGCCTCGCGCGCATAGGCCTGCTCGCGTTTGGAGTGCGAGAACAGCTTGACCGTGGCGATGTTGGTGTAGCTGTCCACGATGCGTCCGGTCATCTCCGAGCGGGCATCGGCCTGCTCGCGCGAGATGCGCTCCATGCGCGGCACGAAGTGCCACATCAGCAGCGAATAGCCGATCAGCCAGCCCACGAACGGCAGCATCATCCGCCAGTCGGCCGAGCCGGCCACCGCCAGCGTGCCGATGAAGAACACCAGCACGTAGTTGCCGATGTCGAACAGCTTGACCACCGTCTCGCGCACCGCCAGCGAGGTCTGCATCAGCTTGGTGGCGATGCGCCCGGCGAACTCGTCCTGGAAATAGCCCATTGACTGCCGCAGCAGGTAGCGGTGCACGCTCCAGCGGATGCGCATCGGGAAATTGCCGAGCAGGGTCTGGTGCTGCACCAGCGCATTGACCAGCACCAGCAGCGGCAGCGCGACCAGCACCAGCGCGCCCATCCACAGCAGGCGCGGGCCCTCGGCGGCGATGAAGGTGGCCGGCGTGGTGGTGCCGAGCCGGTCCACCAGCGAGCCGACGTAGGCATAGAGCGCCAACTCGGCCACCGCGATGCCGGCGGTGGTCAGCGCCATCAGCAGCAGCCACTTCTCCGCGCCGCGCGTGTAATGGCGGCAGAACGCATACAGGCCGCGCGGCGGCTGCGCGGGCGGATCGCAGGGAAACGGGTCGAGGCGGGATTCAAACCAGCGGAACATGCAGACAGGCCGACAAACGAAACCGGCGGCGATTGTCCCATCGCCGCCGATTGCGTGCATGTTCCCGTGCGGGGCGAACCTCGCATCCATGATGCATCCACGTTCACAATGCGCGGCAACCCACGATCGTAGGTGCCGGGTTTACCCGGCACGGGCGTTCCCGGCACAGCTACATGCGGGGCAAGCCCCGCATCTACATTTCCGCCGGCTTCAACAGCAGGTCCTGGAAGTCGAAGCTGAAGTCGGTCAGCGACGAGATCGCCTGCATGCGCACCTCGCGCACCTTGCCGTCCGGGTCGAGGCTGAAATTGACGAAGGCGTCGGCATTGAGCGAGCGGTTGTCCCAGCGCACGATGAAGGTGTCGTGCTGCCACTGCTCCAGCGTGCCCTGCAGGTCGGCGGTGGCGCCGAAGCGCAGGCGCAGCTTGCCCTTGGCCTGTTCGACGAACACATCGCCATACCAAGCATCACGGTAGCTGCCGGCATAGCCGGACAGCGGCAACGAGGGTTTGCTCTTCGCGTCGCGGGCGGCGACGTGCTTCTGCCAACCTTCGTCGGCATTGTCCTGCGCCTTGGCGACGGCGGCGGCGTAGGCGGCCACCCAGTCGTGCCCGGGCGCCCCCAGCATGGCGTCGAGCACGCTCAGGGTGATGGCGTTGAACGCCGCGCCCACTTCCTGGTTGGTCAGCACCACCACGCCGAGGTTCTGCCCGGGCACCAGGGTCAGGCGCGACACCTGCCCCGGCCAGCCGCCGGTGTGCCACACCAGCTTCTGCCCGCGGTAGTCGCTCAGGCTCCAGCCTTCGCCGTAACCGGCGAAGTTGGGCATGGCGTCGGCCAGCTCCGGCACCGACGGCTTGGCCACCACCTGCGGGATCTGCATCTGCCACATCTGCTGCTGGGTCTTGTCCGAGAACAGCGGCGTGCCATCGGCGAGCCTGCCGCCGGCCAGTTGCACGTTCATCCATCTGGACAGGTCGTGCACGCTGGAATAGATGCCGCCGGCGCCGGCATTGTTGGACCAGGTCAGCGGCGCCACCGGGCGCAGTTCGGCGTAGTCGTACTTGGCGTGGCCGATGGCGGCCTTGTCGCCCGGCCGCAGGTGGTCGGCGTTGTAGCGGGTGCCGGCCATGCCGACCTTGTCGAAGATGCGCTGCTGCAGGAAGTCGGCATAGCTCAGGCCCGACACCTTCTCGATCACCTGCTGCGCCACGGCGTAGAGGATGTTGTCGTAGGCGTAGCGGTCGCGGAAGCCACCCTTGAGCGGCACCTGCGCCAGCCGCGCCACCACCTCGGCGTTGCTGTAGGTGGTGGTGGGCCAGAACAGCAGGTCGCCGGCGCCCAGGGTCAGCCCGCTGCGGTGCGAGAGCAGGTCGCGGATGCGCATTTCGCCGGTGACGTAGGGGTCGGACATGCGGAACGACGGCAGGTGGTCGATCACCCGGTCGTCCATCTTCAGCTTGCCCTCCTCGGCCAGCAGGTTCAGCGAGGTGGCGGTGAAGGCCTTGGTGTTGGAGGCGATGGCGAACAGGGTGTCGGCCTGCACCGGCTCGGGCTTGCCGAGCTCGCGCACGCCCCAGCCGCGCTCCAGCAGCACCTTGCCGTCCTTGACCACGGCCACGGCGATGCCGGGCACGTCGAACTGCTGGCGCACGCGTTCGACGGTGGCATCCAGTTGCTGCAACTCCGCCGGCACCCCGGCCTCCTGCGCGTTCGCCTGCACCGCCACGCTCATCGCGAGCATCAATCCGCTCCCCAGCCACTTGTTCAATGCACCACCCTCCGGTTCGGTAGCGGCCGATGGTAACGCGAGCGCCGTGCGGTTGTAGGAGCGACGTCAGTCGCGATGAAGCTTTACCGGGGAAGCCCCGTCGCGACTGACGTCGCTCCTACGAGTGGCTGCATCCGTGCGGAGCAAGCGCCGCCCCCGTGGCCAGCCCGTTCCAGCGCCGCAACCACCGGGACTTCGGCGACAATTCGCGCATGCCGAACACCGCCACCCGCACCGCCCTGCTGCAAATCCACTTCTGCGTGCTGCTGTGGGGCGTGACCGCCATCCTCGGCAAGCTGATCACCCTGCCGGCGCTGCCGCTGGTGTGGTGGCGCATGCTGCTGGTGGTGGCGATGCTGGCGCTGCTGCCGCGCATGTGGCGCGGGCTGGCAGCGCTCAGCCCGCGGCTGGTGCTGGGCTATTGCGGCGTCGGCGCGCTGGTGGCGCTGCACTGGCTCACGTTCTACGGCGCGGTGAAGCTGGCCAACGCCTCGGTGGCAGCCACCTGCATCGCGCTGGCGCCGGTGTTCACCGCCGTCGTCGAGCCGTGGATCGCCAGGCGCCCGTTCCGGCCGCGCGAGCTGGCCTTCGGCCTGGCGGTGCTGCCGGGCGTGGTGCTTGTGGTCGGCGGCGTGCCCGACGGCATGCGCCTGGGCGTGGTGATCGGCGCGTTGTCGGCCCTGCTGGTGGCCCTGTTCGGCTCGCTCAACAAGCGGTTGGTCAGCCATGCCGATGCGCTGACCGTCACCGCGCTGGAACTGGGTGCCGGCACGCTCACCCTCACCCTGCTGGCGCCGGCGCTGCCGTTGCTGCTGCCGGCGCTGGCCAGCCCGTTGTGGGTGGTCCCGGACCTGCACGACGGGGCGTTGCTGCTGGCACTGGCGGGCCTGTGCACGCTGCTGCCGTTCGCGCTGGCGCTGGTGGCGCTGCGCCACTTGAGCGCCTACACGGTGCAGCTGGTGACGAACCTGGAGCCGGTGTACGCCATCGTGCTGGCGATGCTGTTCCTCGGCGAACAGCGCGAGCTGACGCCGCTGTTCTATCTGGGCGTGGCGATCATTCTCGGCGCGGTGTTCCTGCACCCGTTGCTCAATCGCGGGCGGGAGCCGGAGCCGGTTTGACCGTAGGAGCGCACCTTGGTGCGCGATTTGGCTCTACCGGGAAAGCTTCATCGCGCACCAAGGTGCGCTCCTACAGGTTTCCCTCGTCAGAACGCTTGCTGCTGCGGCAGCAGCCCGCGCAGTTCCTGTTCGCTGAGGTTGCGCCATTGGCCGGGCTTGAGCGCGCCGAGCTTGATGTTGTCGATGCGCACGCGGCGCAGTTGGGTGACGCGGTAGCCGAAGGCGGCGGCCATCAAGCGGATCTGCCGATTCAGGCCCTGCTGCAGCACGATGCGGAAGCCGAACTTGGCGATGCGGGTGGCGCGGCAGGGCAGCGTCGTCTGCTCGTGGATGCGCACGCCGCGCGCCATGCCGCGCAGGAATTCGTCGGTGACCGGCTTGTTCACCGCCACCAGGTACTCCTTCTGGTGGCCGTTCTCGGCGCGCAGGATCTGGTTGACGATGTCGCCGTTGCTGGTCAGCAGGATCAGCCCTTCCGAATCCTTGTCCAGGCGGCCGATCGGGAAGATGCGCTGTTCGTGGCCGACGAAATCGACGATGTTGCCCTTGACCGCGCTCTCGGTGGTGCAGGTGACGCCCACCGGCTTGTTCAGCGCGATGTAGACGTGCTTGCGGCCGGTGCTTTTCTGCACCGCGCGGGCGCGCAGCGGCTGGCCGTCGACGCGCACCTCGTCACCCTCGCCCACCACCGCGCCGGTGCCGGCGACGACGCCGTTGACGGTGACCCGGCGCGCGCCGAGCAGGCGGTCGGCCTCGCGGCGGGAACAGAAGCCGGTTTCGGCGATGTGCTTGTTGAGTCGGGTCGTCATCGGCGGATTATCCGCCATCGCCCCGGCGCCGGACAGCGCGGGGGCGTCAGATCACGTCCGGCTCGGTGCGTGCGTCGACCACGCGGTTGCGGCCGCCGCGCTTGGCCCGGTACATGGCGTTGTCGGCGCGGCGCAGAAGCGCGGCCATGTCGTCGTCCGGCTGCATTTCCGCCAGGCCGATGCTGGCGGTGATCACCAGCCCGTCGTGGCGCAGCTCCAGCGCCTGTTGCCCGATCCGGTCGCGCAGCTGCTCCAGCCGCGGCAGCGCGGTATCGACGCAGGAGCCCGGCAGCAGGATCAGGAATTCCTCGCCACCCATGCGGATCACGTCGTCGCGGCTGCGCACCGCGCCGAGCAGGGCATTGGCCACCGACACCAGCACTTCGTCGCCGACGTCGTGGCCGAAGCGGTCGTTGATCTGCTTGAACAGGTCGATGTCGAGGAAGCCGATGGCCAGCGGCTGCGCGTCCTTCCGGCTCTGCTGCATGTGTCGCTCGAGCTGGCGCAGGCCGGCGCGGCGGTTGGGCAGGCCGGTCAGCATGTCGGTGTCGGCAAGCTGGCGCATCTCGTCGCGCTGCCGACGCAGGAGATCCAGGCTGCGGTTGAGGCTGAAGGCGCTGATGATCAGGAACCAGCTCACCGCCAGCTGGATGACCTCGATGCGGTAGCGGACCAGCCATTCGGCGTGGAGCCAGTCGGCCAGCACCATCACCAGCAACGGCAGCAGCGCGATGATGCCGTCCATCGCGTTGTAGTCACGCCGCCGCAGCAGCCACACGCCCACCGCGAAGGACAGCAGGCAGGCCACCGCGAAACCGTGGTCCAGCCAGACCGCCACTGCCGACAACGCCGCGAACGGCAGCCACGGCGCCAGCAGCGCGATGCCCAGCAGCAGCGCCGACAACCAGCGCAGGCCGGTGCGCAGGGCTGGGAAGCGCCGCCAACCGCCGCAGATCCACCACATCAGCCAGACCAGCGCCGCGTAGGCCAGCGCCGACATCGCCACCAGCCATTGCGGGGCGGCGTTGCCGATGGGCAGCCACGGCCGGGGATAGCCGCTCAGGCCGCTGAACACCGCCTGCCACAGCATCATCAGCAGGCACACCAGCGCATAGAACAGGAAGTCGCGGCTGCGGGTGGACAGGAACCCCATCACCGCCGATAACGCCAGCGCCAATGCGACGGCCAGGCAACTGGTGCGCACCAGCAGCCGCGCGGTGTCACGCTGCTGCACCGGGCTGGGCGCGCCCAGCCGCAGCACCGGGATCCAGCCGGGCTTGAGCGGGCGTTCCCATGACACCTCGATCGGCGCCATGCTGCCGGCCGCCGGCACCGCCACCATGCCGGTGCCGGCACGGAAGCGCGAATCGCGGGTGCGTGCGTCCTGCGCATGGCCGCATACGGTGCGCTCGCCCTGGTGGATCATCACTTCACCGTGGAAGGCGTTGAACACTTCCAGCGCCTGCGGCGCGCCCGACCAGCCGCCTTCCGGCGGCGGGATCTCGATGCGCTCCTGCAGGCGTTCGCGCATTTCGGGGGTACAGGCGCGCACCGGCGCCTGCTGGTCGGTGGCATGGCCGAACAGCAGGTAGTCCCTGCCGGCCTGCAAGGGCGACGCGGACAGCGCCGGCGCCACGGACAGCAGCAGCGCGGCCAGCAGCCACGCTCCCCATCGCCATCCCGTGCAACCGCGCACGACTTCCTGCCGCTCCGGCATCTGCCCCACCCGCTGTTCCCGTGTCAACCGGTGATTATCACATTGCCCGGGCTTCTGCCCGGCACTGCATCAAGCAAACGGTGGTTTCCGGAAGCGCCTCGGCATCGGCGATGCCGCCCATGCACGGGCCTGCAACAGCAAGCCCGCGATGGTTCAGCCGCCGCGCGGGCCGCGCGGCTTGAAGCCATCGCGGTGCGGGCGCGCACCGGGGCCGCCGTTACGCGGGCCGCCGGGCCGGCCGGCCGGCTTGGGGCCCTTGCCGAAGCGCGGCTTGAACGCAGGCGCGGCGCCCTGCGTTTCGCCCGGCTCGACCCTGCGCATGCGCAGTTGCTGGCCGGACACCCACACCTTCTGCAGGTGCTGCAGCGTGTCGGCCGGCATTTCCGCCGGCAGGTCCAGCACCGAGTGGTCGTCGTGGATGTCGATGCGGCCGATGTAGCGGCTTTCCAGCCCGGCCTCGTTGGCGATGGCGCCGACGATGTTGGCCGGCTTCACCCCATGCGCGTGGCCCACTTCGATGCGGTAGGTCTCCATGCCGAATTCCGGCGCGCTGCGCGGCGGCATCTCCCGGCGCGGGCGTTCGCCGGACTCGCCTTCGCCACGCGGCGGCCGCGGGCTGCGCTCGCCGCCGTCGTGGCGTGGGCCACGCTCGAAGCGCGGCTCGAAGCGCGAGGGGCGTTCGCCACGATCCTCGCGCTGGCGCGGGAAGCCGCCATCGCGCTGCGGGCGCTCGTTGCGGCCCGCCTGCGGCTCGCGGCGCTCGCGCACCGGCGGGGTCAGCAGGAACGGGGTATCGCCCTGCAACAGCTTGGCCAGCGCGGCGGCGACGTCGATCGCCGGCACGTTCTGCTCGCCCTGGAAACGCTCCAGCAACTGCCGGTAGAAATCCAGCCCGCCCTGGCCCAGGGTGTCGCTGATGCGGGCGGTGAACTTGTTGATGCGGGTGTCGTTGACCGCCTCCACGCTCGGCAACTGCATTTCCTCGATCGGCTGGCGGGTGGCGCGCTCGATCTGGCGCAGCATGCCCTTCTCGCGCGGGGTCGCGAACAGGATCGCCTCGCCGCTGCGGCCGGCACGGCCGGTACGGCCGATGCGGTGCACGTAGCTTTCGGTGTCGTAGGGAATGTCGTAGTTCAGCACGTGGCTGATGCGCTCCACGTCCAGGCCGCGCGCGGCCACGTCGGTGGCCACCAGGATGTCCAGCTTGCCTTCCTTGAGCTGGCCGATGGTGCGCTCGCGCTGGGCCTGCTGCATGTCGCCGTTGATGGCGGCCGCGGCCAGGCCACGCGCCTGCAGCTTGCCCGCCAGTTCCTCGGTGCCGGCCTTGGTGCGGGCGAAGATGATCATCGCGTCGAACGGCTCCACCTCCAGGATGCGGGTCAGCGCATCGAGCTTGTGCATGCCGCTGACCCACCAGTAGCGCTGGCGGATGTTGGCGCTGGTGGTGGTCTTGGAGGCGATGGTCACCTCCACCGGGTCGCGCAGGTAGGTCTGCGCGATGCGCCGGATCTGGGTCGGCATGGTCGCCGAGAACAGCGCGACCTGGCGGGTTTCCGGCAGCTTCTTGAGCACCGCCTCGACGTCGTCGATGAAGCCCATGCGCAGCATTTCGTCGGCTTCGTCCAGCACCAGCGTCTTCAGCTCGGACAGGTCCAGCGTGCCGCGGTCGAGGTGGTCGATGACGCGGCCGGGGGTGCCGACGACGACATGCACGCCGCGGCGCAACGCCGACAGCTGCTGGCCGTAGGGCTGGCCGCCATACACCGGCAGCACGCGGAAACCTGGCATCGCCACCGAGTAGCTCTGGAAGGCCTCGGCGACCTGGATGGCCAGCTCGCGGGTCGGCGCCAGCACCAGTACCTGCGGCTTGCTGGCGTTGAGGTCGATGTTGGACAGCACCGGCAGCGCGAAGGCGCCGGTCTTGCCGGTGCCGGTCTGCGCCTGGCCGAGCACGTCGCGGCCGGCCAGCATCGCCGGGATGGTGGCGGCCTGGATCGGCGACGGGGTTTCGTAGCCGACGTCGGCCACCGCTTTCATCACAGGCTGGGAGAGGCCGAGATCTGCAAACAGCAGCGGCGCGGGGGATTCTTGGGACATTGGGGAACTCCGGGGGCGGCACCGCCGCGAACGGGCGGGCGCAAGTTGTCTATTGTGCGCCTTGGCGGGCCGGCTGTCGAAAATGCCGATGGACGCCATTCAGGTGTGATATCCCGCCCCTGCCGGCGAATCACCCGGCAACTTCCCCGCGAAACCGCCCATGCCGCCCACCTCACCCCCTTTCGCCGAATTGCTGGAACGGCACCGCGGCATCCTCGCCAAGGTGGCCGGCAGCTATGCCCGGCAACGCGAGGACCGCGAGGACCTGATGCAGGAAATCGCCGCCCAGCTGTGGCGGGCCTGGCCGTCCTACGACCCGGCGCGGCCGTTTTCCACGTGGATGTACCGCATTGCGCTGAACGTGGCGATTTCGCAGCTGCGCGGGCGGATGCGCGCACCGGCGCTGGCCGGAACCGCCGAAGGCGCGCTCGATGCGCTGGCCGACCCCGCGCCGCACGACCCCGAGCGCAGCCAGCAACTCGAACGCCTGTACCGCTTCATCCACGCGCTACCGCCGCTGGAGCGCGCACTGATGCTGCTCTACCTCGAAGAACGCCCGCAACGCGAGATTGCCGAGGTGCTGGGGCTGAGCGAAACCAACGTCGCCACCAAGATCGGCCGCCTGAAGGCGCGGCTGCGCAACGAACTGTGAGGAGCACAGCATGGAAACCGACGAACTGAAAGACCTGTGGCAGCAACTGGGCCGGCAGATGGAGCGCCAGCAGGCGCTGTCGCTGCAACTGCTGCGCGAGCAGACCGGCCGGCGCCTGCGCCACAGCCTTGCGCCGCTGCGGCTCGGGCAATGGCTGCAACTGGCGCTGGGCGTGGCGCTGGTGGTGCTGGGCATCGCCTGCTGGAAGCGCAACCTCGACGTCCCCGGCTATTTCGCCGCCGGCGTGGCGCTGCACGCATTCGGCGTGGCGAGCGCGGCGCTGGCCGGCATCACCCTCGCCCTGATCTCCCGCATCGACTATGCCGCCCCGGTGCTGCGCATCGAAAAGCAGCTCGGGCTGCTGCGCCGGTTCCACGTGTTCAACGGCATGCTCGCCGGCTGGCCGTGGTGGGTGATGTGGATCGTGGTGGTGGTCGCCGTTGCCGGGTTGACGCGGGCCCCGGCTTCCGCGGGCGCGCAGGCGTGGGTCTGGGCCAGCCTTGCGCTCGGCCTGCTCGGCTGGCTGGGCACCGCCTGTTTCCATCGCTGGGCGCGCAACCCCGTGCGGCCGCGGCTGGCCCGCAGGGTGGAGGATGCCGTCACCGGCTACAGCCTGCGCAGGGCGCGGGCACTGCTGGAGGAAGTGCGCCGGTTCGAGCGGGAATGAGGCTTGCCGCGGCCACGACGGCCGCGGCGGGCGATAATCGCGCCCTTCTCCATTGCGTTGCCCCCATGCAGACCATCGACTTCGAACTGGACCGCGACTACGTGGAACTGAAACAGCTGCTCAAGCTCACCGACCTGGTCAGCAGCGGCGGCGAGGCCAAGACCATCATCGGCGAGGGCCATGTGCGCGTGGACGGCGTGGTGGAACTGCGCAAGGCCTGCAAGATCCGCGCGGGGCAGCAGGTGGAACTGGGCGAGGTGTGCATCCGGGTATTCGCGGCAGGCTGAAACATCGTCGCCGCACCATACGCAGGCCGGGGTTTCATCGTAGGTGCCGGGCTCGCCCGGCACGGCGCATTGACGGGAAAGCCCCTGCGGGGCAAGCCCCGCAGCTACGGCTTCAGTTCGCGGCCACGGTTTCAGGTTGCCGCGCGCTGGGTCAGGTGCGCGGCGATCATCCTGCGGAACGGCGCCACGCCATGCGCCACGCGCAGGGCGGCGTTGCGCAGCACCCGCGCCGGCAGGCGGCCGTCGTTGTACAACGCGGCGATGGCGTTGGTGGCTTCGTACAGCGGCCGCGTCGCCAGCCGGTGGCTGCGCTCGTAGCGGGCCAGCAGCGGGGCCGCGCCGATGTCGCCGCCGCGCGCGGCCGCCTCCTCCAGCAACTTCGCCAACCGCTGCTGGCTTTGCAGGCCGAAGTTGAAGCCGTGCGCGGTAACCGGGTGCATGCCCACCGCGGCATCGCCGAGCAAGACATAGCGCGGCCCGGCAAAACGGTGTGCATATACGCCCACCAACGGGTAGGCATGGCGCGTGCCCACCGGCTGCATGCGCCCCAGGCGCTGCTCGAAGAAGCCGCCGACGGCCTCGCCGAAGTCATCCTCATCCATCGCCATCAATTCCTGTATCTGCTGCGGCGGCAGGGTGATCACCGCCGAGCACTGGTCACCGGGCAGCGGCAGCATCGCCAGCGTGCGCCCGTAACCGAACCATTCCCATGCTTCGTGGTGATGCGGGTGCTCATGCTGCAACCGGCATACCAGCATCGACTTGCCGAAATCGCGCATCTGCGCGCCGATGCCCATCATCCGCCGGGTTGCCGAGAAGCGGCTGTCGGCGGCCACCACCAACCGCGCGGCAAGGCGGCGGCCATCGTCGAGCACCACGGTATTGGCCTGGGCACCGGTCTCGATCGCGGTCACCTTGGCGCCATCGACCAGTTCCAGCCCCGCCTGCCCCTGCACCGCCTCCCACGCGGCGCGGCGGATCAGGTGGTTGGGGACCAGCCAGCCCAGCTCTTCCACGCCTTCCTTGGCCGCGGCGAAGCCGAGCGCGAACGGCGAGGCGCCGTTCATCACCCTGGCGCTGCGCAGCGGCGACACCTGCGCCGGGTCGATGCGCTGCCACAGCCCGAGCGCCTGCATGATCTGCCGCGAGGCATGGGTCAGCGCGATCTCGCGGCCGTCGAACGCCGGCTCGGCCAGCGCCGCCGCCGGCTGCTGCTCGACCAGCGCCACCGACAACCCGGTGCCCGCCAGCCCGCGCGCCAGGCTCATCCCCGCCGGCCCGGCCCCCACAATCACTACATCGACATCGCGCATCGTCATGGCTCCCGCGTCATCCAGTAATCGCCACAGCCTACGCAGCGGCGGCAGTGGCGGCCTTGATCCGGGTCAGGAACTCAGGTGCCGGCCTCGTGGCTGGCAACCGGGGCGTCCGGCAGCGCGATCACCGGCGGCTCGGCCGGGGCCGGCGGCGGTTCCAGCGACGCGTTGCCGATTTCCGACAACGGGCTCTCGTCCGGGCAGGTTTCGTCGGGGAAGCCATACTGGTCCTTCAGCGCCTGCCCGCAGGTGGTGACCGCCTCCAGGTCGGCGCCTTCGCGCTTGCACTGGCGGTCGAAGGCGACCAGGAAGGCGTCCTTGCGCCGCACGAAATCGTCGCCGCACTTGCGCATCTGCTTGATCCGCTCCAGGTCGTCCTGCACCGCGTTGGTGCCGTCCAGCCCGTACTGCTTGAGCTCGGCGTTGCTGAGCAGGCGCAGGCTGCGGTTGGGCACGGTCATCATCAGGTCGGCCACGCCCACCGCCACGCCGTTGCGCTGCAGGTAGTCCTTCACGTTGTCGTAGACCTGCTGCAGCTCCTTGTTCAGCTCGGCGCGCGAGGTGGCGGTGGAGCTGATGCGCATCATCCGGTGGATGCCGACCTTGCCGGAGATCAGCCGGTTGTCGCCGGCGGCCAGCACGAACACGCAGGCGCTGTGGCAGATCGAGCCTTCGCGCACCCAGATGGTCCAGCCGGATTCGCCGATGCTGTCGCCGGCGACGATCGCCGCCTCCACCTGGCCGCCGCTGGAATCCAGGTCGAGGATGCGCTTGCCGATGTCCATCGCGTCGGCCACCACCGCCAGCCGCGACACCATCGCCGCGAACGCGGGGTTGATCTTGCCGGCGTAGCGCACCCGCACCAGCCCGCGCTCGCGGCAGGGTTCCAGCGCGGCGTCCAGGCTCTGCCGGTCCAGCGCCTCCAGCTCGGCGCCGTCGCCAGCCTCGCCGGTGTAGTCGGTGTCGCAGCCGACCCACGCCCTGCCGTTCTCCAGCACCACCTCCGGCCACGGCTTGTCCTTGGCCGGCTGCACCGGCGCGGGCGGCGGCGGCGCGTCGGCGGCGTTGATCGACACCATGTGGTCGCCATCGGCGGCCAGCACCGCGGCCGGGTCGGGCACGGCCAGCGGCTTGTCCTTGTCGGCGGAGTGGCAGGCCAGCAGCCCGAGGCACAACAGCGGCGACCAGCAGAATCTGCGCAGCATGGGGAACCATCGCTTGAGTGGGCCCCCAGTCTAGTTCGCCTTGCCGGCGCCCACCCGAATGCCATCTGCACGCGCGGCATTGATGTCCGGAAATGGCCAGTACGCATCGCCGGCACGGCCTAGACTGGGCCCCATGCAGCTCTCCATGCCCAGCCACGACCAATGCGAACAGGCCCGCCTGGCCCGCGACGCGCGCTTCGACGGCCTGTTCTTCACCGCCGTGCGCAGCACCGGCATCTATTGCCGGCCGGTGTGCCCGGCGCCGGCGCCGCGGCGCGAGAACGTCAGCTACTACCCCACCGCGGCCGCGGCAGCCGCGGCCGGCTACCGGCCCTGCCTGCGCTGCCGGCCCGAGCTGTCGCCGGACGACGCCAATTTCATGCAGGACCACACCCTGCACCGCGCGCTGGCGCTGCTGGACGAAGGCATCCTGCAGGAACGGCCGGCCGCCGCGCTGGCCGACGCGATGGAACTGAGCGCGCGCCAGCTGCAACGCCTGTTCGTGGCCAGGCTGGGCGCCACGCCGGCGCAGTTGCACGCCACCCGCCGCCTGCTGCTGGCCAAGCAGCTGCTGACCGAAACCGCCCTGCCGGTCACCGAAATCGCGCTGGCCGCCGGCTTCAACAGCCTGCGCCGGTTCAACGGCGCCTTCCTCGAAGGCTGCGGCATGCCGCCCAGCGCGCTGCGCCGGCAGCACGGCGCGGTGCCCGGCGGCGAGCCGGTGCTGCGGCTGGCGTACCGGCCGCCACTGGATTTCACGGCGATGCTCGGCTTCCTGCGCAAGCGCGCGATCCCCGGCATCGAGCGCATCGACGAGCACAGCTACCAGCGCGTGATCGTCGCCAATGGCCGCGCCAGCCTGATCCGGGTCAGCGCCGACCCGAAGCGGCCGGAACTGCGCCTGCAGCTGGGCACCAGCGACGCACGCGCGATCCCGGCGATCGTCGCCCGGGTGCGGCGCGTGTTCGACCTCGATGCCGACCTCGCCACCGTCCACGCCTGCCTGGAGCACGAACCGCTGCTGGCGCGCGGCATCGCCGAGCGCCCCGGCCTGCGCATTCCCGGCGGCTGGGACGGCTTCGAGATCGCGGCGCGCGCGGTGCTCGGCCAGCAGGTCAGCGTCGCCGCGGCGACCACGCTGGCGCGGCGGCTGGTGGAGCGTTTCGGCGCGCACCTGCCCGGCCTGCCGGAAGGGCTGGACCGGCAGTTCCCCGCCCCGGCCGCGCTGGCCGAGGCGCCACTGGAAGGCATCGGCCTGCCGCGCACCCGCGCCGCCACGCTGCGCGCGGTAGCCCGCGCCTGCGCCGAAGGCCGGCTGGATTTCAGCCGCGCGCAGACGCTGGAGCAGTTCGTGCGCAATGCCACCACCTTGCCCGGCATCGGCCCGTGGACCGCGCACTACATGGCGCTGCGCGCGCTGGGCATGCCCGATGCCTTTCCCGCCGGCGACCTGGTGCTGCAACAGGTGCTGGGCGAAGGCCGGCGCCTGAGCGAACGCGCTACCGAGGCCCGCTCGCAGGCATGGCGGCCGTGGCGCGCCTACGCCGTCCTCCACCTGTGGCATCTATCGCAGGCCGGGACTACGTTCCCGGCACACGGTGCTCCATCCCACACTCCCCGCGCGTCGGGGACGTAGCCCCGACCTACAGGCTCCCACGATGACGACCCTCTACTACGACCGCTTCGACACCCCCATCGGCCCGCTCACCGTGGCCGCCGACGCCACCGGCGTGCGCCACATCCTGTTCGCCGAGAACCGCCACGATGCGAAGGACCGCGGACACTGGCAGCACGACCCGGACGCGGTCGCCGCGCCGCGCCGGCAACTGCTGGAATACCTGCATGGCCAGCGCCGCACGTTCGAGCTGCAACTGGCGCCGGTCGGCACCGCATTCCAGTTGCAGGTCTGGCATGCGCTGGCCGAAATCCCGTTCGGCAGCACCTGGAGCTACCGCCAGCTGGCGCAGCGCATCGGCCGCCCCAGCGCCACCCGCGCCGTCGGCGCCGCCAACGGCCGCAATCCGCTGCCGATCGTGCTGCCCTGCCACCGGGTGATCGGCAACGACGGCTCGCTGACCGGCTTCGGCGGCGGCCTGCCGACCAAGGCCGCGCTGCTGCGGCTGGAAGGCGTCGACAACGACGGCGCGCAAATCGCCGACCTGTTCGGCTGATCCGGCCGGGTCACCTGCCAAAAGTCGTATTCGTGGCGTCACGATCGGCCTCTATCATGGCCCGATGATTTCCTTCCGCCTTCCCGCCGTGGTGCTGGCCTGTGCCCTGCTCGCCGCCTGCGCCTCCGCTCCCACGCCCCGCTCCACGCCGGCGGCATCGGCGCCACCGACCGTCCTGCTGCTGTCCATCGACGGCCTGCGCGCGGACATGGTCGAGCGCGGCCACAGCCCGAACCTGGCGCGGCTGGCGCGCGAGGGCGTGCACGCCACCGGCATGCACCCGTCCTACCCGTCGCTGACCTTCCCCAACCACTACACCCTGGTCACCGGCCTGCGCCCCGACCACCACGGGATCATCCACAACAGCATGAGCGCCGAGGACCTGGGCGCCTTCCGCCTCAGCGACCGCCAGTCGGTGAGCAACCCGGCCTGGTGGGGCGGCGAGCCGATCTGGGTGGGCGTGGAGAAGGCCGGCTACAAGAGCGCCACCTGGTCATGGCCCGGCAGCGAGGCCGCCATCCACGGCGTGCAGGCCAACCAGTGGCACGCCTACGACGAAAGCGTGCCGCTGCCCGAACGCATGCAACTGGTGCTGTCGTGGCTGGAAGGCGCGCCCGACGGCCGCAAGCCGCGGCTGGTCGCCGCCTACATGGAACACGTGGACAAGGCCGGCCACCACCACGGCCCGGATTCGCCCGAGTACGCCGCCGCGCTGCAGGAAGTGGACCAGGCCATCGGCCTGCTGCTGGACGGCATGGCCCGCGACGGCCTGCTCGAGACGACCAACGTGATCGTGGTGTCCGACCACGGCATGGCCAACGTGCCGGAAGGCCAGGTCATCGCCACCGAGGACATGGTCGCCCCGGAGATCGCGCGCGAGGTATCGGTCGGCCAGTCGGTCGGCTTCGCCCCCGAGCCGGGCCGCGAACGGGAAGCGGAGAAGGCGCTGCTGGGCGCGCACCTGCACTACGACTGCTGGAAGAAGCAACAGCTGCCGGCGCGCTGGCATTACGGCACCCACCCGCGCATCCCGCCGATCATCTGCCAGATGCACGAAGGCTGGGACGCGCTGACCCGCGCGGCGATCGCCGAGCGCACGCCGGGCAACCGCGGCTCGCATGGCTACGACCCGGCATTGCCGTCGATGCAGGCGGTGTTCATCGCCCGCGGCCCGTCGTTCCGGCAGGGCATGCAGCTGCCAGCCTTCGACAACGTCGACGTCTACCCGCTGCTGGCGCGGCTGACCGGCATCGTCCCGGCCCCCAACGACGGCAACCCGCGGACCCTGCTGCAAGCCCTGCGCAATGACGATGTCTCGTCTCCCCCTTGACGCAAGCTGCAAGCGACACAGTCCGAGGAAAAGGCAAGAACCGAAGCTCGGCGCCAACCCGATGACAGGATGGCCAGCTGCCGTCGGAAGCCCGCGGCTGCCAGGTTGATCTGGATCAACGCGGCTCAGGCATGCCTCGGCTAGCCTGCGACAGCCACGTTGGCAGACCTCGCATGGGAGGAACAGCAAGTGAACCGGAAAAATACCGCGACACGCTACGCTGGCCCATCCATCGCCCTGCACTGGTTGACACTGGTGCTGTTGGTGGGTGTTTACGCTTGCATCGAGCTGCGCACCGGCTTTCCCAAGGGTAGTGATGCCCGCGAACTGCTCAAACAGTGGCATTTCATGTTGGGATTGTCGGTATTCGCCCTGACCTGGCTGCGCCTGTTGGCGCGTGCATTGACTCCGACGCCCCGGATAGTGCCTGCCCCGTCATCATGGCAGATGATCCTGGCTTGGCTCATGCACGTGGCCCTGTACGTCCTGATGATCGGTACACCGCTGGCCGGCTGGTTGATCCTCAGTGCCGCAGGCAAACCCGTCCCCTTCTTCGGCATGGAGCTGCCACCGCTGGTCGGCCCCGACCCTGAACTGGCAGGGCGGATCAAGCAATGGCACGAACTGGCCGGCGTCACCGGCTACTGGCTGATCGGCCTGCATGCACTGGCCGGTCTGCTGCATCACTACGTCATCGGCGACAGCACCCTTGTCCGCATGCTGCCGTGGAAAAACAGGACGTAGCAACGAGACTCGTCCCCCGGAAAATGCTGCCACCATGAATGGCGGCAACAAAAAAGCGGCGCAAACGCCGCTTTTTTTTTGCCGAAGCCGAATCCGGAATCAACCGGCCTTGGCCACCGTCTTCTTGGCAACGACCTTCTTGGCCGGCGCCTTGGCAACGGTCTTCTTGGCAACCGGCGCAGCTGCGCCCACGGCCACCTTGCTCACCGAATGCGAGCGCGCATTGCCGTAGCTGGCGTTGTAGCGCTTGCCCTTGGCGGTCTTGCGGTCACCCTTACCCATGTCTTCAACTCCTCAAGTGTGAAATCCAGATTGCCCCGTACTGACACGGGTACGGCGAGGCCGCTGCAACAGCGCCCCCGCGCATGAAGCGCAAAGCCTAACATGCGCCCCTCAGTGTGCGCAGCTGGCGTCGTGCACGTGCTGGTGGTTCAGGCGCAGGTTCACCACGTGGGCCAGCCCCACCAGCACCCCGCCCAGCGTCATCACCACCGCGTGCGGCACCGGCGCGTGGTGCAGCCCGGAATGCAGCAGCCCGGCCCAGAGCAGCGCGAGCCCCGGCAGCAACAGGGCCAGCGCATGCATCGCACGGTGGCGGCGGTAGCCCCAGATCAGGCTGAACAGGCCGAGGAAGGTGACGAAGACCACCACCGACTGCTCGACCCCGTCGCCAAGCCAGAACGACAGCCCCAGCGACGGCGCCAGCGCCAGCAGTGCTGGCAACAGCGCGCAATGGATCGCGCACAGCAGCGAGCCGGCGGCGCCGAAGCGGTCGAGGAACTGGCGGAACGGGTTCGGCGGCATGACTTCCAGCAGGGGCGGCATAGCGTTATGGAATAATATAACATTGTCACGACGCCCGCTCCTCCTTTCGCTCCCCTGCTTCCACAGACACTTCCCACGGGCACTGTCACGCCCCTAAATTGATACAAAGTAACAATATGACCTGGCCCATCACTCCCCGTCCCGTCCGCCGCGCCCTGTTCCTGGCGCTCGCCACCGCCCTGCCCACAGCGCATGCGGCCGATGCCGCCGACAGGCAGAGCCACAACCTGACCGAGCTGTCCGCGGTCAAGGTCACCGCCTCCCCGCTACAGAACGACGCCGAATCGCTGGCACGCCCAGTCGCGGTGCTGACCGGTGAGGAACTGGATGCGCGCAAGGGCGCCACCCTCGGCGACACCATCTCGCGCATGCCCGGTGTGCAGACCACGTATTTCGGCCCCGGCGTCGGCCGCCCGGTGATCCGCGGGCAGGAAGGCCCGCGCGTGGCGGTGGTCGCCAATGGCGTCGGCAACATGGACGCCTCCACCGTCAGCGCCGACCACGCCACCAGCATCGAGCCGTTCCTCGCCGACCAGATCGAAGTGCTGAAGGGCCCGGCGACCCTGCTGTTCGGCAGCGGCGCCATCGGCGGCGCGGTCAACGTGGTCGACGGCCGTATCGCCGGCGAGCTGCCCGACCGCCCCCTCAGCGGCCGTGCCGAACTGCGCGGCAACAGCGCCAACGACGAGCGCAGCGGCATGTTCCGGCTCGATGGCCTCAATGCCGGCAACCTCGTGCTGCACGTCGATGGCCTGGTGCGCAACGGCGACGACTACCGCATTCCCGGCCACGCGATCGATCCGGCGGCGCTGGACGACGACCACGATCACGACCATGACGGGCACGACGACGAACTCGGCCCGCGTGGCCGGCTGGACAACAGCTCGGTACGCACCCGCGCCGGCGGCGTCGGCGCCACCTGGTTCGGCGAGAACGGCTACCTCGGCGCATCGCTGGGCACCTACCGCAGCAACTACGGCATCCCCAATGGCGCCCACGTGCATGGCGACGACGAGCATGACCACGACCATGACGACGACGATCACGAGCACGAGGAGGAGGAAGGCGGCGAGCACGACGTGCGCATCGACATGGTGCAGAACCGCTTCGCGCTGAAGGGGGGCCTCAACGACCCGCTGCCGTTTCTGCAGAGCCTGACCGTGCGCACGGCCTGGACCGACTACGAGCACACCGAGCTGGAAGCCGGCACGCCGTCCACCCGCTTCACCAACAAGGGCATGGAAGGCCGCATCGAGGCGGTGCAGCGCCCGCTGGCCGGCTGGAACGGCGCGTTCGGCCTGCAGTTCGGCAACAGCGACTTCGGCGCGCAGGGCGAGGAAGCCTTCGTGCCGAACACCGGCACCGACACGCTGGGCCTGTTCGTGCTGCAGGAAAAGCAGTTCGGCCCGCTGAAACTGGAGCTGGGCGGCCGCCACGACCGGATCAAGCTCGATCCGGACGACGGCCAGCGCAACCGCGACTTCGGCGCCACCAACCTGTCCGCCGCCGGCATCTGGACACTCAGCGACGGCTTCGACCTGCGCTTCGGCATCGACAGCTCCGAACGCGCGCCGACCAACGAGGAGCTGTACGCGGCCGGCGCCCACATCGCCACCCGCTCGCTGGAAATCGGCGACGCCGACCTGAAGACCGAGCGTGGCCAGCGCGTCGAGCTGGGCATGCACGCCCACAACGACCACGTCGACGTTTCCGCGTCGATCTACCAGACCAGGTTCAAGGACTTCATCTACCTGGCCGACACCGGCGTGGTCGAACACGGGCTGCCGGTGCGGGTATGGACCCAGCACGACGCCACCTTCAAGGGCGCCGAGGCCGAGGCCATGTTCCACCTGGTCCAGAGTGACAACGGCGGCGACTGGGACCTGCGCGTGTTCGGCGATTACGTGAAGGCCGAACTCGACGGCAACGGCGGCCGCAGCGCCGACATCGCCGTGCCGCATGGCGACCACAGCCACCACTACGACGTGGAGCTGGCCAATGGCGGCTACCTGCCGCGGATCTCGCCGGCCCGGGTCGGCGCCGACCTGCGCTGGGCGCGCGACGGCTGGCGCGCCTCGGTCGGCGCCATCCGCTACGGCAGCCAGAAGGACGTGGCGCAGAACGAAGCGCCCAGCGATGGCTACACGCTGGTCGATGCGCACCTGGCCTACCGTTGGGACCGCAGCGGCGGCAACAGCTACGAGCTGTTCCTGGACGGCAGCAACCTCACCGACCGCGAGGTGCGCCCGCACACCTCGCTGCTGCGCGACTACGCGCCGCTGCCCGGCCGTGGCGTCGCCTTCGGCATCCGCGCCTGGTTCTGACGGGCATGGCCGCCGGAGCGCAGCATGCTGCGCTCCGGCACGCCCCTTGCCGGTGCCTGAACGGTAATTCTGCAGCGCACCAACCTTCACGCCGCGCCCATTGAAACCGGACATTTTTGTCCGGATCATGGACGCCATGACCTCGATCCGCTCCGATGCCGCCGCGCGTCGCGCCCAGTTGCTGGACGCGGCCGACGCCGTGTTCGGCGAGCACGGCATCACCGCGCCGCTGGACCTGGTGGTGGAACGCGCCGGCGTCGGCCGCGCCACGCTGTACCGCAACTTCCCCGACCGCGCCGCGCTGATCGAGGCCATGCTCCAGCGCACGGTCGAGAAGATCCGCGCCCACGTCGCCGAGCTGGGCGAGCGCGACGATGCCTTGTTCGAGCTGATCGGCGGCATGGCCCGCCGCATCGTGCATTCGCCGGCGCTGGCCGACTACTGGCGCGCGGTGGACCAGAACGATCCGCCGATCCGCGCCGCCCGCCAGCGCGTGCTGAAGCTGATGGAACCGGCGCTGCTGCGCGCCCGGGCCGCCGGCCTGTGCCGGGCCGATTTGGAGCTGGCCGACCTGTCGCTGGTGTCGAGCATGCTCGGCGCCGCGTTGCGCGGGCGCACCCGCGCCGACCGCGCCCGCCTCGCCGCACGCGCGCTGCAGCTGCTGCGCCCCGGGTTGCAGGCCGGAGCCGGCGCATGAAGCCGCTCAAGCCGATCCCGGACTGGGAGGACCACGAAAAACCCACCCTGCCTGGCTCCGCGTCGATGCCGTGGCACCCGCCACACCGGCGCGCGGCCTATGCCGCGGTGGCGGTGCTGGTGGCGATCACCGGCGGCCTCGGCAATGCGCTGATCAGCGCCAACCTGCCGTGGATCCAGGGGCAGATGGGCCTGCAACCGGCCGAAGCCAACTGGCTGGTGGCGGCCTACATGATGGTCAACGTCACCACCAACCTGCTGGTGTTCAAGTTCCGCCAGGAATACGGCATCCGCCTGTTCGCCGAGCTGGGGCTGGGTGCATACGCCGCGCTGGCGGTGCTGCACCTGGCGGTGGGCGGGCTGGCCACCACCGTGCTGGTGCGCGCGGCCAGCGGTTTCGCCGCCGCGGCCTGCACCACGCTGGGCACGCTGTACATGCTGCAGGCGCTGCCGCGCAAATACGTGGGCAACCTGCTGGTGGTCGGCATGGGCCTGCAGCAGCTGGCGGTACCGCTGGCATGGCTGCTGTCGCCGGGCCTGCTGGACCTGGGCGAGTGGCACAACCTGTACCTGTTCGAGGCCGGGCTGGCGCTGTGCGCGTTCGCCGCGGTGGTGATCCTGAAGCTGCCGCCGGGCATCCAGATCAAGGCGTTCGAGCGGCTGGACTTCGTCACCTTCGCCCTGCTCGCGCCGGCGCTGGCGATGCTGGTCATCGTGCTCGGCCAAGGCTTCCTGCACTGGTGGTTCGACACACCGTGGCTGGGCGCGCTGCTGGCACTGGCCACGCTGCTGGCGCTGGCCGCGTTCCTGGTCGAGCAGCACCGCCGCAACCCGCTGCTGCAACTGCGCTGGCTGATGGGGCCAACCATGCTGCGCTTCATCATCGGCGCGTTCCTGCTGCGCTTCCTGACCAGCGAGCAGTCCTACGGCGTGATCACGATGATGCGCACGCTGGGCATGGGCCCGGAACAGATGGCGCCGTTGTTCGCGGTGATCCTGCTCGGCGTGCTGACCGGCATCGCCGCCGGCGCACTGACCTTCGGGCCGAAGGCGGTGATGCCGCAACTGATGGCCTCCATCGTGCTGTTCGGCTGCGCCGCGTTCCTCGACCAGCACCGCACCAGCATGGACCGGCCGATGGACTTCGCGCTGAGCCAGTTCCTGGTGGCCGTCGGCAGCGGCATGTTCATGGGCCCGTTGATGCTGATGGGCCTGCGCCGGGCGATGGACCGTGGCCTGGACCACATCGTGTCCTTCATCGTGGTGCTGTCGCTGACCCAGACCTTCGGCGGGCTGGCCGGCTCGGCCTTGCTGGCCAGCTACCAACTGCACCGCGAGCACGTCCATTCCAGCCAGTTGGTCAGCCAGCTCGATCCCGCCGACCCCATCGTCGCCCAGCGCCTGAACATGCAGCAGCAAGCCTACGCCCGCCTCATCACCGATCCGCAGCAACGCCAGGCGCAGGCTGCCGCGGCGTTGGCGCAGGTGGCCCGGCGCGAAGCCAACGTGCGCGCGTTCAACGACGTGTTCGCATTGAGTGGCTGGATCGCGATGGGTTTCCTGAGCTGGCTGTTGCTGGAAGTGACGCTGCGCAATCCCTCCGTGAAAAAATGGCAGGACCGCCGTTTTACACGGCGAAGCCGCCCGAAGGGTGGCGCACATGGATGTGCGCCATGAAAAAGGCGATGCGGCCGGTACTGGCCGGCCCGCCCTCCAAGTGAAGCAACCACCATGAGCGACAAACAACACACCCCGGCACTGGCCGGGGAACCCATCACCGATGCCAGCGACGGCAAGCCCGACGCCGCACCCGAAGCAGTATCCAAGTACCTCACGCCCAGCCCCGGCAGCGTGGCGGTGATGGTCGTCATCGCCCTGCTCGGGCTGACCCTGATCCTGCGCGCCTGGCAACTGTGGCCGTTCAACAGCAGCCACGTGCATACCGACGATGCCTACGTGCGCGGCCAGGTGACGGTGCTGGCGCCGCAGGTCAGCGGCTACGTCACCGAGGTGCTGGTCACCGACTTCGACCACGTCAGGCAGGGCCAGCCGCTGCTGCGCATCGACGACCGCACCTACCGGCAGAAGCTGGAACAGGCCGAGGCGGCGCTGGCCGATGCGCGCGCGCAGCTGGCCAACTCCGACCAGAGCCAGGCGCAGGGCCTTGCGCAGATCGCCTCGGCGCGCGCCAACCTTTCGGCCGGGCAGGCCGAGCAGCAGCGCAGCAGCGCCGAACTGCAACGCTACGAGACATTGGCCGCGCAGCAACTGGTTTCCAGCAGCGACCGCGACAAACTGCGCGCCGGCACGCAGGCGGCCACGGCCGGCGTGGCGCAATCGCGCGCGGCCATCCGCATCGCCGAGGAAAACCTCGCCGCCACCCGCGTCGCCCGGCAGGGGCTGGAAGCCAAGGTCGCCAGCGCCGAGGCGGCGCTGGAACTGGCGCGCATCGACCTGGACAACACCGTCATCCGCGCCCCGCGCGACGGCCAGTTGTCCGAGGCCACGGTACGGCTGGGCCAGTACGTCACCGCCGGCAGCCAGTTGCTGTTCCTGGTGCCGGACACCCTGTGGGTGGTCGCCAACTACAAGGAAGGGCAGACGTGGAAGATGGCGATCGGCCAGCCGGCCACGTTCAGCGTCGATGCCTTCCAGGGCCAGCGCCTGCACGGCCACGTCGAGCAGATCGCCCCGGCCACCGGCTCGGAGTTCGCGGTGCTCAAGCCGGACAACGCCAGCGGCAACTTCACCAAGGTCGTGCAGCGCCTGCCGGTGCGCATCGCCATCGACCCCGGCCAGCCGCTGGCCGCGCGCCTGCGCCCGGGCATGTCGGTGGTGGTGGAGGTGGATACGGCGGCAGCGCCCGGCATGGGCAGCGGCAGGCCCTGATGCCCACGCGGCACCGCCGCGCTCACTTCGCGCTTGAACGCCACGCGCTAAGCTCCGGGCATCGTCCGTGGCTATGGAGCGCCCCCATGAAACTGCTGTTGGCCCTGCCGATCCTGGCGGCACTGCATGGCACCGCCGGTGCGGCGGACACGCTGTACTCGGGTGGACCGATCGTCACCCTCGATGACCGGCAGCCGCAGGCCGAGGCGGTGGTAGTGCGCGACGGCGACATCGCCTTCGTCGGCTCGCGCAAGGCCGCGCGCGCCTTCAGCCCGCACGCGCGCCAAGTGGACCTGCACGGCCATACCCTGGTCCCGGGCTTCATCGACGGCCACGGGCATGTGTCCGGCGTCGGCCTGCAGGCGCTGTCGGCCAACCTGCTGCCCGCGCCCGACGGCGAAGGCAATTCGATCCCCGCGCTGCAGCGGATCATGCGCGGCTACCATGCCGCCGACACCGTACCCGGCGGCCGCCCGATACTGATCGGCTTCGGTTACGACGACTCGCAACTGGCGGAAAAACGCCACCCGACGCGCACCGAACTGGATGCCATCACCACCGACATCCCGGTGATCCTGATGCACCAGTCCGGGCACCTGGGGGCCTACAACAGCAAGGCGCTGGAGCAGGCCGGCATCACCGCCGGCACCCCCGACCCCGCCGGCGGGGTGATCCGCCGCGAGCCCGGCAGCCGCGTTCCCGACGGCGTACTCGAGGAGAGCGCGCACAGCCTGGCCCTGGCCGGGCTGATGCCCACACTCAGCCTGGAACAGGCCATGACGATGTTCGAGGCCGGCCAGGCGCTGTACATGAAGTACGGCTACACCACCGCACAGGACGGCAAGACCGATGCCGGCACCCTGGCGATGCTGCCGCTGGCCGGCAAGGCCGGCAGACTCAAGATCGACGTCGTCGCCTATCCCGACATCCACGTGGCCCTGGACAACCCGGCCATGCGCGGCCCGTACTACGGCCCCGACTACATCGACCATTTCCGCATCGGCGGGGTCAAGATCAGCCTGGATGGCTCGCCGCAGGGCAAGACCGCCTGGCTGAGCCAGCCGTACTACAAGGTGCCCACGGGCGAGAAAGCCGATTACGCCGGCTACCCCGCCTACACCGACGCACAGGCGAACGACCTGATCGGCAAGGCCTGGGACCATGACTGGCAGGTGCTGGCGCATGCCAACGGCGATGCCGCCATCGACCAGTTCATCCACGCCGTGGCCGCGGCCGAAGCCGCGCACCCGGGCAAGCAACTGATGCCGGTGCTGATCCACGGCCAGACCCTGCGCCGCGACCAGGTGGACGAACTGCGCCGGCTCGGCATCTTCCCCTCGCTGTTCCCGATGCACACCTACTACTGGGGCGACTGGCACCGCAATTCGGTGCTCGGTCCGGAACGCGCCGAGAACATCTCGCCCACGCGCTGGGTACTGGATGCGGGCATGGTGTTCACCTCGCACCACGATGCGCCGGTGGTGTTCCCCGATGCGATGCGGGTGCTGGACGCCACGGTCAACCGCACCACCCGCAGTGGGCGCGTGCTCGGCCCGGAACAGCGGGTGACGCCGGAGCAGGCGCTCAAATCCATCACCCTGTGGGCTGCGCGGCAGTATGCCGAACAGGACCGCAAGGGATCGATCGAAACCGGCAAGCGCGCCGACCTGGTGGTGCTCTCGGACAATCCGCTGACCATCGCGCCGGCCCGGCTGCACACCATCAAGGTGCTGCAGACGATCAAGGACGGCGAGGTCGTCTACCCCGTGGAGCAACCGAGGAAATAAGGCGCGAGGCCGGCTCCTGCGGCTGCCACGCGCTCAGCCCGCGCAGTCGGCGCACAACCCGTGCACTTCCAGGGTCTGCGCCTGCGGCTTGAAGCCCAATTCGCGGGCCCGGTTTTCGAGCTGGCGGACGATGTCGCGGTCCTCCAGCTCGACCGCGCTGTGGCAGCGGTCGCAGATCAGGAACGGCACCGAGTGCTGGTGGCTGCTGGGGTGGTGGCAAGCAACGAAGGAATTGACCGAAGACAGCTTGTGCACAAAACCATTGGCCATCAGGAAATCCAGCGCGCGGTACACCGTCGGCGGGGCGTCGGCACCGACGCCCTTGCCTTCGCGCACCAGCTCCAGCAGCTCGTAGGCCTTGACCGGCTTGCCGGCTTCGGCGATCAGCCGCAGCACGTTGGCGCGTATCGGCGTGAGCCGCAGGCCGCGCTCGCGACACACCCGTTCGACCACCGCGATGAAATCCGCCGCGTCATCGACGTGGTGGTGGGGGGCGGTGCAGGCGTGCTCGTGCTCGGTCATCGCGGGCTCCCGGCAATCAGGCGTTCGCTACCTTGGTGCGTGCTGCGTCGATGCGTTTCAAGGCTTCCTCGCGCCCGGCCAGATAGACGGTATGGGAAATGTCCGGGCTGACCTGGGTACCGGTGATCGCCACGCGCAGCGGCTGGGCGACCTTGCCCATGCCGATTTCCAGCGCGGCGGCGGTGTCGTGCAGCGCCACGCCGACCGCTTCGGCGGTCCACTGCGGCAACGCGGCCAGCAGCTCGCGCGCCTTGCCCAGCGCCACGTCCGCGCCGGGCTTGAAGTGCTTGGCGACGGCGGCCTCGTCGTATTCGACCAGCGGCGTGTACCAGACCACGGCCTTTTCGGCCATTTCCTTCAGGGTCTGCACGCGCTCGCGCAGGGCGATGACCACGTCCGCCGGCGCAGGGCCGGCGGCCACGTCCAAACCCAGTTTTTCCAGCTGGTAAACCAGTTGCGGCGCGATGGCGGCCGGGTCTTCGCTCTTCAGGAAGTGCTGGTTGACCCAGCCCAGCTTGGCCATGTCCAGGCGCGAGGCCTTGGAGTTGCAGTGGGTGACGTCGAACAGGTCGATCAGCTCCTGCCGGCTGAAGATTTCCTGGTCGCCATGCGACCAGCCCAGCCGCGCCAGGTAGCTCAGCAGCGCCTCGGGCAGGTAGCCGGCATCCTTGTACTGCATCACGTCGGCCGCGCCGGTGCGCTTGGACAGCTTGGCGCCGGCCTCGTCGAGGATCATCGGCATGTGGCCGAACTTCGGCACCGCCGCGCCCAGCGCCTCGTAGATGTTGATCTGGCGCGGGGTGTTGTTGATGTGGTCGTCGCCGCGGATGACCTCGGTGATGCCCATGTCCCAGTCATCGACCACCACCGCGAAGTTGTAGGTCGGGTAGCCATCCGGGCGGAAGATCACCATGTCGTCCAGTTCGCTGTTGGCGATCTCGATGCGGCCCTTGATCAGGTCGTCGAACACCACGCTGCCGCCCTGCGGGTTCTTGAAGCGGATGACGCGGTTCGGATCGTCCCTGTACGGCAGGTTCAGTTCGCGTGCGGCGCCGTTGTAGCGCGGCTTTTCCTGTTTTGCCATCGCCGCCTCGCGCATCGCGTCCAGTTCCTCGCGGGTTTCGTAGGCGTAGTAGGCCTTGCCGGCGGCGAGCAGTTGCTCGGCTACTTCCCTGTAGCGGGCGACGCGGTGGGTCTGGTAGACCGGGCCTTCGTCATAGTCCAGGCCCAGCCAGTCCATCGCTTCGAGGATGGCGTCGATCGCCGCCTGGGTACTGCGCTCGCGGTCGGTGTCCTCGATGCGCAGCACGAACTCGCCGCCGCGGTGGCGGGCCTCCAGCCAGCAATACAGCGCGGTGCGGGCGCCACCGATGTGCAGGTAGCCGGTGGGACTGGGGGCGAAGCGGGTGCGGACGGTCATGACGGGCGCGGAAGTGGGAATCAGCGCATTTTACCGCGTAGGTCGGGCCCACGCCCCCGACACCTGGAGTTCATCCCATCGGGGACGTGGTCCCGTCCTGCCCGCCTGTACGAAGAGCGGGCGCCGGATCATCAGGGCTTGCGCACCACCAGTTCGCCACGCACTTCGCTGCCGTCGGACAGGCCCAGCACCACCGGCACGCGCTGGCCCTCCTGCAACAACGCCTTGCCGTCCATCAGCATCAGGTGCAGGCCACCCGGCTTGAATTCCGCATGCTGCCCGGCCACCAGTGGCAGACGCTCCACCTCGCGCATGCGGCTGACCCCATCGACCAGCGTGGTCTCGTGCAGGGACACGTCCGCGAATGCCTCGCTGCGTACCGAGGTCACCGCCACTTCCACCTTGCAGGCGTTGTCGATGCGGCCGAAGCCACCGGCCATGTGCGCCATCGCCGGGAAGCGTATCCAGCCATCGCTGAAACGCACGCACGCGGACTCCGCCGCCCCGGCCGGCGCCGCCGGCGCCAAGGCCGCCGACATCAACAGTACGCACGCGAATGGTTTGGTTATCATCGAATCCGGAACTCCCTGCCGCACGAGAAACCGCAGCATGACAACGCTCATCGAAGTGATCAACCACGGCCCCATCCGCGAACTGCGGTTGGCACGGCCGCCGGTCAACGCGCTGGACACCGAACTGTGCCGCGCACTCATTTCCAGCTTGAACCAGGCCATGAACGAGGACGTGCACGGCGTGGTGCTGTCCGGCAGCGAGCGCATCTTCACCGGCGGCATGGACGTGCCACACCTGCTGCACCACGGCGAGGACAAGCACAAATTGCTGGACAGTTGGCAGGCGTTCTTCGGTGCGGCGCGCACCCTGGCCGAAAGCCGCATCCCGGTGGTGGCCGCGCTGACCGGGCATTCCCCGGCCGGTGGCTGCGTGCTGGCCTTGTGCTGCGATTACCGGGTGATGGCGCGCAGCGTCGATCCGGCCAAGCCCTACGTGATCGGCCTGAACGAGGTGCAGGTGGGATTGGTGGCGCCGGAAGGCATCCAGCGGCTGCTGCGGCGCGTGGTAGGCCGCCACCGTGCCGGCGTGCTGCTGGCCGGCGGGCAATTGGTCAGCGCCGAACGCGCGCTGGAGATCGGGCTGGTGGACGAACTGGCCGAGGGTGCCGGCAACGTGGTCGAACAGGCCATCGCCTGGCTGCAAGCGCAGTTGAAGCTGCCGCGCCAACCGATGCTGCAGACCCGCACCATCGCCCGCGCCGACCTGCACGAGGCCATGCAGCCGGAGCACATCCAGCTCGAACGCTTCGTCGAGGCCTGGTACTCGGCCGATGCGCAGGCGGCGTTGCAGGCGCTGGCGGCAAGGCTCGGAAAAGCCTGAATTTCCGTAGGAGCGCACCTTGGTGCGCGATGAAGCTTTCCCGGCGAAGCCCCATCGCGCACCAAGGTGCGCTCCTACGGGCAGGGCTTCATGCCTCGCAGCAGCCCGCCCGGCACCGCCCGCTATAATCGCGGCCTGTCGAAATCAGGCCCGCTCCCTTGTCCACCCACACCGAACCCGTGGTCCCCGAACTGATCGACCTGCTGTCGCTGGAGCGGCTGGAAGACAACCTGTTCCGCGGCCAGAGCCGCGACATCGGCACCAAGTACGTGTTCGGCGGACAGGTGCTGGGGCAGGCACTGGCCGCCGCCCAGGCCACGGTCGACAACGGCCGCCACGTGCATTCGCTGCACGCCTATTTCCTGCGCGCCGGCAACATCGACCACCCCATCGTCTACGACGTGGACCGCACCCGCGACGGCGGCAGCTTCTCGGTGCGCCGGGT